>ERZ773067.1814-NODE-1814-length-11142-cov-5.891765_pt1 | contig 11142 bp, 1 predicted proteins | sample MGYA00580622_ERZ773067 | MGnify/ENA primary metagenome ERZ773067 (study PRJEB29015, sample SAMEA2737998) | human oral metagenome | biome: human oral; feature: human-associated habitat; material: dental | place: China | collected 2113 ...
ATCAGACCGTCCTCGCGCCAGTAACCCAGGTCTCCCGACCTGTACATCCGTGCATTGGGCTCATCACTGAACGGATTCGGTATGAAGCGTTCGGCCGTCAGATCAGGCCGGTTCAAGTACCCCAGCGCTACACCATCACCACCGATGTAGATCTCGCCTGTCACGCCAACCGGCACCAGCTGGCCGTGTCCGTCCAGAATGTAGATTTGTGTGTTGCCTATCGGTTTGCCCAGCGGAATCCTCTGGCAGCTCTCATCAATCAGGCCATTGAGCCGGCAGGTCGTAGCAAACGTCGTCGTCTCCGTCGGACCATAGGCCGCCATGAAGTTCTTTGGTGCGCCGTACTGCAACACGCGACGGATCGTGTTCGGCTCGATCACATCCCCACCTGTCAGCAAATACTTCAGCCTGCTCAGCGGCTCGGCCAACGCATCCGCGTACTGGTGGAACAGGCCGATGGTGATGTACATCGCCGTAACGCCCTCATCCAGCAACAGTCGCCCGAACCGTACCGGATCCAGCACCGTATCCTGCGGCACGATCACCACCCGTGCCCCATTGAGCAATGCGCCCCAGACCTCGAAGGTCGAACCATCAAACGTCGGGTTGCTGAAGTGCACGAACACATCTTCCGGTGTGACGTCGGCGTACCCGTTGGAAAACACCAGCCTGTTCACACCGTGGTGCGGGGTCATCACGCCCTTGGGCTTGCCGGTCGAACCCGAGGTGTACATCACATATGCCACTTCCGAGCACTCTGCTTTCGGCACAGCAGGATTATCCGCCGACAGCCCTGCCACAACCTTCATCGCCCGACCCAACTCCAGCCACTGCGACTCCTGGCCGGACGTCGTTGCATCGGCCTCCTGCGCCGTTGCACCATCGAACAGCACGACCTTCGCCTGACAGTCCTCGAGCATGAACCGCCGCCGCTCCTGCGGAAACTCTGGATCAACCGGTACGTAGGTACCGCCGGCCTTGAGGGTCGCCAGCTGCGCCAGCAGCATCTCGATACCACGTGGCGCAACAATGGCTACGTTCTGTCCCCGTCCCACGCCATGGTCCAGCAACCAGTGTGCCAGCTGGTTGGCCTTTGTGTTAAGCTGGGCATACGTCAGACTCTGGCCTTCATACTGCGCCGCCAACGCTTGCGGCGTACGCTCGGCCTGCTGTTCAAAGAGATCGTGGATCAGCGCCTCTTTCGGATATTCCGCTGCCGTGGCATTGAACCCATGGACCAATTGCTCCTTTTCTGACTGGGAAAGTATCTCCAGCTGAAGAAGTGCCCTTTTTGGCTCTGCCTCCAGTGCCTGGACAACCCCAAGCACCGCACAACTCAAGTATCCAAGAACACGTTCCGGTTCAACAACACGAGCGTCCGTCTGGGCTATCAATGCAAATCCACCAGCCCCCAGGTCATCAACCGACACTACAAACGGATAATTCGTCCGTTCCTTCGGCTCGACTACCTCAATACCAGAACGGCTTGTCAGATCATTCGTTCCTTGGCTGTGCCGGAAGTTCAGCACCGCACTAAACAGTGCGGCACCACTGGCCACGCCGCTGCAGCGCTGTGCCAACGCCAATGCAGTCTGCTCATACTTCAGCAAACCCACTAACATACTCTGCGTCTCACGCATCGCCTCGATAACACTCGTGCCCTGCATCTTCAACCGCGCCGGAAGCGTGTTGATGAACATCCCCAGCATTCGATCCGCTCCGGCCACACTCCCCATCCGGCCCGACAGCACGCTACCAAAGACCACATCATCACGCGATGCGCATCGTGCCAGTACCAGAGCATAGGCCACATGAAACAGTATCGCCGCACTCATGCCCAGCATGCGTACACACGTCCTGATCCGCTGAGAAAGCCCTGAATCCAAGAGCAACTCTTCCTCCCTGATCGCCGCCCCATCGCCATGAACATCCATCATCCCAAAGGGTGCTGTCGGCTCATCAACATCCCCCAGCATCTGCCAGAAGAATGTTTCGGCTTCTGCGTCACGCTGACGGTCAAGGCTGTGGGCCACGAATCCCCGGTACGGTATTGACTGCAACAGTTCATCTTCCTCGCCTTCCAGGATTCGCGCGACTTCCTCCAACATCACATCCATAGATACATGATCCAGCACCACGTGATGAAACATCAATACCGCATGGCACTGTCCATCTTCATCCGTTTGTTGGCTAATCATACGCACCGGCCGAAAGCTGAGCAGCGGCGGCTCAGCCAGGTTCATCGACAGCGGCGCCTCATCCAGGTACGCCCGAATGCTCTGCAATTCATCACTTTCTGCAGCAACTTCCAGAGGCTCCGTCATCAGCTCCGCATGCCGGTACACCACCTGCACCGCCTGCGGAAGACCCTCCCAAAGGATCGCCGTACGCAGGACATCATGCCGCGCCACTACCCTGTTCATGGCCCATGCAAAGCGCTCGAACTGCGCCATTGACGCAAACGACACGATGGCACTCAGCACATACGGATCGTTGTCCCGGTGGAAACGGTGATAGAACAACACCCCCTCCTGCAACGGCGCCAGCGGGTAGATGTCCTGAATGTTGGCCATCCCTCCTGGTACCGTCTCCGCTATCCGATCGATCTGCGCCTGATCCAGTGCCACCAGTGGCAGCATCTCCGACGTGATGTGTGTGCAGGCCTGCGGGATCAGGTTGGCCGGTGCCTGCCAGGTATCGACTTCCTGTCCGCGGATCTCCGCTGCCAGGTCTGCCAGGCTTCCCGCCTGGAACACCTGACGGATCTCGGCCTTCAGTCCTGCCTGTCGCAGTTTCTCCACCATTGACACGATCAACAGCGAGTGTCCACCCAGATCAAAGAAACTGTCGTTCCTTCCAACCCGCTCCACACCCAGCAACTCCTGCCAGATACCAGCCAGCACCTCTTCCACCGGACCCTGCGGCACCTCATACACATGTGCAATCAGCGCATCCACACCCGGTGCCGGTAGCGCCTTCCTGTCCACCTTGCCATTGGGCGTAAGCGGCATCGCCTCCAGCTTCACGAACGCACTCGGCACCATGTACGACGGCAACTCCGCCCTCAGGTAATTCCGCAACCGCCCCACATCCGGCTGCTGGCGCCTGTCTTCGTCATCTCCGGCTTCTGCTTCATGGCCCGACGTGCCGGACATTGCCCCTGCCTCTTCGGGTCGTGCCGTCCAGTACGCCACCAGCCGTTTGTCTCCCGGCTGGTCTTCCCGGGCCAGCACCACGGCATCCCGCACCTCCGGCAACTCCGCCAGTCGTGTCTCGATCTCTCCCAGCTCTATTCTCAGCCCTCGGATCTTGATCTGGAAGTCGTTCCTGCCCAGATACTCGATCTGACCATCAGCCCGCCATTTGCCGAGATCTCCCGTTCTGTACATCCGGGCATTAGGATCATCACTGAACGGGTCGTCCATGAAGCGCTCTGCCGTTAGCTCCACACGGTTCAGATAACCCCGTGCCACACCGGGTCCACCCACATACAGCTCTCCCTTCACACCAATAGGCACGGGTTTCCTGTCCACATCCAGCACATAGATTTTCATATCCGGAATATGCACTCCAATCGGACTGCTACCTCGTTTATTCAAATCCTCAATGCACAGTGCTCTGTACGTCACATGTACCGTCGTCTCAGTAATGCCATACATGTTCACCAACTGCGTGTTCTGGTTCTGCTCCCGCCCATACCAGGGAGCCAGCATGGATGGCTCCAGAACCTCGCCGCCAAATATCACCACACGCAGCCGGTGTCCCGCCCCGGCAGCCATATCCTGGGCAGTCATCAGCAGCCGGAAGGCACTGGGAGTCTGGTTCAGCACCGTCACATTCTCATTGCGGAGCAGCTCATAGAATGCATTCGGAGATCTGCTCATCAGATAGGGAACCACCACGAGCCGTCCACCATGCAGCAGCGCCCCCCAAATCTCCCAGACCGAGAAGTCGAATGCAAACGAGTGAAACAGGGTCCAGACATCATGACCATCAAAATGGAACCACTCCTGCGTGGCAGAAAACAGTCTTACGACATTCTGGTGCTCGACCATGACCCCCTTCGGCAGACCTGTCGAACCCGAGGTGTAAATCACATATGCTAGATGAGATGGCTGTACCCCAACCAACGCTGAAGGCAGATTCACCTTCGTTGACCGTTGCCAAATCTCCGACGATTCATCTAGTTCGATCAGCGGCAGACCAGCAATCACGTCTTTCAACTGTTCACGCAATGACGGGGGAATGAGGCTGTGGGTCAGAAGTGCCACTGGTTTGCTGTCCTCCAGGATATAACGCATACGCTCTGCGGGATAGGCCGGATCCACCGGCACATACGCCGCACCTGCCTTCAGAATCCCCAGCAGCCCCACCACCATCTCAAGACTACGCTCTACACTGATTGCCACTAGTACATCCGGCCCCATGATCGTAGTTCCCGAGGCATCCTTCAATGACCTAAGTTGGTGCGCCAGCTGATTGGCCCTTGTATTGAGTTCTGCGTACGTCAGGGTCTTGTTCTCGTATTGCACTGCCACCGCGTCCGGCGTCCTTTGCGCCTGATGCTCGAATAGTTCATGGATCAGTGCATCTTTCGGGTATGACGCCTCTGTAGCATTGAATTCGCGTATGACCTGTTCACGCTCCACTTCCGACACCCAGGATAGTTCACCGATCCGTTGCTCATCATTGGCAGCCATGGACTGCAACAATAATTTCCAGCACCCCAGCCACCGCTCAACGGTCTCACGGTCAAATATATCCGTTCTGTACTCCAGCACACCCCGCAATCGCCCTTGCACCTCCTCCACGGACAGCATCAAATCAAAATGAGTGCTCTCATGCCTGAAATCCTGTTCAGTCAGCTTCAACCCCGGCAGCTTCAGAACGTCTCCGGAGGCATTCTGTAATGTCAGCGCCACCTGAAACAATGGGCTGTGTCCCATGCTCCGCTCGGGACTCACCACTTCAACCACCTGCTCGAACGGCACGTCCTGATGTCCAAAGCCTGCCAGCATCCGTTCCTTGACCTGACTCAACAACTCTGACACCGTTGCCTGTGCATCCAGCCTCGTGCGCAGTGCCAGCGTGTTCACAAAGAACCCTATCAGTCCCTCCAGCTCACTGCGCCGTCGATTGGCCACCGGTGTACCAATCACTACATCGTCCTGGCCACTGAGCCTGCCCATAAGCACCGCAAACCCAGCCTGCAGCACCATGAACAGCGTCGCTCCATGGCGCCTGGCCAGGGTATTAAGCTCTTCTGTTATATGCTTATCCAGTTCGAGCGGTACCACGCTGCCGGCATAACTCTGCACTGGCGGCCGCGGCCTGTCCGTCGGCAGCTCCAGCAGCGTCTGCGCCCCTGTAAGCTCCTCCTTCCAATATGCTGTCTGGGTTTGCAGCTGCTCACCAATCAGCCACTGCCGCTGCCACTGTGCGTAATCGGCATACTGGATCGGCAGATCAGGTAACGGATTGTCCCGACCTTGGCTGAACGCTTCGTACAACGCCGCCAGCTCCCGTGTCAGCACACCCATCGACCAGCCGTCCGACACGATGTGGTGCATGCACAAGCTCAACACATGATCTTGGTCGCCCAGCTTCGCCAGGCTGGCCCGGACCAGTGCATCCCGCGTCAGATCGAATGGTCTGTGCAATGTCTCGTCTATCAGGGCGTCCTTCACCTGTTCTTTCTCTGCGCCTGCAAGTTGCGACAGGTCTCGGTACTGCAGCTCAAACGGCCGTACCGGCAGTATCCTCTGCACCGGTTCTCCGTCCGCATTGCGCTCGAACACCGTGCGCAGCGCCTCATGCCTGGCCACTATCGTATCCAGTGTGCGCTGCAACGCTTTCCGATCCAGCTCACCCTGCAGGCGCAACACGGCCGGGATGTGATACGCCGACCCCAGATCCTCCAACTGCTCCAGGAACCACAGCCGTTGCTGTCCCCAGGACAGCGGCAGATCCTTCGCCCGATCTGCCCGCTCTATCGGTGTTGTCTGAACTTCATCGACCCGTTGCAGCCTACCCGCAACCCCGGTCAATGTCGGAGCATCAAATATCTCTCCCAGCTGAACCTCCTGGCCCATATCTCGCCGCATACGGCCAATCAGCTGGACTGCCAGCAGCGAGTGTCCGCCCAGATCGAAGAAACTGTCGTTCCTTCCAACCCGCTCCACACCCAGCAGCTCCTGCCAGATTCCAGCCAGCACCTCTTCCACCGGACCCTGCGGCGCTTCGTATGCATGTGCAGTCAGCGCGTCCGCATCCGGCGCCGGCAGCGCCTTCCTATCCACCTTGCCATTGGGGGTCAGCGGCATCTCCTCCAGCTTCACGAATACCGACGGCACCATGTATTCTGGCAACTCCGCTCTCAGATGATCCCGAAGCTGCTCCAATTCCTTCTGCCGGACATCTGCCTTTTGCCGTGCCTCCTCATCATGACTGACCGCATCTCGAGGATCGCCCTCTTTTGGCAGAACACCTTCGGTATGCTCCACAGCATCCAACAGCGCCGATCGATCCGATGGTTCGGTACCCCGTGCCGTCCAGTACGCCACCAGACGCCTGTCTCCCGGCTGGTCCTCCAGTGCCACCACCACGGCCTCACGAACCCGTGCCAGCTCGCCCAGTCGTGCCTCGATCTCTCCCAGCTCCACCCGGAAACCACGAATCTTGACCTGGTCATCGTTGCGACCAGCAAACTGCAACACACCGTCAGTCTGCCAGTAACCCAGATCCCCCGTCCTGTACATCCGCGCTCCCGGCTTCTCACTGAACGGATCCTTCACGAATCGTTCTCCGCTCAGCTCCGGCCGGTTCAGATAGCCCCGGGCCACACCTTCGCCACCAATGCAGATTTCCCCCTGCACACCGACCGGCGCTGGCCAACCGTGATCATCCAGCACATAGATCCGCACATTGGCCAGCGGTCTGCCGATCGGCGCCCGCGCCATCTCCTGCGGCTGCACCACATGGGTCGTGGCCGTCACCGTCGCCTCGGTCGGTCCATACTCGTTGAGCAGCACCACCCGCTCGCCCTGGCGCTCGAACCAGTGCGACAACGCTGCCGGATCCAGCCGCTCACCACCCAGCGCAATCAGCCGCAGCGCTTCGGGCAATTCTTCCGGTACTTCGTAGGCCAGCCGGTGCCAGAAAGCCGCCGGCAGGTGCGCCACCGTGATTCCCCATGCCCGGCACGCCCGCCAGAACGACACACTGTCACCGATGCAGTCCTCGTTACGCAGCACCAGTGTCGCACCCGAGGTCAATGTACTGAAGATCTCCTGGGCTGCCACGTCGAAAGACATCGAGACGAACTGCAGCACCCGGTCCCTTTCCGTCAGCCCATACGCACGCTGGATGGCCAACAGCAGATTATCCAGCTGGCGATGCTCGACCATCACGCCCTTGGGTAAGCCCGTCGAGCCCGAGGTATAGATCACATACGCCAGATTCGATGAGGTCTGCCCTGTCTCCTCTCGGCCGATATTCTGTTCCGGCTGGCCCACATAGGTCGATTCCTCATCGAGCAAGACGAGCTCTTCGATTCCCGTGCCAACAGCCCGTGCCGGCGTTGATAGATACTCCAGCAGTCTGCGTTGCGTCAGCAGTACTCGCGCCTGCGAATCCCTAAGCATATATTCGATACGCTCTGCCGGATAGGCCGGGTCCACCGGTACATAGGCAGCACCCGCCTTCAGGATGCCCAACAATCCCACCACCATCTCGGGGCTGCGTTCCACACTGATTGCCACGCGGGTATCTGGACTGACCAGCATTTCTCCCGAGGTGTCCTTCAACGACAACAACCGGTATGCCAGCTGATTGGCCCTCGTGTTGAGCTGAGCATACGTCATGCCCTTGCCTTCATACTGAACCGCCACAGTCTCTGGTGTATGCTCGCCTTGTCGCTCGAACAGCTCATGAATCAGCGCGTCCTTCGAATAGTCCATTTCCGTCTCATTGAAACGGAAGATGACTTTATTCCATTCGTCGCTATTCATGATGGGAACGGAGTCAATCAGAACCTCATCAAGCGTCAGGACACAATCCAGCATCAAGTCGATGCGATTCACCATGTTTCGGACATCCTCGTCCTTCAAATAATCCGAGTTATAGGCAAAATCCACAACGACATCTTCATTATCATAAAAATCGTTGACGCTGATGACAAGGGGCATCTGTTCATGTCCATGTCGGACCTTTGTCCACCGCGTCACGACGTCACCCAGCGGAGCTTCAGCCTGAAATTGATCAAATGCCAGAACAACGTCATATAGACTGGACCGCACCGAGTAATCTAGGGACACGCAACGATTTATTTCTGAAACAGGAAGACGTTGATGGCGATAATTACGACGAAGTTCGTTGCCAGCACGCCTTATCAGATCTGAGAATCTCCATTGCCCCTCGACCCCGAATCGCACAGGAACTACTGATGCAAACATTCCCATAACCTGCCGATGCCTCTTTCCCGACCGATTGTGCACAGGTACACCAATAACCATATCGCTGGCACACGTCGTTCTATAAAAATAACATGCAAGCAAAGCAAGAAAAAAACCATTCACGGAAACATCATGCCGCCTCGCATAATTTTCAATAATTGAATATCGTTCCCTACTCAGGATCCACGCATGTAACCCGCTACCACGGCTTTCCGGCTCCTTACCAAGCGTTCGCTGAGAGGGGAAAAGCACTGGAGGCAATGTACGAAAGCGCTCCTTCCAAAAATTGCGATCCCTGTCTGCACGCAGCGATACCAGATAATCGCGATCTGTACCCCAATACATGTCAAATGATGGAAAAACATCCCTTTCATCAGCCCCCCCTTTCCACAGATTGGTATACGTCTGACTGAGATCCATAAAGAAGTTTGCACCAGAAACACCATCGCAAATAAGATGATGAAATCGGGCAGACCATACATAACGCCGCACACCGGTTCTAATGAGCATACACGCCCACATCAGCCCGCCATCCAAGGGAAATACCCGGTCCATTGCCTCCTGAATCAATTGTTTGGCCTCCGACTCCGGAGATATGCTCTGGCGAAGGTCCAGACTCCGGAACGGCACCTCTATTCTTCCGAGAATTCGTTGCCAGGGAACCCCATCACGAGAACCAAACACGAGGCGAAGTGCCGAATGGCGATGCGACACTTCCTCCAGCGCTCGGACGAACAGGTTCTGATCAACTGGACCATCCACATTTACAGCCATGCCGACATTGTAGGAAGGACAGTCGGGAGAACGCATCTGATCCATCCAGACCCCCATCTGCACCGATGTGAGAGGCTGCGGGCCGGATATACCATTACTGGAGTGGGCTCCGGATATGTCTGATGCTGTTTTCCTGGTCATGATTGCTCCGCCTTAAATATTTGATACCAATTCCAGAAATCTAAAACATCTGATAATCGAGCATTCCCATATTTATTCATAGCCATTGTTTTTCTTTATCAGGATGAATACCCTGCGCCCTGTCAATCTCATAGCCCGTCAATGGCAGCCTCCCCCCAAAACAGACGGCCACGCGAGCCTCACGACCCAGGCTCACCCACCATTCATGCACGACATCAATAAAATTCATGGGCTATCATCTTCCCCACGGCAGCACACGGCTGGTTTGCTGGCCATTCCTTTGGACGCCTGACGCATGATCCCGTCAGTCATCCCGTCGTCTGCGCCATACGTTTCGCCCAGGGAATGTCCCACCTTCTCCGTCTGTCTTTTCGCCTACCTCCGTTGACGGCACTTTCGACCATGAAGCGCTTCACCCTCCACTTCCGCCCCGCCCTCCTCGACAGCCTCAAAACCTACCGCCGGCAGGACCTGATGGCCGATGTGGGCGCCGGGCTGACGGTGGCCTGTGTGGCGCTGCCGCTGGCCATGGCCTTCGGGATCGCCAGCGGTGTCAAGCCCGAGCAGGGGCTGATCACCGCCATCATCGGCGGTGCGCTGGTCTCGCTGCTGGGGGGCTCGAAGGTGCAGATCGGCGGGCCGGCCGGGGCCTTCGTGGCCATGCTCTACGGCATTGCCATGACCTACGGCATGTCGAACCTGCTGCTGGCCACGATGATGGCGGGCGTGGTGCTCTTCCTGATGGGCGCGCTGCAGCTGGGGCAGATCATCCGCTTCGTGCCCATCTCCATCGTCATCGGCTTCACCAACGGGATTGCCGTGGTGATCATGCTGTCGCAGCTCAAGGACTTCCTCGGGCTGCGCATCGAGAAGATGCCGGCCAACTTCTTCTCGCAGCTGGATGTACTGCTGCACTACCGCGACGGGCTGAACCTGCCCGCCGTGGGGCTGGGCCTGGCCACGCTGGTGACGCTCTTCCTGTGGCCCAAGCCGCCGAAGGTGATGACCTCCCGCCAGACCGCACTGGAACAGCCGGCACAGGGTGTGGTGGACCTCGACGTGCCGACGACCATTGTCGACGTGGACGTACGGTCCCTGGCCACCACTGACGCCGCAGATACCAGAGACACCGCGGACACCGCTGCATCAACCGCTGCATCAACCGCTGCATCAACCGCTGCATCCACCGCCGCATCCACCGCCACATCCGCCACTGCATCCACCGCCACACCCGCCGCCACGCCGGCGTCTCTGCACCATGAAGACGCTCCCCGCCCAGGTACCCGCAAGGCGGCAGCCCATCATCAGCCCCAGGCCCTGGCCGGGGCGACGCCCCCCCAGGCCAGCGCCCTCAAACGCCTGCTCTGGCGCATTCCCGCACCACTGGTGGTCCTGCTGTTCGGCACCGTGCTGACCTGGTGGCTGCGGCTGCCGCTCGAAACCATCGGCAGCCGTTTCGGTGGCATTCCGCAGAGCCTGCCCTCGCCGGTACTGCCCAGCTTCGACTGGCAGTCGGCCCAGAATCTGGTGGGACCGACGCTGGCCATTGCCTTCCTGGGGGCCATCGAATCACTGCTGTGTGCCCGGGTGGCCGATGGCATGGCACACGACCGGCACGACCCCAACCAGGAGCTGATGGCGCAGGGCATTGCCAACTTCACCACGCCGCTGTTCGGCGGCATTGCGGTGACGGGCACCATCGCCCGGACGGTGACCAACATCCGCAGCGGCGCCCATTCACCCATTGCCGGCGTGGTGCATGCCCTCACGCTGC
>ERZ773067.1818-NODE-1818-length-11133-cov-2.463622_pt1 | contig 11133 bp, 8 predicted proteins | sample MGYA00580622_ERZ773067 | MGnify/ENA primary metagenome ERZ773067 (study PRJEB29015, sample SAMEA2737998) | human oral metagenome | biome: human oral; feature: human-associated habitat; material: dental | place: China | collected 2113 ...
TTAGGCGCCACCAACCGTCCGGAAATTCTGGATCCTGCCCTGCTTCGTCCCGGTCGTTTTGATAGAAGGGTTATTGTGGAACGGCCGGATTTAAAGGGCAGGGTGGCCATACTAAAGGTACATTCCAAGGATGTGCTGATGGACGATTCTGTGGATTTAGAGGCCATTGGTCTGGCTACCAGCGGGGCCGTGGGTTCAGATCTGGCCAATATGATCAATGAGGCTGCCATTTTGGCAGTGAAAAAGGGCAGAAGAGCGGTCCGCCAAAAGGATTTGTTTGAGGCAGTGGAAATTGTTCTGGTGGGTAAGGAGAAAAAGGACCGGATTTTAAACCAGCAGGAAAGAAGAATTGTTTCCTACCACGAGGTGGGACATGCTTTGATTTCCGCTTTGCAGAAAAATTCCGAGCCGGTGCAAAAAATCACCATTGTTCCCAGAACCATGGGAGCCTTGGGTTATGTAATGTATGTGCCGGAGGAGGAAACCTATCTGAAATCCAAAAAGGAACTGGATGATATGCTGGTGAGCACCTTGGGGGGAAGGGCAGCAGAGGAGATTGTATTTGACTCTGTCACCACAGGAGCCTCCAATGACATTGAAAAAGCCACCAATATTGCCAGGGCCATGGTAACCCAGTATGGCATGAGTGAAAGATTCGGCCTGATTGGCCTGGCCACGGTGGAGGATGCCTATCTTTCGGGACGGACTGTATTAAACTGCGGGGATAATACTGCCACGGAAATCGATCAGGAGGTGATGCGGATTTTAAAGGAATCCTATCAAAAGGCTCTGGAGGTTTTACGGGAAAACCGGGAGGTAATGGATAAACTGGCGGAATTTTTAATTCAAAAGGAAACCATTACCGGCAAGGAGTTTATGAAGATTTTGCGGGAGATTAAAGGACTGCCGGAACCGGCGGTTCCTGTGAAGGCAATTCTGGTTTAATAAAAAGGCTTCGGGAGGCGTCCCGGAGCCTTTTTTAGAAACAGAGAGGCAGGGCAGGGTTTTTAACGGAATTTTTCCTCGCAGTATAAGCAGCGGTAAAGCTCCTTTTTGGCATCGGAGAGATAGAAGATATGGGGCAGTTCCTGCTCAATGGAGGTGATGCACCTGGGATTTTTACACCGGATAATATTGCTGACCCGCTCTGGCAGCTTTAAACGCTTTTTTTCAATGATGTGATTGTCCTTAATAATATTAATGGTAATATTGTGGTCAATATATCCCAGCACCTCCAGGTCAATCCGGTCCATAATATTTCCTTCTATCTTTATGATGTCCTTTCGCCCCATTTTTTCACTGCGGGCATTTTTAATAATGGCTACAGGGGTATCCAGCTTGTCAAGGCCCAGATGAAAATAAATGTCCAGGCTTTTCCCTGCCTGAATATGGTCTAAAACAATTCCCTCCATAATTCCACTGATATTCAGCATTATTTCACCTCCAAAAGCGTAAGAATCAAAGCCATTCTCACATATACTCCCAGCTGGGCCTGGATAAAATAGGCAGCTCTGGGGTCTTCGTCTACATCCATACTGATTTCATTTACTCTGGGCAGAGGATGAAGAATGAACATATCCGGTTTGGCCTTTTTTAACTTCCCGGGCGTCAGGATATAGGAATCCTTTAAACGGATATAATCCGCCTCATTAAAAAAACGCTCCCTTTGTACCCGGGTCATATACAGAATATCTAAAGAAGGAATGGCCTGATCCAGGTTGTGGATTTCCTCAAAGGGAATCCCTTTGGCCTGAAGTACATCCTCCCGGATATAGCTGGGGATTTTCAGTTCCTCGGGAGAAATCAAAACAAATTTAATATGGGGGTAGCGCACCAGGGCATTAATCAGGGAATGAACGGTTCGGCCAAATTTTAAATCCCCGCACAGCCCCACTGTGAGAGTATCCAGCCTTCCCTTTAATTTTTTGATGGTTAAGAGATCCGTAAGGGTCTGGGTGGGGTGCTGGTGGCCGCCGTCCCCTGCATTGATGACGGGGATGGAGGAATACATACTGGCCACCAGGGGAGCACCTTCCTTTGGGTGGCGCATGGCGGCAATGTCTGCATAGCCGGAAACAATGCGTATGGTGTCCGCCACACTTTCTCCCTTGGCGGCAGAGGAGGAATCGGCAGAATGAAAGCCAAGTACGCTGCCTCCCAGATTCAGCATCGCTGCTTCAAAGGAAAGCCTGGTGCGGGTACTTGGCTCATAAAAAAGGGTGGCAAGCTTCTTGCCCCGGCATTTTTCCTGATAGTCTGGCAAATGGGATTCAATATCCATGGCCAGATCCAAAAGGGTATCTGTTTCTTCTACTGACAAGTCCAAAGGGTTCAGTAAATGCTTCATAATATGTAAGACTCCTTATCCTGCTTCTATCCTGCTTCTTGTCTGCCGTTTTCTTCGAATAGATTCGGCATGCAATTCTTTACCAAAGCTGTTACAAATTATAGCCTAAGTGAAATTCGAATTCCAGCTTCTTTTATAAATCTTCTATTAAACATTTTATAGACAAGTGTCTATTAAATCTCGTTTTTTCATATTTACATTCCCTTCCCCGGGGCCTATACTTTTTTCCATCAGCAAGTATTCCATAAGGGAGGCAGAATATGTCAGTTAATTTAAAGAAGAAGGAGAAGGCCTTCAGGAAAGATACAGGAAATCTTTGGAGGGAGGACAGGGAGAAAAGGGATTTTGCAGGATTTATTGTGGACCATAATGCTGTGATTCAAAAAATATTTTTTATTCTTTTGGGATTTGCTTTGGTTTTAAGCCTTTTTGTTCATGTGAATTATGATTTAATCGAATACCTGCCAAAGTCCGCTCCCTCCAAGGCGGCCATTCAAAAAATGGAGGACACCTTCGGGTATCCCGGCACTGGGCAGATTATGTTAAGGGATGTGACGCTGCACCAGGCTGCTGCAGTGAAGGAGAAGCTGGAAAGGGTGGAGGGGGTGGATCGGATTCAGTGGCTGGACAGTACCGGATCCGTGCTGCTGCCCCAGTCTTTTTTAAATGAAAACCGTATGGAGGACTATTACAAGGACGGGGATACGGTGATGGATGTAACCTTTGCGGAGGGGGATTCTTCCCCTAAGACCCACCAAGCCATTGATGCCATGGAGGATATCATAAAGGATCAGGGATTTATTGTGGGAAGCGCAGCCCAGAATAAATTTACAGAGGAAAATGTGTCCTCTCAAATGAATTTGATTTTGGTCATTGGTGTGTTCTTTGTATTTTTGGTGCTTTTAATCACCACCACCTCCTGGTTTGAGCCGGTGCTGTTTTTAACGGTTATCGGCACCGCTGTTTTCATTAACCGAGGCACCAATGTTTTCCTTCCCAGTATTTCCTTTATTACCAACAATGTGGCGGCTGTTTTGCAGCTGGCGGTATCCATGGATTATTCCATCTTTTTGCTGAGCGCCTTTACAGAGGCTTCCAAAACAGAGCCGGATTCGAAAAAAGCCTTAAAGCAGGCCCTTCGGCTTTCGATCAAAACCATTTCCGCCAGTTCCCTTACTACTTTTGTGGGTTTTATCGTTTTTGTTACCATGCGTTTTTCCATGGGAATGGATTTGGGCATTGTTTTGGCCAAGGGAATTGTCTGTTCCATTTTTACCATTATCTTTTTAATGCCTTCCCTGATTTTAAACTGGAGTCCCTTTATTGAAAAAACCAGGCACAGGGCATTTTTGCCGGATTTTTCCAAAAGCGCAAAGGCAGCAGGCAGACTCTCCGGCTATGTTCTGGCCCTTGGGCTGATTTTGGCCCTGCCGGCCTTTGTGGCCCAGGGGATGAACTCCTTTATGTATGGCAGTGATGCAGTGGGGGCCGGAGAAGGGACAAAGATGTACAGCCAGCAGGAGGAGCTGTATGGAAAGTTTGGCCGTTCCAATCTAACGGTGATTTTGGTTCCTGATACCTCCATGGTAAGGGAACGGGAGCTGACAAAAAAGCTGGAGGCTCTGGAGGGAGTAAAAAAAGTCACCTCTTTGGCAGGTACACTGCCTGAGGGCATTCCTGACACCATGGTGCCGGAATCCACCAAAGAGCTTTTGCACCGGGAGGGCTATGCCAGACTGCTGGTGTACTCCAGAACCAAAATCGAAAGCCAGGCCGCCTATAAAGTGGCCTCTGCCATTGAAGAGACTGTAAAGGAATATTATCCCCAGGAGCACTATATTACGGGAAACACCTATGCCACCAGGGACATGGAGAACATTCTGAAATCCGATTACAACCGGGTAAACACCCTGTCTTTGCTGGGGGTATTTTTGGTGGTGGCCTTTTCCTTTGAATCCGTGCTGGTGGCACTGCTGGCCATGGTGCCCATTGAGCTGGCCATTATTTTCAACATGTCCTTTTCCTATGTAACAGGGGTGAGCCTTTCCTTTATCGGCTATGTGGTGGTCAGCAGTATTCAGCTGGGTGCCACGGTGGACTATGCCATTCTTTCCATTTCCAATTACATGGAGGCCAGAAAGACCCGGGAAAAGCGGGAGGCGATATGGGAAATGACGCAAAAAAGTATGCACTCCATCCTTACTTCCGGTACAATTTTGGTGATTTGCGGCTATGTGGTCAGTTTTGTGTCCTCTTTGCCTGCCATTGGACAGCTGGGGCATTTAATCGGAAGGGGCACTTTGGTTTCCATGGGCTTTGTGGTGCTTTTGCTTCCAGCTCTTTTATTCCTGGCTGACGGGGCTTTGATGGCAGAGAGCAGGTGGAAGGAGCATCTGGGGCGGGTTTGGAGGGAAAGGTATAAAAATTCTGTGGCCTAGGCAGCCGCAGCAGAGGAAAAAATCGGAGGTTTGCTGAAAAATCATTCTTGACAGAAATGAAAAGGTTTGTTATAGTACAGATATAACAGATTAAAGGAAGGCGGTGTTGGAATGAATATTAAGAAATTCACGCAAAAATCCATCGAGGCGGTGCAGGCCATGGAGGGGATTGCCCTGGACCATGGGAATCAGCAGATTGAGCAGATTCACCTGCTAAGCGCCTTATTAAATATAGACGATTCTCTGATCCTAAGCTTGATTAAAAAAATGGGGATCCCGGAGGGGGAATTTAAAAATGAGGTGGAATCCAAAATTGAGGGGCTTCCCAAGGTAAGCGGCGGCAAACAGTATATCAGCAATGGCTTAAACAAGGTGCTGCTTTCCGGGGAAGATGAGGCCAAGGCCATGGGAGATGATTATGTTTCCGTGGAGCATTTGTTTTTGGCCATGCTGCGAAATCCTTCTTCCAATGTAAAGGAGCTGTTTCGCACATACGGTCTGGATCTAAACCGGTTTTTGGGGGTTCTTTCCCAGGTCCGGGGAAACCAGCGGGTTACTACAGATAATCCCGAGGCCACCTATGATACCTTGACAAAATACGGATATGACCTGGTGGAGCGGGCCAGAGAGCAAAAGCTGGATCCGGTAATTGGCAGAGATGCAGAGATTCGGAATCTGGTGCGGATCCTAAGCCGGAAAACCAAGAACAATCCGGTGCTGATCGGTGAGCCTGGGGTTGGAAAAACTGCAGTTTGCGAGGGACTGGCCCAGCGGATTGTCAAGGGGGATGTGCCAGAGGGGCTGAAGGATAAAAGGCTCTTTGCTCTGGACATGGGTTCCTTGGTGGCCGGTGCCAAATACCGGGGCGAATTTGAAGAAAGACTCAAGGCGGTTTTGGAGGAGGTAAAAAAGTCCCAGGGACAGATTATCCTCTTTATTGATGAGCTTCATACCATTGTGGGGGCAGGAAAAACCGAGGGCAGTATGGATGCAGGAAATATGTTAAAGCCCATGCTGGCCAGGGGAGAGCTTCACTGCATCGGCGCCACCACCTTGGATGAGTACCGCAAATATATTGAAAAGGATCCGGCCCTGGAAAGACGGTTCCAGCCGGTTTTGGTATCGGAACCTACGGTGGAGGATACCATCTCTATTTTAAGGGGGTTAAAGGAGCGCTACGAAACCTTCCATGGGGTCAAGATCACAGATTCTGCTTTGGTCAGTGCGGCAGTGCTTTCCGACCGGTATATCAGTGACCGTTTCCTGCCGGATAAGGCCATTGACCTGGTGGATGAGGCCTGTGCCATGATTAAAACCGAGCTGAACTCTTTGCCTGCGGAGATTGATGCGCTGCAGAGAAAGGAAATGCAGCTGCAGATTGAAGAAACCGCTTTGAAGAAGGAGACAGATAATCTTTACAAGGAAAGGCTTAAAATTCTTCAAAAAGACCTTGCAGAGCTCAGAGATAAGTATTCTGAGCAGAAATCGAAATGGGAAAATGAAAAAAAGAGTGTGGAAGGACTGGCAAAGCTTAGAGAGTCCATTGACAATGTGAACCGGGAGATTGCAGATGCCCAGCAAAAGTATGATTTGAACCGGGCTGCAGAGCTGCAGTATGGAAAGCTTCCCCAGCTGCAAAAGGAGCTGGCGGCAGAGGAGGAAAAAATACGCGGGGAGGATCTGAGCCTGGTGCGGGAATCTGTTACCGAGGAGGAAATTGCCAGAATTATTTCCAGATGGACCAATATTCCTGTTACCAAGCTGAATGAGTCGGAGAAGGAAAAGACCCTGAATCTGGACAAGGTGCTCCACGAGCGGGTGATCGGACAAAATGAGGCGGTGGAGAAGGTGTGCGATGCTATTTTGCGCTCCAGAGCAGGCATTAAGGATCCCTCCAAGCCCATTGGCTCCTTCCTCTTTATGGGACCTACGGGAGTGGGAAAGACGGAGCTGGCAAAATCCCTGGCCCAGGCTCTGTTTGATGATGAAAATGCCATGATCCGCATTGACATGAGCGAATATATGGAGAAATTTTCCGTCAGCCGTCTGATTGGAGCGCCTCCCGGATATGTGGGTTATGATGAGGGAGGACAGCTGACAGAGGCGGTACGCAGAAAGCCCTACTCTGTGGTGCTCTTTGATGAGGTGGAGAAGGCCCATCCTGATGTGTTTAATGTGCTGCTCCAGGTACTGGATGACGGAAGGGTGACGGATTCCCTGGGAAAAACCGTGGACTTTAAAAATACCATCATTATCATGACTTCCAATCTGGGCTCCGCCTATTTGCTGGAGGGAATTGATGAGAGAGGAGAGATCAAGGAAGAGGCCGCCGGGCTGGTGATGGAGGAATTAAGACATCAGTTCCGTCCGGAGTTTATCAACCGGCTGGATGAAATCATTTTGTTTAAGCCTCTGACCAAGGCTGATATCCGGAGCATCATTGATCTTTTAATTGATGAGATCAATCGAAGGCTTTCTGCCCGGGAAGTTAGCATCGGCCTGACAGAGGCCGCCAAGGATTACATTGTGGAGAGGGGGTATGACCCGGCCTTTGGTGCCAGACCTTTGAAGCGCTTCATCCAAAAGGAGGTGGAGACCAAGGTGGCCAGGCTGATTCTTTCGGACAAAGACCTAAATCCCAAGGACCGCATCGAAATTGATGTGGAGGGAGACGGGGGCTTGTTTGCCCGGGTGCATAAATAAACATAAAAAAGCAAAAGGCTGTGCAAAGGCGCAGCCTTTCTTTCAGTATAAAAAAAATTCGGAATATGCTATACTAGGTTGAAAACAGTTTGGGGGCAGACATGGATTTTTTGACCATAACAGGAAATCAGATTTTGATTTATCTGTTTTGTATTAATTTGATATTGTCGGTGATGATTGTTTTTTTTCAAAGAAGGGACCCCCAGTCGGTTTGGACCTGGATTTTGGCTCTGTATTTTTTGCCGGGACTGGGGATTATAATATACCTGGTGCTGGGGCAGGATTACCGCAAATCCAAAATGTTCAAAATCAAAGGACTGGAAGACCGGATCAAAAAGGTATCCTCAAGACAGGAATATCTGCTGAAAACCTATGAGAGCAATATGGAGGATGCCTATACCAGAGAATACGGCAGACTGATGTATTACAACATGGAATCCGGGGGGGCCATTATGACCCTGAGAAACCAGGTGAGAATTTTCACTGACGGACAGGAAAAGTTCGCCTCCTTGAAAGAGGATATCCGCAACGCCAAAAAATATATTCACTTTCAATATTACATTATAAAGAACGACTTTTTATTTGATGAAATTGCAGAGCTTTTAATGGAAAAAGCCAGGGAAGGAGTGGATCCTTTGCGACGGCATGGGGGGAAGGTTTATGCCTGCAAAAAAATGGAACCGTTTAAAATCCTGTGGCATCCGGATCGGTATTTTTTTTCCTGCAACCTTGGGAAGAATCAATCTCCGTGTAAACTATCGAAACCACAGAAAGATTGTGGTGATTGACGGAAAGACAGGCTATGTGGGGGGCTTTAATGTGGGAAAGGAATATGTGGATGAAGACCCAAGGTTTGGCCACTGGCGGGACAACCATCTGCGGATCACAGGGGAAGGGGTCTTTGGCCTTTTGCTGCGCTTTGCCCTGGATTGGCATTATGCTACCCAGGAAAATATTTTGCAGGATGTGAAGTATGCCATGTTCCAAAAGATTGACTCTCCAGAGTATTTTCAGGATATTCCAAATGAAATGCTTCGGATGCAGATTATTACCAGCGGCCCCGACTCCCTTACCAAGCAGATTCGGGACAATTATATCGAGATATTTAATCATGCCAGGGATCACATTTATATTCAGACCCCTTATTTTATTCCAGATGATGCTGTCATCAGCGCCCTTAGCTTTGCAGCCCGGTCAGGGGTCCAGGTGATATTGATGATCCCCAATAAGCCGGATCATCCCTTTGTATACTCTGCCACCTTAAGCTGGGCGGGGACCCTTTTGGAGGCCGGGGGCAAAGTGTATACCTATGAAAACGGATTTCTGCATGCCAAAACCATTATGGCGGATGGAAAAATTTCCACTGTAGGGACCGCAAATATGGATATCCGCAGCTTTCAGCTGAATTTTGAAGTAAACGCAGTGATGTATGATGAGAATATAACCCGGATTTTAGAAGAGCATTTTTGGAAGGATATAGAATGTTCCAGGGAAATCACCTTGGAAATGTATAAAAACAGATGTCTGCGGCAAAGAATACGAGAGCAGTTCAGCAGACTATTAAGTCCATTGTTGTAAGGAGAAACCATGATTCGATTTTTGATCGCAGTCTTAACTTTGTTTTTTTACCTGGTAGTGCTGATTCCTGTTATGCTGGTGCTTTTGGTGATACGCCACTTCAACAGAAACCTGGCCTCCAGGATAGCCCAGGGAATGGTGCGCCGGGTATTTCGTTTTATTTTATTTACTTCCGGGGTTCAGGTGGAGGTGCGGGGACTGGAAAACCTCCCGGAGGAGGGAGGAATGCTGTTTGTCAGCAATCACCGCAGCTATTTTGATATTTTAACGGGATTTGGTTTTACCCCCAGGATTTTCGGCTTCGTGGCCAAGGCTGAGATGCTGCGTTACCCTCTGCTGAAGCAGTGGATGGATTTGGTGAATTGCTTATTCATCAATCGCAAGAATGTGAAGGAGGGGCTGAAAACCATTCTCAAGGGAATTGAAAATGTAAGGGGGGGGATCTCTGTGTGGATTTGTCCCGAGGGTACCAGAACCATGACCTCGGATCCCATGGATATTGGAGAGTTTAAGGAAGGGTCCTTAAAAATTGCAGAAAAAAGCGGTTGCCCTATTATTCCCGTGGCCCTTTCCGGTACCTATGAAATCTTTGAAAAGCAGTTTCCCCGGATTAAGAGCAGCAAGGTGATTTTAGAATATGGCGCTCCCATTGTCATTGACCAGTTGGGAAAGGAAGAACAAAAGAAACTGGGATCCCTGACCAGGGCCAGGATCCTTGCTATGCTAAGGGAGCATGAAGCCCATGGCTAAGACAGGAAAAGATTTTATTTTCGGAGAGGATTTTGCTCTGTATCGGAAAAAAAACTGGGAGATTGTATACCAAGGGGTAGAGGGGGCCTATTCCAATATTGCTGCAGGGGAGATCTTTCCAAACAGCTCCTTGCGCCAGGTGGATACCTTTCGGGAAGCGGTATTGCAGGTATTGGAGAAGAAGGCAGACTTTTCTGTACTTCCCATTGAGAACTCCTCTGCGGGGATTGTGGGGGAAACCTATGGGCTTTTACTGGAATATCCTATCTATATTATACAGGAGTATTTTTTGCCCATCAGCCATTGTCTGCTGGGAACAAAAGAGGCCAGACTGTCCGACATACAGGAGGTGTACTCCCATCCCCAGGCCTTGATGCAGTGCCAGGAGTATCTGGCCGCCCACGGGGAGTGGAAGCAGATCAGTCTGTTAAATACGGCGGTATCAGCCAGAAAAATCCAAATGGAGAACAATCCCCATTATGCAGCCATTGCCAGCGAGCTGGCAGCAAAGCTCTATGGATTAAAGATTTTGGAGCGGGAGATCCATTTAAACGCCTTAAATACCACCCGTTTTGTGGTCCTGTCCCGGGAAGCCTTTTTTTGTAAAAATGCCGGGAAGCTGAGTCTGATTATTGCACTCAATCATAAAAAAGGGGCATTGTATCAGGCTTTGGAGATTTTTGCGGAGAATGGATTGAATTTATTAAAGATTGAATCCAGGCCCATACCGGAAAAGCCCTTTGCTTACCGTTTCTACATTGATTTTGAGGGAAATATGGGACATAAGGAGGTGCAAAGAGCTTTGGGGCGTTTGGAATCAGAAACCAGTTTTTTAAAGATTTTAGGGAATTACTAATGGAAAAGAAGATGGAAGCAGGGATATTGTTTGGGAACGCCGGGAGAGATAAAATCATACAAAGCTTTTGTGCTTTAGCAGGGGGAGAAGGAAAAGAGGACACCTTTTCTTTTTTGGTTTCTTCCCTGACCCAGCTGGGGGAAACCTATGGTTTCCAGGGGGATCTGTGGCATCACTACCTGGCTCTTTGGATGGCGGGGCAGGAAAATCCCTACTCCCTTTCCTTGGAGGGGGGAGGAAGGGCAGGGGAGAGTGTTTTAAAGCTGGCAGCCCATGACTGTGCTTTGCTTTGGGAGCTGTTTTTTACCTCCCTGTCTGTGCATCCTGAAATCTGGTCTGTTTTAAAAAACTATTCACCGGGAAAAAGGCAGTCTTTTTGGGGGGATGCTTCCTTCCATGAAAGGATTGCAGTCTTTGCCAAAGATCTGGAGCATACGAAAAGCCCGGGGGAATTTCAGGAG
>ERZ773067.1822-NODE-1822-length-11123-cov-8.853993_pt1 | contig 11123 bp, 12 predicted proteins | sample MGYA00580622_ERZ773067 | MGnify/ENA primary metagenome ERZ773067 (study PRJEB29015, sample SAMEA2737998) | human oral metagenome | biome: human oral; feature: human-associated habitat; material: dental | place: China | collected 2113 ...
CCCGCGGGAACGATGTCCGCGATGACGCACGTGATGTTGTCGGGGCCACCCCCCAGTAGCGCCAGGCGGATGAGTTCCTCGGCGCATTCGCCCGGATCCGCAAAGTCAGCCATCACCTGGCCGATGGTCTCGGGGGAGACGAGGCCCGAGAGGCCGTCAGAGCACAGCATCCATCGGTCGCCGACGACCGCCTCGCGGATCGTCTCGTCGGGGGCCACGTCGGCCTGCGCGTCGCCCAGGATCTTCAGGACGACGTTGCGGTTGGGGTGGTGCTCCGCCTCCTCGGGCGTGATTTGGCCGGTGTCGACCAGGTACTGGACGAAGGAGTGGTCGGTGGTGACCTGGGTGAGGGTGTCGCCGCGCAGCACGTAGGCGCGCGAGTCGCCGATGTGGACCATCGCCAGGCGGTTGCCGCTGCGCATGAGCGCGATGCAGGTGGTTCCCAACCCCTCCAGGTCGCGATCCCGGCTGGAGCGGTCGGTGAGTTCTTCGTGCGCGTCCAGGAGCGCCTCGCGCAGGAGGGGCAGCATCGAGTCCGCGGGGTGCGAGTCCGTGTCGAGGGGAACCAGGTGCGCGAGGGCCACCGAGGAGGCGATGTCGCCGCCCGCGGGTCCGCCCATGCCGTCGGCGAGAACGAGGAGGTTGGCGCCGGCGTAGCCGGAGTCCTGGTTGTTGGAGCGCACGAGGCCCACGTCGGAGCGGGCAGCGTAGTGAAATTGAACGGCGTTTCCTGACATGCTTCAGCCCACCAACTCGAGGGTCGTCTGGCCGATACGGATGACGTCACCGATCTTGAGCTGGCGCGGGGTGGCCAGCCGTTCGTCGTCGATGAAGGTGCCGTTTCGGCTGGAGAGGTCTTCGATCCACCAGCCGTCGGACTGGGGGGTGAGCGCCGCGTGGCGGCTGGAGGCGTACTCGTCTTCGAGCACGAGGGTGCAGGCGGGGGATCGGCCGATGACGATGGGGGCCTCGCCCAGGGGCAGCATGGTGCCGACCAGCGGGCCGCCGGTCACCAGGAGGTCCTTGGGGGCGAGCGGGTTGGTGGACGTGCGCTTCTTCTCCTTGCGCTTCTCGCGTGAGGCCTTTCGCCGCGATGCTGCCTTGTCGCGTCCCTTTCCGCGCGGGGTCACGACGGTTCCGAAGATGTCGCGTCGCAGCGTGTTGACGGCGGCGAGTACGAGGAGCCAGAGCAGCACCAGGAAACCGATGCGGAAGACAGTGAATGCGAGGTCTGTGGTCACTTCATTAAACTCCGCTCTGGTCTGGATGGGTCCAGAAGAGAATCTTGGTGCGTCCGATGACGATCTGGTTACCGTCGAGCAGTGTTGCGGCATCGATCCTGTGGCCCTCGACGAACGTTCCGTTGGTGGATCCCAGGTCGGTGGCGATGACGCCCGAGGGGGTGATGCGCAGCTCCAGGTGGCGACGTGAGACGCCCGAGTCGTTGACGACGATGTCGGCCTCGGAGCCGCGACCGATGACGGTGACGGGCTCGGTCAGGAGCCACTTGTCCCCGTCGATGTCGATGATGGGGTGCTCGGGGGATGCGGACGAGGCGGTGGCCGGGGCGGCCGGACCCCTGCGATTCTCGGCGTCCACCTTGAGGGTGCCGCTGGGTTCGAGGGCTTCGGCGACGAATTCAACGGTGACGGGCCCGAGGAGCGAGTAGTCGTTTGACGAGGCGTGTTCGGTGGCCTGCTGGGCGAACTCGTCGGCGAGGACGTCGAGGGAGGCTTCGAGGGAGGAGAGGTCGGTGCGCGAGGCGTAGACGGTGAAGTGGTTCGCGGCGATGATGCGTGAGGCGGAGACTTCCTGGACGGACTCGTCCATGGCGCGGCGGATCGCCGTGGTGATGTCCACGGGCTTGATCCCCGACCGGAACACGCGCGAGAAGGCGCCGTTGACGCCTCTCTCGACGGCGCTCTCGAAGCGGTCGAAGATGCTCATAGTCGTGCTCTCCTCATTCCCCCGCGCGGTGCGCGCGACGTACGGTGTGGTGGCAGCGAGGCCGCTCCCAGTCACAGTCTAGCCGCCGCGGGAAGGGGTGTGGCTCTATCTGCGTGGGTGTTAGCGATGAGATGCGACCCTCGTCCCCGCGTGTCAGGCGCGTCGTGGCGGGGAATACCCCGTAACGATGCGCCTGTGGCGTTTGGTGCAATTGTTGCATATGTGGCAGGAAGTGTGTGCGAGCAGACAGCGCACGAGATCGAGCGAGCGCTCGTGGGCGCCCCCGCCACGGCGGGAACGCCCACGAAAGCCGTTGCCGACAGGGCAGCCCTAGAAGTCCCAGTCCTCGTCCTCGGTGTCGACGACCTCGCCCATCACGTAGGAGGAGCCGGAACCGGAGAAGAAATCGTGGTTCTCGTCCGCGTTCGGGCTCAGCGCGGCGAGGATCGCCGGGTTGACGTCGGTGGCGTCGCGGGGGAAGAGGGCCTCGTACCCGAGGTTCATGAGCGCCTTATTCGCGTTGTAACGCAGGAACTTCTTGACGTCCTCGGTCAGGCCCAGCGGATCGTACAGGTCCTCCGTGTACTGCTCCTCGTTCTCGTAGAGCTCGTACAGCAGCGAGTACGTGTAGTCGCGCAGATCGTCCTGGCGTTCCTGGCTGGACTCGTTCACCGCGAGCTGGTACTTGTAGCCGATGTAGTAGCCGTGGACCGCCTCGTCGCGGATGATTAGGCGAATCAGGTCGGCCGTGTTCGTCAGCTTGGCGTGCGCGCTCCAGTACATGGGAGCGTAGAAGCCCGAGTAGAAGAGGAAGGACTCGAGCATCGTCGAGGCAACCTTGCGCTTCTCCGCGTCGTCCCCGTCGTAGTAGGACTTGATGATCTCGGCCTTCTTCTGCAGCGCCGCGTTCTCGTTCGACCAGCGGAAGGACTCGTTGATCTCCTCCGTGGACAGCAGCGTCGAAAAGATCGAGGAGTAGGACTTGGCGTGCACCGACTCCATGAACGCGATGTTCGTGTAGACGGCCTCCTCGTGCGGGGTGCGCGCGTCCGGGATCAGCGACACCGCGCCGACCGTACCCTGGAGCGTGTCCAGCAGGGTCAGGCCCGTGAACACGCGGTTCGTCATGAGCTGCTCGTCCTTGTTGAGCGTCTTCCAGCTCGGCAGGTCGTTGGACAGCGGGACCTTCTCCGGCAGCCAGAAGTTACCCGTCAGGCGGTCCCAGACCTCAAGGTCCTTCTCGTCTTGGATCTTGTTCCAGTTGATGGCCTCGAACACGGGCTCAATCGCCATGGGCTCCTCCTGCTCGGCGTGGGTCAAGGGACGAGGCCGACGGCCCCGCCTACAGGCACCAGGGTAGCGCCCGCCGCCCGGAGTGTCGCTGTGGTGTCTCGCGCGCCTACGAGGCTGCGGCCGGGGTGGCGCTCCAGGGGTGGCGAGGTGTCCTCAGGTGGCGGGACGGACCGGATACCTGTTGTTGTACAGGTCGTTGTATCGCTGGATCTCACGGAGGACGTCGGCGGCCGCGTCGTCCGTGCACATGAAGTCGTGCGTGGCTGCCCCCAGGCCCAGGCTGATGCCGTTGGCGATCCAGGCGACCTGACTGATCGTGTTGCTCAGGGCGGTGAGGTGGCTGGTCAGGAGGGCGTGGTGGGCGCTTCCGGTGGAGGGAAAGCGCGGGATGGGAACGTTCTTGAGTCGGGTGCCGGCATGGTCGACGGTGGAGATGATGGACTCAACTTCGGTGTAGTCCCATTGGATATTGACGTAGGTCATGGCTGATTCCTCTCGGGTGACAGGGCGAAGAAGTGCGTGATCGAGGCCCACAGCTGGGTGTTGTATGCCGGGTGGATGGGGATGTGAGGTCCGGTGCTGGGCGCGAGCAATGGGGCCTCGACTCTGTAGGAGGCGGCTGGAGTGATGAGGGTCGACAGGATGGTTGTTGGAACGAAGGAATCCTCGTCTGCGCAGTCCTCTCGGATCCACGTGGTGTAGGCCCACCGCTGGGTGACGAGAGATGCGGCGAACGCGGAATCGTCGGGGCCGTAGGACGAAAAAGTCGCGAGGAGCTGGGCTGCTTGGTCGACGCTGCCCTGCTGCGCGGCGTACACGATTGCTGTCGGCAGTGAGGCAGGTCCGTCGAAGACGGCGGGGTTAGGTGCGAGCGGAGACATCGCTGCCACGACGTGGGGAATTTCCTCGTTGTCGATCTGATAAATGTGGGTCTCAATGTCGCCGGTGGGGGCGGTGGCCGTCCGGGTGACAACGCAGGTGCCCGGCTGCATCCAGATGAAAGCCTGATGGCACTGGGAAGTGTCCGGAGACGTGGTTGCGATGATTAGCCGTGAGCGAGCCGTGCGCATGAGGGTCGCGAGATGCAGCGCGTCACCGGTGAGCTCCTCAAAGGTAGCGAAGCGTGAGGTGACGTCGCCCGGAATGACCATGCGAGGACGGTCAGGCATTGCGCACCTCCAGGCTCATGATGATCGCGAGGACGTCTTCGTGCAGGTCGCCGAAAGCAGGGGTCGTCATCGTCGCGGTTGCCGTGAGGAGGAAGCTGCCCTCACCCTTGGCGTGAGCCCAAGCCCATTGGCTGGCGGTGATCGGTACCCTGCCCTGAATGTAGATCCCCGTGCGAAGCCGTGCGGATTCTGGCGTTGCGGGCCAGGGGCAGTCCTCCAGCATGCGAAATCCGGGGACTTGATGGGAGAGGGCAACCGCTGATTCTGTGAGGGCTTGTTCGGGTGTGGTATCCGATGGGATGGGGGATGCGAGGAGCAGGATGGTGGGCGTGAAATCGTAGGTGGCATCGGTGGGGCCGGTGGCCAGGGCGATCACCTCGCCGCCCGAGGGGGACGAGGCGGGCGAGGGGCGGTGTTCCCGTGTGTCTCCGTTTGTGTCGACCCGGAAGGCGAGCGCCAGGACCCCGGGGATGTCCTCGCGCGCGCAGGACGTCCATCCCGGGGGCATCAACCAGTAGGATGCCAGGCTCATAGCGATGTTTCCTCCGGGTCGTCCGCGGGGGTGATTTCGCTGTCGGGCCACTGCGACTGCGGGAGCGGATCGCCGTTCTCGTCCAGCAGATTGTGGCGCTTCATGTACTGGTACCGAGCGTCGGCCCAGCGGGGAACTGGTAAGGGGAAGAAATGGTAGATGGCGCCGATAAGAAAACAGAGCAGACCGGTGACTATGAGGATTCCTGTGACGATGTAATGGGTACCAAGTTGGTAGATAGCTTCTCCGAGGCTGCAGATAAAGAAACCAAGGCCAGCAAGTGGGCGTGTCGTTGCTTGGCTTCTTGCGCTGCTGCTCATCTGCGAGGTGATAATGCGGGAGTTGCTAGAGAATGTGGTATCGAGATAGGTTTCCATGTACCAGGCGCCGATAATCATGAGCCCGAAAATTGCGCCAAGAACCTCTCAGAAAATCATGACTGTGAACCTCCACTGTTGATGAGCGCGTGCATGCCGTCATTGACAAGATTTGCTGCTTTTTGTCCAATTTTGCTTCCCACTAGCCCGCCAAGAACGCCGCCGATGACACCTCCGGCAAGAATGCCAACAGGGCCGCCAAATGCGCCGATTTGTGCGTGGTGGGGAGGGTCTGGCGGGGTCACGGCTCCGTCTCCTCGTGGTCTTCCGCAGGGGTGATTTCGCTGTCGGGCCACTGCGACTGCGGGAGCGGGTCGCCGTTCTCGTCCAGTAGTCCGTGGCGCTTCATGTACTGGTACCGAGCGTCAGCCCACCGGGGAACCGGGAAGGGGAGGAAGCAGATGAAGCCAATGATAATGAAAGTCAATCCTATAATTCCGATTATAAAAAGTGGAATGAGAACAACGTTTCCTTTTGTGAGTGGGGTTGAGAGCAGTGTTGCGAATGCAAAGAGTGAGAACCCGATTGAAATGAGTAATGGTGCGAGTGATGACCCGCTTGTTTCTTTGTTGTTCCTGCCATTCAAGGTTCTCCAGAATGCGGCAATGGATGAGTCGGTATAGGTCTCTAGATACCATGAGTAAATGCCGACGAGACCGAGTAGGACTCCAAGTGTACACCAGAGGTATCTCATTTTAATTCCTTTATTTCTCAGTTAACTTAAGAATGTATTGTTGAATCCACTTGCTATAGCTGTCCCGATACTGCTCCCTGCAAGCCCGCCTATGACGCCGCCGATGACACCTCCGGCAAGGATGCCGATGGGGCCGCCGAAAGCGCCGATGGCGGCGCCGAGCTGCGCGCCGTATGTGGCACCGATGTACGCTCCCCCCGCTGATGCGACGCCCATGACCCCGGCCCGGGCGATCTTCTCGCCCTCCCCCATCTCGGGGTGGTGGTAGGAGTCCGACTGGTAGGTGTCGTAGGCGGTGATCGCACCGTCGAGTACCGCACACGCACGGCCTGCGACTTTGCCTCCTATACGAAGTGCGTCGGCTGTTTTGACCACTCGACTGCCGCCTTCGACGGCATTGACGGAGGGAACCTTCCAGTTCTTCAACTCACCTGGGGCGGTTACCCGCTTCCACAGGGAAGCGTCCTTGATGCCGGGCGGGGGCTGATAGGTCGCACCGTTGGCCTTCAGATACGTCGACTCGATGAGGTCGCCCGCGGTGGTGGGCATGGTGTCCAGGTAGTCGGGAATACGCTTGGCAGCGTCATCCCCCGTGGGGAACCCGTACTTGCTGACGAACCCGTTGAAGATCGGGGTGATCGTCGACTCCCAGAGGCTCGGATCGATCTGGGCCAGGTCCTCGCCGAACTGTGCCTCGGCGTAGCTGAACGTGCGCTGGTTGCGCGTGCAGCGAGCGTGCAGCGCCGCGAAGACAACCCCCACCCCTGCGGGAACGTTGGCCGGGTGGCTGACCGTCACGGAAGTCCCGTCCCGGGCAACCTCCAACCCGGCGGCCTCAGCATCCGAGGCGATGGCCTGATACTCGAGATCGACGGGCGTCATGGCACCCGCGTAATCCTCCAGGGCCGAGCGAACGGACCGGAAGCCGGCCAGCGCGTGCTCGCTGGCCGATATGACGTTCGTGAGGTGTTCGACGACCGTCTCCACCAGTGCCGCGGTCTGGTGGGCGACCTGACCGCGCGCGATTGACGCATCGCCGATGGCCTCGTCTAGTGCCGCGATGGGCGCGTCGCATTGGTCCTGCAGATCCAGGACGGCGCTCACATTAACGGGAAAGTCCCACGAGAAGGACTCGGCAAACTCGACGGTCCCGGCAGAATACGGGACTGCTGAATCCACCGCCGAAACGCTCGGGGGGGGGCGGGCTGCTCATCGATTCACTCCAACTAAACGGCGCTTGGCCACCGGCGGGTCAGGTCCCGCTCGTTAAGCAGACTACTCCGTCCATTCGCGCGTGTGCAAGACTGTGACAAACTCCCAAGATGTCGGGCGTGCGCCCGGTGTCGAAGAAGGAGAGCCGCCGCTGTTCGTCAACGAGGTCGCTCCGGTGGAGGGCGAAGCCGCTGGTCGCCCTCGTTTTCCCGGTGGAGCCGCCGTCACCACGTCCCCCACGTGGGTGTGAAGCCGCTGGTCGTCCCCCTTTTCCCTGCCCGAGCCGAGCGGCGCCGCAGGTGCGGGCGAGCGTGAGCGCGGGATGCGGGACGACACTCCCGGCGTATGCTGACCGACGGAAATGTTATGGATTTGACACCTCACTCCATCGCGTAAAGGCATGAAACATCAACAAACAAGGATATTGTGGGGGAGTGAGATCCAGATCCTCAAAATTCGAGGCGGCGCCAAGACCCTACCGATTGGGTAACGATCGGCTGCGCCGATACAACCGCGTGCGCGCCGAGCAGACGATCGCCGCGCGCATCAACCTCGCCATCGTCGTCGTCACCGCCGTGCTCATCGTCTCCGTCAGCGGCATCGTCGCCGCCGCGCAGATCGCCTCAATGTCCGAGCCGGACGACCACACCCTCTCCTTCGCGGCCAGCGCGCTGATCGTCGGGGGAGGCCTCGTCCTCCTGTCCCTCCTCGCTGCGCTTACCGTCAACGACCTGAGGTGGCGCCGTGAATGGTCCGGAAACGAAGATCTCGTCATCTTCTCCGACTCCCACGTGGCCCTGCGGGCCGCCCGGGCCGACGGGTCCATCATGACCGCCTGCACGCGCATGCAGCGCGCCTGTTTCGCGGCCTTCTTGGCCATCGCAGGGGCCGCCATCGTCGCGCAGTCCTGGCTCCTGGCAGCCCTCGTGTCCATTCCCCTGGCAATGAGCCTCTTCAACGCGTGGCGCTCGCTGCAAGCGCAGCGCAGGATCGCCTCGCGCACGCTCTGATTCACTGTCAATTCGCGCCTGCGTGCGTGGACCTGCGAGCCTGCCAGCCGGTAGGCTTGTGGGCATGACGAATCCCCTCATTGACTCCCTCAGCGCCGTGATCGAGGAACGGCCCGAGGACCTGCCGCTGCGCGAGCACCTGGCCGAGCTGCTCATCAACGAGGGGAGGGGCGGCGAAGCCATCCCTCATCTCGCCGTCGTTCTCGCCGCCGACCCGACCAACGAGCGCGTCGCTGCCCTCATGCGCAGCGCCCTCGGCGCACCCGAGGCCCCCGCTCCGGCGGCTGGTTCCTCCCCTGACGAGGCGGCCTCGTCCTCGGAGAGTCCCGTCGCCGAAGAGTCCGCGACGTTTACCGAAGACACCGTGCCCTCGACCCCTGATGTCGACGCGGCCGTGGCGTCCGCCGCGGAACCGGCTGAAAAACCCGTCCCCTACCCGCAGGACGCGTCGCAGATTCAGGGCGTATCCGACAGCGGCGGTGCCGACGAGTCCACTGCGGTGGCCCACGCCTCGGAGGATGCAGGCATTCCCGCGATCGTGTCGGTACATCCCCCGGCCTTTCCGCATGCGACCGAGGAAGCGACCCCCGACGAGGAACACGCTCCGGCGGCTGAGGCCGGAGACGAGCGTGATGGTGCCGCTCATACCGATGGCGCCAAAGAGCAACGCTTCGACTGGAAGAGTGCCGAGAAGCAGGTCGGCGGGCCTGCGCCCGCATTCGTGAAGCAGGGGGAAGTCGAAGGCGAAATCGAAGTTGACGACAAACCCCAGGGTGAGGTGTGGGACATCGAGAGTGTGACGTCAACGCTGGAGGACGTGGGCGGCATGCAGTCCGTCAAGGACCGCCTCACCATGGCCTTCCTGGCTCCGCTGCGGAACCCGGAAATCCGCAAGCTCTACGGCAAGAGCCTCAACGGCGGCCTGCTGCTGTACGGTCCTCCCGGATGCGGCAAGACCTACATCGCCCGCGCTCTCGCTGGCGAGGTCGGTGCCGCATTCATGAACGTAAGGATCAGCGATGTCATGGCACGCTACTTCGGTGAATCGGAAGCTAACCTCCACGAGCTCTTCGAGACCGCGCGTGCCAACGCACCCGTCGTGCTTTTCCTCGACGAAATCGATGCGATCGGCATGCGGCGATCGCACGCCGGATCTTACAACATGCGACCGATCACCAACCAGCTCCTCATGGAACTGGATGGCATCGGATCCGATAACGAAGGCGTGTTCATCCTCGCCGCCACCAACACCCCGTGGGACGTGGACTCCGCGCTGCGCAGGCCCGGACGCTTCGACCGCAGCGTCGCTGTCCTGCCTCCCGATGGCCCCGCCCGACAGGCAGTCCTCTACCACCACCTCAAGTCCCGCCCCGTCGAAGGCATCGACCTGGGCCACCTCGTGCAGCGCACCCAAGGATTCACCGGTGCCGACCTGGCCCACCTGGTCGACAGCGCCGTCGAATACGCGATGATGGACTCCTTGCGTACCGGCAACGTGCGCATGGTGACCATGCACGACTTCCTGAGGGCGCTGGAGCAGATTCGGCCCAGCGCTGGGCCCTGGTTCGTGACCGCCCGCAACTTCATCGAATACGGCAACCGAGACGGCCAATACGACGACCTCGCCGAGTACATGAGGGCAAACAACCTCATGTGAGGTGGTGGGCGGCGTGCTGACGCCGCCCACCACTCGCCGTTTGCTACTTGAGACCGAGGAGGATCGATGTCCAACGATGACATCAAGGAGCGGATTGAGCGCGCCTATTTCTTGATCGACATCAAGCGTCCCCAACAGGCCATCGAAGAGCTCGCCACGATCCCTCAGAGCGATCCGGAGGTCGCGGCACGAGTGAATTGCGCCCTCGTCCAAGCCCACCTGACCCTCGATCAGAAGGAGAAGGCGTATGAGTGCGCCCGACGAGCCATCGAAGCCTCGCCCAATCACGCGATGGCGCTGTACTGGCTGGCGCACCTAGAGCCGGATTCTCGTCGCGCGCTCGATCATGCAACACGCCTCGTCGAGAGCAGTCCAGAGGTGGGGACTAGCCATGCCACAAAGGCCAACGCTCTTGCGCGTAACCACCGGTGGGAGGAGGCGCTGCACGCGGCGCGTGAAGCCGAGAATCTCGACCCCGAAGACTCCTATGTGCTCAACACCCTCGGCAGGGTGCTCGCCAGGGATGACGAGAAAGCGGCGCTCGAAGTCTTCCAACGCGTCCTCGCGCTCGAGCCGGAGAATGTGGCTGCTCGAGAATCCATCGCTTCCCTCGAAGCGGACGACCACGCCGACGCCAGCAGCCGCCTGTACCGCGACCTCCTCGAGCAGAACCCCGCCGCCAACGTCTACGAAAATCAGCTGCACTGGCTGGTGTTCAAACCGCTGTTCTCCCTGTGCTTGGGCGTGTCCGTTTCCTACCTGCTCGGCTGGTCCATTGTCGGTTTCATCTACGCGCTCGGCAGTCGTCAGGTAGCCCTCATCGTTGGGCTGGCGTGGAGCGCACTGTTTCCCCTGCGCGCCATGGGCTCCGCAGTGCGCCAGCACATCTCGCGGGTCGCCGCCGGTCAGGGCAAGACGCGCCGCGACGTCGTGGGCCTAGCGTTCAAGCGTCGCCCCGTCGGCGCGATGACCGCGACGATCTCGATCGCGATCATTGCGCTCACCCCCACAGCATTCGGAGCCGTGAGGTACTTCGTTCCCGCCTCCTCCTGGTGGACGGCCCTGGGTGCGCCCATCCTCATCATGCTGTGCGGATGGATCGGCGCCTTCGTCGCCTGGATCACGGCGACGAGGCTCGGTCGCTAAGGGGGCGCGGGGCGTCGCGCGAACCTACCCTCGAGGCAGCCCGCAAGTGCCCTGTGACCGCGACGCCAGCGTCGCCGCGTCCAAGA
>ERZ773067.1824-NODE-1824-length-11111-cov-3.104197_pt1 | contig 11111 bp, 9 predicted proteins | sample MGYA00580622_ERZ773067 | MGnify/ENA primary metagenome ERZ773067 (study PRJEB29015, sample SAMEA2737998) | human oral metagenome | biome: human oral; feature: human-associated habitat; material: dental | place: China | collected 2113 ...
CGTTGCCAAGGATAATGCAAAGCCTATAATTGATAGGGCAAAAGCCACTGCCAAGCCTGTAGTTGATGAGGCAAAAAAGATCGCAGACCCGATAATTAATAAGGCTAAGGAAAAATTTGAAGAGTCTGACGAAGTGGATGTTGACTTTTATGAAATTGATATTAATGAAGATAAAAAAGATATTGTACAGAAAGTCGATGATGTATTAAATGACGGTAAATAATAATATAAAACCTTGCATGGAATATATTCTTTGCAAGGTTTTTGTATGCTTATATGCTTATATGTAACTGTCTGCATATATAAAAGACGGAATCTCAATCCTATGAGATGCCGCCTTTTTATTTTATCCACAATGTATAGAATATTTCCTTATTTTAAATGCCTCGGTATTTTAGCAAATCATAAGCCTAAATCACTATAACTGCTACACATGATTCTATGTTTAATATTATCTGTCTTTAAAAGGTATATATTCTTTTATTTCACCTACATATTTGGTTGCAGGCCTCATTATTCTTCCGTCATAAAGCTTATTTTCCACATTATGTGCCACCCAGCCTATATTTCTTGCTATAACAAATAATGGAGTATATAAATCCTCAGGGATTCCAAGCATATCATAGGCAAATCCTGAATATAAATCCACATTTGAAGAAATTGTACTTCCCTTTCTTCCAAAAACCACATTTTTAACGGTTTTCTCAAACTCCACATAGAAATTATACTCATCACTTCTTCCCTTTTCCTTAGCAACCGTCTCACAATATTCTCTTAAAAGTTCGGCTCTGGGATCAGTTATTGTATAAACGGCATGTCCGAATCCATACACCAAGCCACTGCAATCAAAGAAATCCTTATCTAAAATTCTGTTAACAATCTTTCTCATCTTGCCTTCATCAGCACTGATACCTATCTCATTAATCACGGCCCTCATCATATTTGCTACTGAAATATTTGCACCTCCATGCTTAGGTCCCTTTAATGAACCTATGGAAGCTGCAATTGTGGAATAAATATCCGTTCCTGTAGATGAAACCACTACATTTGTAAATGTAGAGTTGTTTCCGCCGCCATGGTCAGCATGAAGTATAAGTATTGTATCTAAAAGTGCGGCCTCATTCTTTGAAAAGTTCCTGTCAACTCTCAACATTTGAAGAATATTTTCAGCCATTGACAATTTTTCATCCGGATAATGGATTATTAAACTGTCATTATAAAAATAATGTCTCTTTACCTGATACGCATAACACATAATGGCAGGAAGTGAAGCTGAAATCCTAAGTCCTTTAATAAGAGTGGGATATACATCCACATTATCCGGCTCTTCATCATAATTGTATAATGTAAGTACAGCATTTTGAAGCACATTCATTAAATTTTTCCCTGCATTTCTTAAAAGCACACTTTCAAAAAACCCGCTTGGCAGTGAGTACATACTTCTAAAAACTTTTGAAAATGTATCAAGTTCAATCTTATTAGGTAAAAAACCGAATAGAATCAAAAACATTGTCTCTTCATAACCTCTTGTAGATTTTGCACTGCCATCTACCAGATCATTTAAACTATATCCTCTATAATAAAGTTTACCGTCTACATTTGTCTTTACACCGTCAACTATATCATAGCCTACAACATCTGACACTCTGGTAAGTCCCACCCTTACTCCTGTACCGTCTTCATTTCTCAGTCCTTTTTTTACATTAAATTCAGTGAACAGTGAGTTTTTTATTTCTGTATAATTTTGACTTTTCCCAAATTCCTGAGCCAAAAAATTGTCAATTTGATTATCTTTCATTATATTTTTCTCCTGATTTTTAAATATTGAAGTATCAACTCCACTCCGTCATCAAGTGATAACTTTGAAGTATTAAGAGGCAGATCATAATGTGTCATATCATCCCACTCATCACCTGTATAATATTTATAATATTCCCTTCTTATTCGGTTGTTTTTTTGCACCCTCTTTAGGGCTTCTTTGGCATCAACTCCGTCAACCTCCATTACTCTGTCCACCTTGGTTGAAAGGTCGGCATATACAAACAGTGAAATAAAATCATCCTTCCCTGCGGAGCTTAAAACAAAATCAGCACATCTGCCTATAAGTATACATGATTCATTTTCCGCAAGTTCCCTTATCACTTCACTCTCAAATCTGAATAAATTATCCGGAGAAGTAATATGCTCGCCTATTGTAGGCTTATTATTTGAATTTTTTATACCGCCTATTATTCTTTGTAAAAGATTATTCCCCGGTCTTTCATCATTCATTCTGAAGTATTGCTCTCCCACAGCCGAATGTTCAGATGCCATCTTTATTATTTCATCATCATAATACGGTATTCCAAGTTTCTCTGAAAGCTGCTGTCCTATTATTCTTCCACCGCTTCCATATTCTCTGTTTATGGTGATAATAAGTTTCTTATCCATAGTCCCCTCCTATTTGAATTTACTAATTAGCCAACATCATTCTGTCATTGGCAAACTCACCGCCACTTGCCTCTTCAAATTTTCTCAAAAGGTCTTCAACCTTAAGTTTCTTTTTTTCCTCACCGCTTACATCATAGATTACTCTGCCCGAATGCATCATTATAAGTCTGTTGCCTATATTGAGGGCATCCTTCATATTATGAGTTACCATCATTGCTGTAAGATTTTGTTCAGCCACAATCTGCTCTGTAAGATCAAGAACTGTCTTTGCAGTCTGCGGATCAAGTGCCGCCGTATGCTCATCTAAAAGTAATAACTTAGGCTTTTTAAGTGTTGCCATCAAAAGCGTCAACGCCTGTCTTTGTCCTCCTGATAAGAGTCCTACCTTTGATGTCATTCTGGTTTGAAGTCCAAGTCCTAGTTTTGCAAGTATTTCCTTGTAAAGCTCTTTCTCAGATCGGCAGGCGCAGACAGTGAAAGACCGGTTGTTATGAGGCTGAAACCGTCCACGGGACAGTGGTTCCTTTGGGAGCAGTCATCTGTGCTTATGGGCATAAGAATTCCTGTGGCAAAGGATCCTTGGGCTTAGCAGAGCTGCCTGATATTTATTGCTATAGATAATCTGCCATATGACAAGTGTGTCTGTACATATGGCAGATGTATGGAATATTTTATTTTTTACGGGCCGGGTTCTCAGGAAACCAGCCCTTTTTTACGCGTTCTTCCTGTTCAATAAGCTCTTTTATACTCCAAAGGCAGGAGATACCAAAGACAGCTATAAGTCCGCTTATAATTGAGTTTGATACAAACAGAGAAAGAACAAGAGAGGCCAGGCCGACTATAAGAAACAATGGCCAGATATTTTTTGAAAAATAATATTCTCCCTTAACTACTATTACATGGAAGCAACCAATAAGTAAAAATGTGGCTGCACCAATTATAAGTCCATAAAAATTCATATTTCCTCCCGGTATGTTTAAAAGTTTTTCCATCAGAACGGCAAAAGTAGTATAGCATAACTAAGGCTGAATTAGAACATGCTAACTAATAAAAAAACTATTAATTAGGTCTGTCCTGATCTCCGTCACCCTTCATAAATACAGTGTTTTCATAAGGAGAACGTACATAGATATCTATGTTCTCCGCTACAAAAGGTGAAAAATAGTTAGGTATTATATTGGCATCATCTTCTTTTCTTTCGCTAAAACCGGCTGAAACTATGTATTTTTCTTCAAAACCGTATGTATACAGGTCGATATATTCATAATTTTCGCTTTTTATAAGATTTTCCAAAAAATTTCCGAGATTTGAGAATAAGCTTTGCTCCCCGATATAATCAACTATCCTAAGAGCCTTGCTTTGAAGGGTATTTTCTTCCCTGAGCACTATCAGAGCTTTGGCTTCATTCTCCGAAGAAGTGATTTCATACACCATATATTTTCTGATAGGATGTAAGAAGAACCTCTTATTTATATACCAAAGATCCTTGTAGGGCACAGCCTCTTTATCGGGAACAAAACCTGAAGCTGTTTCTTCTATATTATATATGGGTTTAATAATGACAGACCCTGCCTTGACATCTGTATATTCTCTTATAGGCTTATAAGATATTTTAGCTATTTTGAAACTGTTGTCCTCTAACATTGTTTCATTTAGCAGATAATAATGTTTCATCTTAGCTACAAACTCCTTAAATGCCACCTTTCTTATAACAGCAGAGGTGTTTTTGTTAATACCTATTCCTATATTATAACGGTGAGGATATATCAGCTTCAGTCTTTTAATCAGCTCAATGCCCAAGAAGGGGAGATTCCCCACTTCGTCCACAACCTTCCATATACTTCCCCAGATATCCCTTTTAGATACATCCTCAGTATCGGAGCAGGGCAGGAAGCCGCACATACCGCATATCTTATGATTTGCTTTGTTTTTAGCTATTATAATATGAAGTGTTACCTTATCTTTATCTAAGAATTCATAATTAAAAAGCTCTTTATTGACAGAAAGAATATGCCCCTTTTTCCAGTGCTTATCCAAAAAATCCATTATTTCGGCAGTTTCATCCGCTCTTGCGAGCCTTATATCATATTGTTCATCAAATCTGTTCATAACAACTCCTATAAATATTAATATGATGCTGATATTTACTTTACTATATTTCCCGGGTTTTGTACATAAGCCCGAATTATCCGCACTATAGGCACAGACCTCTTATCCTGCATAGTACAGTAGGATAACTGTATACGACGCTGCCTTATTTTTGCCTTATTTCTGCCGGTGTAATGTAAGAAAGGGCTATTATAACACTAAAACTTTATCACAAAAGGAGGTTTTTTTGTATAATATTATGAAATATGAATTTAGCCTTGCTTTTTGAAAATAAATGGTGTATTATGTAGTCAAGGTTACAAATTGGTTACAAAATAGGTTTTTGTAATCTGGGAGAAACTAATAATTATTTATTTCAGATTAGCCTAAAGGCGGGTATCTATAAGGGTTTAGATATGAGGCATTTGAAAAAAATAAAAAAAGTTTCAAAAAGGTGTTAAGTTTTTAATCTCTCTGTCCGATATAATTTGTGTAAGTCGAAACAATGAGACAATAAGCTATACATATTACCTTAGCGTACATAGGGTAAGATGATAGCCAGCCAGGGATGGTGCAAGGGAGATTATCTTAGCGTACATAGGATGAGGTCCCGTCAATAATAAGGAGGTTATTTAATCATGAATTTCAAGAAAACAATCGCAAAGTCACTCGTAGTTGCTATGGCACTCGGAATGGTTCCGGTAGCTAATTTACAGACAGCTAAGGCAGCAGCGCCTACAGCTCTTAATTTGGTAGGAGAGTCAGGATTGGTTACTGCTACTGATGCTAAGTATTGGGCAATCGCTAAAAAGGTTGATAAGGCAGGAAAAGGAACTGTTGAGATTGGTAGTAATCACTATAAAGTATCTAATGTTCAGGAATATCTTGGAGCAATAGATGTATATTCAGTTCTTAAGGGTAAAGCAGGAACAGTGGTAATCGGTACTACAGCTACTCCTGATAAAGATAATTGGGCAGTTTTAAATATTCCTGCTGTTGAAAAATCATTAAAGGTACAGTATGTTGCTAAAAAAGATAAGGTTAAAGGTCTTGAGGGAGCAGCTCAGCATGCTTTTGGCGGAGACTTTGGTTACCTTGTAGCAACTAAAGTAGGTGCGAATAAAAAGACAGAAGAAGTTACACTTGATGCTAATGTTGAAGGTAAGTTAAACGATGGAAACTGGCAGGCATTAACAGCTTTATTTGGTACTCTTAATGATGCCGGAGTAAACGGTAAGCTTAAGATATTTGCTCAGAACGGTTCTACCCTTTCATTCAGAATTAAGGCAAAAGACGGAGCATTCGCTAGTAGCGAGGCTAAGGTGAAGATTACACCTCAGGCTAAGGCTCCTGCTGTAAAGGTTGATGTAGCAAAAGAAACTGCTGCTATTAAAAAGGGAATGGACTGGCAGGTAGTTGAGATTGGAAATACAGCAGTAGCTCCTGACGATGCTAAATGGACAGCTGCAGGTGCTAATACAAAGTCAATGACTATTGCTGACCTTAAAGTAGGCGGTAGCAGTGGTACTGCTTTAGCTAATGATAAGAACTATGCTCTTTTTGTAAGAACAACAGCTACTGATAAGAAGATTGCTTCTAAGTACTCAATGGTTACTCTCAAGGCAAGACCTAAGACAATGAAATTTAAAGATGATAAGATTGAGAAAGAGGGAGCAGAGATTCAGAATTTTGATGGAAGTAAGGCTCTTGGCTCAATCAAATCTGCTCTTATCTATGACTTAAGCAAGGGTGCTGTTCTTACCAATACAAGTACTGATGATTGGGAGTATGCTTTATCCAAGACTGAACCTACTAAGTGGAATACACTTAAGGCTCCAAAGGATGCAAAGAAGCCTTCAGTAGCTAAGCTTAAATATTCAGCTACAGAAAAAGCCAATACATTTGGATGGACAGGTGCAAAGCTTTATTTAAGAGTTGCAGGAACCAAGCAGACTAAGGAAGGTGTAGCTACCTTAGCAGGTGTTACTGTCAGTAAAGAAGTAAATCTTACAAAGACCGAACAGGCATTGACTTTTACAGCTTCATCAGCAGATAATGCTACAGATGATACCAGTGCTCTTAATACACTTAATCCTAAGTATAAGATTGCAACAGGTACAGCAGCTGTAATTACAGTTAAGGCAAAGATTGATCCTGTTGTAAAAGCAGAAGTTGCTCCAAAGATTAAGGTAACAGAAGGTCCTAAGGTTAAGGTTAAGGCAGGTAAGGTTGCTAAAGATGGTACTTTTGATATAACTATTGATATTTCTAAGAGCTTATTTAAGACTCCTGAGTCAATTGCTAATGTTAAATTTAACTTAAAGTTTGAAGGCGTTGACAAAGACTTTACTCTTGGTCTTGCTAAGAAAAACTGATTTATCTGACTTGATAATTAAATAAGTAATTTTACCCCGCTCAGGGCAACCTGAGCGGGGTATTTTTATAGGGAAACTGCTTTGAACGTTTGGCAGTCGGAATAAACATCGTAATTGCCGGATAGCGTTTGATTATGATATTTTGTAAGATGTTTACTTAATAAATTGGGATAAATTCTCTTGCCGGCAGGTTCACCCAGAAATTTAATTTTCTTGATACTTGTCTTCTGTATTCAAAAATCTTCTTAATTATGCTATACTATTATTGACTATTACTTAAATTCACTAAAATATTTAAATATGTTAGATTATGATGTAACAGAAAAACTGTTAGAGGATTACAATGATGTTTTTGCAGATATTGTAAATACTCTGCTTTTCGATGGAAAGGAGCGGGTTAAAGAAGATTCGCTCGAGGACAGTAAGATAAATTCTGCTTATAAGGCAGAAGACGGAAAGCTGTATGAACAGGAACGTGATGTAAGCAAGTATTGGAAGGAAGGCAATACTAATTTGCTTGTGGTCGGAATTGAAAATCAGACTAAAGCTGAAAAACTGATGCCTGCCAGAATAATAGGCTATGATGGAGCTTCCTACAGAAGTCAGCTACTTAAAAGTACCGGTAGGCTTCCAAAGAATAAACTTACCCCTGTAGTAACTATAGTATTATACTTTGGGCTTACCAGGTGGAATCAGCCTAAAAACCTTAAAGGTATTTTAGATATTCCGACAGGGCTGGAAGATTTTGTAAGCGATTATAAAATCAATGTTTTTGAGATAGCTTTTCTGCCGGAGGAAAAGGTTAATAAGTTTAAAAGTGATTTTAGACTGGTGGCAAAGTATTTTACAAACATCAGGAAAAATCCCTATTATCTGCCGGAAGACGAAAATGAAATTAAGCATGTAGATGCAGTACTTAAATTTCTTTCTATAATGTCGGGAAGTGAAGATATTATAGAAAAGCTTACAGAAAATAACGGAAGTGAGGTGAAAAATATGACAGGAGGACCGCTTAGTCAGTTGTATTATAAGGGAGTTAGTGAAGGAAGAGAACAGGGAATTGACGAAACTTTGCTTAAAGTATATATAAATTGCAGGAGCAAAGGAATGTCTGTTGAAGAAAGTGAGGAGATAGTTCATTTCGCAGATAGAGAAAGCCTTGATATGGCGGAAGAAGAATATAAAAGGCAAAAGTTGGGAAAGTAGGTGAAAAATATGACGGGAGGACCGCTTAGCCAATTGTATTATAAGGGAGTTAGTGAAGGAAGAGAGGAAGGTTTTAAAGAAGGTTTTAAGGAAGGCTTTAAGGAAGGTTTTAAAGAAGGTATTATTCGAGGAATTAATGAAACCTTGTGTAAGGTATATCTAAATTGCAGGAGCAAAGGAATGTCTGTTGAAGAAAGTGAGGAGATAGTTCACTTTGCCGCTAAAGAAAGTCTTGAAGCAGCAGAAGCTGAATATCAGAGGCTGATATCATAAAAATAGTTCGGTATCAGTAACTTTTTAAAGACTGCTAAAAATATAACAATGAGGTATATTCCTTGGTTTAGGATTATACCTCATTTTCTAAGCCTTTTATTTATACCAGTATTCTTCTAACTTTCTGTCCGCAAAATAATTTATCATTTCTTCGGTAAGGCTTACACCCTCGTGCATCTGCACTATGTCCTCAGGATAGAACCAGGTGCCTTCTTTAAGTTCATCAGTTTCAAGCACAACCTTGTCACTTCCGTCAACTTCCGCAAAAAATCCTGTCAGCAGAGATGAAGAGGCTGACCAGGGCTGACTTTTATAAAAGGTGATATTTTTAAGCTTAAGCCCTACTTCCTCAAAAGCTTCTCTCTTGGCGCTTTCTTCCAGAGTTTCCCCTATTTCCGTAAAACCTGCTACAAGGGCATAACGGTTATATCCCTTGTTTGCATACTTGGTAAGCAGAATCCTTCCCCTGTGTATAATGCCGACTATAACTCCGGGGCAGATTTTAGGGTAAATCATATTACCGCAATTAGGGCATTTAACCATACGCTCTTTATTATCAAGCACAGTTTTCTGTCCGCATCTGCCGCAAAATTTATTATCTCTGTACCAGGTATAAAGCTGCCAGGCTGTTATAACCGCAAAGGAAATATTAAGTGGCTTAAGGGAGCGAAACTTAAGAGCAGGCAGATAATAAAACTTCTCATCCTCAGTCTTGCCTGAATTATCATTGGTATAGTATTTTTCAGACTTAAGATAGCCATAGTCAAGTAAAGTTTTTTCAAACAGCTTATCATCTGTTAAAAGGAAAAAATCCTGTTCCCTGTCATCAATTTTCATTTTAAAAAGGTAGATGAGATTATTTGGGCTTATACCAATGTTATCGCTGATTTCCTTAAATGTAGGAAGGCTCCAGAATATTTCTTCGCTTCCTGCCTTGCCGGGAATAGCATTTTCAAGGCTTTTTATATTCCCTTTTGCGTGGCAGAGCAGCTCATTTTTATAAAAATATAGTATAAAACTATTGCCAGCCGGCTTTGCATCCGGTTTGTAACTATTATCGTAACTGTTATTTAAAAGATCCTGTATCATTTATTTCCTCTCCGGTAAGTTGATAGAATCATTATAACACTTATTGAAATAATGTATATCCCCAATTATTTACAAGATCCCCGGTAATTATAGTAGGAAAGCTAAAGATTTGAGTTCCAAATTATTCATGACGCAGGTGACAGATTTTTTATTCTCCATAATATAGTCGGATAAACTGTTTCCGGTTTGTGACTTCAATATCGCAGAATGTTGTAAATTGGGACTGTGGCTTGCTTACGATATTTCACAAGATGTTTTGCGGATAATTTGGGTTATATATTATATTGAATGTTTATTTATTGTATGAATATGATTAAAATATATCAATTAAATAGTTAAATAATTACCCATTGTAAAAAATAGAAAATGTGATATATTAAAATATATCAACTAATTTGTATAATTTTAATGGGATAACGGAGAAAATATGGATAATTACAATAAGTATCAGAGAAATTATTTTATGCCTAAGAAGCCTACTTATGACTGGGTTAAAAAAGAATATATAGACAAGCCTCCGATATGGTGTTCGGTTGACCTTAGGGACGGTAACCAGGCTCTTATAGAACCGATGAGTCTGGAGGAAAAACTGGAGTTTTTTAAAATGCTTGTATCCATAGGATTTAAGGAGATAGAAGTGGGATTTCCTGCGGCTTCCGAGACAGAGTATAATTTTATGCGTGCACTCATTGAGAGAAATCTCATCCCTCCTGATGTAACTGTTCAGGTACTTACTCAGGCGAGGGAGCATATTATTAAGAGGACTTTTGAGGCGGTAAAGGGTGCTCCGCATGCGGTCATCCATGTGTACAATTCTACATCTGTAGCACAGAGAGAGCAGGTATTTGCCAAGGACAAAGAAGAGGTTAAACAGATTGCTGTAAACGGAGCCAAGCTACTTAAAAAGCTTGCCGGAGAAACAGATGGGAACTTCTCTTTTGAATATTCTCCTGAAAGTTTTACCGGAACAGAGGTAGAGTATGCCCTGGAGGTGGTAAATGCGGTTATAGATGTCTGGGAGCCTGATAAGGATAACAAGGTAATTATCAATCTTCCGGCTACTGTGGAGCTTTCCCTGCCTCATGTTTTTGCTACACAGATAGAGTATCTTCATAAAAATATGAATCGAAGGGAAGGAGTAATTCTCAGCCTTCATCCGCATAATGACAGGGGGACGGGAGTTGCGATAGCGGAGCTTGGGCTTTTAGCCGGGGCGGACAGAATAGAGGGAACTCTTTTTGGCAATGGGGAGCGTACCGGAAATGTGGATATAATCACACTTGCGATGAATATGTATTCACATGGAATAGATCCGAAACTTGATTTTTCTAGATTAAATGAGATAAAAGAGGTATATGAGAGACTGACCGGTATGGAAGTTTCACTCAGACAGCCTTATGCCGGAGAGCTTGTATTTACCGCATTTTCAGGTTCACATCAGGATGCCATATCCAAGGGCTTTGCATACAGAGAAAAGCATAAAAAGGATAAGTGGACTGTACCTTATCTTCCTATTGATCCAAAAGATGTGGGAAGAAGTTATGACGGAGATGTTATCCGTATCAACAGCCAGTCCGGCAAGGGCGGAGTAAGCTACATCTTAAAGACGAATTACGGAATAGAAGTTCCTATGAATATGCAGGAAGAACT
>ERZ773067.1825-NODE-1825-length-11110-cov-3.991316_pt1 | contig 11110 bp, 8 predicted proteins | sample MGYA00580622_ERZ773067 | MGnify/ENA primary metagenome ERZ773067 (study PRJEB29015, sample SAMEA2737998) | human oral metagenome | biome: human oral; feature: human-associated habitat; material: dental | place: China | collected 2113 ...
GGTGTGTAGTATGCCCGCAATTGAACAGAATATCCGACATAGGTGTGTTCCTTAAATACGAAATTTACCTATAGTTAAATTTTTTATACAATACTATTCATTTTCCAGCATATTAGTTGAAGTTTATGCATATAAATGTATATCGGTTAGTGATACCACCTGGCTATCCGGTTATCTTGGTCAAAAGCTAGACGATTCGTTTGTAAAACTTAACAAAGCAGCGTTATTTTGCGCGCCAAACCTAAAAGCTGTCGCTGGGCGCATTGCAGGAACGCAAAAGAACCCTCGCATCTGAAAGATACGAGGGTTCTTGCTTGAAACTCGTTATCTACCTGAGACTTTACGCTCGCAGGGGCACCATGCTTGCAACGGCCCCGTACCGTGCTCGCAGCGCCTGCCGCACTCGTAGCACGTCCGCACTCGAAGCCGTACCTGACCTACAGCTTAGCGCTCGCCGGCGGCGCGACGCTCGGCGTACTCGGCAGCAAGACGAGCCTGAATATCGTGCGGGACCTGCTCGTATCCTGCCAGCTCAACGGTATACTCGCCCGTTCCGCGCGAGAGGGACCTCAGCCTTGTAGCGTAATCGGTAACCTCAGCGTATGGAATCGTCGCCTTAATGGTGGTCTCACCAGCGGAAACGCCGGTGCCGGAAGACATTCCCTCAACGCGACCGCGAGAAGCGGAGACGTCACCCATGACAGAACCTGCGTAACTGTCTGGAACGGTAATCTCCAGGTGAGCCATAGGCTCCAACAGAACAGGTTCGGCCTGGTCAACAGCCTTCTGAAAACCAATACGAGCAGCAGTCTTGAAAGCCATCTCGTTGGAGTCAACTGGGTGATAAGAGCCCTCGTAGACAGCAACTTTAACGTCGATCATAGGATATCCAGCCAAAACGCCTTCGCGCATGGTCTCCTGAACGCCCTTATCAATGGCGGGGATAAAGCCGCGAGGAATATGGCCGCCCACAATTTCGTCCACAAACTCGTAGCCTGCGTCTGGGTTTGGCTCAATGCGCAGCCAGCAGTCGCCGTACTGTCCGGAGCCGCCGGTCTGCTTCTTGTGCCTACCCTGAGCACTTGCGACTCGACGGATTGTCTCGCGATATGGGATGCGAAGCGCAACTTTATGTGCGGAAACGCCGGCTCGCTGCTCAAGACGCTCGAGAAGAACGGCTACTTGTGCCTCGCCAATTGCAGAAACAATGGTCTGGCCGGTGTCCTCGTCACGCTCAACCTTAAGGGTTGGATCGGCGTCGGCGGCCTTCTCCAAGAACGCGAAGAGCTTACCCTCGGTACCGCGCTCATCAGGCTCAATAGCCGTGCGGTACAGAGAGTTGGGGAACCTGAATGCGGCAGCCTCAACCTTACCGGTAACGGAAAGCGTGTCGCCCGTCATGGCCTCGAGTTTTGGGACTACCACGATATCGCCAGCTGCGGCGGTGCTCACGTCAGCCGTTTCTTTGCCGCACATACGATACAGGTGAGAAAGGCGCTCAGGCTTGCGCGTGCGAGCGTTTGTAAGCTCAGCACCTGCAGAAATGGTACCCGCGAGCACCTTCACAAATGTAAGCTTGCCGTTCTGCGGATCCTGCAGCGACTTGAAGGCAAACGCAACAGGACGCTCGTCATCAGGTGAAATATCAAGCTGCTCGCCGTTGACCAGCGGAATGCGACCAAAGTCAGACATAGTTGGGAACCAGCCATCAACTGCATCAAGCAGGGAGATGACGCCCTCTTCGCGAATGCAAGAACCGGAGAAAACAGGAACAAAAATGCGCTCCATAAGAGCCTTGCCCAGCAGGCCCTCGAGCTCTTCCTGCGTAATCTCTCCGCCCTCAAGGTAGCGCATCATCAGCTCATCGTCTGCCTCAACAACCAGCTCGGTCAGGGCGGCGCGAGCAGCCTCTGCCTCTGCCTGGAACTCGACAGGAATATCGGTGACCTCAGGCTTGCCGTCTACCAGCTTGCGAGCCTTCTGATGGACAACGTCAATGATGCCGGAAAATGCTTCGCCGGAACCCATTGGAATGGTCACCGCACCAAGCGAGGAGCCAAAACGATCCTGGAGCATAGCCATCGCGGTCTCGTAGTCTGCATCAGGGCGGTCCAAGCGGTTGATAAATAGCGCGCGGCAGAGAGATAGATCCTCAGCAGCAAACCAAAGCCTGGTAGTAATAGTGCCAGGTCCACTAGCTGCATCAACAACAAACAGCGCAGTCTCGACAGCGCTCATTGCCGAATAGGCGTCACCCACAAAGTCAGGATAGCACGGTGCGTCGAGTACGTTAATACGTGTATTTTCCCAGGTAATTGGTGCGATAGTAGTAGAGATGGAGAATCCGCGCTCTGACTCCTGTGAATCGTAATCAAGCGTGGGCTTTGTACCTGCGTGGCCGCCTAAACGAGTGGTTGCACCCGTCAGATGCAGCATTGCCTCGGCAAGCATGGTTTTGCCCACGCCACCTTGGCCCACCAGGACCACATTCTTTACCTTAGAAACATTTTTTTCGGCCATGATGCCTCCTCTGACTGCGGTAAGCAGCCGAGAAGGTCAGCCGATAGTACGCGCCCGAGTCTAGCGCGATATGCTTCGGCCCTTCCTGCTACTTACCGAACAAGAAAACCTCTAGCCACCCTACCGTACCGCAAAGCACAAAAAGAGACACCCACCATTCGATAAACGACATACAGTGGGCGTCTCAAAGTTTCTTCTCGACAGAAGATTTTGTGCTGTTACCGCTGGTAGACGATGTGAAATCGCAAAACGTCGCCCACGCGCATCACAAAAGTTAGATTCTGACTCCTCGGTGAACGGTGTTGTTAAAGATCAGGTAGCCGATAATTGCGTTCACCAGTGACAGCGTGACAAAGATGATGTTTGGAAGTGTCTCGTTAACCACGCCCGTTGAAGAGCTGAACGAATCCATAACCGGGAGAATCATCATCATGAACGTGCCGCCAATGACAAACATGGAGCCCAGCGTGCCCACAAGAGAAGATACGGTGACCGAAAGGCTTCTCTTGGTGATATCAATGACGGAAGTCCAGTCAAAGTTTGGTCGGCGGATATCAATGGCCAGGCCAACGTTAGACACCAGGAACACAATGCAGAGCGGCAGAATAACGTTTCTCAACGCCGTTTCAATGGTGATGTGACCAGGAATCAGGAAGAAAATCTGGGTCACAACGCTGAAAATGAGCACGTAGATCATGTTAACGGCAATCTTTGCGCCAAAAATCTGCTTTGAAGAAACGGGCATGGTTGCCATCAGCCAGTTTGAGCGGCCTTCCAGCGAGTACGAAATAGCAGCGGAGTTGGCAGCGCAGAACATCGAGGTGCCAAACCAGGTGGTTATCATGCCAAAGATAGTTCTTGCCAAAGGTAGATAGCGCGGAACCTCGGACGCAGGAACAAAGTAGGCCACGATAGACGACGTGCTAAAGAACATAGAAATAAAGGCGAGAATAACCATCAGCAAGCAGCCAAAAAGCATGTTTATAAAAACTGCTGGGTAACCTGTGATGGTCAGAATCTCTTTTCTAATCAGAGCAACAAATGGCGTCGCAGACTTGGTAGAAATCTGCTTGGTGGTGAACTTCTTCTGGACCTTATCCTCGCTTACCAGCGCATTAATGCGGTCGTTGAAGCGAGAAATGATTGCCACAATTGCTGCAGGAGCACCAACGGAGACCAAGACAAACAGTAAGAAACTGACAATTGAGCCAGAATTAAAGAAATCCGCAATCCATAGTGATGGAAGATAAACTACGCCAACTGAACTTGCAACGCTAAAGACGGTGTCGCGGAAATTACCCACCACAGCTGGGGCAAACTTGTCTGCGTTGAAAGATACCGTAAAGATAAAGAACAGATAGGCAACCATAAAGAAAAGGCCAAAAACGCCACCGATGACCATTCCCAAGTTCTTAAAGTGCAGCTTTGCAGCAAGGGCTGCAACCGCAAAAGCCAAGAGAATTGCAGCAGAAACTGCAAGGTTAGGCCCAAGAAGAAGCGCGAACAAGGCGCCAATCAAGCGTGGAAGTGTAACCGCCTCAAAGGTGAAGTAAGCCAAAAAGACTGGCAGCATAATGACAATAGACCAGATACCCTCGGCAGCATACAGAGCTGCTACGCGAGAATAAATGATAGTGCTCTTTTTGATTGGAAGCGACATGATAAAGTCGTAATCCTTGTACGCAAAAAGCACGCCATTGGCCTTTACAAACGTCAAAATAACACCAGGTAAAGCGCCAACAAGAATTCCCGCGAGAGGAAGCAGCCTTGTGAAGCCGGCAATGGCTAGAGTTGTAGCAACGCCGTAGATGTAGACCATCATAAAGAGCGCGCCAATAACTGCAAAAATGCCGCCAACAATAGGCAGGGCGTTTGCGCCAACCTTTTTCTCAAAATTCTTTCGAGCTCCCACAACCTGCGTAGTCCAAATCATAGTGATCTGAACCTTAAGCAGCATCCAGAACACTTTGAGGTCAGAAGGCAGTTTGAGCTCAGAGCGATTTAGAACAGGAACCTGACCAGCGCTTACTTGAGCTGGAATAAACACATCTCCTGAGAGTTGCAGGTTCTGCTCAGGCACATCGGGGCGCTGAGGAGCCTGTGGAACGTTGTTTGCCATGACTAGTTCTCCTTAGAGAAGGAAGGAGGAACTGGAGCGCCCGGAGGCACTGGTGCACCGGGCACAGTTGGAGCTGCTGGTGCTGCAGGTGCAGCGGGGGCTGTAGGTGCGGCGGCTACAGGTGCGCCAGGAATGACTGGCTGAACAGCGGCGCCGTCCTTTGTGGTTGCCATGTCCTGAGCAATATCGGAAGAAACGCCAGGCGCGCCAGCCTCAAGGCCAAGGAAGACTTCCTCGAGCGAGGCATTACCTCGAATCTCATCCGTTTTACCTGCGGCAAGAAGCTTGCCCTGACGAATAATTGCAATTTTATTGCAGAGTTTCTCGACAACCTCAAGAACATGTGACGAGAAGAACACGGCAGATCCGCGGTCGGCAAGCTCGTGCAGCATCTTCTTCAGCTCGAAGCTTGCTGCTGGATCCAGGCCAACAAATGGCTCGTCCAAAATGATGAGCTTTGGCTCGTGGAGCAGGGCGGAAATCAGAACCAGCTTCTGCTTCATACCGTGAGAGTAGCTGCCAATAGCGTTTGCCAGGGAATCAGTGATGCCCAAGCGGTTTGCCAGCGTAGTAATGCGCTCGACGCGGTTCTCCGTAGGAACGCCAAAGATGTCACATACGTAATTGAGGTACTTAATGCCGCTCATGAACTCGTAAATGTCTGGGTTATCTGGGACGTAAGCGATGACCTGCTTTGAGCCAACAGGGTCAACCAGCACATTCTTGGAGTCCACAAAAATGACGCCGCCCTCAAATGGCTGAGCACCAACGATGGACTTGATAAGCGTGGTCTTACCTGCGCCGTTGTGGCCGATAAAACCGTAGATGTCGCCAGGCATAACGTCGAGCGAAAGATCAGAAACAGCCACCTTGGAGCCGTACTTCTTGGTGAAGTGCTGAACGCTCAGTACAGGGACAACCTCACCCGGTGCTGCTGGAGCTGGAGCTGGTGCGGGAGAAGCTGTAGGCACGGGCGCAGCAGCAGCTACAGGTGCTGCTGGGGCTGGGGCCGGTGCAGCAGAAGCTGCAGGCGCAGTAGGCGTAGCGGCGGCTGCGGGGGCGGCAGGCGCAGCGGGTGCAACCGGAGATACGGGAGCGTTAGGAACGGGTGGCTGTGAGATGTTGTCGGCCATGTTAGTTTCCTTCTTCCAATTTATCTATCTTGTTCACACGAGTGTCTTGAGCTTTTGGAGCTCGCTTTGCTCTTCTTAGGGCATCGCGAAGTATCCATTCTACCTGAGCGTTGGTTGAACGCATGTCATCTTGCGCCCAGCGCTCAACTGCCTCCCAGACTTCTGGATCTACACGAAGTGGATATTGTTTGCGAGGTACCATGGGTTTCTCGCCATGCTTTACTGCTGCAAGGAGCCGGTATTAAGCACAGGCTGAGCCTCGGACTCACCGCAAAGAACAACCATAAGGTTGGAGGCCATGACGGCCTTGCGGTCCTCGTCAAACTCAACAACGCCATTCTCGGAGAGCTGGGTGAGAGCCATATCAACCATGGAAACGGCACCCTCGACGATCTTCTTACGTGCAGCGATGATTGCCTCTGCCTGCTGGCGGCGGAGCATTGCCTGCGCAATCTCAGGAGCGTAGGAGAGATGCGTGAGGCGAGCATCGTCAACGGTGATACCAGCGACAGAAAGGTTACGGCTCAGCTCAGACTGAAGCGCCTCGGAGACCTCCTCAATATTGGAACGCAGGGTAATTGCGGTGTTGGACTCGGACTCGTCCTCCATGTGGTCATAGCTGTAAATGCTGGCAACGTGCCTAAGTGCGGTCTCTGCCTGCATAGCAACGTAGCTATCGTAGTCGTCAACGTCAAAGAGTGCCTTGGCGGTATCGCTGACGCGCCAAACGACAACCTCGGCGATCTCGATTGGGTTACCCATGCGGTCGTTGACCTTGAGGACGTCGCCATTCAGCGTGCGAGCACGAGTGGAAATGATAGAGGTGTGCACATTGATCGTTGAAGTACCGTAGCCCGTTGCAAGAGCTGAGAGGTTGGCTGAGTTTGTGGAAAGAGTCTTGGCATAGTAAGGATTTGCCCAGCGCAGACCCTCGTCCTTAACGGTGCCAATATACTTACCAAACAGAACGCAAACCTTTGCTTGACCAGGCTGAAGGCTGAACAGACCACTTGAAACAAACATTCCTGCAAAGAAGAATACCAGCGCGCCAATGATGCTAGGGAACGATGGGTCCAGGAGAGGATTTCTGTCTGCAGCCATAGCGCTGAGTATGAAATTCAGCATAAACAGGGCTGCAACTGCAAAAAGAACAATGGTAATCAGCAGAAACAGCCAACCACTCTTGGACTTAATGATTTTCTCGGTGCTCATAAGATCTCCTTTGTGACAATGAGCCTTCTGTTGGCATCATTGTGATATCATATTGATTGCAAGTCAATAAAATTTTTATTTAAATATTGTTTAAAAATCGCAGGTGAGGTGGTGGTTTTGACGGTGCGCGGTGAGCGCTTGGACGCACAAGATGCGTTTGGTGCATGGCGAGAAGGCCGTCTCTTCGAAAACAATCACCGACCTGCAAGGCTTGGATCAAGCGCGCCTAATTTCTGCAAAGAATCTGTAACTTTTGCCTGAAAATGTAAAAGAAACTGTGGATTCTGCCTGATTTCATCAAAGAATCTGTATCCCAAACACAGATTCTTTGCACTTTTCAGGCGGGCTTTGAAGCGTGCGCGAGGTTGCCCTCCATAGAGCCTGATTCTCTCGTCATGTCTGAACGATTTGCCGGAAAAGTGCACCATGTTTGAGTGATTTGCCGGTTTTTCTCGCCATGTCTGAGCAAATTTACTCAGATTTGATGCGGTTTTCAGTCTCGTAACCAGAGGTAATCAAAAAATGGAGAGAGGCAGCTTGATCGCATAAAAAACACACCTCGGGAGAAGCCCCAAGGTGTGTTCGGTGTGCAATATCGCCTGCTCGCAGGCTATGCTCGTAGGCACTGCTCGCAACCGTCGCAGCCCGCGACCTCGCGCCCGTCGCAGCTCGCAGCCAGCGCGGGTCACGGCGCACATGCAGCCCGCGGCGCGCTAGTCGATACGAGCGTCTACCTCAAGCCAGCCGAGCTGCTCGATGTTGCCCTTGACGTGCTCGCAGGACTTGCGCCATGCCTCAATCTCGGAGTCGGAGAGCTCGGGCACAAAGACCTTCTCGACACCATTGGCGCCGATAACTGCAGGAAGTGAAGAGTAGAATCCAGAAACGCCATACACGTCGTTGAGCAGCGTGGAAACTGGCGTGATCAGCTTGGTGTCGTGGACAACAGCCTTGATGACCTCAACAGCTCCGTTTGCAATGGAGTACTCGGTGCACTGCTTGCCGCTGTAGGTAACGTATCCGCCCATGCGACCAGCCTGCTCAAGCTCTGGGAGGTCAAGGGTCTTGCCCGTCTGAGCTGCAACTTCGTCGAGGGTGAGGCAGCCAATAGAGACGTGCGACCAGCAAGCAAACATGCCGTTGCCGTGCTCGCCGAGCATCCAAGCGTTGATGCAAGATGCTGGATAGCCGGTAGCGCCAGAAAGTGCATGGCGGAGTCGAGCAGAGTCCAGCGTGGTACCTGAGCCGATGACCTTATTTGGATCGGCGCCAGTCAGATACTGAAGCTCAGTGGTAACAACGTCGCATGGGTTTGCGATGTTGACCCAAACGCCATCAAAGCCAGCGTCTGCGATGCGCTTTGCAAACTTCTTGGCCTCGTCAGTGGTAACAAAGAGCTCGCCATCGCGGTTGCCCGCAGCAGCAGCTACATGACCTGCAGCGTTAACGATAATGTCGCACCCAGCAAGCTCCTCATAGCGGTCATCAAGCTCAAAAACGCGAGCAGGGTGTGGATAAAATGGCATTGCATCCAGCAGGTCATTTACCTGAGCCTTGCAGAGGACCTCATTTGTGTCACTAATGTAGAGCTCAGTAGCAAGTCCCTGGTAAAGCAGGGCGTTTGCAACGTGTGCGCCAACGTGATTAGCGCCGATAATACCAATTTTGCTGATGAGAGCCATAGTCCACCTCTTTTGTCTCGCCAAAATACTGTGCCTGTTAGCTTAACGGTTTTTTAGGCAAACGGGAAACGATACAAAAAATGAAACATATTAGATACAACAATCCCCTCAACGTGCCATTTAAGCCCGCAAACGGTATAGTAGTAACCCAAGATTTGGAGAGGAACTATGGGATACAAGACACCAACATGCTCTATTGCGCGTAGTTGCGGAGGCTGTGAATGGCTTTCGGTCCCCTATCCTATCCAACTGAAACGCAAGCAGGCGCAGGTAGAAGAACTTCTCGCCCCGCTGGCAAGCATCAATAACGTAACTATCGAGCCCATCCGCGGAATGAACGAGCCTCTAGCGTATCGTCACAAGGCGGCCACGCCGTTTGCACCAGGCAAAGGTCGTACGGTTCGCTCCGGTTTTTACGCAAGCGGAACGCACAAAATTATTACTTCAAAGGAATGCCTGGTAGAAGACGGTCGAGCACGCGCTATCCTCAACGATGTAGCGTATCTTGCCGGCCAGTTCAACATTCACGCCTATCAGGAAGATCGCGGCAAAGGAGCACTGCGCCACGGCGTGGTGCGTTGCGGATATGCCACCGACGACGTCATGCTTGTGCTGGTAGTCAACGGACAGCATCTGCCTCATGAGCAGGAGTTTATTGCCGCACTTCGCAAGGCACATCCCGAGCTGACCAGCATCTTCTTGAACGTCAACCAGAAGCGCACCAACGCAATCTTAGGGCGAGAAACCCGTCTACTTTGGGGCTCAACATCCATGAGCGACAAACTTTTGGGCTGCACGTTTGAGATTGGCCCGACCAGTTTCTACCAGACAAACCCCCAACAAACTGAGGCGCTCTATCAGCTGGCCATCGACGGCGCGCTTGCTGGCTCCGAGCTAGCTGGCTCCGAGTCCGCTGACGCTGCGTTGACCAGCGCCTCCGCGCGAGCAGACGCTTTCGCTCCGGCTAGTAACCTGCGAGTTCTTGACGCCTACTGTGGCACGGGAACCATTGGGCTCTGCTTGGCACACGCCGCTGAAGCACAAGGCATCAACCTTCTGCTCACTGGCGTTGACCAGGTTGAAAACAACATTCAGATGGCACGCAGAAACGCTCGAAACAATAAACTTGAAGCCGAATTTATCTGCGACGATGCCACTCGTTATATGCAAGCCCAGGCAAAAGATGGTCAGAACTTTGACGTCATTATTCTTGACCCACCTCGCGCGGGTTCAACACCTGCCTTTCTTAAGGCAACAGCTCAGCTAGCCCAGAAGAAAATCGTGTACGTGAGCTGCAACGTTGTGACGCAGGCCAGAGACCTCAAAGTTCTTCTCGACAGCGGATTTGCCATTGAGCGCGTGACGCCTGTGGACATGTTCCCTCACACCAAGCATGTGGAGACGGTAGTATTGATGTCAAGGGTGAAGGACTAAACAGTATAGAAAAGGCTTGAAATCAAGGGATTCCGAAGAACTGCCCCGGTTTGGGCAAATTATCGGAATTCTTTTTTAGTCTGTTTGACAACAGTTCTGACTACTGGAAACATAAGGGTTGTAACTACAGAACTGCTTTTTGCCGTATTGAGACTACAGAAATGATAACTTTGGATTTAATGCCAAAAGCCAGGTGATGAAGCTTGTTGTATTTTGCGAAATAAGTCTTATTCTGACATTCGTTTTAACGGTAATTATTCCATTATGGTTATAAGGTTATGCGCGAACAGAACTCTTTGATTTTCTGTCACAGCAAAGTTATAAGCATAGTATACGGCGACAAAGAATGGAATTTGCTAAGGAGATAGTTTTATGGATTATATACGAGCGATTCTAGACGGGATTGCAATAGCCGCAATCTTTAACGGTGCAGTGGCAGTCTTGGTACTTATTAATCCAAGATACTTTTTTGATTCTTATCCAAAGGCAATTCAGAAAGCTGCACCTGAACAGATGACAAAAAAGGAGAAAAATATAAATTTCATCATAACAATTGTAATTTGCGGGATTTGTTTCATATATTCAATAGCAAGTCTTATACATACAGGCATTTCGGGCTTTTGGAATCTTTTTTGGATGGGGTATATTCAATGGAGCATATTGAACTTAGGAGATTTCTTTTTGCTGGATTGTCTGTTGTTCCAAGGAAAACATAAGAGTAAGATTGTCATCCCCGGAACAGAGGGGCATCCTGATTATGAGCTCGGCAACTGGATGAGGCATTTGGCAATCAAGGAACATTTTGTAGTCACTCCGTTTTTGATCATATCGTTTGTAGCGGCGGTTCAGGCTTTGATTGTTGGAATATTATGAAGATGAATTTTCGGGTCATTTATCTAAATGGATAGTGAGCTTTTATTTGGATACGCTTGAATTCTCATTGCTAGTGCAACAACAAAAGATGGTCAGAACTTTGACGTCATTATTCTTGACCCACCTCGCGCGGGTTC
>ERZ773067.1826-NODE-1826-length-11109-cov-6.821513_pt1 | contig 11109 bp, 14 predicted proteins | sample MGYA00580622_ERZ773067 | MGnify/ENA primary metagenome ERZ773067 (study PRJEB29015, sample SAMEA2737998) | human oral metagenome | biome: human oral; feature: human-associated habitat; material: dental | place: China | collected 2113 ...
CACTCGATCGGTGTCAATCTCCGCACGGCATAGACGGGCTGATTCACGACCATCGGGTCTTTATAATCCCGTGCCATCAGCGTCGGGCATTTCTCCTTTGCAAAATGAGAGTGGCAGCCCGTGGTCATGGCATAGACCGCATGACGGTCAGCGGTATTGAGCGTAAAACTCACATTCTCTGCGATGCCACTTCCCTGCGGGCCGTTCTTCTCCTGCCGTCCGATCATCGAGCCTTGGATGGAGACGACCGAAACGCCGCCCTGACAGCACGCAGGGTTCCCGCCGTTTTGATCGACTGTCCGCGCCGTCTCCGTCTCATAGATGCCTGAGTGCGGATTGCTTGATTTCATGGCATTGGACTGGAACGAGGAGATGCCGTATGCCTGTACGTCCTTCAATACAATCGGTTGATTGTTCCCGCCCGTCCCGTAATGGCGAAGTACGGTCGGACAGATTTCCAGAGGACCGCTATACCGTGCGTCTGCACCATGTGACTCGAATACGGCAGGTACTCTGCCCGCACGAAGCGTCGGAGAAGTCTCCACCGCATAGCCGATGCTGCGGCTCTGTGCGGAATGTTCGGTGCAGAACCCTGCGCTTATCCGCTCGCCTGACGCATGAGTGCCATCCGCAAGCTCTCGGGCAGTGCCTTGCCACGCAGCGAAGCTCGGCGCAAGATCCCTGCGCACGCTTTCGGTGTCAAATAGTATCTCTCCGGCACTTGATCCTCCAAAATCTGCGACAAGGTAGATTCTGCGCCGACGCTGTGGAACTCCCCAGCCCTGTGCGTCCATGAGCCGGTAAGCAATGCTCCATCCGTCTCCCAGAAGAATGTCGGCGTATGCCCATCCACCTTTTTGAGGCAAAGGCACCTCGGGTGCTTCCGGCTCTTTGAGGCGGACAATCTCCGTAAGGACGGATTGGAAGTCCCGCCCCCCGGAACTCGAGAATGCTCCCGCGACATTTTCCCACACGATGAATCTCGGATATTTCCCATCCGTCCCCCTCCTCATTTCCCGAACGATACGAATAGCCTCGAAGAACAGTATGGACTCCTGCCCATGCAGTCCCTCCCTCCGCCCCGCGATGCTGAGATTCGTGCAGGGCGAGCCGAACGTGATGATGTCCACAGGCTCGATCTCATCGCCGTGAATCCGATGGATGTCTCCCAGATGCTTGACGGAGGGCAGCCGCTTCGTTGTGACGCGAATTGGAAAGGGCTCGACCTCCGATGCCCATTTTGGCTCTATCCCCGCAAGGATCGCTCCGAGTTCAAAGCCTCCTGAGCCAGAAAACAAACTGCCGAGCGTCATTATTTCCCTGCCGTGGATGTCGCCATACGTTCGAGCATCTTTCCCGTCATCCAGATCGCGCCCTCGATGACAAGCGGCAGGAAGATGTGGTCGCGGAATCTGCACCATCCCGTCTCCTTCTCGGCACTCTCCTTCAGCGCCGCAGTATAGGCGGCAGACACCTCACGCGCCGCCGGGAGTCCCTTCTCGTGCAGCCAGAGGACGGTCGCTTCCTTTGCCTCTGTCCGCACGAAATCCCCCACATGATTCTTCAGTTCGTTTTGAATGTGTTCCAGTTTCATCTTCAACACGCTCCTTCATAGTCCGTTACCCCACGCGCAATGGCGCGGGCAAATTCATCCTGCTGCGTCCCAAGAAGCTGCGCATCGTTCGCATGGTCGATAAACGCAAGTTCCACGAGCACAGCGACCGCATCGGTGTTGCTCAGAACGTACAGACCGTTGACACCGGGCTTTGCCCCCTTCACGCCGCGATCCACAGTTCCGAGCGCATCCACAATTTGATTCTGAATGCAGCGTGCCAGTGTCTCCCCTGCGCCGCTTCCGTAGAAGTGCCAGACCTCCGTTCCGTTTGCCGTGCCGTTACAGGCGTTGCAGTGAACAGAGATAAACACATCGGCATCCGCACGGTTGGAAGCCGAGACGACTTCATGCAGACTGTCGGATTGGAGACTCCCCACAACTTCTACACCTGCGGCAGCGAGATAACCCGCCACAAGGTCAGCGACATTCTTTGCAACATCGCATTCCCGCAGCCCATACCCGCACGCGCCGGGGTCGGGATTTCCGTCCGGGGCATGACCCGGATTCAAAAACACTCGCATTATGCTTCCTCCTTTGGCATTACGCCGCTTTCTTCACAAAATCAATAAACGATTCGCAGATTAGTAAATCCACGAACCGTTCACATCGGTTGAAAACGATGCCATCAGGCAGATACCCGTAGGCAACGCTCCCATCCTCGAAAAACGTATATTTCACATTGCACACGTCCTCATCCCCCTTTCTTCCGCCCTTTTTGAATGTCGTTTATCGTACTATCCTTCATGCCAAGCTCTTCTGCTGTGGGGATATACACCTCGGAGCAGGAGAGCTTTTTCCCGTCACGGATGATATACACATCCTCCGTATTTCCACGATATGCCACAAAACGGCGCACAATCGCCGAGGCATAAACAGGATCAAGTTCCATCAGATATGCCACGCGATCCATCTGCTCTGCTGCCATCAGTGTCGAGCCGCTGCCACCGAACAAATCCAAGACGATGCTGTTGACCAGCGAGGAGTTTTTCATGGGGTATGCGATGAGCGGGAGCGGTTTCGTTGTCGGGTGCAGTTTCGACTTGCTCGGTCGGTCAAATTCCCAAACGGTGGTCTGCTTTCTGTCTCCGTAGAATTTGTGCTTCACGGTGTCCTTGAATGCATAGATGACTGGCTCATGGCGCATTTGATAATCAAAGCGTCCCAAAACAAGGGACTGCTTTACCCAGATACAGGTTGTTGAGTAGTGAAATCCGGCAGCAACGACGGCATTGTAGAAATTGACTTTTTCCGCATCCGAGTGAAAAATGTAAATGGCAGCTCCGTCCGCGAGATTCTCATAGGCGTTTTTGAATGCCGAAAGCAGGAACTGATAGAACTCCTCGCCCTTCAGGTTGTCGTTCATGATTTTCATGCCTGTGCCGCCTGTGTAGTTACACGCATACGGCGGGTCGGTAATGCACACATTCGCCTTTTTGCCATCCATGAGTCGTTTTACATCCTCGGGTTTTGTAGAGTCGGCACAAAGGAGACGATGCTTGCCCAAAAGCCACAAATCACCGGTTTTTACGAAAGGCTCTGCCTGCAGGGCGGCATCTTCATCGAAATCGTCTTCCTGCGCCTCGTTATCGTCTGCGGCAAACAGATCAGCGATTTCAGCTTCGTCGAAGCCCGTGAGCGAGATGTCGAAGTCCATCCCTTGCAGGGCTTCCATCTCAACGCGCAGCATATCTTCATCCCATCCCGCATCAAGTGCGAAGCGGTTGTCTGCGAGGATGTACGCTTTCTTCTGCGCCTCCGTGAGGTAATCCACGAACACACACGGCACTTGCTCGATGTTCTCCTCCTTCGCGGCGAGGATTCTGCCATGTCCCGCTATGACGTTGAACTCCCTGTCAATGATGACGGGATTGACAAAACCGAACTCACGCAAAGACGAGCGCAGCTTGGTGATTTGCTCCTTCGAGTGGGTGCGGGCGTTATTCACATAAGGGATGAGCTTTCCGATGGGGACAAGCTGCATTTCGGATGTCATTTTTCCCAAGATCTACACCTCCTGCAATAAAAAAAGCGACCTACGTCGCCAACTGTATGTTTTGAGCTGCGTCTCAGCTAATCTTCCCGCTCATCCCCTCCTTGAACGAAGAAGCCGCTCCATCAAGTCGTCTTGCGGCGAAACGCCCTTATACTCCGTTGAACAGTTATCGCGGACGATGGCGAATATCTCATTCCACAGCCGATTGGTCTGCTTCATGTAGTTCTGACTCATGGCGACATAAGGTGACTGTATGGGCTGAGAGCTGACTGGATGCTTGCCCAGATAGCCGTATTTGCTGACCGCCTCCTCACAGTGAATCCAGCGGGCCGCACTCACGGCATATCGCTCCAAGAGCGCAGGAGATACCAGTTCCGCACATCCGCGCCGCTTGAGCCACTCCCACGCTTCTTTGTAAAGTTCACTCGCCGCGAGCGTTGAGCCGTCACGCTGAACAGCCGATAAAAACTCCTTGGGAGGCGGCATATCCACGCCCTCCGGCTCTGTGGCAATCTGCTCAAAGTCCAATACCTTCAGCTTTCGTTTTCCGAGATTGCCCTCGGTCACTTTTTCTGCCAAGGATTTTCTCGGTCTTCCTCCCGTGCCGGGCTGTGGTCCTCTAAGCCCCATACGTTTCCCCCCTTAAAACTTTTCAAAACTTTTCTGAGCATAAGTTTCAGCATCTACGCTGTTTTATCGAGCGGTTCAAATACTGTCGTTCCCTGCAGTGCGTGGCTTCCCACCGAGAATCACGTCGGCAAAACTTATCTCTCTAACTGCCCCAAAAGTTATGCGAATTTTTCCGTGCGCCCCCTCCCCGGTCCAGTAACGGCGCGGTTTTAGAGATTTGACCGCCCCCTAGGGGGTCTAGCGGTCGCCACTGCCGCGCCGATGAATCCGCTCATGACAAGATACGCAGAGCGACATCAAATTGTCCTCATCATGCGTGCCACCGTCCGAGAGGGGCTTGATGTGATGCACGAGCGTTGCGAGAACATATCTGCCCTGCTCTTTACATTGCTCACACAGTGGATATGCTGCCAAATGGCGGTAACGAATGCGTCTCCATGCGCTGCCGTATCTCTCGTGCTGATCGTAGCCACGAGTGAAGCGGTCATAATGACGCTGCATGGTTTTCTCATGCGTCTCGCAGTAGCAGCTCTTCCTGTCTGTAAGGTTCGGACAGCCCGTCATGCGGCAGGGGCGCTTCGGCCTTCTCGGCATCGCTTCACCTCCACAATGGCATCAAAAAAGCCCCCGCGGAGAATTACTTCTCCGAGAAGGCTGATTCCATATCCTATTCTTGCTGAGTCTATCATATCACTGTCAACCCTATGAACGCAACGTGAACCTTTATGAACTTATGTGAACTAGGATGAACTCTGCTGTCTTTTTTCTAAAATTTTTTCAACGTCATCCAGAGCCTTGGCATGAATCTTATGCACCCATCGAATACTGACACTCATATCCGCTGCAATATCTTCCCACGATTTGAAGCTGTGGTAGCGTCGCTCAAGTACCATCTGAGCGTTTTCATCCTCAACCTGCCAGATCGTATTCATGATTTCGAGCTTCAAGCTGACCAGATGGTCAATATCTGCATTGATCTCATCTTCCGTGTCGGTCAGACGAGCGATGATGGTTTCCATCCGCTGATTGTTCGGACTCGGACTCCTTGGCATATCACTGATAACGGTACTCACATTTGTTGCCATATCCCGCAGCTGTGCTACATGAGCCAGTTTATCATTGATGCGTCGGTCGATGTTCCATGCCTGACTCAGATACTCTTTCGCCGTCATGCAAATTCCCCCTCCAACTTCTGAAGAAGCCACTCTCCGTCTATGCTCGTCAGCTGCCCAAACCATGCAGAACGGAAGAACCGCTCCGTATCAGAGCGCATCGCTGTCGCCGCAGCATTCTCTGCCGCTTTGCGAAGAGCCGATCTCGCCCACCGATAATCCTTTGCCGCCTGTTCGATGATTGCATTGGCAAGAACCTCACAGTTCATCATGGGATGCCACCTCCAGATTCGCTTTGACGGCATCAATCAGAGCCGTCTGTGTCTTGTCCTTCCGTTTCAATACACGGAGGATTTTCTCGTCAATCGTCCCCTCGGCAATGATGTGCTGCACCACCACGGTGTTCGAGTTCTGCCCCTGTCGATAGAGCCGTGCCACGGTCTGCTGATAGAGTTCCAGACTCCATGTGATGCTAAACCACACCAAGGTCGAACCGCCGCTCTGAAGGTTAAGACCGTGACCCGCACGCGCAGGATGGATAAGAGCGACGGGGATTTCTCCCCGATTCCATCGGGCGATTGCCTCATCCGTATCCAGTCGGAGGCACGGCACGCGCTTTTCAATCCGCTCTGCGTCATGCCTGAACCAATACGCCACGAGAAGCGGCTTGCCGTTCATGCTCTCCACAACGTCCTCCAAGGCGTCGAGCTTGCGGTCATGTATATGCAGTGCGGTTCCATCGTCCGTATAAACTGCACCGTTTGCCATCTGTGCGAGCTTGCCCGACAGGACACCTGCATTTGCCGCTGTCACCTCATCGCCTTTTAGTTGGAGGACAAGCTGCTCGCACATCTCGGCATACATCTTTCGCTCAGAATCACTCATCGTCACCGAGTATTCGCTCTCGATCAGCTCAGGCATCTTGAGGTGATCAGTCGCTTTCATGGAGATGGTGATGTCAGCAATCTTCTCGTAGATCCGCTCCTCAGCTCCGGGCAAGAGTGCATAGGAGAATACCACCGATCCGTTTCGCTTGTCCGGCACAAAGTAATCTTGCCGGTACTTCGTAATGAACCGCCCCAAACGCTGTCCCATGTCGAGCACCTTGAACTCTGCGAACAAGTCCATCAAGCCGTTGCCGGACGGCGTTCCCGTAAGTCCGATGACTCTCTTTGCCAGAGGGCGAACCTTCATAAGTGCCTTGAAGCGCTTACTGCCCCAATTCTTGAAAGACGAGAGTTCGTCAATCACGATGGCATCGTAGGAGAAGTCCGTTTTCTCCACGAGCCACGGCACGTTCTCGCGGTTGATGATGTAGAGGGAGGCTTGCTTGCGAAGCGCATCCCGACGCTCTTTCTCCGTTCCGACTGCAACGGAATAACGGATATGGTTCAGATGCTCCCACTTCCCGATCTCCTGCGGCCATGTGTTTCGTGCCACACGGAGCGGCGCGATAACGAGAATGCGGGAAATCTCGAAGCGGTCGAAGAGAAGGTTGTTGAGAGCTGTGAGGGTAATCACGGTCTTTCCAAGTCCCATATCAAGGAGTACGGCGGCAGTCGGATGACTCTCGATAAAGTCGATGGCGTACTGTTGGTAATCATGCGGTATGAACTTCACGGGGCATCACCTCCGATCTGTAAAATCAACTTTTCCATTACCGAAACACTTCCTGAAGCACATCCACATGATAGGTATTCACCATGCCGTATTTGGCATCGTACTCCTTGCCGATGTGGTAGCCCTGCTTTCTGGACATCGCCGACGCTCTGCGTCCAAGTCTTGCGGCGCATCCCGACTCATGCCACGAACTCCCCTGAGATTGGCATAGCCGATGATGGTGTAGTGGTGCTCATCGATGGTCATCTGCTTGGACTCGACCTCAAGAAGCCGCTCGTCCACCTTGTCGATACGGGCATTTGCCGCCTTGATCGCCCTTGCCTGTTCCACCATTCGCTGTGCGCTACACAGCAGAAATTCCTCGGGTGTCATGTTCTTCGCAACTTTGAAGTAACTGTCTTCGAGCTGTTCAAATACATCCCACGCCCGCTCCGTCCCAAGCATCTTGCTGTGACGGGCAGCGCCTCTCTCCGTCCAGAGATACAGATGACGGGTTTTCGGGGAAATTTGCAGTTCGATATTTTCGACCTGCAAACGGAAGGTCTGTAAATCCTGCCCTTCCAGAACAAAGAAGTGTTTCCCCGCAATAAATCGCACACGGTTGTTGTTGAAGTTCTGCTGAATCTGCTTCGGGGCGCATCCATACGCCTCGGCAAGCTGCTCCGTGGTCATGACACGGATGCTGTTGTGTTCCAATACCGTAAGTTCATTCATGGTCGATTTCCTCCAATACGCCGTCAATCTGCTCGATGCCGTCAATCACATACACCTTGAATCCAAGCCGACGAAGCAGGCTGTGACGGGCGAGCTGCAAGGCTCTCGGCTTCTTCCCCGGTGCTTTCAGTTCCACAAAGCCCATTCTGCCACCGGGCAAAAGTACCAGTCGGTCGGGCATTCCATCGAATCCCGGCGAGGTGAACTTCGGAGCAATACCGCCCATTGCTTTGACTCTTGCTGCAAGTTTCTGCTCAATCGTCCGTTCGTACAACTTTTCCTCCTGTAACATGAGGTTGTATCACCTCTAAATCCAGTCATATCAAAGGATTCGCGTTGTTTCTTGTTACAAGGCTACAGAAAAATCCCTATATACGCATATATGCGCGTATTCGCGTTTTTCGTGTACGGAATTATTATGTTTCTATTTACATATATAAATCTTGTAACTTGTAACAAAGCCTTATCGTACGGGCTTTGCTGCAAGTTACAACTTCCGTACAAGTTACAAGCGGCGATAGATCCTCTGCAGTCCGTAAATTGCAATACGTTGGGGTGTGGGCTGCTTTTCCCATTCAGGAAGTCTGGACATGATGGCTGCTATCGCATAGCTGTCCATGGAACGCAAATCCTCTTTTTTCCTGCTGAAGCACTCACACCAAATCTCCATGTTGCTGACAATCACGCGAACGTCTGTCCCCACGGGAGTCGTATCATCGCCCCGCAGGAACTCCCGCCGCTGATAGAGATCCATCTCGTCCCAGTTGGCGGGAAGCAGCGTATCGAGATAGAGACGCACCAGACCTTCACGCTCATCGTGCTCCATCGCTTCCCGCTGCTCCTCTTTGGCATATTCCTCCAGTTCTGGGGGCAGATACAGCTTTTCTCCGGCATCGGCGAGAATCATCACTTCTGCCCAGATTTGCTGCACAAGCTCCGAAGTCATCTGCCAGGGCCTATATTTGCTGCTGCCGCTCAGTTTGATGTTCCAGTAGCGGCGGTTTCCTGTGATGTCTCTCAGATACCCGTTCTCGCTGTTGGTCGTGCCGAAGAACACACACTGGCGCGGATGGGATGTCACACGTCTGCCGAAACTTGCCCGATACTTGTCATCCACCCGCGACACAAAGGCTTTCACCTTATCGAGGTCGGCTTTCTTCATGCCTGCCAATTCTCCGATTTCAAGAATCCAGTACCCCTGCAGCTTTTCGGCGGCGGTCTTGTCGTTCATATCCGATAAGGTCAGACTGTCGGAGAACCAATTCATGCCAAGGTTGGCAATGAAGGTGGATTTTCCGATGCCCTGTGCGCCGTTCAGAACGGGCATATAATCGAACTTGATGCCCGGCTCTTTGATGCGTCGATAGGCGGCACACAGTACTTTCCGACTGACGGCACGGGTGTATGCGTTGTCGGCTGCACCCAGGTAATCGACGAGAAGAGTGTCCACTCTCGCCACACCGTCCCAAGGAGGCAGTGCGGTAAAATACTCTCGTATCGGGTGATAACTGCGGTCATCCACGGCTTTTGCTACGGCGATGTCATAGTTCCGCGCCGAGAACGTGCCGTAGTTGTCATCCACATAACAGATGAGCTGGGCATCGTCCGCATCACGCCAGAACTTGCCGGGGTGTGACCACGGCACTTCGCCCTTGATCTCCATGCCGTCTGCCAGCTGATTGAATACAATGTTTTTCATGTAGGGATCGTTCTGCATGATGAGCTTGATGTTGTAAAGGGAGTTCTCAAGCTGTGTGGACTTTTTCTGCCGCACCAGTTTTGCCTTCCAATCTTCCTCCTCGGCAAACTCCTCGACAGCCCTGTCCTGCCGCTCCTTGAGTGCAAGGGTACGCACTTTTTCGTCCTTGGCGGCAAATTCAGCCATCCGGGTAAAATCACCATCAAAGAGATGCGTCCCTACGAGGTCGTATGCGTTGCACAGCTTTCCGTAGGCAGGATCGGAGGCATGGTGACTGTAGGCGAATTTGCCGTCATAAATCATCACGCCGGGAATGCTCGCCGATTTCGTATAGCCCCACCGATTCTCGTCGGTGGTCGGCTCATACACATCGGAGAGAAAGGTCTGCATCGCTTCCTGGATGGGATAGGCACGGCAAAACGCTCCTACAATGCCCTCCTTGCTCAAAGGATCAGCCTGCCTTTTGCGCTCCCGTTCCACCTCTTCCTTTTCGCCCGGCGCAGTTGGCAGGGAGCTGCAGTCCTGCCAGTTCGGATGCGCTGCCAAAAACACATCGGGATCGAGCCAGCCGCCCTCATATTTGCGGCAGATGTACTCTCCGTCGGAAGATGCGGTCGGCCAATACATCAGCTGATTGATCTTGAAAGAACAGAGATCAACCGTATCCATGCCGATCTCGTCCGCAAGATAGCGGGCGATGGCATTGTATTCGTCCGGTGTGGCATCCCGCGTCAGCGGTACGAGGATTCTCGCCCGTGGGGCTTCCGGGGTATGGCTGTGGGTGGTGTAGACGATGGCGCAATGCTTGAAGGCGAAGGCATCGAAACAGCCCGGCTTCAGTCGGTCATGATCCAAGGTAATCATGGAACGGCTGATGACCTCGCTCGCCCTCCGTCGCGTCCCTTTCAGTGTCCCCGCAAAGAAGCCGCCCTTGTCTTTCACGGCATCCCTTTCGTTTTTCTTCATGGCGTGGTATTCTGCAGCGGTTTCGGCAGTGCGGATGGGATTCTGCAATTTTCCCCAAAGAGCCTCCATCGTCATTTTTCCGGGATGCCAAACAAGTGCCGCACGGCTGTTACCAAGACAAAATGCTAATTCTCTCATACACGCACCTTCCTCACCCTCGGTGTCTGTCCGTATTCAAATCTTGCCTGCCGTGCCAGCTTGAACGCCTGCACGGTGGCAGCGTCATCTCTGTCCATCGTATAGTTGCTGTCATCGCCAAAAAGCTCAAATTTGCCCTGTTTGTTGATGCCGGGGTGAGCGACGAAGTAATCTCCGTCGATGGTCTGAAAGTTGAAGGGATACGGGCCGCCGCCAAAGCTGGGGAAGCCGTAATAGCCCCACTCTTGGCAGTAACATTCAATATCTCCGATATCCTCTCCGTCGGGGATTCCGGGAACAACGAGGAGCGGGTGCTTGCCTTCGCTGAACTGGTTGATTTTGGCGGCATCGGCTCTGCTCATCTTCCCCTTGACCTCCACATAGAGATCGCCGCCTACTCTTCCGTCAACATCGTGGAGCAGGAAATCCGGCAAATAGCATTGACCGTTATTCAGCACATACCCCTCCGGCTCATACTCCCATCGGATGCCGCAGGCATCGAAGAACACTGCCCAGCGCGCCTCCAGTCGTGAACGGAAAAGATAGCCCTTGTATTCTGTCTCAATCACCTTCATGGCGAAACCTCCTCGCATTTTGTTGTGAAATAGCGGATGTTCTTCCG
>ERZ773067.1835-NODE-1835-length-11081-cov-5.535280_pt1 | contig 11081 bp, 9 predicted proteins | sample MGYA00580622_ERZ773067 | MGnify/ENA primary metagenome ERZ773067 (study PRJEB29015, sample SAMEA2737998) | human oral metagenome | biome: human oral; feature: human-associated habitat; material: dental | place: China | collected 2113 ...
AGATGATAAAAAAGTAGAAATACTCCATAATGATAATGTACATTCACCAAAGCATTATATGATTCCAGGATGTAATTTTGAAAGTAGACATCTAGCTGATGCTATAGTTGAAGGTATGCCTAATCCTTTATGCACTAGAATATGGAATGTAGTTAAGTATCTGGTTCGGGCTGAAAAAAAGAATGGGAAAGAGGATTATGAAAAAGCAGTTGAATACTTAACTTGGACATTAAAAGGAAATGAAATTACTCCACCCCTTAATGGAAACAGAATAAATACTATAACAGATAAATTAAAAACTGACTGGACTACTATAATACTTGGAATATGTAAAGACCTTCCTTCTAATAAAGCTTTGCTAATAAATGAGGCTTTTAGAAATCTAATTACTTTAGATATTCAGGAAACAATTGACTGTATAACTAAAATAATAAAACTTGGATAAAAGGAGATATCAGATGGAGAACTCAAGAAAATTAGTAATATCAGAAGCAAATAACAGACTATCTAAGCAATGGGTAACAACTGAAATTACCTGGTCTGAATTTGTGGATAGATTAGGAAAACCAAAAGTAACAGCTGAAACATTAGATGAGTTCTTATCTTATTCTAAGTCTAAGCAAGATGATATAAAAGATGTTGGAGGCTTTGTTGGTGGTAAGTTAAAGGGGAATTTAAGAAGAAGTGAAGCCGTAGAAAGCAGAAGCTTAATAACTCTTGACCTATTTCAAAACTTTTCAAGTTTATAGTTCATCAAAGAAGTGGATAATTTTATTAAAGAGGTGATACAATTTCAAAACTTTTCAAGTTTATAGTTCATGAAGACTCCACAAGACCAACTAGATTGGAACAAAGGATTTCAAAACTTTTCAAGTTTATAGTTCATTTTTGCAGAAGGTTTAATATATACCAAGCTATAGAATTTCAAAACTTTTCAAGTTTATAGTTCATTTATAGTTCCTGTGGGAGATGTCTATTTTGTGGAACATTTCAAAACTTTTCAAGTTTATAGTTCATAAAAATAATTAAATGGGGATACTCAACAATTTATAAATTTCAAAACTTTTCAAGTTTATAGTTCATGATATATAACTTTGTCAATGGAGAAATTGAAGTAGAATTTCAAAACTTTTCAAGTTTATAGTTCATCTTAGCAAAAGGACAAGTAGTTGATGCTTCAAACAGATTTCAAAACTTTTCAAGTTTATAGTTCATTAGCTTGCTGTTAAAACATTTGCTAAGTTTCTTGCATTTCAAAACTTTTCAAGTTTATAGTTCATGACATACAAGTAGAATTGTTACTTTTAATAGTGAAAATTTCAAAACTTTTCAAGTTTATAGTTCATATTTAAAAAAGATTTAAAAAATTTAAAATCAAGCATATTTCAAAACTTTTCAAGTTTATAGTTCATTGGACAACTAATGGTATATATAATATATTTTTTAGTTAATTTCAAAACTTTTCAAGTTTATAGTTCATTGCAACCTATGTTTTAAATGCTATCTTAGTATAATATTTCAAAACTTTTCAAGTTTATAGTTCATTAGACCAGCAGAAAAGAAAATATAAAATAACATATATTTCAAAACTTTTCAAGTTTATAGTTCATGTTAGAACTTACATAATTTTTTATAGTATTTAATACAATTTCAAAACTTTTCAAGTTTATAGTTCATAAGATTAGAAAATAATTTATCACTTCAAGAAGTTGCATTTCAAAACTTTTCAAGTTTATAGTTCATTCTACATTTGCTAAGATTCCAAGTTTAGTTAAAGTTATTTCAAAACTTTTCAAGTTTATAGTTCATCTTGGAAAACAAAAGAATATAGTAAAGAAAAAGAACTATTTCAAAACTTTTCAAGTTTATAGTTCATAAAAATTGCTTTAAATGGTATTGTTTATGTATTAAAATTTCAAAACTTTTCAAGTTTATAGTTCATTAAAATGTTAGATATTAAAAAATGTGGAATTAATGGATTTCAAAACTTTTCAAGTTTATAGTTCATAAAAATTATTTTTTATAGTAACTGAAAATATAAAAGAATTTCAAAACTTTTCAAGTTTATAGTTCATTTACATAATTTTTCGATAGTATCGAAATCAACTCTTATTTCAAAACTTTTCAAGTTTATAGTTCATTTTATCATAAAATATCACCTCTTTTTATTATTTTATATTTCAAAACTTTTCAAGTTTATAGTTCATAGCTATTTTTTCAAGCTTTATGGATTTATAATACCTTATTTTTCTCAATATTACAAGTATTTTTTATGTATTTTTCCCAAGCAATTCTACTTTTTATTTAATTTTTCTAAAACATTCATATTTTGGAAAGTTTAAATATTTTTTCAGAATATTGCTTGGGAAATTTTTTTATTTATAAAAATATATTTTCTCCATTTGGAGTTGGATTTCCCAAAGTTTCTTCTCCAAAAACATCAGGACTTATTGATTTTAAAATACAGACAAAATCTTCATTTTCAACTATTATGTTTTTCAATTCACTTCTTAAACTAATTAATTTAGAGGGAGTTATATCCCCACGAAAAACAGATTTTTGAAAATGAGATAAATATTTTTTGCATATTTTAAAAACTTTATTTACTCTCTTTTCTGAAACATCGTAAAATACCCAAGCATAATTATAATTTATATTTTTCAATTTTCTCAGCTCCTAAACTAATATGAATTTTTTAAAGAAAATGGAATAAATTCTTTATCTTCCAAAATATTTTTAATAAGTTTATAGCAATCTAATTTTATTGCAGTTCTATAACTTATCTTTCTATTGAGTTTTGTATGTAAAAAGGTTGTTTCTATCCTATTTTCAAAGGCTTCAATAAAAATTTGTCTCCCTTCTTCATTTAAAATACAGTAGTTTAAAGATTTTTCAAAATGTTTAGCTACTTGTATTCTTTTATTATTTACTAAGTCAAATATTGTTTTATAAACAATTATAGGTTTAAACACTTCTGAAATATCTAAACTCAAAGAAAATCTTCCTTCTGATGGCTCATGTAAGAAGCTAATTCTTTGGTCTAGGTGAGTTCTATAAATTGCAGAAATAATTTTGGTATAAAGTAAAGTATTTCCAAAAGATATTAAAGCATTTATTGGGTTATCAGGTGGTCTTTTTACTCTTTTATTTAATACAAAATCTTCATTGATAAAATATTGAAACATTGAATAAAATTTCATCCATATTTCTCCCTCATAAGCAAGTAATTCTTTTATACTCTCTGTTTTGTCAACTAATTTATACAAATCTTCTCTAATCCAATCTATACAATCTTTAACTTCTGATTTCCCATGTTTATAGTAATGATATAGTACCTCATCAATATTAGTACCTATGCCTTTTACTATTGCTTTTGCTATGTCTATTCTATTACTTTTATATTTTTCAACTTGTTTAACTAAAAGTTTTCCACTATTATATTGATTTCTTGGATAAAAACTTCCAGAATATCCTCCATAATAGTTAAAAAAATGAACTATAATATTATTTCTACCAAGAAAATCTAGTAATTTTGAATTGAAACTCACTTCATTTAAGCAATATATTTCTTTTGTATTTTCAATAGGAATATAGATATTTTTTCCATTTTTTCTAAAACATAATGAGTTATCTTTTCTTGAAAGTTCTCCCATAGAAGTAATATACTTTGTACTTCCCATATTCTCATCTCCTAAATATAACAATATTCATAGTATGCACACTTTTTACAACTTGCTTTATTTATCACCTTAGGTAGTTCATCTGCTTCTAATAACTTTTCAATTTCTAATATATGTTTTTCTAATTCTCTTTCAGTATCTTCATCTAACTCTACAAATACTATCTTTTTATCTGTTTTATTTTTTTCAATAAATTCTAATTTTCCTTTTCTTTCAATACCTTTATCTTTTAGTATTTTTAAATAATACAATAATTGCCATTTACTAGCTTCAACATCAGCATCAGATTTCTTAACCTCTGTTACATACTTACTATTTATTTTATCTAAGGCAATATTCTCTATTTTAATCTCTGTATTTTCAGAATTTCTAGCTCTGTCTTCATGTATGGCTTTTCCAATTTTTACTATCTCACTATTATCTTCCAAATTTAATCTATGTGCAAACATATAGCATTGTCTTTTACAGTGAAAATAGTAATTTATCATTGTCCCATTCATATTTCCCCTCCTAGATAAACATATCTCCTTCTCCACCAGTATAAATACCATCTGTAAAATACTTATCCCCATCATCAATATAGATGATAGAACCTTTTATATCACTATAATTTAACTCAACATTTTTCTTCACTTCATACAAAAAATACATCATTTTTTCTCTGATTTTAGACAGTTCAACTATTTTCTTAGCATAGTTTTCTTCCTTTAAAATCTCTACATATCTTTTCCACACTTCACTACCATCTATATTTTCCCCAATTTCTTCTATTTCTTCATCAGTCAATGTTCTATTGAAAAAATATGTCTTCTTATCATTTTGTTCTTCAATTAGTTTCATTCTTTCTTTTAAAAGTCTAAATTTTTTATTAAAGATAATAGTTTCAAAATTATCATTGTTGATTTTTTCTTTTGCTTTTCTTTTTAAAATTTCCAATACCTTAGAATAGAAAATATCAAAATTTTTATTTTCTAAAACATCTCTCATTTCATCAGAAAATAGGTTTAGTTTATTTTCAATAATAACACTATTTTTATATACTTTTTTTGCATCTGTTAAGTAAAAGAAATATGCCTTACCACTTTTCTTACAAGAACGGTTTATTCTTCCTAAAAATTGTTCTTCATTATCTAAACCAGAAATATTTTTATAACCGATATCAACATCTATATCAACTCCTGCTTCTATAAGTTGAGTTGATATTAATACAATTCTCTTATCTTTACTATTAATTTTTTTTATTATAGAATTTCTTCTAGCCTTGTTATCTTCACCTGTTAGAATAAGTATTTCATACTTAATATTTAAGTCTTCATTATTTTCACAAAGTTCATAAAACTTTTTAGCATCATTTTTGCTTATAAATTCAATTAATATCTTTTGACTATTTAAAGAGTTTTCAACTATATGCTCCAATAATTCTTCATATTCAATCTTTTGCTCACTCAATAAATCATAATTTACTTCAACCCTATTTTTAAAAATAGCATTATTAAAATACTCATCTCTATTTTCTATCAATTTTGAAATATTATTTTTTTCTTCTTCATCTAATAAATACGAAAGATTTGGTAGTGTTGCAGACATTATAACTATTTTAATATTTAATAATTTAGCATAGGAATTAAGTATCTTTATAATTTCTGTCCAGATAGTATTTTTATATGCTTGAATTTCATCAAAGACTATAACAGAATTTACCAACTGATAAAATGGCATACAATCTTCTTTTGTATTTCCCACTAGACTATTGAATATTCCAACATGTGTTGTTACAATAAAGGGATAATTCAAAAATTGTCTATCCATTAAAATATCACTATATTCTTCTATTGGTATATCTCTACTATCCTTATTTGTTAGGGCTGTCACAGAATTTACAACTGCTATATTTTTTATTACTTCTTCATTATTTCCAAAGATATTTTTTAAAGTATTCATATTTTGTTCAACCAAAGTATTAAATGGATAAACATAAAAAATCTTTTTTCTATCTTCATTAAGTAATTTTAAACTTAAATTTAAAGCTGTGTTACTTTTTCCACTTCCTGTTGGTGCTTCTAAGAAAAATATATTGCTATCTTTATTTTTTTCTAAATTTTTTTCTGCCTCTAAGAAAATTTTAGTTCTAAAATTATTTATATCCTTATCATTTAATATTCCATTTTTTTCTTTATCTCGAATAGATTTAATTATCTCACTATTCTCATACTCTTTTTTTATTATATCTGTATTCCCCATATTTCCAAAGTTTTCATACTTTATTTCTTGCATAAATTCACTAGTAGAATAATAATCACTAGCTATAAGTAGAGAAAACATCATCTTTGTAAGAGTAAAAATAGCCATTGCCTCTTGTGAAGAAATATTTTCTTTGTTCTTTCTTTCAGATATATATATTTCTATAAAATTAAAGAAGATATTTACTGTTTCTTTTTCTAAGAAAGCTTGTAATAATATCCCTCCATTAGACATAGAAATATTTTTTAATTCTTTTAAAATATTCTCTTCATTATTTCTTGATAATTTTTCGATATATTCTTCAAAACTATCTAAATTTCCATGATGCTTTGAAATTGCATAGGATAAAGAAAAAAATATTTCTAATAAGATAACTATTTTCTTTGTTTCAACTGTTTCAATTAAATCAGTAATTTTTTCAAAATAGTAGGCTATAAACATACTTGCTGATAAAAGAGAGTGATCTGAAGCCAAAACTCCTGATATATTATACTTATCTTCCATTTTTAATATTTCTTCATTTAACATCTTGTCAATTTGAAATTGGCTGTTAATTTTACCAAAATCATGAAAATTAACTACATCATCTATCATTTTATAGTAAAGTTCTTCTTCTATATTTTCTAATTTTAAAATATTTTTAATTCCTTCAAAAAATGGTTTCAAATTTTTATATTCTACAATTTTTTCAAAATACTTATTTGCTAATTCTGTGTGTTCTTGCAATGTTTCTTCTCTATTATCCTTTATATGTGCTAAGTATTTATACTTATCTTGAAAATCAAAAATATCTTCAAATTTTGTCATAGTCCCCTCCACAATAGTTTAAAAGCTATTGCAAATATAACTTGTTATTAAATATTGCAATAGCCTTTACTTTTAATAGAAAACAATGTTTTTATCTTCCACTTTATAATAAGATTTTTTTAATATAACAGACATATTAGTAATTGTCATTTTTTCTTTTTCATGTTGATTTAACTCTTTTGACAAAGCAACTGGTAGATATTCAGAATATTTATATATATCATCTCTTGCTGAATTTTTATCCATACTAAATACATTTTTCTTTTTTTCTGATATATCACTAGCTTTTACCATAGAAAGAATTTCAATAGTTTCATCTTCTGAACCTATCTTTTCTTCAATATTTATTATCTCCACATCCATTATATTTGCTAAATGGTCATTACTTCCAAGATATGGAAGATATATAGCTTTTCTATTTTGTATATACTCAGTTATTTTCTTTGCTTCATCACAATCTAGTAATACATAGATATCCCAAGAAGGATTTTCTAACCAGAATTGTTTTACTATTAAATTTCCACCTTCTTCTTTTGATGCATAACCAACACTATTATTAAATGTTTGTAATTTTTTATTAAAATAACCATTTTTTCCATTGGAAACTATTGATATTTTGATATCTTTTAATTTCTCATAAAATTCTGGATAATCAGGCATTTTTTTATTTTTTTTCTTCAACATATCATTTTGTTTACCATATCCACCATAGCCTAAAATTGCTCCAAACATTCCCAATAAAGCTACTCTATGTATATTTCCATAAGTTAAATAAACAGTGTTGATTACATTATCTTTGAAAAAGGCACTATTACCACTTAAAGTAAATTTCAGTGCTTCCATAATTATACCTCTTTCTTAGTTAAAATATTTATCAACTTATAGTTAGAAATATCAGTTACAATTTCAGTCGTTACTGGATTATAGTATATTTCTATATCTTTGATATGGTTTTCTACTCCTTTTAATATAGTGTTTAAATTAAGAGTTATTTTATTTTTTTCTTCTCCCTTTTCAAATTTTATATATTGAGTTAAAATTGGTAAATAGAAATCTTCTTCTGTTTCAATAAATAGTCCAAATTCATTATCACAACCAACTTTTGAATTTGTTGCAAAAGAAGTTGCTGATGATAAGGCTGCTTCTTTAAATTTCAAATAATCTTCTTCTGTATATCCATCAGTTATTTCTAATCCCATAAATTCTTTATATGCCAAAGGATTTATATTAAAAGGATAAAAATAATGTGCCTCATCACTAACTATTTTAGTTCCCAAAGTAGAGTTTTTTGCATCTTCATTTTCTTTTGTTTCTTTATTAACTTTTCCTTTTGGGTCTCTAAATGGAGATAAGATATCTTGGACTTCTGTATTACTTTCATCATAGAAATTAAAGCCTTGTCCTATTTGAACTGCTCCTGTAATAGAAATGTTATTTCCTTCTTCTGCAAATGTTGCTCCAAAATTTTTTACATCTATGGCTTTAAATAAGTTCTTAATAACTTCTATTGTTTCTGTATTTTTATCAAGTTTTTTTTCTGGAAATAATTGCTCATATCTTTCTTTTAAAGTTTTAGGAATTAAAGCTCCTTTTTCAACTTTTAAAGATTTTATATACAGAACTTTTTCACCTTGATTTTCCCACATTTTTTTCATAGGATACTTAAATGCCTTATCACTTCCAAATATTCTTCCATTAGAAATTGACTTAGGTTCTCCACTGAAATCTGCATTCCAATTAGACATAATAGATGATATTCCTAAAATTCCATAAACTCTCTTTTCCATTTTCATTATTTTTCCTCCCTCTTTTTAAAGAAAATTATATCTGCTGTAAATCCTGCTAATAATATATCTATTCTTATTTCTTTCGGTTGATACAGACTAATATTTGATACTGTTCTATTAATTTTTTTATTTTTAGTTTCAAAAATATGTGAATATGAAATTACTATTTTCTTTATCTTTTCTTTTAGAACATCAATATTTTTAACAAAAGTTAGTTGTTTTATAAAATTCAAACTTTTAGCTTTACTATTTCTCATATAATTTATGTATGCTAATATTTGCCCAACTGCAAAAAAATACTCTTCATCATTTAAAAATTCCCAATCTTCTTCTGATAAAGTGTGATTTAAAAACACTTCTTTTACATTCATAATTTCCTCCATTAGCTCACTTTTTCCATAAAAATACTTTTCCAAACAAAAACCAAAATCAAGTTGCTGACTTGCTTTAAAGAAATATCCATTTCCTATTGCCACCATTACAGCATCTAAATATATTTTTTTAATATTTTTTTTGACTTCTACTTCATCATTTAGATAAAACCACTTATAGAAAGCATTTCTATATTTCATTAACAGTTTTTTTATCTCAATATCCTTTATATCTAAATCTCCATCACTCAGTAAAAAATTCCCTAATAAAGAATTATAGAAAAGAATTTTATTTATATTATTCATCATCTTTTCTTTATTAAGATTTCCATACTCAATCTCATCTGTATCTTTTTTCTTTTGATGTAAAATCTCTTTAAAATTAATACTTATTTCTTCACCACTATCTTTTGAGACTACATTAAAGTTTTTTATATCAACATCTTTTGAATAACTAGCATTTAATAAATATTTTGCTCCATTAGGACAGCCTTCTTTGTGTGTCCTAGGAATAATTTCATTCTCTGTAAAATAAATAAAATAATTTCCCTGTTTTACTTCTGGTAATAAATAATTATAGAAAACATATTGCAAAAGTATTTCATCAGTATTAACTAAATATGGTGTTGATATTCTTCTTGTCTTATTTTCTAAAAATGTTTTTTTGGAATTTAATCCCATATTATTATTGGACAATCCATAAATAGTTTCTCCAATTTTTCTATTATAATCATTGGAGTTAAAAATATTAGGAATAAGATATCTTTTATGCTCATTTCTAAATAGTTCTAAACTTTTATCTAAATTATCTTCTACAAAAAATATTTTTAAGTAATCTTTTTTATTGTCATTTTCTAATAAATTTTCATTTACATTATCTTCTATCCATAAAAAAATATCCTCTACAATATCTTTTTCAATTTTTGGAAGTTTTTCAGCTATATTTTTATATAGCTCTTTCCCTTCCTTACTATTATATTTTTCTTCTGGATTTAAAAGATTTTTTTTATACCCTTCAATAATTGGTCTAGTCAGTTTGTTTTCTCTTATGCTTTCTTTTTTTATAAAAAATGAATAAATTTGATTTGAATGTATTGTTTTTTTAGAATCCATTGGTTTATTCATATCTACTAGATTAGAATAATAGTCAAAAGCTCTAAAATAGCCATAGTATGAATTAAGTTCCCCATCTATTTTCTTAGTTTTTTTATCATAGGAAATATTGAGTGTTTCTATAATTTTTCCTGATTTTATATCTACTAAAATATATGTTCCATCTTTTGGAATATGTTTACTTACAACAAGTTCCTCCCCCTCCTTATCATAGATTTTTCTAAATACTTCTAATGCTTCATCAATCAAAATAACACCCCCTACTACTCATAAGTTTTAAAGTTTAAGAAACCACAACCCCTTGCACAATTTTCTAAAAGCCCTGTCCCCAATAACATATGTGCAATATCTTGTGCTCTCTCATTGTTAGCAACTTGTAATTCAACCTTATCTCCAACTAATTTTCTTCCCTTATAAACAATTGGAACAGGCATTCTATTAATAAATTTAATATTAGTGAATAAGTCTAAATCATCTGACTTATCTTCTCCCAGTTTCTTTAAAAGTTCACTGTCAACAGCTATATCATCGCCTTTTTGTGTAAAATATAAATACTTCTTTAAACAATTTATTTTTAATCTTTTTTCAAACTCTTCAAAAGTCATAGAATATCTCCAATATCCTTCATCAGTTTTCATTAGGATAGGAGTTATTGTGTATAACTTCTCTATTAATTTCTTCTCCACCACTCTTATATTTAATGTTAATCCTTGAATATCTTTATTTTCAAAAAACATAAGGGTATCTAAAAAATAATTGGCTATTTTTTGGCTAATTGTTCTTACTCTAAAAGAATATATTTTATCTTTTTTATATATTTTATCTTCTTCAATTGGGTAAAATGCATCGAAAGTATACTGTTTATAGAGATATTCAAGGATTAACATTAAATATAAGAGTGGTGGATTAGCAGATAAATTCATATCCATAAATCTTGTGATATATGTAGGAATATCTTTTAAAAAAATATCCTTTTTTAGTTTTACTTTTAATTTCATTTCATAAACTTCCATTACCAATCTCCCCTTCTATTTAAAAGTTATAATTTTATTATATATATTTTATCATTTATTGTCAATATA
>ERZ773067.1839-NODE-1839-length-11072-cov-5.090406_pt1 | contig 11072 bp, 9 predicted proteins | sample MGYA00580622_ERZ773067 | MGnify/ENA primary metagenome ERZ773067 (study PRJEB29015, sample SAMEA2737998) | human oral metagenome | biome: human oral; feature: human-associated habitat; material: dental | place: China | collected 2113 ...
CGTCACGCCCTGCTTCAACACCTTTTACGAGTACATGAAAGGCACCTACCGTCAGGAGCTGGAGGCACGCGACATCAAGGTGGAGAAGTCCGACTTCAACATCGACAACTTCCTCACCACACTCCGGCAGTACTACCGCGGCGGACGTTACGACTTCCTGCTCAATTCGGCGGAGAACATCGACCTGCTTTCCAAGCGTTTCATCGTCTTCGAGATCGACAGCATCAAGGAGAACCGCGAACTCTTCCCCGTAGTGACCATCATCATCATGGAAGCGTTCATAGGCAAGATGCGGCGACTCAAGGGCGTGCGCAAGCAGCTCATCGTGGAAGAGGCGTGGAAGGCGCTCTCCTCGGCAAACATGGCCGAATACCTGCGCTACATGTACAAGACGGTGAGAAAATATTTCGGCGAGGCCATCGTGGTGACGCAGGAGGTAGACGACATCATCTCCTCGCCCGTGGTCAAGGAGAGCATCATCAACAACTCCGACTGCAAGATACTGCTTGACCAACGCAAATACATGACCAAGTTCGACGGCATACAGGCGATGCTCGGTCTTTCTGAAAAGGAAAAGAGCCAGATTCTCTCCATCAACATGGCCAACCACCCGGGGCGGCTCTACAAGGAGGTATGGATCGGGCTAGGCGGCGTGCAGAGCGCCGTCTACGCCACGGAGGTAAGTCCCGAGGAATACCTCGCCTACACCACCGAGGAGACCGAGAAGGTGGAGGTGCGCACACTGGCGCAGCAGTATGGCGGCGACATCGAGAAAGCCATCCGGGAGCTGGCCGAGCGAAGGCGAGCGGCACGGAGCGGCTAATCCCGTCGGACATATCATTGGATGTATCGGTTTAGCCAAACGTGGAAAAATAATTGGACAGACGTGTCCAATCAATTAGACAAACGTGTCCAAACGGTTGGACTAACTTGTCCAGCTTATTGGACAGACGTGTCCAATGAATTATACAAACGTGTATAAGTCGCCTTGTTCACGTATGCGAGGCTGACACATCCTTATCTTAGTCAAGAGACAGCATATTTAGTATTCACATCAACATCAACAATGACAAAGAGATGAAAACAAGAGTATTTACCATCATCGCCCTTTGCCTGCTCTTTGCGGGCAGGGCAAGCGCGCAGTGGGCGGTCATCGACCCCTCCAACATCGCGCAGAGCATCATCAACGCCGGGAAGAACATCGCACAGACCACGACCACGGCGCAGAACATGGTCAAGAACTTTCGGGAGACCGTGAAGATTTACGAGCAGGGCAAGAAATACTACGACGCCCTCAAATCGGTGAACAACCTTATCAAGGACGCCCAGAAGGTGCGCAAGACCATTCTCATGGTGGGTGAGATTACCGACGTCTACGTGAACAGCTACCGCCGGATGCTACACGACAGCAACTTCTCACCCGCAGAACTCAGTGCCATCGCCTTCGGCTACACCAAGCTCCTCGAAGAGAGCAACGACGTGCTCAAGGAACTCAAGCAGGTGGTGAACATCACCACGCTTTCGATGACCGACAAGGACAGAATGGACGTGGTAGACCGCTGTTACACGCGGATGAAGAACTACCGCAACCTCGTGAATTACTACACCAACAAGAATATCTCCGTGAGCTACCTGCGTGCCAAGAAGAGGAACGACCTCGACCGCGTGATGGCGCTCTACGGCAATGCGAACCAAAGATACTGGTAGGCCATGAACTTCGACAACCTTCACGAAATCCTCCGTTCGCTCTACGAGGAGATGATGCCGCTGTGTGCCGACATGGCGGGCGTGGCGAAGGGCATCGCCGGTCTGGGTGCGCTCTTCTATGTGGCTTACCGCGTGTGGCAGTCGCTCGCCCGTGCCGAGCCCATTGACGTTTTCCCAATGCTCCGCCCGTTCGTCATCGGGCTGTGTATCATGTTCTTCCCTACGGTGGTGCTCGGCACGCTTAACGGCGTGATGAGTCCCATTGTCAAGGGCACCAACGGGATGTTGCAGGAGCAGACCTTCGACATGAAGAAGTACCGCGAGCAGAAAGACCGGCTGGAATACGAGGCGATGGCGCGCAACCCCGAGACCGCCTACTTGGTGAGCGACGAGGCGTTCGACAAGCAGATCGAGGAGCTGGGCTTCTCGCCTGCCGACTTGGCGACGATGACAGGGATGTATCTCGAACGCGGTGCCTACAACCTCGAAAAGAAGGTGCGCGACTTCTTCCGCAGCATCATGGAGCTGCTCTTCGAGGCCGCCGCGCTCATCATCGACACCCTGCGTACGTTCTTCCTCGTCGTGCTGGCGATACTCGGTCCGATTGCCTTTGCCATCTCCGTGTGGGACGGCTTTCAGTCCACGCTCACGCAGTGGATTTGCCGCTACGTGCAGGTGTACCTCTGGCTGCCCGTGTCCGATCTGTTCAGCACCATCCTTGCTCGGATACAGATTCTGATGCTGCAGAACGACATCACCGAGTTGCAGAACAATCCCGCCTTCTCCATCGACGCGAGCAATGGGGTGTACATCGTCTTCCTTATCATCGGCATCGTGGGCTACTTCACCATCCCCACCGTCTCGGGCTGGATCATTCAGGCGGGCGGCATGGGCAGCTACAACCGCAGCATCAACAACATGGCGAGCCTTGCCGGCAAGCGGGCGGCAGGTGCAGCGGGAGCCGTGGCGGGCAACGCCGCCGGGCGTGCGGGACACCTCATCAAGTCCGCTTACCAGCGCATGAAATCGTAAAACAGAAAAGATAGAAACGAATAGAACAATGGAATTCAAATCTCTAAAGAACATCGAAAGCTCGTTCAGGCAGATACGCCTGTTCGGCATCATCTTCCTCTGCCTGTGCACGGCCATCGTGGGCTACACGCTGTGGAGTTCCTACCGGTTCGCCGAGCGGCAGCGCGAGAAGATTTACGTATTGGACGGGGGCAAGAGCCTGATGCTCGCCCTCTCGCAGGACTTGTCGCAGAACCGCCCCGCCGAAGCGCGGGAGCATGTGCGGCGTTTCCACGAACTCTTCTTCACCCTCTCGCCCGACAAGAGCGCCATCGAGCACAATGTCCGCCGCGCCCTGCTTCTGGCAGACAAGAGTGCCTACGACTGCTATGCCGACTTTGCTGAAAAGGGCTATTACAACCGCATCATCGCGGGCGGCATCAACCAGACGCTCCGGGTGGACAGCGTGGTGTGCAGCTTCGATGCCTATCCCTACCGTGCCGTGACCTATGCCACACAGCTCATCATCCGGCAGAGCAACGTCACCCGACGGAGCCTCAAGACGGAGTGCCGCCTCCTGAACGCCGCCCGTTCGGACGACAATCCCAACGGCTTTACTATCGAGGGGTTTAATATTCTCGAAAATAAGGACCTTCAAACCGTGAAGCGATGAAAAGGAAAAAGACCAGCAAAGTATTGTGGCGGGCACTGTGGAAAGCCTACGACTTCCGCAAACGCGCTTTACGGCGGTTGCGGGCTTACCACGACAACCTGTCCGAGCGGACGCGGCGGCGCATCGTCCTGGCGATGTTCGTCCTCTTCGCCCTGCTCTCGCTCTATACCGTCGGCAAATCAGTCTATGGTCTGCTGCATGGTGGCGGCGAGCACATGGAAATCAAACATATTCAAACGTTCAAACAAAACGATAATGACACTGACAAGTAAAGAAAAACAGAAACGACCGCTCACCGAAGCCGAGCGGCAGCGGAGGATGAAACTGCTCGTCTATCCGCTCATGGTGTTGCTCTTCGCCGGCTCGATGTGGTTCATCTTCGCGCCCTCGTCCGCCGACAAGGCAAAGGAAGAAGCGGGCAAGGGCTTCAACATAGAGATGCCTGCCGCCGACAGCACGGGCATCATCGCCGACAAGCGGAAAGCCTATGAGGCGGCAGAGATGGAACAACGCCAGCAGCAGCGCAACCGTGACCTGCAAGACCTCGGCTCGCTCTTTTCCTCGGATAATAGGAGCACAGCCCATGCCGCCATCGATGATTTCGGCACGGGCGGGCAACCCGCCCCGCAGGACAATGCACAGGGCAGCACATCTTCCGTACGCTCTTCACTGGGTGCCTACCGCGACCTCAACACCACGCTGGGCGGCTTTTACGAGCGTGAGCAGCCGAGGCAGGATACGGAAAAGGAAGAACTAAAAGTCCGCCTGCACGAACTGGAAGAACGTCTGAATACGCAAAGCAGCCGTTCCTCCGCAATGGACGAGCAGGAGGCGCTCTTGGAAAAGTCCTACCGGCTGGCGGCGAAGTACATGCCCGCTGCAAGTGGCTCTGCACCTTTCGGAAAGGCTGCCACGGGCGACACGCTGCAAGCGGCTGCCTCGGCAGGCGTACACAGGAAAACCGTGGTGACACCCGTCAAGCGGGTGGTGCGGCAGGTGGTCTCGGCGCTCGGGCAGCCTATGACGGACGAAGCTTTTATTACTGCCCACTCCCAAGCGCGTAACTACGGCTTTCAGACGGCAGTAGGTGTGCAGGCTGCGGCGGAGAAGAACACCATCGCCGCCACCGTCTACGGCAACCAGACCGTCAGCGACGGACAGGCGGTGCGCCTGCGGCTCTCTGAACCGATGGCAGCGGGCGAGCGTATCCTGCCGAAGAACGCCCTTATAACGGGTGCGGCCAAGATACAGGGTGAACGGCTCACCATCGTCATCGAGACGCTCGAATACGGTGGTACGCTCATCCCCACGGCTCTCTCGGTCTACGATACCGACGGGCAGGAAGGCATCTTTATTCCCAACTCGATGGAGCGCAGTGCCGCCAAGGAGATTGCAGCCAACATGGGCACCGCCGCAGGCAGCAGTGTGAACATCTCCACCGATGCGGGGGCGCAGCTCGCCGCCGACGTGGGCAAGGGACTCCTGCAAGGCACATCGCAATACTTCGCCAAAAAGGTGCGCGCCGTCAAGGTGCATCTCAAGGCGGGCTACCGCGTGTTGCTTTTTCAAAAGAAAGATTAATCGACAATGTTTTTATTACCAACTAAATCCAACAGTAAAATGAAGAAAATGTTATTTGTCCTCGCCCTCTTCATGGGCGTGGCATGTGCGAATGCACAGCAACAGGGTATCAAACAGGTAAAACCGGTGGGCGTTGCCGCCGCGGCACCGTATGACGGGCTGACGCGGCAGCTGACCTTCGAGCGGATGATACCGCCCCACGGGTTGGAAGTGACCTACGGGAAAACAGTGCACATCCTTTTTCCCGCAGAAGTGCGCTACGTAGACCTCGGCTCGCCCAACCTCATCGCCGGTAAGGCGGACGGAGCGGAGAATGTCATCCGCGTAAAATCCACTGTCAAGGGCTTTCAGGGGGAGACGAACATGAGCGTCATCACCGAAGATGGCTGCTTCTACACTTTCAACGTGCGCTATGCCGACGAGCCGCTGCTGCTCAACGTGGAGATGACGGACATCATTCACGACGGTGAAAGTGCGAACCGTCCGAACAATGCGCAGGAGGTGTACCTTAACGAACTGGGCAGCGAGAGCCCGATGCTCGTGCGGCTCATCATGAAGTCCATTTACAGGCAGGACAGACGAACTGTCAAGCACATCGGCTGCAAGCGTTTCGGCGTGCAATACCTGCTCAAGGGCATCTACACGCACGGCGGACTGATTTACTTCCACACCGAAATCAGGAATCAAAGCCACATCCCCTTCGACGTGGATTACATCACGTGGAAAATCGTGGACAAGAAAGTGGCCAAGCGCACGGCCGTGCAGGAGCAGGTCGTGCTTCCGCTGCGGGCACAGAACTATGTTACCTGCGTGCCGGGCGGCAAGAGTGAGCGCACGGTCTTTGCCATGACGAAGTTCACCATTCCCGACGGCAAACAGCTTGTCGTGGAGCTTTGCGAGAAGAACGGCGGCAGGCACCAGTCGTTCGTCATCGAGAATGAAGACCTTGTGCGTGCAAGGGAAATCAGCGAACTTGAAGTGAAATGACATGAGAAAGCTTACATTTTTCCTCTTTGTCGTGTCGCTTGCCCTTTTTGCAGGGCAGGCGCACGCCCAGCGCTGTCTGCCCGGAATGAAAGGTTTACGCCTCACGGCAGGCATGGCAGACGGTTTTTATGCCAACTCTGCAAGTAATAATGCGGGGTATTCGTTCGGGGCTTCGCTTGCCACCTACACCAAAGGCGGACACCAATGGGTGTTCGGGGCGGAGTACCTCCGTCGATACCATCCCTATCGCGAGAGCCGCATTCCCGTGGAGCAATTCACAGCAGAGGGCGGTTTCTTCTGTGACGTGCTTTCGGACGTCAGCAAGACCTTTTTCCTGTCGGCGGGTGTTTCCGCCTTGGCAGGCTATGAGACGGTCAATGGCGGTAAGAAACTGCTCTTCGACGGTTCTACGATACGTAATAAAGACGGTTTTGTTTACGGTGGTGCCGTTACCTTACAGGCGGAGACCTATCTGACGGACAGATTGGTGTTGCTGCTCTACGGCAGGGAACGTTGTCTGTGGGGAGGTTCTACGGGGCATTTCCATGCGCAGTACGGTGTCGGACTGAAAATCATGATGAACTGACGATGGACGCACGACGAATGAGAGAAATCCCCATTGCGGACTTCCTGAACGCGATGGGGGTTCGTCCGGCAAAACAGCGAGGGCAGGTCTTGTGGTATTCCGCTCCGTACCGCACGGAGCGGACGCCCTCCTTCAAGGTCGACACCACCAAGAATGTATGGTTCGACTTTGGAACGGGCAAGGGTGGCGACATCTTCGACTTGGCAGGAGCATTCATCGGGAGTGAGGATTTCCTTTTAAGGGCAGCTTTTATCGCAAAGAGCGGTGCGTGTCCGCTTCCCGTTATGGAGCGACCACAAAGGAACAAAGAAGGAGAACCCGCCTTTGAGGATATTTGGGTGCGTTCCTTGCAGGACAGCAAATTGCTGGGCTATCTGGAAGAACGGGGCATCGATGCTCATGTTGCCATCCCCAACTGCGAGGAGGTGAGGTACCGTGTACATGGCAAACGGTATTATGCTGTCGGTTTCCGCAACAGGAGCGGAGGGATGGAACTGCGTAACCGCTTCTTCAAGGGATGCATACCACCCAAGGACATTTCACTGAAGCGTAACGGTGCAGGTGCGTGTGCCGTCTTCGAGGGCTTTATGGATTATCTCTCTGCTATGCAAATGGGCATCATTGCTTCGGATTGGCTTGTACTTAATTCCGTTTCCAACGTGGAGAAAGCTTTGCAAGTGCTTGGCGACTATCAGAGGATTGAATGCTATCTCGACAACGATAATGCAGGGCGACGGACTTTTGATAGGTTGAGGGTAAACTTCGGGGATAAGGTCGTTGACTGTTCCACTCTGTATGCCGGCCACAAGGATTTGAATGAGTACCTGCTCTCTTGGCGAGTAGGATTGAATGTATAACGATAAAAAATAACGAACAAATGAGAAAGAAGATTTTTAATATGATTTGGGTAATGGGAGTGCTTGCCCTCGCCGTGTTTTGTCTATCTGCTTGTGATAACGAGTTGGATATTCAGACCGCGTATCCGTTCAAGTTAGAGACGATGCCCATACCGGGCAGGATAACAAAAGGGCAGACCGTGGAGATACGCTGCACGCTCGTGCGGCAGGGGCGGTTTGCCGACACGCGCTACAGTATCAGATATTTCCAATATGATGGTGCAGGCGTGCTGCGCATGGATGACGGTACGGTATTCAGGCCTAACGACCGTTATGCGCTCAAACGCGAAATGTTCCGCCTCTATTACACCTCTGCTACTACCGATGCGCAGAAACTCACGGTAACGGTGGAGAGTTCCGACGGGCAGGCACAGGAGCTGGAACTCAGTTTCAATAACGACACGAAAAAGGACGAGAGTGGCGGGCAGGGCACTTCGTCAAAAGAGGATGAGAGGCATTTTGGCGGCAGGCGTTAGGCGGCTGTACTGTCTGTGCCTGCTCATCTTCGCTGCTTGTCTGCCTTTATTTGCGCAAGTAGGGCAACCGCTTTCGCGCTTCGAACGTGCCGTGCGCTGCGTGAAATACTTCGAGGGCTGGCATGGGCGCGGTCGGTATCCATACATCGGTTACGGTCACTGTCTGCTGAAAGGAGAGCGGTTGACGGCAAATATGACCGAACGGCAGGCGGACTCGCTCCTGCGTGCCGACCTGCTCAGCCGCTACGCTCTTTTCCGCCGCTTCGGCAAGGATGCTCTGCTCCTGACCGTACTTTCTTACAATGTGGGCACGGGCACGCTGCTCGGTGGTAGAAACCGCCCTAAAAGCCGACTGATACGGAAACTCGAACGGGGCGACAGAAACATCCTGCCCGAATACCTCTCTTTCTGTCGCTATAAAGGCAAGGTGCTGCCTGGTCTGCTCAAACGGCGGCGCGTGGAGTTCGCTCTGTTTTATATGCCTTGATTTTACAAAGTACGCCCCTTGCAAATTTTTATCGGTTTGCGAGGGGTTTTTCTTGCCGTTTTATTCTTCTATTCTATTATAAATAATTAACTTTGTGTCTAAATTTAAATTCTAAAAATATGAACAGGGGATCAGAATGGCGAATTTGGGACTTACATTTTCATACGCCGTCGTCTTATGACTATAAAGATAAGAGTGTAACTAATGAGGATATTATAAATATCTTGGATAGCAATAATATATCTGTTGTTGCTATAACAGATCATCATATTATTGATATAGATCGAATAAAAAAGTTACAAGAATTAGGAAAAGAAAAAAATATAGTAGTTCTTCCCGGAATTGAATTTTGTTCAGAACTTGGAGGTAGTGAAGCTATACATTTTATCGGTATCTTTCCTGAAACAGCCGACTTAACAACAATCTGGACAAAGATTCAGGGGCAATGCAGATTAACCCCTGCAGAAGTCGATAAGAAAGGACAAGAGCGAATTTCTTGTCCTTTTAGGAAAACATGTAATCTGATAACTGATGAGTTAGGTGGTATTGTTACAATACACGCTGGTAATAAGTCAAATTCTATTGAAGGTATTAAGAACAACCTTTTAGTAAAACAAGAATTAAAGCAAGAATTACTATCCACATATCATCCTTTATTAGAAGTTGGTAAAGTAGAAGATGTTGATATTTATAAGTCGAAGGTATTCCCTTCTATTAAATTTTCTTTACCAATTATTATCTGCTCGGATAATCATAACATCAAGGAATATAAACGAAAGGAAAACCTGTGGATTAAGGCGAATACTACATTTGAGGGCTTAAAACAAATCTTGTTTGAGCCAGAAGAGCGAGTGAAAATCCAAACGAACAAGCCTGATGATAAAGACATTTACAAGGTTATTGACACTATAAGATTGGACGAGGATGGATTTTGGAAGGGAGAAATTTCTTTGAGTTCTAATTTGAATACAATTATAGGAGGACGCTCTACAGGAAAGTCCACACTACTAAAGGCTATTGCGGCAAAGTATGGTAGCACAGATGTTGCAGAAGATGATTATATAAAAAAGCATCTTAACGGTATTTCTATCAAGTGGAGAGATGGAAGCGAAACGACTGAACGTGAAATTGAATACTTTCCACAAAGCTATATGTATGAGATTGCATTTGATTCCAAACGAAGGAATAAACTTATAAAGAGTATTATAAAGAATAAAGAGGAAGGTAAATTGCTGGATTCCTATGATGCAGAAATAGAAAATATATCAAAAGTCATTAGAGAAAATATTTATTCTCTCTTTAAATTTCAAGAAGACACTAACACTGTAAAAAGGAATTTGTTGGAAAAAGGAAATAAAAATGGTATTGAAGAGCAATTGAGTAGGCTTAGAGATAAATCTTCAAAATTACAGAAAAATAGTACTCTTTCTGATGAAGAACAAAAAACATTTGACGAACAAGCTCGTCTGGTACAAAATAAAAGAAAACTTATTTCTGCCGCAGAAGACGATTTATCTCTCTTAACAGCTGTGTCCAATGATACACCATTTGCTTCGTCATTTACAGACAAATATCCATTTGTTAAACTCAATTTTGGGACAAATCAAAATTCTGTAGAGACATTCTTTAATGTCTTGAAAGAAAAGGTTGAAAACCAATGGAAAGAAATTGTTCAAAATTTAATTGCTACGACTCAATCTGAAAAGGAAAAAATACTATTCGATATCCAAGCCATAGAGAAGACGGATGTTTATAAGAAAGGAATACGTGCAATTGAAGACAATAAAGAGTTAAGGGATATTAATAATAAAATAAAAGAAGAAGAACAAAAACTTGCAGATATAAATAAACTGGAACAGCAATGGCAACAAATGACAAGTCGACAAACAGAAATCTTACACGCTGTTATTGATGCCCATTGTTCTTTTAAAGAGAAAGCAGATAAGATTTGCTCTAATTTAAAGATTTCTCATGATGGTCTCCGTATTAGTGTTACAACTGAATTCCGTCAATCTGAAATGCAAGAGTTTCTTTGGGGAAAACTAAACCAACGAGGTAAGAATCGCCAAAAATATGTGCAAGAATTATTAAAAGAATATACTAAGAGTAATAAGATACATATTTCAAACTTTTTAAAAGAACTTCTTTCTGAAGATGTTGTACTTAAGAGTTGTGAGCCAAAGAGTGTTGCTATGGATTTCTTTAGTCGGAATTGGTATAATTTTTATTATAATTTATCATATCAAAAAGATAAGTTCAAAGAGATGTCACAAGGTAAGCAAGCTTTTGTAATACTAAAGCTGTTATTAGATTTCAGTGATAAAAATTGTCCTATACTCATTGATCAGCCAGAAGATAGCTTGGATAATCGAGCTATCTACAATGATTTAGTTACATATATCAAGGGCAAAAAAAGAGAACGACAGATAATATTGGTTTCTCATAACTCTAATGTCGTTGTAAGCGCAGATGCCGAGAATATAATTGTTGCTAACCAAGAAGGGGTAAATAATAAAAATGTTGGTGGAATTAAGTTCCAATACATCAATGGGGCTTTAGAAGATACGAAGAAAAAGGATGGCACAGATAAACATATTTTATCTGCGCAGGGTATTCGAGAACATATATGTGATATTCTTGAGGGTGGACGATTTTTATCACTGAAATC
>ERZ773067.1841-NODE-1841-length-11068-cov-5.115954_pt1 | contig 11068 bp, 8 predicted proteins | sample MGYA00580622_ERZ773067 | MGnify/ENA primary metagenome ERZ773067 (study PRJEB29015, sample SAMEA2737998) | human oral metagenome | biome: human oral; feature: human-associated habitat; material: dental | place: China | collected 2113 ...
AGTCCACTGTCTGCCGGCTGCAACGCGCTGCTCAAACAAGGTGCTCTCGTCGCCACCGCCGCCACAGATATCCTCGACGCTATCGCCCCATCAACCACTCAACCCGCCACCGACCAAACCATCGTCCCCCTCGGTGAAACCCCAGCCGAAAACACTATCATCGACTTACTCCGGGCCGGCCTGAGAGACGGCGACCAACTACAGCAACAATCCGGCCTCAACCCAGCCGACTTCGCCACGGCACTAACCATGCTAGAGATCAACGGCGTAATCAAACCACTTGGGGCGAATAATTGGACTCTTAACTAGTGTCAACAATGCGTCTATGCTTGTGGCGCTTCTACCACGATGCTATGCTAGTCTCAATGAATAGAGAGTTATCAAGGCCTAATACAACCATTGAAACGCACCATAATCCAGACACCCCTATCGACCCAGAGGTATCAGACGACATACTCACGCTACCCAATATCGTTACTACAGTAGGTGGACTATGCAGCATATACGGCATCCAAAACGCTGACACCGTTAAGGGTATCGTGTAATAAGCCACGGTGATAATACGCTCACGTGGATCACGGTCGACAGCATCAAAGATACCAACGCGATGCAGCTCGCCAACCACTAAACCAGTCTCTTCTTTCAACTCACGACGAGCAGCATCAACGGTTGTTTCATCAATATCCATGAAACCACCGGGGAATGCCCATTTCCCCTTACAAGGTTCGTTTTTCCGCTGTATCAACAGCAGTTTCATCCCCTCATCAGTGCGGGCAAAAACAAGACAGTCAGCCGTTACGGCTGGGTGTGGGTAATTGTATGTGTACATTAGCTAAAATTTATAAAGGAATTTTCTTTGGCAAAAGTATGAAAAATATTCTTTCCGTTTGAGCATTCTATCCTTTTTTTTCTTACCTTTGCGCTCAATGGAATTTAGAACAATTGTCAACATCCCCCGTCCAACATTTGAGTTGGAACCTTGTGAGCGGATTCTATTTGTAGGGTCGTGCTTTGCCGACAATGTTGGCAAGCGATTCGAAGAAGAGAAGTTTCGTGCCATGGTAAACCCCTTCGGTGTGATGTATAACCCTGTTTCAGTGCTACATACGGTGAAGAAGGTGGCAAACCATACGTTTGACACAGCCGTATTCACATTGGGAACAAACCATGTCTATGTGGAGCGAGCTACAGGCGAGATTGTTGACAACTGCCAGAAACGTCCACAACGAGAGTTTGAAGAGCGCGAACTTACGGTTGAGGAGTGTGCCGACGCACTGCGCGAGGCTATCACCCTACTACGCCAAGCGAATCCAAAGGTCAATATTATCATCACGGTCAGCCCTATCCGTTATGCCAAATATGGCTATCACGGAAGTCAGTTGTCAAAGGCTGTGCTGCTGTTGGCTGCCGACAAGGTGATTAAGGAAGAAGGAGAAAGGGTCTATTACTTCCCAGCCTATGAGATTGTCAACGACGAATTGCGCGACTATCGTTTCTACAAAGCAGATATGCTGCACCCCAACGAGCAGGCTGTAGAATACATCTGGGAACAGCTTGTGGCAACCTGTTTCTCTGCAGAAGCCAAACAGTTTCTGGAGGAATGGCGACCTATCAAAGAGGCATTGGCGCACCGCCCGTTTCATCCAGAGGCAGCGGCTTATCAGGATTTCATAAAGAAAACAAAGGAAAAAGCCAAGATGTTGGAACTAAAATATCCCAATATAGAATTGAATTTATAACTATGGAAGAAATGAATGACAAGCAGATCGAAGCACTGCTGAAAGCACATGGTATTAGACTGACCGCAAATCGCATTCTCATAGCACGAACACTGTCAGGATTGGACAACCCAGCCTCTATGAAAGAGTTGGAAGCAAAGATTCAAACGATTGACAAGTCAAATATTTTCCGTACACTTTCATTGTTCAAACAGCAACATTTAGTACATCAGTTGGAAGACGGAAATGATATAGTGCGCTACGAATTATGTCTCAGCGATGACGATGAAGAAGATGAAGACATGCACGTACACTTCTATTGTGAGCGTTGCCATCGCACCTATTGCCTCAATGACATACACATTCCACAGGTCGATTTGCCTGCAGGATACGAACAATCATCCATCAATTATATGATAAAAGGAGTGTGTCCTAAGTGCGCTCACCGATATTATATTAAATGATAAGACGAAAAAACAGCAAGGATAATACGCTGTATTAAGACTTTTCACTATCTTTGCATAAGAATAAAACAATTTAGATAGTAATGAATTATACTATTGAGAAAGTAACGACGCTCATTGGCGCACGCCGTTATGGTGATAAGGATGCAAATATAAGCTTTGTACTTACCGACAGCCGCTCTCTGTGTTTCCCTGAAGAAACATTGTTTTTTGCGCTCAAAACTGAGCGTAACGACGGACATAATTACATCCCAGAACTCTATGCAAGGGGTGTAAGAAACTTTGTCGTGGAGGTAGTGCCTGAGGATTGGGCAACTCGTTATCCTGATTCTAACTTCTTGAAGGTGGTTGGTTCGCTGGAAGCCTTGCAGCGACTGGCTGAACGTCATCGCGATGAATACTTGATTCCGATAGTCGGCATCACGGGTTCTAATGGTAAGACGATGGTCAAGGAGTGGCTTTATCAGTTGCTTTCTCCGCAGATGGTGGTCACACGTTCACCTCGTAGCTATAATTCACAGATAGGTGTTCCACTGTCAGTACTGCTCTTAAACGAGAATACACAGGTCGGAGTGTTTGAAGCGGGTATCAGTCAACCAGGCGAGATGATGGCTTTGCGCGACATTATCCAGCCTACTATCGGTGTCTTCACCACATTAGGTACTGCCCATCAAGAGAACTTCCCTTCCTTAGAAGCTAAGTGCCACGAGAAGATAAAGCTCTTCCACGACACCGAGGCAATCGTCTATTCTGCCGATAATGAGGTGATGGCACAGTGTTTAAGCCAGTATGATTATAAGGGTCAGAAGCTCGATTGGTCTGTAAAGAATACGGAGGCAGCCTTCTATATCAAAGCTATCGAGAAGAAAGACATTGAAACAACCGTTTCATATGTATGGAAAGGACAGACGGAAGGACAATATAAACTACCTTTCATCGACGATGCCAGCGTTGAAAACTCTATCACCTGCGCAGTCGTTTCACTCCATTTAGGACTCACCCCTGCTACTATCAGCGAGCGAATGGCACAGTTAGAGCCAGTCGCTATGCGCTTGGAGGTGAAGGAGGGACAGCATGGCTGTACGCTTATCAACGATTCTTATAACTCTGATTTCAACTCACTCGATATTGCACTCGACTTCATGAATCGTCGTCCTGACCATAAGGGACGTCGTCGCACATTGATTCTGAGCGATATCCTACAGAGTGGTGACACAGATAAAGACCTATATAATAAGGTGGCTTTCCTCTGCGAGAAGCGTGGTGTTGAGAAGTTTATCGGTATTGGTGAAGGACTCTTGGCACAGCGTTCTGCCTTTAAGCATTTGGGCGAAAAGCATTTCTTTGCTACCGTCAACTCCTTTATCCACAGCGATGTATTCGCTAACTTGCACGATGAGGTAATCTTATTGAAGGGCGCACGACAGTTTGGTTTCGACCGACTGACAGAACTCTTGGTGAAGAAGGTGCATGAAACAGTGTTGGAAGTAAACCTCAATGCCGTTGTTGACAACCTCAATTGGTATCGCTCTTTCCTCAAACCTACGACGAAATTGGTTTGTATGATTAAGGCTGATGCCTATGGAGCTGGGGCGGTAGAGATAGCAAAGACCTTACAGGATCATCGTGTTGACTACCTCGCTGTGGCTGTTGCCGACGAGGGTGTGACGCTCCGTAAGAACGGTATCACAAGCAATATCATGATTATGAACCCAGAGATGACTTCCTTCAAGACGCTCTTCGACTACGACCTTGAGCCAGAGGTGTATAGCTTCCGACTCATGGATGCACTCGTGAAGGCTGCACAGAAGGAGGGTATCACGGGCTTCCCTGTTCATATTAAGCTCGATACGGGTATGCACCGATTAGGTTTTGACCCACAGAAGGATATGGACGAACTGATTAAGCGACTGAAACAACAGAACGCTATCATCCCTCGTTCGGTCTTCTCTCACTTCGTTGGCTCTGATGCTGACAACTTCGACGAGTTCTCTGCTCATCAGTTTGCGCTCTTCGATGAGGGTAGCAAGAAGCTTCAAGCTGCTTTCAGCCATAAGATTATCCGCCACATGGACAACTCTTCGGGCATCGAACACTTCCCTGAACGTCAGATGGATATGTGCAGATTGGGCTTGGGTCTTTATGGTATCAACCCACGAACGAACAAGACAATCAACAATATCTCTACGTTGAAGACAACTATCCTGCAGCTGCGTAACGTACCAGCTGGTGACACGGTGGGCTATTCTCGCAAGGGAACAATCGACCATGACAGTGTGATTGCAGCAATTCCAATCGGCTACGCTGACGGCTTAAACCGCCATTTGGGCAACCGCCACTGCTACTGTTTGGTGAATGGTCAGAAGGCAGAGTACGTCGGCAACATCTGTATGGACGTAGCGATGATTGACGTTACTGGCATCGATTGCAAGGAAGGTGACAGTGTCGAAATCTTCGGCGACCACCTCCCTGTCACCGTTCTTAGCGATACGCTTGACACGATTCCATATGAGGTACTGACGACTATCAGCAATCGCGTGAAGAGAGTTTACTTCCAGGATTAGATGAGTTAAGTTGACGAGTTGACGAGTTGACGAGTAAACAAGTTGATAGTAGACAAGTAAACAAGTTAACAGTAGACAAGTAAACGAGTAGTTACGAGTTATGTGTGCTGCTGTGTACATTTATGGAGTTTTAGGAATTTAGAATGATTGGGATATCACCTAAGATGAGAACTTAAACCCATATATCACACGGAGAAACGGAGATAACGGAGAATTATTAAACAAAACAATAAATATCACGGAGGTGTCGACGACACAAAGAGCAACAGAGGTAGTTTGCGGGTTTTATGAGAGGCTTTATTTGCAAAGCATTTGTCTCAAAAGTTATTAGAAATCTGTACGTTACACCCCTGCCACTCTTTGTGACTTTGGCACCTCCGTTGCATTGGCTTTACTCCATCCTTTCCGTCCCTCTGTGTGCCTTATGATGTAAGAACTTTCGTTCATCAGCCCAAATCTCAGAAGAACAAACTTCATTTCCTCTTTCCCTCTACCTCATCTGCCATTGTATAATCCGATGAATTATCCTTTACCACACAGTCTTTATTGTAAAGAAAATTCTAATCTTAAATTTTAAAAGGGCGTAAATAGCACTCGAATTAACGCCCTTTTGGCTTCCAAAAGGTGCCCTTTAAGACTCTTACTAACGCCCTTTTGAACCCTTAATAAGCACCTTTTACTTTCGTGTTTTATAACCTCCTGATTTCCTGTTAGTTGCAAACCGGCTCACAATACGTGTTTTTTACCCTTATTTCAGGGATTTTATTGAAGAAAACGTCAAGGTTTTTGACACTGATAAAAGCGATAATTATGAATTATAAAAGTCACACTGGGAAAGCAAAATAAATGGAGGTTAGAACAAAGCGGAGACTTCATTAGCGCAAAGAGAAAAGGATATACTCCATATATATGATAAGAGGAGGCAAGGCAAGTAACAGATAGATTGTAGCGAGTTAACGTTGTAAAAATCAGAAATTGTTATATCCAATTGTCTCGAACAAGGGAGGATTATACCTAATTAAAATGGGGTATAGTATGCCCCAAAAGGCTTTACAACACTGTCTTTTCCCAAAGATTTACACCAGTGAAGTTTATAAAAGAGGGAGTAGATTATGTAGCAATTTTTGCTAAACAAACACTTTTAACAAAACTTTATTCTTATGCGAGGCAAGATATTTAGAAAGTTGCTTTTATATAAGCGAAATCAATTCGACAAAAAGAATATTTTCAACTTATATAAACCAAAAACTAAAACAATGGAAATGAAAAGTATTTTCAAAACAATGGTAATGGCAGCTCTCTGCCTTGGTACAGTAACTCTCGCATCTTGCAGTGATGACAATGGTGACAAAAACACTGGTCTGAAGTTCAGTACTACTACAGTTAATGTAGCTCCCAGTGCCTCTGCAAACGTAACTATTGGTAATGGAACCCAACCTTTCACAGTTAAGTCTACTGACGAAAAGGTTGCTACCGTAAAGGTTGACAAGAATGTCATGACCGTAACAGGTGTTAAGGAGGGCAAGGCTTCCATTACAGTTACCGACAAGAACAAGCGCTTCGGCACTATCTCTGTCAATGTAATTACTCCACTTGCCTTTGACAAGACAAGCTTAAACATTGCCGTTGGCAAGGAGGATGTTGTTAACATCAAAACAGGTCAGGCTCCATACACGGTTAACGTGAAGGATAACAAGATTGCAACTGCTACCGTTAAGGACGCTAAGATTACCATCAAGGGCGTGAAAGCAGGAACAACAACTGTTAACGTGCTTGACAAGAACAAGCTGGCAGGTACAATAACCGTAACTGTAAAGTAAAGAACTTACTACAGGATAAGGGTATATTGAAATGCAAACTAACAAACTGACAACTTTCTATTTGTAAGTATAAATAAAGTTTCTCATAGATCAATAAAGACCATTTCCTTACTCGAAAACAGGTTTTGAAATAGTCTTTTCCTCCTTAAGCAATACACTGCTTGAGGAGGATTTCTTTTGGTCTATAGGTCAATAACAACATATAACAAGAAAATAATAAGCTCTTTTAACGGACGATTTTAGCCATCGATGCAACACAAAAAGGAAGGACTGAATATATCATAAATACAAATGTTTACGAAGGAAACAGTATCTATACTACGAAAAATTGCGGAAATCTGTGTAGGGGGTGAGGCTATTTATTCTTCCCTACAATCCCCCTCAACCAAAAGTAAGCCTCCTCCTGCAAACGGAAAAGATGCCACGAACAGCGGAGGGGCATATAACCAAACTTCCTTTTGATGGAAGGGTTTACTTGTTTTAGATTGATAGTTTGCCAAACATGGTGCATGACAGACAAACCATGCTGGCGGTCGGTTGGGGAGAGTTCATGGCGATGAAGGTAATAGAACATGTAAAGCCCCACTAAGTTGAGCCATCTCACCGTCTCGAAACAACGGAGGGTCTCCTCTGATGCACCTAAGGCAATGAGCTGACGACGCATACTCTCGTTCGCTAAGAGAAAGTCGAAACGGCGAACACTGATGTTATGTGTTGTGGAAGAAGTGTGCTGTCGATAATAATAAACACCCTCACAAAAAGCTACTTTGCGAGACTTTAGATAATGAATACGAGTTACATTCTCATCGCTATAGGTCAGAAGTGTGTCGTCATAAGGATAGGTATGGTGGATATCTCCTCTAATTGCATACACACCATGTATCTTCCATGTGAGGCTTTCCTTAAAAGCCTCTGCGCCTGACAACGTGTCGAAATGAGGCATAGGAAAGACCTTTTCCTCTCCATTCGCATAATGATGAACAACCTGAAAGAGTACGGAATCAACCTCATCGGTAAAGGCTTCACATACTTTCTCAAGTGCCGTTGAAGCCAACCAATCGTCACTGTCCACAAAACAGATATAATCTCCTGAGGCGTTGGACAGTGCCATGTTTCGAGCATAGCCTATTCCGTGGTTCTCTTTCAGCGCAAAAACCTTCACACGCTCGTCCTTTTCAGCATACTGATGTAGAATCTCCAAAGACTTATCCGTTGACGCATCATCGACACAAAGAACCTCTATGTCCTTCAAGGTCTGCGACAACAGCGAGTCAAGGCATTGCGGTAGGTAAGCTGCTGTGTTATAAACGGCTACAAGTATACTAATCTTTGGCATGGCGAACAAACTTATTCTTCACTTTAGAGATTAAAGCATTCCATAGTCCCGACTTCGCTTTCATCACACGGAGAGAAACTATCGTACCCACAAGGCATAACAAACTGGCTACGCCCCACCGCATCCACTCGTCATCAGAACGCACACAAAGAAGCACAAGGAGTCCGATTGAGAAATGAAGTGCGGCATAGCGCATCACCGATGAGGACAGACGATAACCATAACGAGCGTAAGCATAGCCATAGACACAGACAAGATTGAGCAGACCAGCTCCTGCTATGCCCATTCCTGCACCGAAGAGTCCCCACTTCCAAAAGCCAAGTAGTACGAGTGCAACAAGGAAGATGTCATACAATCCCTCTAAAAGTAGATAGGATTTTGAGTCGCCTTTTGCCAAAGGAATATACTCAACAGGGAGCCGAATAGCACGGATATACATCGCCAACACCAACACTTGCGCCATGCTGAGGGCTGGAAGGAACTTATCGGAATAAAGGAAAAGAATCAGCTGGGGCAGGAATAAGAGGAAGAAAGTAAGCAAAGGAGAGATGAGAAGGAGTGTCACTTCTATCTGTCGGTTGACAATCTGATTAAAAGTAAACTTCAAGTTGTTTGCCCCAGAAAGGCGTGGAAAGTAGTCAGTTTCCATTGCTGAGAAGATCATACCAGCATAAACCATCGTCATCATGAAGGCAGAATTATAGAAACCCACGGTTGCTATATCCGAAACATTATTGAGATAGCTGCGGATAATCAGGTCGGCACCAGAGCCCAAGATGCCTGCAAAGACAAAGGCTGTACCCAAACGAATCATACCCCAACCCTTGTCTAAGAACGTTTTTTGGAAGGAAACGCGGAAAGGATAGAGCCGACGAGAAACCATTATTGTCAATAATAGTTGCACCAATGCCATCAATACCAACGAAGGAACAATGGCTGCATTACCGAAGAAATAATAAAGTGGAACGGTTAAGACTAAGGCTCCTAACACGTTATACACCGATATAGCAGCTAAGGCACGCAACTTACGGACTCCCTTGAGGATAGCAAGCTCGCCTCCAGCTAAGGCAGTCAATGCCACACAAGGAGAAAGAAGGATGAAATGAAGCGTATGTCCGTCCCATGCAAAGGTGTAACGGCTAAGCAACGGACTCAGGAAAATGCAGATAAAGAATCCCAACAAGGCAGCAATCAGGCTCCATGAACGCACAAGGGCAATGTCTTCCGTCAGCTTCTCCTCATCGTTCTGGTCGTAATCTTCTGATATATTGCGCACAGCACTCATAGATATTCCAAAGTTCGTAGAGTCACTGATGAGCTTGGTTGTGGAATTAAAAAGCGAGATAAGTCCTACTCCCTGCGGTCCGAGCAGCATGGCAACAAACTTGTTGCGAACGATACCAATCAGGACATTCAGCACCTGTACACCACCAAAGAGGCTGATGTACTTCAAGATATGCAAATAGCTGTCAGTATTAGAGGCTTTTTTCATCACATTAACTAACGGATTTAAAAGTTTTTTATTATTTTTGCATCAAACAATTATTACATGAGATTATCTATCATCATCCCCATCTATAACGTTGAAGACACACTCCAGAGATGTTTGGAGAGTGTGTTAACGCAGATGGATGAGAGGATAGAGGTCATTCTCATTGATGATGGGTCGACAGATTCCTCTGGGAAGATAGCTGAAGACATGACCGCTAACAAGGGGAATTGTAGGCTTATCCACCAAAAAAACAAGGGTCTTTCGGCAGCAAGAAACGCAGGAATAGAAGTGGCAACGGGAGATTATCTCACCTTTGTCGACTCTGATGACTTCGTTGCTGAGGGTACATACGATGCGTTGTTGGCTGTCTTGGCAGCACATCCTGACTATGATATCCTTGAATATCCTGCTATGTTGTATTACGGAAGTGCGACGAAGCAACGGCTACTAACCTTCACGGACACAACAATCGGTTCTATTCGTGACTATTGGTTGGGCGGGGCTCACCTCCACACCTACGCTTGCAATAAGCTTTTTCGTCGTGAACTCTTTGCTGAGACGTGCTTTCCAGAGGGCAGAGTGTTTGAAGATGTCTACACTTATCCTTACTTATTGCAGCAGGCAAAGGTAGTGGCAACAACTGCCGCGGGCTTGTATTACTATTGTCAAAACGACAAAGGCATCACCGCTCAGGCAGGAGGAAAGGAATTGAACAACCTCTTGGAAGCGCATCTTAAGCACCTCAAGCTGTGGGGCGAACTGACACCTGCTTACTATCAGGCATTGGTTAATATTCAGTTGGATGTCTACGAGGCTACTCATGCTGCCCCTATCCTACCCGTTCTGCCCTATAAAGGAACCTTGAAACTCTTTATTCTCCACTTAATCGGATTAAAACGCTTATGTCAACTCAACCAGTTTATTCACAAAATAAGGAAGATAAGCCACTCGTAAGCTTCATCGTGACTTACTATAGCGAGCCTGTTGATATGCTAAAAGAGTGTATCAGCAGCATTTTGGCATTGAGTCTGAACGAGACAGAACGCCAGATTATCGTCGTGGATGACGGTGCAGACTATTCGCCTATCAACGAATTGCTTGCCCTTTCATCAAAAATTGTCTACGTTAGGCAGCCTAACCGAGGATTGGGACAAGCACGGAACACAGGAATTGAACTGGCTGAAGGAAGTTTTATTCAGTTTGTTGATGGTGACGATTTGTTGCTGACAAGTGCCTATGAGCAGTGTTTAGATATCATCAGATACCGCGAAACGGATATGGTTTTATTCCAGTCAACTGACAAGAAAACCTCAAAACCGCTTGCTGATGCTGAGGGTCCGATAAGTGGAACGGAGTATATGACACATAATAACCTGCGGGGCAGTGTCTGTACAGCTCTTTTCCGCAAGGAGATTCTACACGATCTTCGTTTCCCTAAAGGCATACTTCACGAGGATGAAGAGTTTACGCCACAACTCATGTTACGTGCTGAGAACCTTTATTTTACCAATAACAAGGCGTATTACTATCGTAAACGTGAGGGGTCTATCATGCACAAACGTGACAAGCGTTGGCATATCCGCCGCCTTTCTGACGCTGAGCAGGTGCTCTATCGTTTGAAAGAGCGGGTCGACTATCTCCCTGTCAAAGAGCGTATTGCAATGGAACGACGCA
>ERZ773067.1842-NODE-1842-length-11062-cov-7.239938_pt1 | contig 11062 bp, 10 predicted proteins | sample MGYA00580622_ERZ773067 | MGnify/ENA primary metagenome ERZ773067 (study PRJEB29015, sample SAMEA2737998) | human oral metagenome | biome: human oral; feature: human-associated habitat; material: dental | place: China | collected 2113 ...
GGACTACAGACCTGTCACAGGGGCTTTGTGATACCAATATCGAAAATCTCTTTGTGATTCAGGCTGGTACTGTGTCACCAAATCCGACGGCCCTTCTTCAAAGTAAGAATTTCAGTACAATGCTTGAAACCTTGCGTAAATATTTTGACTACATCATTGTGGATACTGCTCCTGTCGGTGTCGTGATTGATGCGGCTATTATTACGCAAAAATGCGATGCTTCTATTTTAGTGACAGCAGCAGGTGAAACAAATCGACGGGATATTCAAAAAGCGAAGGAACAGTTAGAACACACAGGGAAGCAGTTTTTAGGAGTTGTGTTGAACAAATTCGATACTTCAGTAGACAAATACGGTTCTTATGGGGGCTATGGAAACTATGGAAAGAAATAAATAGTCTTGTAGTACCAAGATTATTTGAGATGATTATTATGGGAGGGGGAGTTTAAGGTGAAACAGAATGGCATCATCTATATTTGCTTTAAAAGAGTTATGGATGTTTTTATTGGCTTATTTGGAACAATATTCATAGTCTTGCCTAGTTCTTTAATAATTTATATTATCTATAAAATAAAAGGTTACAAAGGAAGTATATTCTTCACACAATATAGAGTGGGGCTAAAGGGGAAAAAATTTAAAATTATTAAATTTAGATCAATGGTTGAAAATGCTGAAGAAGTTTTGACCGCAAATAAAGCACTCTATGAAAAATATATAAATAACAGTTATAAATTACCTCCAAATGAGGATCCTCGTCTTACCAATATCGGAGATTTTATAAGAAGAACGAGTATTGATGAAATTCCTCAATTTATAAATTTAGTGTTAGGTGATATGAGTCTTATTGGACCTAGACCGATTTTGGAGAATGAGTTAGAGGAGTATTCTAAGGAAGAACAGCAAGTTTTGTTATCTGTACGGCCAGGTATTACAGGGATGTGGCAAGTTTCTGGTAGGAGTGAGGTATATTATCCTGAACGCTGTGAAATGGAACTGTACTATCCTCGGAACCAATCCTTTTTGTTGGATGTCAAAATCTTCTTTTTGACAATAAAAAAAGTTCTGTCTGGAGAAGGGGCTCATTGATGTATGAGCTAAATCATCTAGCAAAAAAGATAGAGAGATGAAGTTGAATACGAATAACGTTTCTTGGGTATTCGTATTCATTTTTTCAAGTGAAGGAAGCATTATGAATAAGTGGATTTAATCTAGTATTTTTTGCTTGAAAAAATGAATGGGAATTCAATCCAAAGAATTGTCCAGTGAGGCAAGATTTTAGGAATTGGAGTTAGGATGTAGAAATGTCAAAAAAGTATAAAATTATAGTAGCGACTCATAAAAGATTTCAAATGCCAGAAGATAAGGACTTATATGTTCCTGTTCAGGTTGGCAGTGAAGGAAAGGAAAATCTAGGCTATCAACGAGATAATCAAGGTAATCATATCTCACACCTCAATCCTTATTATTGTGAATTGACAGGATTATACTGGGCTTGGAAAAATTTAGACTGTGATTACCTAGGATTAGTTCATTACCGACGTTATTTTACAGATAAGAACCGACCTTATCATGATAAGATTAACATGAATGAAGTTATCCTATCGGCAGATCAAGTTAAGGAGCTCATGTCTGAAGTAGATGTCGTTGTTCCCAAAAAGAGAAAATATTATATAGAAACTCTCTATTCTCATTATGCCAACACTCATGACTCCAGTCATTTAGATGTAACACGAGAAATTATAAAAGAGGTTTCGCCAGAATATTTAGCAACATTTGACAAGGTGATGGACTGTCGTAGTGGCTACATGTTCAATATGTTTATCATGTCCAAAGAAAATGTATCATCTTATTGTGAGTGGTTGTTCCCTATCATTGATGAGTTGTACAGAAGATTGGATATAACAGGATACTCTGCTTTTGATGCAAGATTATTTGGGCGTGTTAGTGAGCGTCTCTTTAATGTTTGGTTAGACTACCAAAATCTACGTGTTAAAGAAGTTCCATTTATGTATATGGAAAAAGTGAATTTGTTTGAGAAGGGCAAATCTTTCTTGAAAGCCAAGTATTTCGGGAAAAAATATGGACAGAGTTTTTAAATTATGGTTTTATTATTACTTACGTTTGCATTCTTTTTAGTTTTCCCTGTGTTGTCAATAAGTTTAAGTGTTATAGGGCTAGTAAATGACAAAAAGCGTTCAAAAATCTATTTACTACTAATTAGTTTTGCAATATCAATTATTGCGCTACGTTATATTCCTCATCCTATGGATGATGGCGCTTTTCATTTTCGTGCGACTACGGTCCTTACTCGCTATGATAGTATTTTTGAAATGTTCAAAGCTTTTTCTAATGGATGGAGAGTAGGGAACTATGACTATGGCTCTATACCAATTTTTACGTCATTAATGTATCTTGTTCGGAATACCCATCATTATAGCTTACTGAGTTTTATTTCAGCTTTTATAACTTATTTTAGTTTTGGTTACGTAGTTGTTGACTTATTTAAGGACTTGGGCAAGACTTCTAAACTGTCGTACGCTACAGTATTAATCGCTGTACTATGTTTAAATAATTATAGATATACAACTAGTGGAATGAGGTTTTGTATGGCAGTTGCCTTGATGATGCTTTTGCTATATTTGGAGTCAAAAAAAGACTATACTAGTCTAAAAACTGCCATTTGGTATCTATTGCCATTGGGTGTTCATTCAGCAGTCATTTATTTTGTTGGTTTAAGGTTCTTGTTCCCACTAATCAAGAGAGTGACACTCACTAAAAGTCTATTCGTATTATTAGGATTTCCTATTTTGTTTAACTTAGTTCCATGGTTAGCAAATCTAGTTGGTTGGACCTATTTACAATCATTTATTCGGAAAATTGAAGTTTACTCAGATAATTCCTCCTATTCCCAATTTTTTAATACCACATTAACGATGAGACTATATGTTGGAATAGTACTGATGGTTTTATTTGTATTGTTATATCTGGGAATAGTGAATTCCTTGAAAACAACTGATGATTGGCGTTTTAGTTTTGTTACAATGACATATTATATTACCCTGTTATCAATGGGGTCAATACCATTTCGTAACATCTATGATAGAAATCTTTTCTTGCTCCTTCCTATGATTGTAGTTTCAACCTACATATTATTTACATATAGATACCAATTGAAAATTATTGCTAATCGTAGTGTTGTTTATGGACTGACGATGGGTATTCTTTGTCTATCCTGTGGAGTTGGTGTATTTTATAATAATAATTTCCCTTTTGCTTTTATTGATTTTAGTAAAACGGACTTACTCATGAAAAATATTTTTCAATTCTTTTCAAATTTACCTTTTACGTAGGAGGAGTGTATGTCAGATATAAAAATTATTCAAGATAAAATCCTGTCTATCTTGAAAGAATTTATTAATATATGTGAAGAAAATAACTTGACATACTATGCTCTAGGGGGAACATTGCTTGGAGCAGTACGTCACAAAGGATTTATCCCTTGGGACGATGATATTGATATTGGCATGCCAAGAGAAGATTACGAAAAGTTTAAGAAAGTAGCTCCCAATTTACTACCAAATAATTATAAATTTTTAAGTGAAGACACTGCTAATTATAAAAAAGCTTTCTCTGTAATTCGGGATGATTCAACGAAAATCATAATGAATTATAGTAAAGAGGAATTGGTGGAGAGTTTGTGGATAGATATTTTTCCACTTGATGGAATGCCTGCTGCCCCTTTTAAGAGAAAAATGCATGAATATAGATACTTATATAGACGGATGATGGTTCAACTTTCTCAGTTTAATAGTTTAGTAAATCAGAAGAAAGAAAATCGACCCTTAGTTGAAAAAGTAATTATTGCCTTTGCAAACATAGTCAAAATTGAGAAGATACTTTCTTTTGACTGGGCGCAAAAAAAATATTTAAAGACCATTAAAAGATATTCATTTGATGAAGAATTTTCAGGAAATTATACTGGGGCATATAAATTGAGAGAGATTGTACCCTCTGATTATTTTGGAACACCAGTCTTATTAAAATTTGAAGGAATTTCCCTGAGTTGTCCTTGTAGATATAAAGAATATTTGACAGCGATCTACGGGAGAAATTACATGCAATTGCCTCCAGAAGAAAAAAGAGTCCAGCACCACTATAAAATAATATCGCTTGGTGAGAGAGAAGGATAAGAGTAGTTTAAAAATGAAAAAAATAGCTTTAGTGAGATGGATTTTGGATGATTCTGGTGGCGCTGAGCGAGTTGCTGTATCGTTAGCAAATGAACTTACAAAAAAGTATGAAGTTCATTTGATTGGAATTACAACTAAGCAATCGGACCTGTTCTTTAAAATCAATTCTCAAGTAAAATACTCTAATTTTTTTGATCATAGAGTACGATTATCTAAGAATATTTTAAAAATCTCAAAACTGTTAAAAAAATATTTCATAGATAATGAAATAGAGGTTGCCTTTGGGATAGGGATAACTGCTAATATATTTTTATCTTTGGCAGGAATAGGAACTCAAACTAAAGTAGTTTTGTGTGATCATACCAATTCAATTGCGGATAATAGAGAATTTTCTCGGAAAGTCCAAAGATATGTTGGGACAAAATTAGCAGACAAGATTATTACTCTCACGCAAGAAGATCGTAGACATTTTATACGAAAATACGGCATTTCTGAGAACAAGATTGCTTATATTTATAATTGGAAAGAAGGTGGTCTTTCTAATGTACCCTATAACGATGAGTCAACGAAAATTGTTACAGTGGGTCGTTTCGATTATCAAAAGGGCTATGATTATCTTGTTCAAGTTGCGAAAAAAGTTTTGTCTGAAAAGTCAGGCTGGACTTGGGAAATCTATGGATCCGGCAATCAAGATGAAGTAGACAAAATCAGAGATTTAATCAACGAAAATGATTTGCAAGATAGGTTAGTCTTAAAAGGACTCGAAAAAAATCAGGATGTGATTTATGGAGATAAAGGAATTTATGTCATGACTTCTCGCTATGAGGGTTTGCCTTTAGTCCTATTAGAAGCACAACAATACAATCTTCCTATTGTTAGCTTTAGATGTCCGACGGGACCCAGTGAGATTGTTGAAGATGGAATCAACGGATTTCTGATTGATTGCTATGACGTGGATCAGATGAGTGAGAAATTGCTTGAATTGATGAAAAATGATGATTTGCGACACTCTTTCTCAGAACATGCCAAAGACAATATGGATAAATTTGATAAGAATAAAATTCTCAATCAATGGATAGAGTTGATTGAGACAATTTAGGAGATAAGATGCAAGAGTGTTTATTGACAATTGTAATGCCTAGTTATAATATTCAGGACTATATTTCTAAAGGAATCGAATCATTCCAGCAAGTACACCCAGATTACAAACAAAAATTTGAGGTCTTAATTGTGAATGATGGAAGTACGGACGACACAGCCAAAGTAGCAGAAGAGGTCCTAAGAAAAGATTCGTTGCTGAATGGTCGTATTATCACAAAGGAAAATGGAGGCCATGGCTCAACAATTAATCGTGGCATTCAGGAAGCAAAGGGGAAATTCTTTAAAGTTATTGATGGCGATGATTGGGTTATCCCGTCAGAGTTTGAAAAGTTTTTAGATACTTTATCAGTTGTTGATGTGGATATGGTTCTTACGGACTTTACAGAACAACATGTTTATAACAATACTACTGTTCGAAATGATTTTGCTGAGAAATATGAGGTTGGTAAGGAATATTCTGGGATTCCAGAGAAACGGATCCCAATGCACTCGGTAACCTATAGGACATCTATCCTAGTAGAGAATAAAATTCGTTTAAGTGAAAAGACATTTTATGTTGACATTCAGTACACTCTTTTTCCTTTAGAGTATATTCACAGTTTCGGTTATTGGAATTATGATGTTTACCAATACTATATCGGACGACCCGAGCAGAGCATGAATATTGAGAGTATGAAACGAAATGTTCGTCACCATTTGATTGTAACAAATTCTGTGCTAGGTTTTTTTTCAAAAATTTCAGGGGATCCTGTTTTAAAAAAAGTAGTTGCAGATACTTTGGTCTATCTTATTAGTTTACAGATCGATTTGTCATGGATGGTTGAGGACTCAAAGACACTATCAAAAGAATTATATAGACAAATTGAGCAGAGTTCTTATGAGTATATCCCTACAAAAAAATTTGATAGATTGTCTTATTTGAACTATAAATCTCACTATTTTCTAGACTTTGTCTTCAATCCAATATTGAAAAAATATTCTAAAAAGAAAGAAAAAGAGAGAGGAGTTTAGGATGTTTATTAGTGTTGTTGTTCCGGTTTATAATGTTTCTGATTATTTACACTTTGCCATGGATAGTCTGATAAAACAAACGTATCAAAATTTTGAAATAATCCTTGTAAATGATGGTTCAACAGATAACTCCCCTCAGTTATGTGAAGAGTATGCTAAGCGATATGAAAACGTCTCTGTTTTCCATAAAGAAAATGGAGGTTTATCTGATGCCCGTAATTTAGGAGTTTCGAAAGCGTCATCAGAGTGGATTTTCTTTTTAGACCCAGATGATTATTTGGAAGATTATACTCTAGAATTGATAGTGAAAATTCAGCAGGAGCATCAAGCAGACTTGATTTCTACCAAAGTGAAGGCAACGTCTAAGTATAATGATTATAGTTCGTATCAACTTGAGGAGTCAGATTATAAGGATTTGTGTGTTGTTACAAAAGAGAAGGCTCTTGAGCTAATGCTAGACGACAAGATTGCGACAGTTTCTGCTTGTGCTAAGCTTTATCACAAAAATATCTTGGAAAAAATTCCATTTCCTGTTGGAAAAATCTATGAAGACTTTTATGTGGTAGCGGATCACCTTGCCTTAGCGGATAAAATTGTGATTAGTCCACTTAAAACATATAACTATTACCGTAGAGAAGGTAGTATTGTCCGTTCGACTTTTACTGAGAAAAGATATGATTTTTTTGATGCCGTTTCGAAAAACGAGGAAGTTATAAAGAAAGATTACACTCAAAGTATAGAATTAAAACAATCTCTGCAAGCTAAAAAATTACGAGGAGGCTTTGCTGTAATCGGTGCAAAGGCTGACTCTGGTTTAACAGATTTTTCGAAAGATCGAGAATTATTGAAAGTTGACTTTAAGAACATGTTATTAAACAAAAAAATATCGTGGAGACTAAAATTAAAATATACAATATTTATGCTATCATCTAAAATGTATTTAAGATTAAGGTGACTGTTTAAAGAATCAAGTATCTCTATTAGTTTTTTAAATTATAAATAGCTGTTCGGATGTAAGTGTTGTAATAGTGTTTAGTATTACTAGCCCATTACTATAATCGGGAAAGAATTTAATACCTCTGCTTATTTGAAAGGGAAATTCATGAGACAAGCATATCTAATAATAGCACATAATAAAATTGAGCAATTAAAATTTTTGATTTCTCTATTAGATTATGAAAAACATGATATTTTTATATTGTTCGATAAAAAAGCAAAGATTACTGAAGAACAAAAAAACGAAATGAGACAAGTAGTAACGAAATCAGACATATTTTTCACAAGGGAAATACCAATTTATTGGGGAGATTACTCTCAAGTTGAAGCTGAAATGATACTGTTTGAAACTGCTGCAAAAAATGGTAAATACAGTATGTATCACTTGTTATCAGGGGTAGATTTACCTTTAGATACTGCAGAAAGAATATATAATTTTTTTGATAGCAAAAAAGAATTTAACTTTTTAACGATGGTATCTGAAGAGATATATTGTCAAAATAGAATTTATGAACGAGTAGCATTTAGAATTTTTGCTCCGAAATTAAATCCAATGTATATAAAAAATAAATTATTTAAAAATTTATTGAAAATATATAGAAGATTAGAAAATAAAGTACAGAGAATTTTAAAAATTGATTTTTATAAAAAATATAATCTCACATTAAAATACGCATCAAATTGGTGCTCGTTAAATGATGAGAGTGTAGGTGTACTTATAAAAGAAAAAGATTATATTGAAAAAGTGTTTAGAAACACTATTGTCAATGATGAATTATTTATACCAACAATTTTAAATAAAAATAATCTACTTCATACTGTATATTCACAAAAAACTTTTAATGATTCTCCCAATGATTTTCAAGGAAATCTTCGTTATATAAATTGGTGGGATGGAAGCCCATATACATGGATGTATTCAGAAGAAGATATAAAGCAAATCAAATCATCTAAGGAAAATGGATATCTATTCTCAAGAAAATTTGATTTGGAACGCTACCCAGAATGGAAAAATAAAATATTAGAAATTATTAATGAAAAGCAAAATTAATATTTACCATTCCGGTATTTGCGTTAACTTTACAAAGGAGAATGAAATGAAACAAGCTTATTTAATCATTGCTCATAATAAAATAGAACAGTTAAAATTCTTGTTATCATTATTAGATTATGAAAAACACGATATTTATATTCTGTTTGATAAGAAGTCTAATATTAAAAATGAGCAGAAGTCAGAAATACTCCGGGCGGTTAAAACCTCACCAGTGTTTTTTACAGAGGAGATTCCTGTATATTGGGGAGATTACTCTCAAGTTGAAGCTGAAATGATACTGTTTGAAACCGCTGCAAGAAATGGTAAATACAGTATGTATCACTTGTTATCAGGGGTAGATTTACCTTTGGATACTGCTCAGAATATTTATCAGTTTTTTGACGAGCATAAAAAATATAGCTTTGTTAATATTTCTCCTAAAGAGGTATTTCAGAGAGTTAAAGCAGAAGATAGAATTAAATATTATTATTTAAATACTAAGGTTATAAGTCGTAGAAATACGAAAAATAAACTATTAAAAGCTTTGTTCACTACATATAGAAAAATAGAAAAAGCCTTTCAAAAATTTATTGGTATAAATAGGACGAAAAATATTATAGTTTCCTATGGTTCTAATTGGTGTTCATTAAATCAAAAATCAGTGGAAATAATATTACATCAAAAAGAATTTATCGAAGAGACATTTAAGAATAGTTACTTAGCAGATGAACTAGTGATTCATACCACCCTAGCGACATTTAATGCTTTTGATAATTTTTATCATTACGACTCAACAGATGATTTTCAAGGCAACCTAAGATATATTAATTGGTGGGATGGAGATCCTCATACCTGGACTGATTCTGAACATGATATAGAACAATTGAAGCGTGGTAAAGCTTTAGGTCATAAGTTTTCTAGAAAATTTGATTTAGAGAAATATCCGAATCTTAAAGAAGAAATTCTAACTATCATAAATGGGACCGATTGATATGAAAGTACTAAAAAATTACGCTTATAACCTCTCCTATCAATTATTACTCATTATATTACCCATCATTACAACTCCCTATGTTACTCGGATATTTTCTTCAGAGGATTTAGGGACATATGGGTATTTTAATTCTATTGTTACTTATTTTATTTTATTAGCTACTTTGGGAGTTGCTAGTTATGGAGCGAAGGAAATTTCGGCGAATAGAAGAAATATCCCACAGAATTTTTGGGGGATATATACGCTCCAATTCGGTGCAACATTGTTATCAATTTTCTTATACATTTTCTTATGTCTGAGAGTTGGGACAATGAGAAATCCAGTGGCCTATATATTGGGTTTGAGTCTGTTTTCCAAAGGATTAGATATTTCCTGGCTTTTTCAGGGATTAGAAGATTTTCGTAAAATTACAGTAAGAAATATCACTGTGAAACTTGTTGGTGTAGGTTCAATATTTTTGTTTGTAAAATCATCGACCGACCTCTACCTTTATGTTTTTCTTTTGACGATATTTGAGTTGTTGGGACAATTAAGTATGTGGTTGCCTGCTCAAGAATTTATTGGAAAACCGCGTTTTGACTTAGAATATGCCAAATATCATTTAAAGCCAATTCTTTTATTATTCCTCCCTCAGATAGCGATTTCCTTGTATGTCACTTTGGATCGTACAATGCTTGGTGCCTTGGCTTCTACAAAGGATGTAGGGATTTATGATCAGGCGCTTAAGTTAATTAGTATTTTGTTGACTTTGGTAACCTCTCTAGGGAGCGTTATGTTGCCAAGAGTATCTAGTCTATTGGGGACGGGAGATCATAAAGCTGTTAATAAGATGCATGAGATATCCTTCTTAATTTATAATTTGGTTATTTTTCCAATTATGGCAGGAATGCTAATTGTAAACGACGATTTTGTTCAATTTTTTCTTGGGAAAGATTTTCAGGATGCTCGCTATGCGATAGCAATAATGATTTTTCGTATGTTCTTTATCGGTTGGACCAATATTATGGGATTTCAAATGCTAATTCCACACAATAAGAATAAAGAATATATGATTTCAACAACTGTGCCTGCGATTCTCAGTGTTGGTTTGAATTTGTTATTTCTCCCTAAGTTTGGTTATATAGGGGCAGCAATTGTCTCGGTGTTGACAGAAGCTCTTGTATGGGGAATACAATTGTTCTATACAAGAATTTATTTAAAAGAAGTTACTATATTGAAACCTATGTTTAAGATTATTGTGGCTTCAGGTCTGATGTATACAATATTACTTTACTTAAAAACATCATTATCTTTCAGTCCAACACTTAATGTCGTAGTCTATGCTATTTTGGGAGTAATCATTTATCTTGTATGCATTCTAGTATTTAAAGTTGTTCGACTTAAAGAGTTAAAAGAACAGCTTAGTAAAAAATAAAGGAGATTTAATATGTACGACTATTTAATCGTCGGAGCTGGTTTGTCTGGAGCTATTTTTGCTCATGAGGCAACCAAGCGTGGTAAAAAGGTAAAAGTGATTGATAAACGTGATCACATCGGTGGGAACATCTACTGTGAAAATATTGAAGGGATCAATGTTCATAAATATGGTGCCCATATCTTTCATACCTCTAATAAAAAAGTTTGGGACTATGTCAATCAATTTGCAGAGTTTAATAACTATATCAACTCCCCTGTCGCAAACTACAAAGGAAGTCTTTATAACCTTCCTTTCAATATGAATACCTTCTATGCTATGTGG
>ERZ773067.1845-NODE-1845-length-11045-cov-9.850864_pt1 | contig 11045 bp, 11 predicted proteins | sample MGYA00580622_ERZ773067 | MGnify/ENA primary metagenome ERZ773067 (study PRJEB29015, sample SAMEA2737998) | human oral metagenome | biome: human oral; feature: human-associated habitat; material: dental | place: China | collected 2113 ...
CAGGTCAATCCGTGAAAATCCGCGATTCCGGACACACTTTTTGACCCTTAACCCGGGATCGGGAGGGGAATGAACTAATCGTTCATCCCCTCCTTTTCATTACTGTTTCCTTCAAAGGTGATGTGAGCATGTCTCATTACGGGCTTGATGAACAAATTGATCATCTTCGCCACTGTGGTATTTCTTTTGAGATTATGTCCGAATCTGAAGCGCGTCGATTCTTGAGTGAAAACACGTACTATTTTAAAATTAAAGCCTATCGGCACAATTATCGACGTGATGAATATGGCCGATATTCCTGCGATTTTGCGCATCTCGTTGAGCTGTCAAGGATTGATATTTCGCTCAGTCGCCTATGTCTGGATCATTGCCTAGCAATCGAGCATGCGCTGAAGGTATGGTTGAATGCCCGCCTGATGAATGAAACGGACCCGGGCATGGCTGAGCGAATCGTCCGTGAAGCTGGGGTCAAGGGGTGGAAAGATCAGACGGCTGCATCTTCTAATCCTTATATCGAAAGCCTCGTTGCGCATTGTCAAACGGACCGTTCGCTGTGGCATTGGTGGGAACTGGGAACGTTTGCGTCACAAATTCGTCTCTATAAGAGCTATTGTAAAATTAAAGGAGAAGATGCTGTTCTTGAGCATTTGCTGTTCATTGTAAGAAAGCTACGAAATGCTGTTTCTCATGGGTGTTGCCTCTTGTCTGATGTAACTATTGTGGTTCCGACGCAATCCGTGGGATCTCAGGGAGGAGCGCCATATGACACTCAGGTGCTTCGACAGGGAATGTGGCTGTGTGGGCGAGATCCTCACTCAAAAGGTGTGCGAAAGAGTTCGCTGGGGAAGAGCTATAGGCGGCTAATCGTTCATAACTATTCGACGATGCTTTATACCTATCTTCGTTTGGTCAATAGTCGTGGAATGTTCAAACACTCCATCGAGGATGTCCACAAGCTCAATCAGCGCATGGAGGACAAACTTGAGGAGTATTTCGGGCGCAAACCGAAAATGTCGATGGAGCAGAACCCGGAAGTCTATCGCACCATCAAAGCGCTCATCGAGATCGGCCGGGGATACTGTGCCCGCGTCGAAGAACGGACGTGCGACGGCTATACGACCGACTAGTAGCGTGCAGGAACCCCGCAGAGCTACCCGTCGGCTGAAACTGCTATCGGCCTGCGTCCTCCGGAATCTCCAGTTTCGGCAGCGTCGCCAGGAGCTCCTGGGTTCGTATCGAGACCGTGACCAGGCGCTTAATCAGGTCTACGACCGCGTCGGGGCGCCCAGGCGTCGGCGTTGGGCGGGTGTGTCTTGGTGGAAGACATCGCGCACGCGCTGGACACAGTGGTAGGCGACTTCGACACTGATATGCGCCTCATCTGCCACGAAGGCTGCGCGGAATCATTCTTATTCGCTCTGCGTTTTAGTGGCCTTGTTTTTCTTCCCAGGTGTCGGTGTTTGAGACGATGAGGTGGCCCAGGGGGAAGGGGCCTGTTGTCTCCGTCGTGGTGACCAGGCCGTTGATGGTTTGGGTTTCTCCGGTGAAGGGGTTGGTGGCCGTGCCTGCCCAGGTGGTGGTCAGGGTGATGGTGCGGGTGGCGTTGGGGTAGGGGCCGTCGAAGCGTGAGCGCCAGCCGTTGGGCGGGGTGTAGTAGTGGCGGATCAGCCGGGGGTCGGTGTTGGGGTCCATGCCCTTGTGCCAGGGCATTCCCGGCGAGGTCGTGGTCAGGTCCGGGGTGCCGTCTCCCCAGCTCCACGTGTAGGAGGTGGCGGTCAGGGTGACGGTGATGTCGTGTCCCAGCAGATTGATCGTGTGGGTTTGGGTCGGGTGGGTGGCCGCCACGAGCGTGGGGACATACTTGTTCGTGTACGACGTCCTCGTGGGGCGCTTGTGCAAGCCGGCACCGTCTGGGTGGATGGTGGCGGCGGCCAGGTAGAGGATGTCGCGTGTGGTGGGGATGCGGCCGGGGTCTTGATCGGAGCCACCCTCGGGGTCTGCCGGAAGCGGGCAGTTATCGACAGTGTTGTCGTCGGAAACCGTGGGGCTGTTGGGGGCCTTGTTGACGTACACGTTCTTACAGCGCGCAGCGCCCGCGTAAGAGGCGGCAGTCGGATCAACTACCCCTTCGGCAGTCTCCAGTGCCCTCTGATCATTCAGTGTAGAAGAACTATTGTTCGGATTCTTCCCAGTGGATTGTTCCTGCTTTTGCTGCTGTACCAACACTTGCAGTGTGTCATTCTTGGTATTTACGCAAATTCCTAGTTGTATTCCGTCAGTGTCTACACAATTGTCGATCGGTTGAGCGAGTGTCTCATTGGTAATTGTTATCGTAAGATGAGCGCATATTATGGTGACAAGTGCGTATGTGATGAGTGAGTTGAAGTTACTTCGAATCAGCATTGTTAACAGCACCTCCAGTTGAAATCCATGCACCATGTTTCCAAGTCATAAAAAATGCGAAAGTGACAGACATATCCGAGTTGTTGTCAATGATCCTTTGCTCAACACATGAGATACCGTTGTTTGTGGTGCCGTCGAGTACCACTGCAATAGTATTTGGTTCAACCCCCCATTCCTCAGTAGATACTGGTAGTACTGACACTATGTGTGTGACGGTTGCATTGTTGCCGTACATCCAGCCGTAACTATAGAGTGCGTTGATATTCTTGATATGACTTTCTCGGAACTCTTCTCCTGGCTCTGTGACGTCAGCGAAGGGCTGAGTGTCTCCCGTGTTCCATGCGTAGCTGAGTGTCTCGACGACGTACTCTGCTGCAAGCTCTGCTCCTCGTTCGGTGTTTTCCTTGGCTTCTTCGGGGAGTTCGGGTTTGGTGTAGGTGTCTGCCGCAAACTGAGCTGGCCGCACGAGGACGCCGTCAGGGCCGATCTGATAGCCGCCCGACATCGCGGCCTCGCTCGACACTGATGGTGCGGGCGTGGGATTCACGACGGGGGCTGTGGCCGCGACGCTGGGTTTCTCACCCCAAGCGCGCCACCATCCTTCGGCGACCCCGTTGATGTAGACGGCGAAGACGGCTCCGGCGGCGAGGCACACGTAGACCACGCGCATCACCCAATAGAACGGCTCGACGTGCAGCCACGCCCAAAGTCGGGGATGGGCCCCCGCGGGCGGGTTGTCGTCATCAACCCCCGGCCCTCCACGGGCCGAAAGGTCTGTTTCCCGCGACGCGGCGTCGCGCCGCAGCTGATCCTCATCCTCGCTATCGAGGTGATCGAACAATGGTGGAACCGTCATGGCGTTGTACTCCTCCACGGTGAGGTGCCCTGCGGCGTGCCCCCGTCGTTGGGGTGCGCCCTACCGTTTTATGGTACGCGCAGAACCAGCACGAAATACTAAGAATGCTGCGCAACCATCACGCACATCCTCCCACCCATATTCCCATAACCGCACGAATGTGCATGCCCAGCCCCGGCCTCGTCGTGAGATGTGGGGAACGAGAGTGCTCCCGGAACGTCAGGGACCGACGATGCTGAGTTGCAGTCTTCCAAATGGCCGCGCTGTGCCGGCTCCGTGCGGTATGGTTATCGGAAAATAAAGCGGTGTTGCTTAACGAGGCCTGGGAGGCCGGGTCGCGTGCCTGCTTGATGTGGTGGTCGATCTGCTGCATTGGAATTTGCGACCAGAGAGGCACCGCTCAAACAAATGCAGGTCTCGAGGACGAGAGGCCTTCCGTGGAGGCACAAGGAGAAAAGTATGGAAGCCATCGATGAGTTGATTGACGCTGCGCAGACCTTCTACGAGGATGCGCGCGCGACTGAGAATGGGCGCTCCCGTTCCTGGGAGCATTGCTATCGCGTGTTTCGAGTTGCGCGGACCGACCCTTCCCCGGATTACGACTATTTGAGCCTGCACCTCGCTTTCTACCTGGCGAGCTGGGGGATGTATCGGGGCTCGTGCTTCATCTTTCACAAGGACTACAAGGTGCACACGCCCATCGTCGACGAGATCCTCAAGCCCGAGTACGACTGCCTGTTTGGGATTGCGTGCGAGGGTCTGCGGGAGTCTGAGGTTCAGGACAGGCTCGAGAAGCTGCGTGACTACATCGCCGACTATTTCGATCCGATCCGCAAAGAGGTACGGGGGCGCGCGGTTTCGTCTTCTGTGTCGCCGGTCCTCATCACGAAAATTCTCTTGGGAACGCTCGGGTGCGTGCCCGCGTACGACACATTCTTCGGTATAGGAGCGAAGTGTTTAGGGTTAAAAGAGGACAGTTATAAAAAGGAATCTCTCCTCGAACTCGCGGATTTTTACGAGGAGCACAACGACCGCCTCGAGGAAGCGCGGCGAGGAATGCGGGTCGGCGACCTCATCTATCCGCAGATGAAGCTGCTCGATATGGGGTTTTGGCAGATTGGGTTCGAGAAAGACGCTGGGGACGCCAAGTGACCCGTCACTGACCTTCTGGTGGGGTCGATGACGCCGAGTTATCGGTCCGCCGACCCCACCAAGAGTCGCTCGTAACCTCGATATGGCACGTGCCACCCGCTGTGGAGACGGAGACAGTGGGTGGGCACCCAACGAAGGCCTCGGAAATGAAGCGTTCGTCGGAAGCAACCGAGGAGTAGGCACGATCACGGTCGCGCGGGCAACACCGCCTGCCCGATCCTGGTCTTGACGTCCTCGACTTCCCCGGAGAGAACGTCGATGATGGCATTCATGAGCGGCAGCTGATCGCGAAGCTCCGGCACGTGCTGGTCGACGAACTTCTGCGCCAAACCGGCCGCAGGAACGCCTTCGACGGTCTGCTCCAGGCGAGCCATTTCCTCGAGCGCTTCCTTCGGTCCTTCGCCGCGCCCGGTGCGCACGCCGTAGAACTTGTTGCGCCCGGACAGCCCCGTCACCTCGAGGTCCCCGACACCCGGGAGGCCGAATGCGGTCATTTCCTTGGCGCCCTGCGAGGTGCCGAGGATCGACATCTCCCATACGGCCTTGTTAAATGTGGCCGCCTTGAGGTTGTGGTGCGGAATCCCGGTCTTCTCCTGGAGGCCGTCGGCGATGCCGAGCGCGATCGCGAAGACGTTCTTCATGGGAGCGCAGATTTCCACGCCGGTTTCGTCGTCGGTGGCCTCGATGGCGTAGTTGTCGGTGCGAATTCGGCGCGAATTGCGCGCGCGTACTTGATGGCGACGTCGAGGTCCTTGCACCCGAAGATGGTTGCGGTGGGTTCCCGCGCGGCGCACTTGTTCGCCTTTACGGGGCCCGCGACGGCGATGATCGGGGGCAGGTTGTCGTAGCCCTCGTCTGCCGCGATGCGTCGGATCGAGTCGGGCAGAAAGAGCACGTCGCCGTTGTCGAACTCCAGGAACCCCTTGGAGGTCACCATGAGAGCATCGGCTTTGACGATGCCGGGCAGCGCCATTTTCACGACCTGCTCAACGCCGACGGAAGCCACGGAAACGATGACGGTATCCGCGCCCGCCAAGGCCTCGTCGAGTTCGGAGGACCGGTAGAGGGTGACGCCCTGCACGAAGGGCTGGTTAGTGCGCGGGTGGTTCTCGCCTCGCTCGATCGCGTCGAGGAGGTGATCGTCGAGCCACGTTCCCCACAGTCGGACATCCCAGCCGGCGTCCGCGAGCGGCGTGCAAATCGCCGAGCCCATCGCTCCGGCGCCAAGGACGGTAATCGTAGACATTGTTTCTCCTTGCGATTCCTAGAGTTCTGCCTTCGGCGATTCGGGCTTCGTTGAGGGGGCCTTGCGCGAGAGCTCGTACAGGTCCTCGAACACGTCCTTCAGCTTCGGGTAGAGCTTGCGCTGGACCTTGGCGACGTCGCAGTACTGCTCGTGCTTCTCCAGGTCGGGTTCGATCGTTTCGCCGTATTGCGCCATCTTCTTTGCGGTGGCGGCGACGTCATGCTCGCCGTAGATGCCCGTCGAGGCCATGGCGAGGACCGCCGCACCGAGCGCGGAGATCTCGTCCTGAGTGCACACGGTGATGGGTAGGGCGGTCGTGTCCGCCATGATCTGACGCCACAGGAGGGAGCGCGTGCCGCCACCCATCGCGCGCAGTCCGGTGAGCTTCACGCCGGTGCCTGCCTCGATCGAGTCGAGGTTGTAGCGCATTTCGAATCCGATGGATTCGAGGATGGAGCGGTACATGTGGGCGCGAGAGTGGGTGCCGCGCCAGCCGACGACGGCGCCTCGGGCGACGGAGTCCCAGTGGGGGGATTGGACGGCGTTCCAGTAGGGGAGCGTCACGAGGCCTTCGCAGCCCGGCGGGATGCGGCTTGCGGCCTCGTCGAGGGCGGGGTCGGGCGCGCCGAGCAGCTTCGGATCGCCGAGGGTTTCGCGGAACCATCCGGCCAGGTGGGAGCCGGAGGATTGGAGGACCTCGAACACGTAGTTGCCGGGGATGCCGGAGACGTGGGTGCGGAAGACCTTGTCGTATCGGTAGACCGGCGAGTCGACGCCCGCGTTGACGGCCGTGCCGAGGTTGAGGAAGCCGATCTCGGGATCGACGGCGGCGGCTCCGATACCGGCTGCCTGGCCGTCGCCGAGGCCGGCGATGACGGGCACTTCACCGATGTCCCACTCCTCGGCGAGTTCTTTGCGCAGCGTGCCCATCTCGAAGGAGGGTTCGACGAGGTCTGCCATCTGTTCGCGGTAAACGCCGGCTATGTCGAGGAGTTCGTCGGACCAGTCGCGCTTCTGGATGTCGAAGAGGCCGAGGGAGTCCGCGGCCGCCTGCGAGCTGACGGGGCGTCCGGTGAGCATCCAGGCGACGTAGCCGTGAACGTCCATGACCTTGTAGGCGTCAGCGAAGATCTCGGGTTCGTGTTCCTTGACCCAGGCCATCTTGTAGATCGCGGGGGTGACGCCGGCCGGCTTTCCGGAGAGCTCTCGGATGTGCTCGCTGCCGTAGCGGCGGATCTGCTCGGTGGCGCGGCCGTCGAGCCACAGGATGCCGTTGCGCAGCGGGCGGCCTTCCTTGTCGAAGGGGGCGAAGGACTCGCGCTGGTGGGTAATGCCGATGGCTGCGATGCGGCTGCGGTCCGTCGGCGAGAGCTTGGAGAGCACCTCCCCGATGGTCGCGCGGCTGGTTTCCCAACAGCGGATGGGGTTGTGCTCGTACTGGTCCATCGCTGGGGTGTGCAGCTGAATGTTCTGCTTTGCCGTGTGCCAGATGTTTCCCTCTGCGTCGGCGACGATTGCCTTCGTGGATGTCGTCGACGAGTCGATTGCGACGACGAGGGGACCGTCTGCCAGATACTTGTTCTCGGTCATGATGCTTTTGCCTCACCTGTGAATGACAATTGCTGATCTCGCGCACACGAAAAGGCCATTCTTTCCGTGTTGCGATGACTGCAGAGACTACTCCGGGTGTATGTGGGGAACAATCAAACTGTCACAAGCGCATGAGGGGATGCGAGGCCTCAATGTCGTGGTGAGTGCGGTGTGTCGGCTTCATGGAAAAAGCGCTGAAAATGGCGGTTTATCTGCGTGTTTGCGGTGCGGCGCTTCGGCTGCTGCCGCCTGCACGGGCGGCGCGGATGCACACGTTGTGTCAAAGCGAGGCGCATTCAAGATGCACATAGGTGCGATTGAGGCTCCAGCCGCAAATTGTTGGAGGTCCCGATGTTGGGGTAAATGTGCTCACATGTTGGTTGATGCGTGTGGCGGGCTATCGTCAGGCGGACGGGTCCGTGCGGGGTATGTGTTGCTCAGGGGTGATGACCTGCGGGTACAAGTAGAACGCTTGACGATTTAATCTAAACCGGTTAATAACCGATATAATTCACTTGACAATGATGTTCATTTGTTCTCGAACTCAATGATGAGAGGAGAGGCTGTGTCCTGGTTACCTGAGCTGATTGTAGGTACTTTGAGTGGTGTGATTTCTGGTGTTGTACTCCAGAAGATTGCCCCTGCTGACTCCGGTATTGTGTTGTCTTCTGATGAATCGCGTTTGATGTCCAATCAGCAGATAGTAAACGTAGGTGACGGTGCTGTCACCATCGTTGGGGATAGGAACTATACGCATATTGGTGACGACAATTCGGTACATGTTACTGTGTCGCCGCAAAGAGCCTCTAATGAGCAAACTGATAACAATGATATCGTCTTGGTACTCATGGGCTCGTTTATCGCATTGGTCTTAGTTGCCATCCTGTTGGTGAAGAATTACGAACTCATTCTGGGTATTTTGATCGGTCTATCGTCTGCGCTATCGGCGCTTTCGTTGATCATGTTTGTGCTAGCTACCCGCGCGCAATTTGTGTCCTCATCCCTGAAGACTGCGCTGCTCATGAGTGTTTTTGGCATTGTGAATGCGGGGGTCAGTTACTGGTCATGTTATTGGTTGTCGACAGTGAAGTCGGGCCTGTCGATGCCCGATTTGGCGTGGATGCTGGCTGAGTCGTCGGCCGGTGTGAAGCACTTGCCTGTTGGGGAAATGTTCGAAATTCTCTGGGATGAGGGTGCAGTCCCATATGTAGTGACTGTGTTCATTGCGATGCTTGTGAGCGTTGCTCTCTGCTTCTTTGCTCTCGGCATGCTGCTTCGTGAGTACTGTGAACGATACCTGGCTCTGCGAGGGCGTGATGGTATTGCAAAGTGGATGACTGATCATTTGCCGGTACCGGGGAAGTTGGTTACATGTTATGTGGTCGTTGTAGCCTGCTTACCCGTTGCCATCATTATGTTGTATTGCCACACTCAGCAGCCGTTGCTCACATGAGGGATTGACGGCTCTTCTGTGTTGAGTGTGGGTGACTGGGTGTTGGTCGGGGGTTGCGGGTAGACGTCGAGGTCCTTGATGATGAGCGGACTTCTACCCCCGCTGTCGTCAAGGACCTCGGGTGGTGTCTCTCCCTACCTGCTGCTGCTCCGTGTCGCTTGATTGTTGTAATCGGTGTGATCTGCTCGTCGACTTGGAGGGTTTAGATCTGGTTGCTATCGCTCGGCATGAGTGTGGTCTGGTGCTCGACATAGAGTCCTTTGATCGCTGTGCTGGCTGCCCGGGTTGTGGACTGACTTGCTCAAGGACACGGGCGTGTGGTGGTGGAGGTGATCGACGCGCCCTGGGCCGGGGCACCGGCGCGTATCCGGTGGCATAAACGATGCTGGTTGTGCCGCGAACGCACCTGCCAGACGGTGATGTTCCTGGAGCGCAGCGAGAAGGTGTGTGCACCCAGGGCGCACCTGCGGGGCGCGGGCGATCCGCTGAGCGATCTGACAGTTGCGCTTCGAGGGAGCACTATCTCGGGGCTGGCCCGCCAGTTAGGAACCACGTGGAATACCGTGTGGTCCGATATCATGCCGTGTCTGCAAGCCGCGTCTGATGACCCCGCCCGTTTCGCAGGTGTTCAGGTGCTGGGAGGCGATGAGAGGTGTGTGGCATCACCAGGACCGACGCCGCTGGGGCCCACGTGAACTCACCGGCATCGTGGACCTGACACGCGGGAAGGATCATCCCACGGCTCGCTTGTTGGACTTGGTCTCGGGAAGGTCTGGCACCGCGCATGAGAACTGGCTGGCCGAGCGCGGCGAAGACTTCCGTGTGCGGGTGCGAATCGCGACGCTGGATCCCTTCCAGGGAACGCAAGAACGCTATCACTTGGCCTGCTCCAAGACGCCACCAGCGTGCTCGATGCCTTTCATATCGTCAAGCTCGCCGGCGACACTGTCGATAAGGTGCGCCGCCGTGTCCGCCAAGAAACGCTCGGTCACCGCGGGTGCACAGGCGATTCCCTCTACCAAATCCGCCTTCTTTTGCGCGCCTCGCGCGACAAGCTCAACCCACATCAACTAAAACGACTCCGCGCAGCCTTCACGGCAGATGAGGCGCATATCAGTGTCGAAGTCGCCTACCACTGCGCCCAGCAAGTGCGCGATGTCTTCCATCAAGCCACACCTGCCCAAGGCCGACGCCTGGCCGCTCATCTCGTCGAGAGCCTACCAACGTGTCCCATCCCCGAAATCGGCCGCCTGGGCAAAACCCTACGCAAATGGGAGGACGCCTTCTTGGCCTACTTCGACACGGCGGGAGCCAGCAATGCACCGCACCGAAGCCATCAACGGAATCATCGAACTGGGCAGACGAATCGCCAAAGGCTACTGCAACCCCACCAACTACCAACTCCGAATGCTCCTCATCGCAGGAGGCCTAGACACCTCCACCCACACCCAACTCTGAAGAGCCCCTTCACTCTGGCTGGCATCCTCCTCATGATGCTCAACGCCTGGATTGCTCCGTTGCAGCTGGGAAGCTGGCAGTGACTGCATGCGCTGCCGTTGGGTGAGCTGGGTGGGACGCTGTTTGGTGCGGGGCTGCTGTCGACGTTCTTCGAGTACACCTTCCGGAGAGATCAGGAGGCGCACACGTTGGCTCGCTTCCGTCAGATCATCCGGGAGGAGGCTCCGGCGATGCGTGATGCGGTGGTGGAGGGCTTTGCCATCCACCCTGATGACCTGAGACGCGTGGTCACGCCGGAGCTGCTGGACGACATCGCGGCCAACGTGATGGCCCTGCGCCTGGGCGATGAACAGTTCGCCCGCGAAATCTACCGCGACATCCGAGACCAAGCCATCCGCGCCGCTGAGCGGTGGTACGACGTGGCGGTGCGCGTTCGGCTCTCTACTGCAGTAGAGAGGAGTACCGCAGGTACTCCTCTGCTGGACGTCACCGTGGAGTGGGAATACACCACCATTCCCAGCAGTGCCACCCGGCGCTTCGCGTGCGTATCTGACCAGGATGAGTACAACGGGCTCCGCCAGGACGTCCCAGCCACCTCCACCTGGTTCATGGCACCACGCCCTGGCATGGACGCTCGTCGTCGGGAGGCATACGAGCTGCTGGAGCTGACCGTCGGTGGCCGGGCTCAACCCATCCGCCGTAGTACCCGTGCCACCGGCCAGACCTACAGCGTCGACCTGGACGAAGACGCTAGGAGCGGCGAGCCGGTTCGCATTCGTCAGGTCTTCCGCACCATCACCCCGCAGTGGAGCCACCGGCTGTACTTCGCCGCCAGACAACCAACCCGAGGCTGGTCGCTGCGATTGGACTACACCGACACCAATATC
>ERZ773067.1849-NODE-1849-length-11036-cov-2.348420_pt1 | contig 11036 bp, 8 predicted proteins | sample MGYA00580622_ERZ773067 | MGnify/ENA primary metagenome ERZ773067 (study PRJEB29015, sample SAMEA2737998) | human oral metagenome | biome: human oral; feature: human-associated habitat; material: dental | place: China | collected 2113 ...
GAAAAAAGTATATCTTTCAGATATTCATATTTATCTTCTATTTTTATCTTTTTTATTATCATACTCCCCCTTAATCATATGCATTGTAAGAATTTTTATATAATTCCTTATAAGCTTTGCCAAGAACTCCCGGCAGCAGCCTGTCAAACATGATACTTTCCTCTGTCTGCCTGGTATTATCCGCTATGCTTTTTTTAGTAGTCGCCCCGTCATGTATGCGATATACAATACCCGGTTTTTCCATCAAAACAAATCTCCCGTCTAACCCGGAAAGTCTTAAAAGGCATTCCCAGTCAAGGACAAATTTGAACTTTGACATAAACAGATCCTTAGGACACAGCCTTTTATCATATGTACAGCTTGGTGCTATTATAGGATTTCCAAATGTAATCGCCAGTTTTTTTATAAATTTCAGGTGATTTAGATAATTGCATCTAAGTGGCAATCTTAGAATCTTTTTTATTATTGCAACCTTTCCAAAAGGCATTAATCTTTTATTTTTTAATGTCAATGACGAGGTTGTAAAAAGCATCATATCAGGATACTTCTCTTTGTATTTTAACAAATTGCTTACATAGTCTTTTAAATAATAATCATCCTGGTGTGTAATTGTTACCAAATCCGTTTTTGCAATATTATAAGCGAATTGCCAATCTCTGCCGATATTTGATATATCTCCATCTGTTTTTAAGTTATTCTCTAAAACCTCTATATTATATTTTTTTCCCATATCACTGATATATTCATTTACTGTGGAAGTCGCAATTTTAATATGGGATTTTATGTTCTGTCTTTTTAGCGATCTTATACAATCCTCCAAAAAAGGTGACTCCTTATATGCACAGATTACAAATGTGTGTTTCATCTCTACTCCATTGCCTATATTCTATATCGTGCCGTCAGATATTCTGTTATTACTCATACAAAAGCCCCACATAAGGCTTTAATTAAATTTGTCTTACGTCACATCATAATGTTTCTCATTATACCACGAATTTCTTCTTATTGCACGGGTAGATATTTTTTATTAACTGTGTAAAACTTTAAGTGTATTACAGTTCAGGTATTACTTTTATTTTACGATACTGATTTTACTGCGAGGCTATAATTTCATTTCATCGTCACTGCATTAAATACAATAAAAAAATCTATGGACAGCTGCCTGCCATCCATAGATCTTTTTCTATCTTCTATTCTCTTGTGCTGCCCATTTAAAATTCGGCACCTTTTCCTGCCACTTACTTATACCAAGTATATTTTTTGCAAAATCAGTATTATCAAGTGTGTACTTGGACTTATCAATATATCTGAATACTGTCCAAAGCTTTCTCCTTGACACCGCCTGGATATCATCTCCCACATTCATGTTGCAGGTCCACAGTCCAAAGGACAGCCCGGACCGAACCTCCAGAGGAGCATCCACCTGACGGCTTAAAATATAGGCATCAATATGGGGATTGGAATCCACCAGGTAATAGGAATAGGCATAGGCTGCAGCCTGAATCTCTGCCACATCTCCCCGGCTGGGACTGGTGGCGGTAAAGCCCTCCTCAGTCAGCATAATATGCCGCACCCGGCCATCCATCTTCAGCCCATCCTGGGTGAAATAATCCGTCAGCTTGTTTAAATTATAGAAATTGATGATGGGGGAGCCAAAATCATCCCGGAACCATCCGGTTTGGTTGTCATCCCAGAATTCCGGCTCTGTCATGGGAGCAGGATAGGGATGGTAGGCCAGACCCCAGTCAATATTTCCATGGCGGCTTACCAGATCATTAAAATTATCCACCACCTGCCTGCCGCCGTATTTGTTCTTGTTGTTGATTTCATTCATCCAGTTATAGTCCAGGGAATAAAATACCCGGTCATTGGAGCTGGAGGACTTAATGGCAGTATAGAAGATCCGAAAAGCCTTCTCATACTCCCTGGTATAGCTGCGCACATCCCGGTCTCCCAGGTAGTTCCACTGCTGGTTGTTGATCTCATTGCCAATGATCCAGTTGGAAACCTTGCCATAGGAGGGATTGCTTCCATTATAGCGTTCTGCCAAAAAAGCAGCAATGGCCTTGGTGGTTTCCACACCCTCCCTGGAGGAGGTGTTGAACATGTAATAGAAGATATTGTCTCTCCTTACCGCACCGGCAGGCATCAGCTCAGGATGGGCCTCATTGTATCCATTTAAGATAATGGCAGTTACCGTCATATCCTTGCCGGAGAGGGCGCTGATGGTTTTATCATAACTTTCAATCAGACCCTTATTAAAATGATAGGTTTTGCCATCATAGGTATAATCAATACCGCTTCCCAGAATCTGGTTGAAGGCGATATTGGTGGACACATGCTTTACCCCCAGATCAAAGGCATCCGTCAGCATTTTCAATTCAATCTGGAGACCCTTTTTGGAGCTTTGGGTCTTGTAGGCGCTGGTAACCTTGGCCACCGCCTCGGGATTGGTAATGTAATGGGGCTCGCTGATCTGCACATACCTGCTTCCGTCAAAAACAGCCACCGCATAGCTGTTGTAAAGTCTGTCCTCCTGGGATCCCCTGTTTAGAGGCAGGGATATGGTATTGTCACCGGCAGAAAGCTTTTGCAAATAATCCGTGCGGGAACCGATTTCACCTTCCTGGGGCTTTAACTCAAACAAATAAAAACTGCCGTCTGTTCCAGTAAGATCCCCTCCATTGCTTATCTTGATTTCGATATTGGACTTATCGGATTTTACCAAAACCGATGTAACGGCAGAAGTAGCCTGGAGGGCCGGCACCTGTGCCGTGGCCCGGGCCGCACCCGGCAGGGCAAATGTCAGCAGGGCCCCCAGGGATACAATCCCCAAAGCCTTGGTTAATTTCTTCATGAACTCTCCTTTACAATCAACTGCTTTTCTATCTTCATCTCACAAAAGATGTCTTCATTATATCCCATATTTCCCCTTTGCGTTAGCAACAATTTCTTTACAAAATTGTAACGTTCCTCTCTAAACCTGATCCAAAGCCTGTGTAAGATCCTCCAAAATATCCCGGATGCTTTCAATCCCCACAGACAAACGCACCAGGTCCGGGCTGATGCCCCCTGCACGCATTTCCTCTTCCCTTAGCTGTCTGTGGGTGGAGGAGGCAGGATGCAGAATACAGGAACGAGTGTCTGCCACATGGGTGGCAATCATAGCAATTTTTAAATGGGACATAAATTTCTCCGCCCTCTCCATACCTCCCTTGATGCCAAAGGAAATCACTCCGCAGCTGCCCTTTGGCATATATTTTTGGGCCCGTTCGTAGTAGGGACTGCTTTTAAGCCCCGGGTAATTGACCCAGGCTATTTTTTCATGCCCCTCTAAAAACTCTGCCACGGCCTGGGCATTTTCGCAATGTCTGGACATCCGTAAAGCCAAAGATTCCAGACCTAAGTTCAGTATATAGGAGCTGATGGGGGCAGGAATCGCACCCAGATCCCGCATCAGCTGTACTACCGCCTTGGTAATATAGGCTCCCTCCAGACCAAAGGCCTGGGCATATACAATCCCATGGTAGGAAGGATCCGGCGTGGTCAGCCCTGGAAACTTCTCCTGGTGGGCCATCCAGTCAAACCCTCCTCCATCTACAATGGCGCCTCCCACAGTGGCATCATGTCCATCCATATATTTGGTGGTGGAATGGGTCACAATGTCCGCCCCCCATTGAAGGGGCTGGCAGTGGATGGGGGTGGCAAAGGTATTGTCCACAATCAAAGGCACCCCATGGTCATGGGCTGCCTTGGCAAAACGCTCTATGTCCAGCACAATCAAGGCAGGATTTGCCAGAGTCTCTGCAAAAACCGCCTTGGTATTTTCCTGAAAGGCTTGGTTCAGCTCCTCATCGCTGCATTCCGGGTTCACAAAGGTAAAATCAATCCCCATTCTGCCCATGGTCACATGGAAAAGATTGTAAGTTCCTCCATAAATGGCGGAGGAAACCACCACATGGTCCCCGGCTCCTGCCAGATTAAATACAGCAAAAAAATTGGCTGCCTGGCCGGAGGCGGTAAGAAGCGCCGCTGTTCCTCCCTCCAAGGCAGCTATTTTAGCCGCCACATGGTCATGGGTGGGATTTTGCAGCCTGGAATAAAAATAACCGCTTTTTTCCAGATCAAAAAGACGCCCCATGTCCTCACTGCTGTCATATTTAAAGGTAGTGCTTTGGATAATGGGGAGCATTCTGGGCTCCCCGTTTTTTGGCACATATCCCGCCTGAATACATTTTGTTTCTTGTTCCATCATTTCTCCTTATCTAAACACTAAAGCCGCATACAAATCGTAGTAAAAATTTTCAACAGGGAAAAGCAGTTTAAGTATAAAAATCCATACAGCAAAACCCCTGTGAGATCGGTTTTGGACTGGAAGCGGCTGCTCTGGAGGGCCAGCAAAAACAAGGGCAGAACAGGCAGAAAATATCTTCCGCTCACCCCTTCAATATAGTCCCTGGTAACAGGAGTCCAGGCCACCAGCATGGTAAGCATGGCCAAAAACAACACCAAGGCACAAAGAATAAAAAGATATACCCTTTCTCTCATCTTTAAATTTGGAATTCTAAAAATATCCGCCTCAATAAAGTCCTCATCCTCCTGCTTTTTTTCCGCCACAGAAAAGGTGGCCAGCAAAAGTCCCAAAGTCAGTGCAGCCATCACAGGATAGGGAACCCCCACCACTGGATCAGACGTTCCCAGATACCCTCCGGCCAAAGTCTGATGGTAGGTTTCCCCCTGGGTAAGAAAGGTATTGTAAAACAGGCTGACGGCCCTCATCTTATGATGGAAAAGATCCGAAAGATGATAGCTTTCCTGATTGGCCCAGGCTACGGTATTGGGCTGGCTGGTGGAATAATGGGTCAAAGCCGGGAGGTTTACCAATGTGGTAGTCCCCAGCCAGGCAATCAACACAATAAAAAAACACAGCATCCAAAAGGCAAAATTGGGAAGCTGCACCCTTTCGGAATAGGACTTTTTCAAGCTGTATTTCCGAATGGGGATTAAAAACAACAGTCCCAGCAAAGGGGAATAAATGACTTTACAGGGAAAAAAGCAGGCTGTCATCAAAGCCACCAGGCCGATCTGCTTCCATCCCACCCTTTCCTTGACCTCCTTTAAATGGAATACATATCCGGTAAAAAGAAGCATCCCTCCCATTACCATGGCATCATAGGAAAGGGAAGAAACCAGCTCCAGGGTAGTGGGCAGCAGACTGGCCAGGAAAAAGAAAATCTTTCCCCGGGGCATCAAATAAATACCCAAGGTACCCAAAAGAGTAAATGCCAAAAGATTCAAAAACCGTCCCAAAAAAGCCAGCTCCACCGGATTTAGATAGAGAATTCTTCCTATGGAAATACCGATGGCCTGGGGCAGATATACCACAGGGGTGGTTTTCACCGGAGGATGCACTGTCTGGGATTTTTCATAAAATACGCCGTTCACAACAAAATTCCGCTTGCTGCCCGGTGCCTCCTCCAGTCCGTATACAGACCGATAGGTATCCTCCTCCAGTTTGGATCCCAGAACTTTGGCGATGCCCTTGGTATCCTTGATCACCAAAACCCCTTCTCTTCTGGTCTCCGCCGTATCAAAAAGATAGCTTTCCTCCACATCCTCCAAATACAGATCCTCGCTGCGGATAATCACATGGCCGTCCTGGGTGGTGGCCTTTTGAAACAGCATATAATTGGAAATTTTGTAGGCGGAAACAAAGTGGGCAATCTCATCCGGTGCGGACATGGGGGGAAATACAAACATATACATCAGCCCCAGTGAAAGCACTGCCACAGGATAGAGCTTTACCAGTCCTGGCTTAAAAAAGCTCATCCACCCCCCCATAAACAGCATGAGAAAAAGCATGGCTCCTGCCAGAATGTAAAAGATCACCATCAGGTACCTATGTCCTGTCTGCGCCACTGTTAAACCCATAAAATACTTCTGCATCCAAACCAGCAAACCAAAAAAAAGTATGGATAAGAAAAAAATAATCTTACGTTTCATGAAATTATCCCTCAGTTTTTTTATATTTTTTATCTTAACACAGTGGGAATCAGCTTGCAATGGTAGGTTTCACAGTTCCCCTCTCAGAGGAGATGAGGGGAACGGCCCTCCAGGCAGCAATATAGTACCCCCCATGCCAGGGGCCGGTATCACCATACATATAAGTCTGCACGTCAAAAAAGGAGGCCTCCCTTGAAGCCCCCTTTCTGCCATAATTAAATGCGTCTTATTGGTTGTTCCATACACCGAAGCTGTCTACCTGGTAGCGTCCGTCTACAATGGTATTTACCAAAAGCTCTCCGCTCTGGTTCAGATAATACCACTTGTCACTGATAAACTCCCAGCCCTTGGCCATGCCGCCGCTGGGGCTTAAATAATACCAGTTTCCATCCACCTGCTGCCAGCCTCTAAGCATCACCTCATTGTTATCAAAAAGATACCAAACATCATTGATCTTCTGCCAGCCCTTGGCGTACTCATCCGGTGTCAGTTTATAGTACCACTGCTCTCCCACCTGAATCCACTCCTGGGTTTTATCCTTATACTGTTCCTTCCAGTTAGAGGAAGGAGAAGTCTGGGAGCCGGAAGAGGACTGGGTGGTGCTGCCGGAACTGCTTTTGGAAGATGTGCCGGAATTGCCCTTGAATACCTTTATCATATCGGAATCCACACTCTCTTTATCAGATTCGATCTTGGTATCCGCACCTCCCTTTGTGGAATATACCGTGAAATAGTAGCTGCCGGTTCCATTGTCTGCAATCAGCTTGGTAAAATCATACTCGGTCTTGCCCACCGTCTGGGCAGAACCCACCTTCTTGCTGCCCTTGTACAGCTGCACCTTGTATCTGGTTTTGGTCTCTGCCTCATCCCAGTTGGCTTTTGCTCTGTCTCCCATATCCCAGGAAGCATTGCTGATGGAATAGTCATCCGCATAAACCGCCCTGGCCCCTGCCACCAGTGTCACTGCAACCACCAAGGCTGCCAATACTCTTTTCATGGTATCACCCTCGTCTTTCTTGAAAAATCATACACCAGGAGGCCAACAGCCGCCTGCAAGCTAAACAGAGTTTAGCATAATTTTTCTCCAAAACAAGAGAATTCATGAATTTGTAAGTAAGGCGAAAGGAGCTGTACAAAACCTACTCACTGCGCAAAGCGTCAATGGGATTTAAGGTGGCGGCCCGGGAAGCAGGCATGTAACCAAAGATCAAGCCGATGGCCACAGAAACACAAAAGGAAATGATCACCGCAGTGGGACTGGGAGGCGCACTGAAATTCAACAGCTTTCCAATGGCAGGACTTAAACCTCCCCCCAATAAAATTCCAATCATTCCCCCCAGCACACTGGTTACCAGGGCCTCAATAACAAACTGCTGCATAATCACGCCTTTTCTGGCCCCCAGAGCCTTTCGAATGCCGATTTCTCTGGTTCTTTCTGTGACAGACACCAGCATAATGTTCATAACCCCCACACCTGCCACCAAGAGGGAAATACCTGCAATGGCACCCACCATGGCGCTCATCATGGCCACCTGGGCATTAAGGGAATCCAGCATCTGGCTCATACTCATAATATAGAAGTTTTCCGCCTTTTTATAAATTCCGGTTAAAAACTCCGTCAGCACCTCCACTGCCCGGGCCGAGACACTGGTGTTCACGGTGGCAAATACATAGGTTTCCGGAATGGATGTGCTGGTCAGCTGCCCTGCCGTGGAATAGGGAATATGGCAAAAATCATCGCTTCCCCTGGGGGTAAGGGCCAGTTTATCCTGACGCTCCACCACCCCAACTACGGTAAAGGCACTTCCGTTGATTTTCAAGGTTTGGCCTATGGCAGCCTTGGGAGATCCATAGAGCTTGCCCGCCACATAATAACCGATGACCGCCGCCTTTTGCCTGGACAGGATATCGGAATAGGACAAATACCGTCCCTCCTGCAGCTTATAGCTTTTCAGCATCTTATAATCCTCACTGACGCCGGTTACCGATGTGGAGGAAAGCTTTTCACTTCCCGCCTTTAAGGTGCCTCCCACAGATACTGTGGGAGACATCTGGGCAAATAAATCCCGGTTTTCCTCAAAGAAATCGTACATCTCCTCCACGGAGGCATGACGGGTAGGCATATTGGTCACATTCACATTGATCTGGTTTACACCCATGTCCATGTACTGGTTGATCATATAGTTTAAATACCCGCTCATCACGCTTACCAGAATAACCACGGCAGCCACACCGATGATAATGCCCAGCATGGTCAGGAAGGAGCGCATCTTATTGGCCAGAATGCTCTTAATGGCTAGTTTAAAGGATTGTCCCATATTCCTCACTCCCCCCGTCAAAATTGATCTTCCCGTCATGGATGCGGATCACCCGCTTGGCCTCCATGGCAATGGAGTTGTCATGGGTAATCATAATCACCGTATTCCCCTCCTCGTAGATCTTCTTAAAAAAATCCAGCACCTGACGGCTGGTTTTGGAATCCAGGGCACCGGTGGGCTCATCTGCCAAAATCAAGGAGGGATTGGCTGCCAGAGCCCTGGCAATACTCACCCTTTGCTGCTGTCCTCCTGAAAGCTGATTGGGAAGGTTGGCATGTTTTTCCTCCAGTCCCACTTTTGCCAGGGCCTCCATGGCCCGCCTTTTTCTCTCGGATCCGGACACATGGGCATACAAAAGGGGCAGCTCCACATTTTCCAAAATGCTCATTCTGGGAAGGAGATTATACTGCTGGAACACAAAGCCGATCATTTTGTTACGGATGTCTGCCAGCTGGTTATCGCTCATTTTCCCCACATCCTTGCCTCCCAACAGGTAGGTTCCCGAGGTGGGAACATCCAGGGCCCCGATAATATTCATCAAGGTGGACTTTCCGGAGCCGGACTTTCCCACAATGGCCACAAACTCTCCTTTATTGATGGTAATACTGACGCCGTCATTGGCATAGATGGTTTCGCCCCCCATCTTATACTCTTTGCGGATATCCGTCATTTCAATTAATTTTTCCATCCTTACCCCGCTACTCTGCAACAGCTTCTCCGCCGCCTGCACCCTGATATTCAGCGCCCTCGACCGCTCCGCTGCTCTCAGAAGTTTGCGTGTCTATATCCAAATACACCTCATCCCCCTCCTTCAGACCCGAGGTAATTTGTACAAAGTCCGCATTGATGACACCGGTGGTCACCGTTACCTCTTTAAATCCGGCGGGGATCAAAGCGTTATCCGTCCCGGCTCCACCAGCTCCAGCGGCGTCCGCTGCTCCCTGACTCTCCCCGGCGGCTCCTTGGGCTTGGGTATCCTTTACATATACCTTGTTGCCCCGCATAAGGGCTGCTGCCGGAATGGTTAAAGCATTGGAAGCAGATTCCAGGGTAATATAACCGTCCACATTCATGCCGGGAAGCAGGGAATAGTTTTCATCCAAGGTCACCGTTACTGGATAGGTGGATACCCCGTTCTGGGTGGTGCTTTCCAGACTCACACTGGTTACCGTGCCTCCCATATCGCTGTCCGGAAAAGCGTCGGATTTGATCCGCACCTTCTGTCCCTCCTGCACCTTGCTGATGTCCTTTTCATCCACAGACATTTTGAAGGTATAGCTGCTCATATCATAAATCACAGCCATATTGGTGGCCTGATTGTTGTTGCCCCCTCCGGATCCCACCTTATCTCCCTGCTTGTAGTTTTTGGAAATCACCTTGCCGGAAATAGGAGCCTTAATAGTATACTCCTCATAATTTTTCCGGGTGGTGTCCACTCCTTTTTTGGCGGCGTCCACCTCCCCCTGGGCCGTATCCACCGCATCCTTATAGGACTTTAAAAGCTTGGCAGCAGAATCTGATGTCATTTTAAAAATCGGGGTTCCCACAGCCACATAGTCCCCCACATTCACCAGCAGTTTCTCCACCTCCACGGTCTCCTTGAGATCCGCCTGCATTTCCACATTGGTGGCCGCTTCAAAGGTTCCCTCTCCGCTGGAAGAAAACTCTCCCACAGCAGCGGTGGCGCTCATTTTGGTGGTCAGTCCCCCGGGATTGTCTACTTCAAAGGTGACATTTTTAACCAGTCTTCCTCCGTCCAGGGTTTCCTCCATGTTGCCCACGGCCACCACCCTTCCCGGCAGTTCCTCTCTGCTCTCTGTCAGTGTCAAGGTGCCTGCAGTTCCCACAGGAATCATCCCGGCCTCTGCGCTTAAAAAGGGAATACGCACCCGCATGGTTTTGTCATTATAGATGGTAGCCAGCTTTCCTCCTCCAGAGACTTTATCCCCCGCTTGAATGGGCAGCTCTTTAATATAGCCGCTTCGGGAAGAACGATAGAGATTCCCCCCAAACTCCGCTGAGGCCTTGGCGTAATCCTGGGTGGCGGTGGAATAATTGGCGTTTGCCCGGGTCAGGGAATTGTTCACAGAGTTTAACTCCGATTCCATGGAGGAAACATCAATCTGGTACAGCACCTGATCCTTTTCCACCATATCCCCCACCTCAAAATCCGCCGCCACAATATCCCCGGACACCAGGGATGTAATATTATAGGTATTCTTAGGGGTAATGGTGCCTGAGGAGGAAATCTCTGAAGAAATATCCTGCACCGTCGCCATGGCTGTGGGAACATCCGCAGCCATATTGGCTGTCTTGGATGCCATACGTCCTTTGATATAGAGAAAGGCCCCGGCTGCCACCACTGCCAAAATCGGAATGACAATAAATCTCTTTTTCATATTCTCCCCTGTTAATCCACAACGTAGTCTATAACCGTGTAAGTGGTGGTTCCCTCCGTGTCGGTATTCATCTCCACAACCAAGGTAACATCATCATTAACCTTCAAGCTGCCATAAATAGAAAAGGCAAACTGCATATCACTGGAGGTGAGAGAATATTCCTGGCCGTCTACCACCACCGAACTGGGCGTTAAGGTGGAGGTGGACTTGTAGTAAATATTTTCAATCACCCCATGCACCGCTCTTCTTCCACTGCTGGAATCGGTATTTTCGTCATAGGCCCAGATCGTCTTGGCGGCAACGGAATAATAAATCA
>ERZ773067.1852-NODE-1852-length-11024-cov-8.467408_pt1 | contig 11024 bp, 9 predicted proteins | sample MGYA00580622_ERZ773067 | MGnify/ENA primary metagenome ERZ773067 (study PRJEB29015, sample SAMEA2737998) | human oral metagenome | biome: human oral; feature: human-associated habitat; material: dental | place: China | collected 2113 ...
GCAGAAGCGCCGACCTATGTCGGTTCCCTGTCGATCTTCGCCACCTACCAGGGCGATGTCCAACAGGTGGAGATCGATGCAGACGGTGTTATTCCCGAAGCACTGGAGACAACGATGACGAGGCTGGAACGCGAAGGCAAACGCATCAAGTTCTTCTACTGCCTGCCGAACTTCCACAATCCTGCAGGAGTCACGCTCTCCGAGGAACGTCGTCCGGAGATCATCGAGATCTGCCGCCGTCACCACATTCTGATCGTTGAAGATAATCCCTACGGTCTGCTCGGCTTCGAGGGGCAGACCTACACGGCCCTGAAGACTCTCGCACCCAACGACGTCGTTTACCTCGGTTCCTTCTCGAAGATCTTCGCACCCGGGTATCGAGTCGGATGGGCAGTGGCTCCGCCCGCTGTCAGGGAGAAGATGAAGCTGGCCTCCGAGGCGGCGATTCTCTGCCCGAGTTCAGTCGGTCAGTACTCCGTCTCCACCTATCTGGAGAGCTTCGACTGGAAGCAGCAGGTCGAGGAGTTCCGAGGCATGTATCGCGGTCGCCGTGATGCCATGATCTCTGCGCTCGGGGAGTTCATGCCCATGTGTACGTGGAATGTGCCTGCGGGTGGCTTCTATGTGTGGGTCGGATTGCCCGATGGCCTGGATGCCAAGGACATGCTGCCACGCGCAGTCACCAATCTTGTCGCCTATGTCTCCGGCACGGCCTTCTATTCTGGAGGATCCGCGGGGCATGATCATGTCCGGCTGTCCTTCTGCTACCCAGAGCCAGCAGACATTCGAGAAGGCGTGCGACGGCTGTCCGAAGTGGTCACACAGGACCTTGAACTCGTCACCCTTTTCGGTCCGTCTCATACCCGTCCCATTGAAGGCGTGTCCGCCCCCGCTCCGGATCAGATCTGAGGAAGCATTATGACTGAGTCGACAGAGTTCGTAGAGTCTACGGCAGCATCCACAGCCACCAGCACCGAGCCGCTTCGCATCGCCATTCTCGCTGGTGGGCTCAGCCACGAGCGCGATGTGTCTCTACGCTCCGGTCACAGGGTCGCATCCGTCCTGAAGCATCTCGGCCACACCGTGCTTGTTCTCGATGTCGATGCTCGCACTATCGCATCGCTACGCGCATTCGGCCCAGACGTCGTATGGCCGCTCGTCCACGGCTCGCACGGGGAGGACGGCGGGCTCCAGAACGTACTCATTGCTCTCGGACTGCCGTACGTGGGAACACATTCTGACGGTTGCCAGCGAGCTTCATTCAAGCCGACTGCTAAGGCCACCGTGAGAAGACGGGGCGTTGCGACGCCGGACTCGGTCACCCTGCCCAAGGCATACTTCTCCCAGCTGGGGGCCCAAGAAGCTCTTGGTCTCGTGTCGTCTCACCTTGGTCTACCAGTCATCGTCAAACCGAATCAGGGCGGTTCCGGCCTCGGCGTCTCTTTGGCTCATGACGCCGATGAGCTTCGCAACGCCATGGTGGCCTGCTTCGCTTACGACGAGCGGGCACTCATCGAGCAGTACGTTCCCGGCACAGAAGTAGCCATCTCCGTCGTCGATGTAGGAGAGGGGCCGAAGGCGCTTCCACCAGTCGAAGTTGTATCTGAGGGGGACTACGACTTCGACGCCAGGTACAACCCCGGGCGCTCGGAGTATTTTGTTCCAGCGAGGCTCAGTCCCACGCTCTTCGAACAGGTTCAGGAGACGGCGGTATTGGTGCACCAGACGCTTGGACTCGGCAATCTGTCCCGCACTGATCTGATCCTTGATGAGAACGGGACACCCTGGTTCATTGATGTCAATGTCGTGCCGGGCATGACCGAAACCTCGTTGCTGCCGCTGGCAGCTAAGGCCGCCGGTGATCTGCCAAGCTTGTATGACGCGCTGGTCCGTCATCCATCCGTCCGCCCGTGAGAACGGCTTTGCGCTTCGTCATTTCTCTCGTATGGATGAACACGCCACGTTTCACGTGAAACATCTTCGATGAGAAACGCATTGTTCGATGTGGCTACTGTCAGCTGTTTTGAGCATCGCATCATGAAACAGAGCCATGGTGATGCCGATGCGTGACCGTATGCGAGCCGGGCGCCCTCAGGACTCCACTAAGTCTTGAGGGCGCCTGGCTTGTCAGGTACCGCCAGTGCAGGACATGCAACCAGCCTCCGTAGCCCCTTTAGCCGTTAACAGGCTCGCTGAGATTGCTTGACTACGAGAATTCGAAACTGCTTGCGCGGATGGTCTGACGCTGTCTCTTCTGATCAGACTCAGCCTCGTGTGCGCAGACCACGCGTATCAGCTGTTTATCTAGGACAACGCTCAGTACGGTAGGGAGCCGGTTGGGTTTGGAGACTCGTCCATAGATCGACACACGGATGTCGAGAAAGATAACGTGCCGGGTGCCGATGGACTGAAACCGTCCCATTCCGCCAGCCCCAAGCAACTGGAGATCGCTCATGCAGCCGGGCCCAGGGTTTCGACGGCAGCAGCTATTTCTAGGGCTGCTTACCCGTATCCGCGGCCTATACTTCTCGACTTGGATTGTGCTAGAGTCTCACTGCCAATACTTCTCAACGCCATCCGCATGGTTTCACGTGAAACACGGATGATCCGTGCGATATCGGGCGTCGGCTTCAAAGCTCGTGGACCCAAACTTCTGCACGTACAGCACTGGGACTTTCGAGCCTCGTCGGTCCAGCGGCCAGACAGACGAGTTGACGTGAGTGAAGAGCAACGCGCAATGCCACCAACATGGAGGAGCGTCGACCTCAGGTGCTTGGCTTTCAGATGTAAACGATGCACGTTTCGCCATCCTTTAGGGAACAGGAATAGACGCAGAACAAGTCGTAGCAACTCACCTCCGCCTGGGGGCACTCCCCACGATCGTCAGTCCTCCCGAATGCCCCGCGCATGACCCGGATAGACGCTGTCGAGCCGTATGCGGCAGGCGTTTTCTCTTCTCCACCGTATGCATCAGCCACGCTCAGATCGAAGGCGTCATGTACTCGAGCCTTCAGTGATATGAGCTTGTTTCACGTGAAACGTAGACCGAGCAGCTTCGTCTTGCTAAGCCAGTAGTATCGGAGCCGGCTACATCTCATTCGGCTCACAGATGCACGTCCACCAGGACATTCCTGCAGTGGCGAGATGAAGTGCGGATAGGCGCCACACCGTCACTTGTTTTCAGCAGTCCGCCCACGTTGAACACCATGGATCTATGACAGAGCGCCCTCGGCATCTCCATTTGCCCACAGGCTCGATGTCTACTCCCCGAAGGCGCCATGGTGCGCATTCAGCCGGGTCACTACGGAGCCTCGCGAACCTGTTGCTGTCTGCTTCCTCCGCTCAGAAGGGCTCATTCATTCCCCTGCGAATCTCCTCATACTGTCATTGATGACAGCATGCGAAGTGTTCATGGTGTATCGACAGCACAGGTCATGAATAACTACAGCGGGTATGAGCGTCTTCAGCCCAAAATACCCCTACCCCGAGGACTATCCTCAGCTCAGGCACATCACCGTATAACGCTCCGTACCAGGTACCTTTCCACGGTGACAGTCGCAGACTTTACGTCGCGACTCACTCGAGTGCCCGACCTCTATAGCGAATCAGCTCGGCTCTCCACCCAGGGGCGCCACCACTCTGGCCGCGACCGCCGCCTCCGCGGAGCAGTGTTCTACCGGTAGTCAGATCGATACTGCTTACTCAATGACGACCGAGCGTCGCAACAATCTATCGAGCCGGAGCATAGATTCGGGCCAGGAGAACTGCCTCCAAGGTCCGCCACTGTGCTTTGTTTCAGATCGGCGCACAGAGACATTTTCCAGAGGATCCCTCCTCTACCCAGACCTGATAGCGGTCACTACTTCCCAAGGTCACGACACTCTCCACCGCCACATCGCAATCCAGTATCAAGCCACTCGTTGTGTTTCACGTGAAACGTCTCCCTGGCCGTCGGCGCCGATCTCACCACGGATAACGCCAGGCAAGTGTTTCACGTGAAACATGAGCACTTACCTTCCCCATCAGCAAGATTGCGAGACTTAATGGCCTAACAATCAAAGCGCACCTGCTTCTCAGTTCACCGTGCTGTGTGATTCCGGCCCCGCTGATCACAGCAGAAGGCGACTGATCCTCACGACGACCGTTAGACGCACGATGACGAGCAGGCCTGTGTTTCACGTGAAACCCTGCCAGCACAATGGATCCGCCTCGACGTCATTGCCGATCTGTGTGGTCCATTCACACCTTCAGCGCCCTGGAAGAACTAAAACACGATGCACGTAAGCGCGAAGACTGCCCCTCGCTTCTGCGATGACAACGGGTGTCCAAAGCAGCCCAACCGGGCCAAGTGCCGCTGCTCGGCCCTCGAACAGCTCTTCAGAACGCCTCCAAACTCAATGCACTCCCACCAGAATCATGCCCTTCCTGTGCACGAGGACGCTGCAGCCTTCATCCCAGTTAACGACACTATTCCTCACGAACATTCTCATGACCATTCAGCATCTCGTTCACTGAATCTCCCCGTAGATCGTCATGAGCGATCTTCTCCACGTATAGCCACTTAAGATGGCTCACGCGTACTAGGCAGAAGCTCCTTACCCGGCCTATCTACCACAGGCAGATTCCCACTACTCAGCGTGCGTTCGATCGCTTGCCGCCTCTCACTAGCCGACTCAAAGAACTCGACATCATCAATCGTCATACCGAAGGATTTCCATCGCTGAGACCTCTACGATGGCGAGCCTCTGAACCAGTTCAGAGGCAATGCGCTCGGGCACGGTATCTTCAGGTTTCACGTGAAACCGCCGATCTTGGCTTCTACTTCGGAGCTATACGCTCCTCGGCACAACAAGCCGCCCGACCCAACTCGATCCGCTCCTCTACCAGCCATGTGCGACGACTGCAATACACAAAACCTGCATCGGAACAGGATGCCTGCCGCCGCCTCCGAAGCGATCGCTGTTGTGACACGATCACTGCTAATGCGCTCCAGGGTTCTGTGCGCACTGTCGAAGCGGCTAAGTTCTCACAAGGCAGAGGTTCGCGCTTCCCATATGTAAAGAATCTACCCTGACGGCCGCTGCTCCTCGGCCTCTCCTTCTAGCCTCCCACCTACAACAAACGCCTCTCCTCCAGCACGGCAGATAGAGTCCGTACCGTCAATGGTCGGCGTGCTTTCAGAGCAGCACAGATTCAGCAGTAGAACAACCACGTGTCACATGAAACAGCCGTTCGACGCATCCCTACGCCGCGAGCGTCCTGAACCGTCGTCGAACCATGTGAGAATCGGGCTCTGTCGAGACCTCATCAGAGTAGCCCTTCGCCGCGGCAGCACTAGGTCGGGCGTAGGCGTCGCGGTCACATCACTTGCACCGCATAAGAACCCAATTGGGACTCGGCAGCGCCACTGATCACCACCAGAGAGCCTTTGAGCAATCGTGAGGTCCCTTCAGACACTAATAACAAAAACGTTTTAATTAACCAGTTCTCATAGAGGCCTGACATGCTCTTCTTCTTGCGCCACACGCCTGCTCCTGGCTCACCGGCCAGCCCACTAGTTCAAAGCTGTCCGCACTGTCCGAGCTTCTCATCATCATCGAGACCGGAGCTGACCATCTACGACGACACCGCCTGGGGCCCCAATCGTTCCCGCACACCGCATGCACACGTGCTCGGAAGAAAGCCCTTTCATCCGCAGCTGTAGCGAAGCACTCCAGGATCGAACAGGAATCTAAAAGCAGAACGCGGATCGCTCTACCTCTTGGGCACTCTCCCAAGAGGGTTCTCAGGCTGGAAAGCTCCATCCAGCCGATGAGAAGAACCGGCATGAGCACAAGAACACGACGAGCGCGCTCTGTTAACCATGGCGAGTTCTACCGCCGTACTACACACATCTGGGCATCCCAGGACGTCCGTCCTCGTGGCCGGCAGATATGCATGCGCATAGCGCTCCACCCCATGGAACGCCAGTGCTGAGCATCTTCAGTACAGCTTCAGCATCGGCTGATCACTCGGCGAGCTCATTCCTCGTCCAACGACGTCCCCGGAGCGAGAGCAGTAACGATGCGCGCCAGGTCATCATCACCCGCGAACTCAATCGTAATCCGCCCCTTCTTGGCTCCTCGGGTTACCTTGACCCTCGTATCGAACGCATCTGAGAGCCGTGTCGATAAGGCAGGAAGAGTCGCCGATCGCGTACGGAGCGGCTTGGCTCGCCGAGTATCGGGCTCGTCGTGCAGGGCCACGAGTTCTTCTGTTGCTCGCACTGAGAGCCCTTCGGCCACAATGCGCTGGGCGATACGTTCCATAGCCGCAACATCAGGAAGGCCCAGAAGAGCCCTGGCGTGTCCAGCCGACAGCACCCCCGCAGCAAGGCGTCGCTGCACAAGCGGAGGCAGCTTCATGAGGCGCAGGGTATTCGAGATCTGCGACCGAGAGCGTGCGATCCGTTGCGAGAGCTCCGCATGCGTGCAGTTGAAGTCCTCGAGCAACTGTTGGTAAGCAGCAGCCTCCTCCAGCGGATTGAGCTGGACCCGATGCAGGTTCTCCAGGAGAGCATCCCGGAGTAGGTCCTCGTCAGCTGCATAACGGACGACAGCCGGAATCGTCTCCAGTCCGGCCTCTTTCGCGGCCCGCAGACGCCGCTCTCCCATGATCAACTCATAGTCGGCCTCGCCGTCGTCGCCATGTTCGCGACGACGCACGACAATCGGCTGGAGTAGACCGACTTCCTTGATCGATGCGGCGAGCTCAGTGATGTCGTCCTCATCGAAAACCTGACGCGGCTGGTGCGGATTCGCGGCGATCAGGTTCACAGGCAGATCTGCGAAGGTCGCTCCCGGAACCGGGACGAGTGACGACTCCTCGGTGTCGCCGTCCTTCACGGTCTCCGCCTCCTCCACCTTGATGTCAGCAGGTACCTCCTCCGGTTCGGGAGCAGCCTGGGCAGGTTCCTCTCGCCGCTTCTCGACCTTCTCGGAGTCATTCTTCGCCGATGTTTCACGTGAAACACTGCGGGCAGTCTTGGAAGGCTTGGATTGTGTCGAGGCCTTCTTCTTGGACGCACTAGCGCTGGAGTCCGAGTTCTCCTTCGCAGCCGAGCTACGCCGCGATGTTCCCTTCGCCGCTGACGACTTCGATGGTGACTTCTTCGTCCGTTTCGAGGGCGCTAGAAGCGTTGCCGCGATGTCGTCCGATGTGCGCTGGCCGCCCCCCGCCTGAGATGCTTCATCGCTCGTCTGATCATCAGTCGCTTCAGCGTTCTTCGCAGTTGCCTCTTCCTGCGAATCCGGGAAGAAGACATCCGTGGGACGCGCCGACGGCGTCTCCGCCTGCGTCTCGGGAATGAGCGCCTGAAGTCCCCTACCGAGCCCGCGCCTCTTCTGCGCCATCGTCACGCCTCCTGTGCGTCGTCTGCGTCATTGCTACCAACCGCTGAGTTCTCCCAACCGGCGACCCCGCGCTGAGCGATCTCCTGCGCAAGCTGCTTGTAGGCCACCGCCCCTGAGCACCGCGGATCCCAGAAGACCACAGGTGCACCGAACGATGGTGCTTCCGCCACACGCACCGATCGTGGGATACGGGTATGAAGCGCCGCGTTGGGGAAATAGGCCCGAACTTCTTCCTCGACGTCCCGAGCCAGGGTCGTGCGCTTATCGAACATGGTCAAGGCGATCATGGAGACCGTCAGTGCTGGATTATGGATCCGCGCGATGCGCTCCACCGACCGGGTGAGCAGTGCAAGACCCTCCAGGGCGTAATACTCGGCTTGCATGGGAATGAGAACTTCACCGGCAGCGACGAATGCATTGATCGTCATCAGGCCCAGACTCGGCGGGCAATCAATGAGCACATAATCCAGACGAGGCAGGCCGGATGCCTCTCGGCTCCTCAAGTACTCCTGCAGCGCGTGGTGCAGACGCGACTCGCGCTCGGGAGTACTGATGAGTTCGATCTCAATGGCTGCCACATCGATTGTTGCCGGTACGCACAGCAGAGTCTCCGAGAAATGGGTTGCCACCACCACTTCCTCAATGCGGCTCCCATCGACAAGGACCTCGTAGATGGAGACCTGCTCATCATCATGCGCAACGCCGAGAGCCGTCGAAGCATTGCCCTGAGAGTCGGCATCGATGACAAGGACATGAAGTCCAGCTTCCGCCAGCGCAGCTGCGACATTGACCGTCGTCGAAGTTTTGCCGACCCCTCCCTTCTGGTTGGCGATAGCGATGATACGAGTCTGATCCGGATGCGGGAAACGCACTCCAGCGAACTCCTCTAGCGCCGAGTGATCGGCACGCAGCTGCTCGAAGATAGACGATCCCGACAAAACTGTTCTCCTCGGATGACGTCCCCGATCGCGTCCACGAATCGGGCACTTCAGTCTACGTGAGCTGGCCGACGCCGACGACCAGCCCCGCCGCATACGTTGTGCTCAATGACATGTTTCAAAGATTCCTGACGCATGTCGCGCTGTCGGACTCGCAAGTCGATCGCACTCCGCGGCCAGTGCGACCATGATGCGTCATCGCTTGGGTCTACGCACCTCGACGACCTTGGTCAGCTCTTCGCCCGGCGTCACAACCTCGTGAATGATCGCGGGATCAAGCTTAGCCTTCTTAATGACGTACTTCGCGGCCTCGGCCTCAACCTCGGCCTTGGCGCCTTTAAGAGCCAATAGACAGCCCCCTCGGCGAAGGATCGGCGCCGTGATCCGTACCAGCTTGGTCAAATTGGCGACGGCCCGAGCAGTCACGGCATCAAATCGATCCCTGACCTCCTCGGCACGAGCGCGGCGTATGGTGACGTTGTCCAAGTCGAGCTCGAGAGCAACGTCCTGCAACCATGCAACGCGACGCTCCATTGTTTCTATAAGTGAAACCTCTAAATCGGGTCGCAGGAGCGCAATCACAATTCCTGGAAATCCAGCACCGGAACCAACATCGGCCACTGTTCCACGAGCGGGCAGAAATGGCACCACTGCAGCAGAATTGACTATATGGCGACTCCACAGACGGGGCAGCTCGCGCGGCCCGACAAGTCCACGCAGCTCACCCTCCGAAACAAGCATTTCAGCGAAGCGCTCGGCACCCGCGAATGCGACTCCGAAAAGTTCTCGAACCTCATCTGACGGTTGTTCAACCGACATTGAAGAACTTTCTCGTGAACGCCCAGCGGGCGCATCATGGCTCACGTCATTCCTGCCCGAAAGTCTCGGCACCGCTGTCGGCGGGGCGATCCTCAGTCTCAGCTCCAGAATCGCTGGAATCCTGTTCTGCAGGCAGCACGACGACATAGCGCTCAGGTTCGGCGCCCTCAGATTCCGAGATCAGACCCTCGGCGGCCACAACATCATGGCAGACCTTACGTTCGAAAGGATTCATGGGCTCCAGCGATACGGTGTCGCCAGTGACTCGAACCCGTTTCACGGCCTCCTGCGCGACCTTCGTCAACTCAGAGCGCCGCTCGGCCCGATAACCATTGATATCGAGCATGAGGCGGGATCGGTTACCGGTGCGAGTCTGCACCGCCAGACGAGTGAGCTCCTGAACGGCTTCGAGTACTTCGCCATCACGACCGACGAGAACGGCCAGCTCCTGGGCATCCCCCTCCTCAGAGGCAACCACCGCAATGGACGCGCGGCCATGATCAACGTCAATGTCGATATCTCCTCCGAGATCGACGATATCGAGAAGTTCTTCAAGGTAATCGGCACCGACCTCACCCTCTTCTTCGAGGCGCTTGACGGTGTTGGACGGGGCGGTGTTCTCGCTCATGATGAGTCCGTTCTTCTCAATGTTCCGACTGTGACTCAGCTCCGGCGCTTCTTCTTATTCTGGGCCTTGCGCCGCTCGGCTGCGCGCTTCCGCTCACGCGCCCGCTTCTCGTAGCGACGACGCGCGATCTCCTCATCCGTCAGACCTCCGGGTCTGCGGGACGACGATTCACCCTCAGCCGTCATAGCGGCTTCATCCGCATTCTCATCGGTGGCGGCTTCATCCGCGGTCGATGACTGCTCAGAGTTCTTCTTCTGCCGGTCCTTTCGCACCGGCTGGGCACGCTGCCCACTGGTAGAGACCTTCCCCTCAGCCTCGGCCTTCGCGCGTTCCTCCTCTTCCAGAGAGGGCAGACCCTTGCGGGCGCGCTTGGCATTCTCACGGGCTCGGAACTTCTTCTCCGCCTCCGAACCGGGCGCAGGCATCCGACTAATGGTGTAGAACTGCTGCCCCATGGTCCACAGGTTCGAGGTGACCCAGTAGATCAGCACACCGATCTGGAACTGCACACCGGTAAATGCGAAGAAGATGGGCATAATCGTCATCATCATGCGCTGAGAGCGCATCATGGGATTGTCCGAGTTCTTGGATGACTCGGGCATATTCTTCATGCTCAGCTGCGCCATCGTGTACCACTGTGTGGCGCTCATGGCGATGATCATGATGACGGTGACGATCTTGACGGTCAGGGCCGAGGATATATCCGAAGGATTCATGAAGGACGAGGAAAGACTCGCCCCGAAGACCGTGGAGTGTTGAACCTGATTCGCCAGATCGGCAGTGAGCGGACCGATCGAATCACGGCCCTCATAAGTGCCCTCGGCAATCGCCTGGAGATTCGCCAGCACCCGGAAGAGCGCGAAGAATATAGGCATCTGGATGAGGATCGGAAAACAGGAGGCGAAGGGATTCGTCCCGTGTTTTCGGTACAGCGCCATCATCTCCTCCTGTTGGCGCTGCTTCGAAGCGGCATCCTTCTTCCCCTTGTACTTCGCCTGAAGCGCCTGGAGCTCGGGCTGCATGAGCTGCATTCCCCGGCTGGCCCGAATCTGCCTGACGAACAACGGCATGATGAGGATCCGTACGAAGATCGTCAATCCAATGATCGACAGCACCCAGGCAACGCCTGGACCATCACTCAGGCCGATGAGAACCAGGAATTTGTGGATGTAGACCATGACCCAGGCGACGGCGACCTTGAGGGGCCACAGGATCGTGTCCATTGCACTCCTTGCTATAAGGCTATAA
>ERZ773067.1858-NODE-1858-length-10990-cov-3.316964_pt1 | contig 10990 bp, 10 predicted proteins | sample MGYA00580622_ERZ773067 | MGnify/ENA primary metagenome ERZ773067 (study PRJEB29015, sample SAMEA2737998) | human oral metagenome | biome: human oral; feature: human-associated habitat; material: dental | place: China | collected 2113 ...
ATCACAGCGCACCTGCGGGATGTCGCCGAGAGCATCGAGGAGGTGCCGTGTGAGATGCCGCACCATACACATTCTTCCTTTGAGAAAGTGCGTGAGCGGTACGGCGCCGTGCGTAAACGCGGCGTACGCGCAGAATCCCCAATACACGGTGCAGGCATTGTGTGCCCGCGCTTCGGTACGCACCTGGACGGCATTCTTTCACGCTTGAGGAGCAGGCTCGACAAGGCAGATGAAACCTTTTCCGAGCGCCTTCTGCGTCTCATTGACGAGCGCGGTATGACCGATGTTGAAGTTTACAAGCGTGCGGGGATAGACCGCAAGCATTTTTCCAAGATGCGCAACGACAAGAACTACCAGCCGAAAATCAAGGTCGTCTATGCTCTTATATTTGCGCTCAGGCTGAATCTCGACGAGGCGAAGGATCTGCTCGCGAGCGCGGGCTATGGGATCTCACCCGCACGTGAATACGATCTTGTGATGGAGTTTTGCATTATGGAGGGATACGATATTGACACGGTGAATGGGATTCTGTATGAGATGGGGATGGATGTACTGATGTGATCTTTATGCGTTGATGTATGATACAGGGATGACAAGGATAAACATTATTTTGGCATGGATAATAGCTGTCCATGCCTTTTTCTGTACGGACAACGGATAAAAAATGTCGCCTGTGGCGACCTGTGGATGTGAACACTCTGGTAAAATAAAGGCAGACAGAAAAAGTGATATGGGAGGTATGTATCATGGGTATCCTGCAAAATATTTTTCATGCCGTGCATCCGCCGTGTGCGCACTGTCCCTATCGTCTCGGGCTGATACGATTTGTGCAGAGTCCGTGTCCTGCGTGTATCATGTACGGTTATCGCATGTATGACGAGCTGACGCGCGGACGCAGGCACATTCTCGGCCTTGAGCGGACAGGAGAGCGACGGGACGGAGCGGATGATGGATTTCGGAAACAGGGTTGATGGGACTTATGCAAGGTATCATCGTAGGAGTTAAGGAGTTTATCCACATAGTGGCGCTCTTGATTCAATACGGCATCACAAAACTGCTGTATGGTATCTTTATAGTGATGAAGATACTTATTTTACTATTGATGGACTTATTGCGGTAGAGAGGCGGACAGGAGCTGTATTCTGCTTTGATAAAGTCTAGTCCTTCCCGCTGGCATATCCCTTTTCGGCGGCCTCAACGGCAAGGCCGATGATGCTCTTGTGTCCGGTCTTGCTGAGCATGTTGCTGATGTGGAAGCTCACGGTGCGCTTTGTGATGCCAAGCTCCTGTGCAATCTCATGATAGCTCATGTTGCGGCAGACGCGTTGGAGTATGGCAAACTCGCGCTCCGTGAGCTGTACCCCTGTCTCACCAAAGGAGGAGGTGCCCCGCGCATCGGGATAGATTTGGGCGCCCGCCATCGTCGCGCGGATGCAGTCGGCGAACGCTTCCCCCGAGGACTCCTTGTAGATAAAGCTGTCGGCACCTGCTGCACGCGCCCAGTCTAAAAATGCGATTTCCTGCATCCCTGTCATGAGGATAACGCGCAGCTCGGGGAACGATGCCTTCAGGCGCTCACAGATTTGTATGCCGCTCGTGCGCCCCTCCATGCAGATGTCCATGAGAACGAGATCGGGGCAGAGCCTCCGGCACGCGGTCTCTGTCAGTTCAGAGAGCGTGCAGGTGCCGACGATACTCAGATCCTTCATGGGAGAGAGGATTTTGACAAGCCCTTCGAGCAGTATTTTTTGATCGTCTACGAGTAGGATCTTTATCATGCTGCGTTCTCACCGACCTTTGCATTGAGTTCAAAATGGGGACTAGGTGTGATCCTAAGGACACCGCCGATCCCCTGTATGCGCTGCATCATGCCGCGCATACCGCCGCCGGGGGTAAAACCGTGGGGGCAGCCAAGACCGTTGTCGCGGATGTGCAATTCCTGCTCTGAGAGCCGGATGGTGACGGCGCTTGCACGTCCGTGACAGATGGCGTTGCTGAGTGCTTCACGGATGATGGCGGTAAACGCACGGGCACGGTGCAGATCGGATGGGAGATTGCCGGAGAGCGTAACCGTTACGCCGAGGCTGCGGTATGTATCGACCATATCAGCGAGCAGTGACCAAGGATGCGCTTCCTGCGAGAGCGGTACCGTTTCGAGCAGACTGTCGATGCGCACGATGGTTTCGAGTGCATCTTTGGGTGCGGGGCTTGAAAGGAGTTGTTGGAGCATACTGATGCGTTGTCCGAGGATGTCGTGCACGCGCATGGTGACCTCCTGCAGGGTGCGGTGCCGCTCAGTTTTCTCTAAGGTTTCGAGCAGATCTTTTTGCTTGCTGACCACGGACGAGAGCAGGGCGTTCTTCGTCTCCAACTCCTGCGTTACGGTATCCAGTTCTGTGACGCAGGAGGCCGTCATCTGCCAGCCGGAGAGCCCCTTTGTCAGTCTCGTGCGCTGCACGAGCCATGCGTCCCCTGCAGCGAAGCGAAAGAGAAAGGAGTCCGCCCGCGCTTTCTTTTCGGCAAGGGATGGACAGTTGAAATCGCCGAGTGCCGTCCAAAAAGCATCGGCGCTGCGGAACTGCTGCCCCAAAAGGCGCTCCATAAAGCGCAGCATTTGGATGTTCACGAGTACGGCGACGCCGTTTGTGTGGGCAAAGAGAATCCCATCAGGTAAAAGGTCAAGCCCCGCGCGGATGGAGGCGGTCGTGACCTCCTGTGCAATCAGTACGCGGCGTACAGTGACGAGGTATATGAGACGTGCACTGAGGATCAGCATGGCGAGCAGGGCGCTCTGCGGCAGGAATGCGTCTGCAAGAGGCAGCACGAGAAAGCCTGCCGCGACGAGCGGCAGACCGCTCCACGGGCTTTTTCCTGTGACATAGGAGCCGATGATGAGCGCGAAGCTGCCGGTGAGGAACCGCTCAAACTCCATCCATGCGCCCGACATCAATCCGCCGAGCATGAGCCCCCAACTGCCGCCAAAGAGCAGCGTAACGGAAAGGATCAGCAAGAGTGCGGCGCACTCAGGCAGGATGCGGGACATGCGGCGCCTGCCCAAATGCGTTGTTTCCCTGAAGAGCATGACACACGCAGCGATGAGGAGGAGGCACGCAAAGAGGACAAAGAGGAGATGCTGCCCATATCCATAGGAGGTCAAAGATGCCATGAATCTTCCTCCTCATCTGTCTTTGGGGGAGCAGCATCGGAAGGCTCTGCCGGGCGTGCGCAACTAGCGGTGACGGAGAGGGCATAGCCAAGATCGCTTTGTACGATGTTCATTTTATGCTGGTGCCACGCCGCTGTCCATGGAATAATCCACTCCTCCTGCGGCATCATGAATACCACACAGGGCGCATCATCGCTATGAAAGCGACAAAAGATATCTTGGGTGTGCTGTCGTGCACCATATGCAAGAAACTCGGCGAAGAAATCAAAAAGAGCGAGTGCAGTCTCTGTACGTACGGGGCTGCGCAGCGCCCAGTCCACACCCACGCGCAGGTCTAGGAGGCGCAGATAGGAGCAGATTTCAGAAATGGCCATGGAAAGCTCATCGGCACGGATAAAACCGTTTTCCTGTCCTTTGAGAAAGAGTACGCACCGCTTTTTGAGGTAAGATGAGAGCAGGTTGAGCCACCGAATGAGGCGTGTGACCTTTTCGGGCGCAGTGATCTTCATCAGCTGTGTACGGTAATGACGCAGCAGGGGACGCTTGCTCTCTAGGATGGTCTCTAGCTCCTCAGAGAGCTGCTTTTTGAGCGTGAGCGTGAGATGCTCCTTACGTATGCGGTGCTCCCTGCGCAGGAGCATATGGGAACGCTGGAGCGCATCGCGCAGGAGTGCGAGCTGCTGTTGACGCTCGTGCAGACGGCTCAGATCCTCATGCCACACGATGGTACCGCCGTCCACCTCCATGCGTGAGATGCGGATGTGGGGCGCGCCTATTTCTGACGGTGCGGCAGAGGCAAAAATTATCCTTCCTGCCGCATCAACAAGCTGCATATGAAGGGGCGAATGAGAGAAAAATGCCTCGTGGAAACGGTTGGACGGCATCAGACCTGTGCGCAGGCAGATCTCCACAAGGAGCAGGAAAAAGAGCACGGTGGCGCAGGTCAACTCGATCCACTCAAACCGTTCATCGTAGTGCAGCACAGCAGAGTAGAAGATGAAGAAGGCAAAAAGCAGGAACGGGAGCACCATCGAAGGGCGCAGTACTTTTTGGTGCTGTGCTTTTTTGAGCAAAAAGAGGAGCGCCGCAAAGATTTCAAGGAGCCAGAGCACCCAGTAGGCATAGGTGCCCCATGCGGGACGCTCCTCCCACCGCAGCATGTCAGCATTCCAGACGAATGTGGCGAACTGGTAGTGGAAATCGTTGCACAGAATCAACACGGCGAAAAAGAGATTCACCCCAAAAACTGCACGCAGCCAACGCGGCATCCTGCGGTTGAGCACATCCTCATCCGATGCCCAAGCAATCCAGAGCAGAGCGACTGAAAGCCCTGAGCGAAAGACATAGTAGAGGTACCACAGCGTATGGGTTAGGGTAATATCGTCCGGGAGGGCAAGGATTTTTACAATGCGATCCATCTCCCAGAGGAGCAGCATGACGATCAAAAGCAGCACTGCACGCCGTGCACCACGGTGCAGTACGCGCCGATGAAGACATGCTCCCCAGAAGACGGTCAGCACGAGCGTGAGGACAAGGAGCAGCACCCGCTCATGCGGCTCCCGCAGCATGAAAGCGGGGCGTGCGAGAATCTCCGTGCGGTAGAGTGTATTTGCCTGTGTTATCTCGTTTAGAAACGCATCTGCATCTGTGACGGGAGAAGCCGTGGGAATTTGTTCGATCGGATAGCCGGCTTCTTTTAGATCGGTATGCAGGGAGGCGGCAAAGGTGAGCGGCCTTCTTGACAGCAGTCCCTTGGAAAAGGAGAGTGTTCCTTCTTTTGGAATGCAAATCCTCAGCGGCGCACCATGGTGCACCAGATGCGCTGCCTCATGTGCGAAGAGCACATAGACATCGCCGCTGACGCCGTCCGCCTGCGCCATCTGGTACTGGTTGTCGCGGCGCACGGGGTAGAACCGCAGCCGATGTTCCTGTTTGAGCTGCGCGAGCAGAGAAAACACGTCCGCGAGATGAGGCTTTGCTGAAAGCCCACGCGCAAGCGCAAGAAAGAATATTTCACGTTCTGGGGCTGCATCGGGCAGAACGATGGTAACATTTTCCCGAAGATCTGCCCACCCTGTTACATCACAGGGACAGTCCTCCCGTACGGCGAGTACGACGACCGCAGAAAAATGCGGGTACCAATACAGCTCCTCGGAGGAGCCCTTTAGAAAATACTCCGCTTGAAAGCCATAGGCTTCAATGGCATCGACGCGTCGATCCTGGAAGAGTTCGAGTAAGTTCACCGTTGTTCCCTGCGCATGCAGTGGGGTGGAAGAGGCTTTGTGCAGGGCGTCGATGTAGTCCAAACCGAAATTTTTCTCACAGGCAACGGACAGGGGCGCTGTGGCGCTCACAGGCGTTAGCAAAAAGAACGCGCCAAAGAGCACCCAAAGAAAGGTGAACCCGTTCATTGCCGCCCTCCGAAATTGCTCTATACCGATTATTCCTATAATATTTCTCTTTTTATATGCAAAATCCTTGTAGCAAACATTGGTTTATTTCTATTGAGTTGATTGTTCTTTCATGATAAAATAAAAATAATAAATATAGGAGTTTCTGATAAAAGATCATTTTATTAGAAAACTTCTCAAAGGAGGTATTTCTGTGAGGCAGACGCTGCTGCTGAGCCTGCTTCTTTTTCTTGCGGCTTTGCCGCGGGCTGTGGCTGCACCGGATAATACCACCGACGTGGAGGAGCAGGTGCATGCAGAAGCACCTGCTCCCATGACAAGAGCAGGACAGGAGGACGCGCCGCCTGTGAGGACGGCGCCGCGTATTACACTTTGGGGAGATTACCGCTGGCTCTATGGAAAGGGGCAGATGCAGCTGCCGTCTGTCGATGAAAAGCGGAATGTATTCCTCTCTACGCGCCGCTTTCGTATTGCTCCTACGCTGCATCTCAGCGATGCGTGGAGTGTGAGCGGGATGATCGAGGATATACGCTATGACAAGGATCCTGCGGGGGCATCCCATACGAGTGATCGGCATCTCTATCTCTCGCGCCTCTATGTAGAGTACACGGATGCGCATGATGCGAAGATTCGCGCCGGCAGATATATCTTTACGCCGATTGAGGGCAACGTATTCGATAAGCGCGTCGAGGGGGTGCGCTATCGCCGCGGAAACAAGGACATCGGGATGACCTCTGTCTTCTACGGGCGCACCGTCGCATCGCGGGCGAGGGAGAGAAAGCGCGGCGTCATCCTCGGCTATGAGCGGAACTGGGAAAAGTGGATGGGCTGCGCATTTTACTACGACCTGCATTCAGAAGCGCCCGCCGTCACGGCCGAAGAGGTACGGCGCAGTCCGCTCGCCCTGCATGGTGGGATGGATCGCCAACGCGTCCTCGAACTCTTTGCGGGCTACCGATTTGGCCGTCACAGCAGCTTTGAACTTGAGTATCTGCATGGACGCGCATATACGGATCTCGATGGATGGACGGAGCATAGGAGCGGTGCAGTGGCGACGCTGCGCCTTCGGCGCTCTCCCGATGTGGAGAAAGCCGGCGATTACGGACTTTGGATCTCGTACTATCATCAGCCGCGTGCGACCTTCCTTCATCATACGATGGACGGGGATCCGAGCTTTTTTGGACGCGCGGGCTTTCGCGGTTGGGGCGCACGCACGGACATCGTACTCATGCGCGGGGTTGCGCTCGCGGTCGAGGGATTCGACCTGCGCCCCGCACATCCCGCAGCTGCACTCGTACCGATGCGCAGCTATCATGGTGCACGCCAGCGCGTGCTTGGGATGAGTGTTACAGCGTATTTTTAAGGGACGCGCCCCCATTGGCGCTTTGTCAACTGTTGTGGAGATCACGAATGCAGTACGCCCACCGAAACGATGTGTTCGCGTGGTGGGCGTACTGCATTATGTGAAAGACTCGGTTTTTTATGTGGTAGAAGGGGCGCCTTATTACTTCATCGGATAGGCGTCTGTGAAAAGTCTCGGTGCATCCGTGCGCGTGACTGTGAGAGTAAAGCTGCCGGAAGCGTAGGGGGCGAGGGTGTACGCAGGGTAGTGAACGATGAGCTCACCGCGGTCGCCCATATACCATGTGAATCCAGACAGACCCTCTCTTGCGGGATGAACCTGTTCAAGCTGTGCGTCGATGTCGTTCACATAAGTATTTTTCTCTTGGCCGGGATACTGTGTGCGGAACGCATCAATGAGGGCGGTGAGCAGTTCCTCCCTGCCGACGACAATCTCATCGAGCGCGATCTCCCTGCCGGTTGCGGCATCGAGATTCAAAGCATCCGCCGTGGGAATGGGATGTGCCCCACCGCTGTAAGAAGCCCCTTCCAAGAAACAGCTGATCATCTGCTTATCGACGCGCCCCCAAGCGTTGATAGCTACGACATCAAAGTGGGGAGCGCCGAAGACGTCCTGCCCGTTCCTGCGTGCTTCGTCGATGCTGCTGCGCACGGGGGCGGAGCTGTTTTCAAACTCTTTCGCCATGCGTTTATTCCATGTATCCAGTGCCCGCGCAAGCTGCGTGGGGGCACCGCTTGCGGGGCGCAGCGTTGGATAGCTGCCGTAAAAGAGTTTTTTGCCGTGCGCGTCATAGACCTCCGTGCACTGATCCTCGGCAATCAGCCACGAGACAGGGCTTTGAATCGAGCCGCTAAAGTCCCTCTGACCTGGTGCAGTTGCCGGTTGTGTGAACTGCTTTACGGTACCTGGCAGTGTACTACTTGGGGCAGCGTGGGCGGACGTCAAGTGGATGGGTGCTTGAAAAACGCTGTCGCCTGTGGGGGCGAGGGGCATGAGCAGGAGTGCTGCTGCGATTTTGGCAAATAAAGGTTTTTTCATAGTGGTTCCTCCTTTTTTCTGCATGGATGAAGCCAAATTCTCGCATCCGTATTTTACGAGGGGGAGCCTCGTTCGCCCATTATAGCACAAAACATCTTTTTCGTTCCACTAGAAAACACTAGAAAATAGGGTTCTTTTGAAATATTAATATTGGGGTATTTGTCAAAAGTTACGGACAATCAGCGTACTCTACGCAGACATATCGCTCTGCAAGCGTACGTGCGCTTGTATGCTCAAATACGGTAGGACTTCTTAAACGCGTTTCGCCTCCCCGAAAGAACTCCGACGGGGCGTACAGAGCCAAGATGCAAAATTTTTTTTGTCAACCTGTCATTTACTACAGTACGGCGCTCCCGGTGTTTCGGTTATAATAAAGGAAACACTGATTCATTCCCTCTCTTTGTCAAGGGGGTGAAAAAGCTGTGCGGTTTCAGACCGCGCAGCACCACGATCCATATGAAAAGGAGATGATGTTTTATGAAACTTATAGCAAAGGTAATGGCGATTGCCTGCATGATGATGATCGTGATGACAGGCATAACCTTTGCCATGTGGAAAGGTACGATCAGTGAGAGCACCTTCCAGAGCCATGTGAAGGCGGCGAAGTTCGCCATCTTCGTCAAGGACGGCAGTACCATCACGATGTACGAGCCTAGCTCCCCGTCCTCTGCGGCAAGTGAGTTTAGGAGTGCGCTGCCGAGCGGCAGACTCGATGTCTACACGGGCAATATCGCCGTGCGGGACTACCTTGAGGAGTACGGCTTCTACGACGACTATTATAGCGGCGTGGATGTCGGCGGCGGTGCGCGTGCCTATCGCTTCACTGCATGGGAAAAGAGGAACTGAGAGCGTAGCAGGGGGCAGTCCCCTCGGATGAATCAGTGCTTCCTTGCATGGCTGGCTGGCTGTGAGGAAAAACCCCGGAGCTTGTTGGGGATATCAAGCTCCGGGGTTTTATTGTCCCATATAGAGTAGTTGAGCCGCGGCCATCTTGCAGAGCGCTGCCTGTGCGGTGTGCGGCAGACGATACTATGCGCACATCGCGCATTTATTCGTATCTTTCGTGCAGCCAGATGGAGCGGATGCCGGGGCTGTGCTCGGCGCAGATGTAGAAGGCGAGCTGTGCGCTTTCGCCACTATAGGAATAGACACAGACGGGCGGCGCCGTGTGTCCGCATTTGGGAGGTGGGAGATACCCATAGGCAGATTCCAGATCGGCACGTGTGCTGCCGAGATGGATACCGTGCGGTGTTGCAATGCTGTGTGCATGGGCAGACATGTCATGACCGTATGCGTTCACATCGTTTAACCCGAGCATGACATCGTAGACACGTGCTGCATCAGGGAGAAAACGCACCTGTAAATAATCGCCGAAGTAGTAATATGTGCGCAGGGGGACAATCTGTCCGGCGAAAAATCCCTGCGCACCGTCCTCGATGCGCTCGGGTGCACCGTAACGCAGCTCTACCTCAAAACTGCTGTCGCCGATGTGAATGCCGCCCAGCGCCATGTCCTCCTCCGCCAGCTCTGCTGCGATCGCCGCAGAAAGCCCTGCCGAAAGGAGCAGTGCGCATAGGAGGAGGGAACATAGAAGTGATTTGATATTCATAGAAAAGAACCTCCGATTCTCTCTTACCCCGCCAGCTCATTACCACAGCGGATAGGCATCTTTGAATAGCTGCGGGGTGTCATCCCTCGTAATCGTGAGGGTGAAGCTGCCGGCGGCGTAGGACGTAAGTGTGGAAACCGGATAGTAGATGATGAGGCTGCCGTCCGCTGCCATGTACCAACAGAAGCTCGTGAGTCCCTTGTCTGCCGGATGCTGGATGAGGAGCGCCTCCATGATGCCGCGTGGGAAGTCCTCCTGCAAGACATTAGGGTACTGCGTGCGGAACGCCGCCGCAATGGCCCCGATCAGCAGTGCGCGGTCTGTGATGATCTCATCGAGCGTGATCTGCCGTCCGCTCGCGCGGTCGAACGTATACGCCTCAACATGGGGATTCGGATGCGGCCCGCCCGCATAGGAGGAGCCCTCCATAAAGAATGAGATCATCTGGTCATCGACGCGCCCCCACTGCGAAATCGGCGTGATGTCGCTGTAATAGAAGACGAGTCTTCCATCCTCTGCACGCGCTTCCTCACTGTACGTGCGTATGGGGCTGTGCCATGCACCCGTGCCGATCTCCGCATTCCACGCGTCGAATGCTTTTGCAAGCGGTGCATTGTCATCATCCACGAGCTGAAGCTGGGGGTAGACGGCACGGTAAACTTTGACGTCGTTCTGGTCGTAGATCGTCACGATACTATCCTCGACCGTGAGCCATGGGACGGGGGACTCCACGGAGCGTGACCAGTCGTACGTCCTCGGATCCTGCCGCTCCTCTATGGACTGCGGCAGCCGTGTGTACTGCTCCGCACGATCCCCCTCCATGCCTTCTGCTGTCGAGAACGGTACGCAGAGGAGGAGAGAGGGGAGGAGAGCGGATAGAAATGGTTTGGAGAGAAATGATTTGATGTACATAGTTGTTCCTCCCTTTTTACGGTTCTTTCACAAATGTCGTGGTACACCCACCACAGCATTTGCTCCCCTTTTTTACTTCTCGTGTAGCCAGATGAAGCGGATGCCGGGGCTGTGCTCGTCGCAGATGTAAAATGCGATCTGTGCCGTTTCCCCCTCGTAGAAGTAACCGCAGACGGGCGGTACGTTGTGGCTGCACTTGGGCTTTGGCAGGCAGCCGTATGCCGCCTCAAGATCGTCCGCCGTGCTGCCCAAATGAATGCCGCGCGGCGTTGTAAAGCTCTGCGATGCCTCGGACGGCTTTGAACGGTACTTGTTCATGCCGTTGTCCATGCCGAGGCGCACGGCGGTGACGTGCCAGCCCCTCTCGGTGCTGCGGTACGTCACGAGGAGCGACGCGCCATAGTCGATGAAGTGTATACCGACATCCTCGCCGTTCCATACACTTACGCCGTCCGCGTAGCGGTTGCCCCCGCCGTAGAGTTCCTCGACCG
>ERZ773067.1859-NODE-1859-length-10990-cov-3.136351_pt1 | contig 10990 bp, 11 predicted proteins | sample MGYA00580622_ERZ773067 | MGnify/ENA primary metagenome ERZ773067 (study PRJEB29015, sample SAMEA2737998) | human oral metagenome | biome: human oral; feature: human-associated habitat; material: dental | place: China | collected 2113 ...
GCGCCAGCGCGTGTAAGCCTTGAGGTCGGCAAGGTCGGTGCGCGCGAAAGGGCTTATCTCTCGGCGGCGCGCACGCAGGCACGGCTCACGGCTTACGAAACGCTCCCGCCCGAAAGCGAAAAGCGGTTTGCGGAGCACGATTTTTTCTATTTCGCTTCCACCGAATACTTACCTTCCGGCTTGCTCTCCTCGCTTGTGCTCGACAGTGCCGACGAAAAAAAATGCCGCCCGGCACTGGTGTGCGGCATCTCTCGCGATGCGATTGCGCGGGCTGCGTGGCAACGCTTCATCGACAGCCCGGAAGTGTGCGTAAGTTTCGACCTCGGCCGTTTCGGCTTGGCCTTCTTCTGCCCGAAACTTCACAAACAGCATTACACCGTGGCCTATTTTTAAGAGGAAAGACGCGCAAAACGCGCAAAACTCGACCTGTAATGTGAAATTATGCGTGAAAAATTTGGCCATTCGCGAGGAAATGTTACTTTTGCACGCTCAAACCGTAAAACCTATCCACATAACTATGTATTGGACATTGGAATTAGCTTCGAAACTCGAAGACGCACCTTGGCCCGCCACCAAGGAAGAATTGATTGACTACGCCATGCGCTCGGGCGCTCCGTTGGAAGTGGTGGAAAACCTCGAAGAACTGGAAGACGAAGGCGAAATTTATGAGACGATCGAAGACGTCTGGCCCGACTATCCCACGAAAGAAGATTTTCTCTTCAACGAAGACGAATACTAATCCCCCTTTCATCGGCGGAAGCCCACGCGGCTCCCGCCTTTTTTGTGTCGTTGCGGCACATTGTCGCCCCATCTTGTCATGTCTTACCCCGTTTTTGCTTCAAACGTCCCAACGGCGGAGGGGAAATGCCCCACTTTCGCCGATTCGCGCTCTGCTTTTGTCCCGACGGTGAGCGTAATCATTCCCGTTCGCAACCGTTCGGGGTTGATTGTTCGCTGTCTGCAATCGGTGGCGGCGCAAACTTATGAGCGCGTGCGCCTGATTGTGGTGGACAATGGCTCGACCGACGACACGCGTTCGCGAGTGGCCGACTGGATGTCGGCGAATGCCGGGCGTTTTGTCGAAACTTGCTTGCTCGACGAGCCGCGTTCCGGCGCGAACGCGGCACGCAACTGCGGATTGCGCGCCGTGACCGACGGTTATGTGGCTTTTTTCGACTCAGACGACGAGATGTCGCCCGATTTTCTCACGCAAATGCTCTCCGCCTTGCGCGCTTATGGCGAAGCACGGTGGGCTTTGGCGCGAACACGCATGATTTTTCCGGACGGCACGGAGCAAGTGCGACACGGCGTGCCCAACCCTTCTGCGGCGCACCACTTGTTGAGCGCGCAAGTTTCCACCCAGTCATTTGTGGTCGAGGTGGATTTGTTGCGAGCAGTCGGCGGTTGGGATGAAACGCTCACTTGTTGGCAAGACTACGAGTTGGGCTTCCGTCTTCTCCTCGCCGCGCCGCGTCCTGCTTGGTGTTCTGCGGTGTTTCACCGCATCTATCGCACACCGCACAGCATCACCGGCACAACACTTTCGGAGAACGCCGACGGTATTGCCCACGTGCTGCGCAAACTGGCCGACCAAGTAGAGCATGCCTCCCACTTATTGACGCAAACACTTGACATTCAGTTGAATGTAGGAGATTTTGCGACACCTTCTGCGGATGCCTCGCCGACGGCCGCGGGAAGTTTTCCGAAAGGCGACGAAACTTCCGCGCGAACTGTGGACCGTTCGCCGGCGGTTGCGGAGTCAGCCTCGGCCGCAGGGCATGTCGTGGTTGAACAAGCGCAATGTCGCTTGGCTTTGTACCTGCGCGCTCACATTGTCGCAGGACAATTTCGTGCAGAAGGTGTACCCGCCGCCGCGACATCACTGCTTTCCACAGTTTGTGCACCACTTCGTCGCGTTTCGTGGCTCGATCGAGCAGTGGCTCGTCTACTTTTGGCCTACACTTCACGCGGTGGTCGTGGTGCTTGGCGGTTTGCGGCGCTTTGGGCACGACTTCGTTGAGTTTTCACCCGAGATTTGGTGAAAACCTCCCCAAAATACTCATTTTTCATACGGCGCGTAAATCAGAACCAGTCATCGTTCGTTTGATTTTACGCGAAGGAGATTATGTTAAGTAGCGCACTTTTAGAAAAGTGCTTTCCGATTTGGCATGACCGCCCCCTTGTTTCGGGGAAATCTCATGGACTTTCATTTTGTGCGTGCCCGACAGTGGTGGAGAATGAGCCGAGAAACAAGCGGAAGTGCAGCACGAGAATCAGGAACTTGTAAGTGCAAGAATAGGAATTAGGGAAGTACGGCACCAAAACCGCCGCGAAATGCCCGATCGTTTGGGCATTTCCTTAAAAATGTGTAGATTTGCGTGTGAAGATAAATGTGATTTTCCCACTTCGTCGGCAACTCATCGCCGTGCGTCGTGGAAAAGTCCGCAAAAATCGCCCTGATCTCCTCCATGCTCTCCACCGTTCACACCGTAGCCATCAACGGCCTCACCGCTTCGCGCGTACTGATCGAAATCAACGTCACCCGTTTTGATCAGCCCCGCGACGCCCTGTTTGTTATGGTCGGACTTCCCGACAGCGCCGTGAAAGAAAGCAAAACGCGCGTCCGTTCAGCTCTCGAAAACAGTGCGTTTCCGCTGCCGAGCGGGACAGACATGGCCATCAACTTCGCCCCCGCCGACGTCAAGAAGGAAGGTAGCAGCTACGATCTTCCGCTTGCCGTCGGTTTATTGCTTTCGCACGAACGCATTCACCCCGTCGACGTGCAAATAGAGCGCTGCATGTTTCTCGGCGAACTGGGTTTGAACGGCGATCTGCGCCCCGTTCGCGGCGTACTCCCCGCCGCGATTCTCGCGCGCAGCATGGGTTATACCACCCTCTTCGTACCCGAGGAGAATGCCCGCGAGGCCGCTGTGGTAGACCGCGTGCAAGTGTTCGGCGTGCGCCACCTTACAGAAGTGATCGGCCATCTCGAAGGGCGCGCTCCCCTTTTGCCCACGGTGGTCGACACGCGCGCTGAGTTTTATGCCGCGCAAGAAACTTTTCCCTATGATTTCAGTGAAGTCAAAGGCCAACCTTTGGTGAAACGCGCCTTTGAAGTCGCGGCTGCCGGCGGGCACAACATTTTATTGGTGGGCAGTCCCGGTTGCGGCAAGAGCATGATGGCGAAACGCCTCCCCTCCATTTTGCCACCCCTCAGTTTGGCCGAAAGTTTGGAGACCACGCAAATTCATTCCGTCGCCGGCAAACTTGGACGCGGCGATACTCTCATTTCCACGCGGCCGTTTCGTTCGCCCCACCACACGATTTCCGACGTCGCCCTCATCGGCGGCGGCGCACATCTTCAGCCCGGCGAGGTGAGTTTGGCGCACAACGGCGTGCTCTTCCTCGACGAATTTCCGGAATACTCCAAAAACGCGCTCGAAACCCTCCGCCAGCCGCTCGAAGACCGCCAGATCAGTATTTCGCGTGCCCGTTACAACGTCACGCTCCCCTGCTCTTTCATGCTCGTTGCCGCCATGAACCCCTGTCCCTGTGGGTATTACAACGATCCGCACCACCCTTGCACCTGTCGTCCGGGACAAGTGCAGCGCTACATGAGTCGCATCAGCGGCCCCTTGCTCGACCGCATCGACCTGCAAGTCGAAGTCGTGCCCGTCACGGTGCGCGAACTCTCGTCTGCCCCCGCCGGCGAGAGTTCGGCCGCCATCCGTGCGCGAGTCGTGGCGGCGCGTCGTCGACAAGCCGCACGATTTGCCGACAGTCCCGGCGTGCACTGCAATGCACAGATGTCCGCCCGCCATATCAAAGCCTTCGTGCACCTCGACGAAACGGCACACGCCGCGCTCGAACAAGCCCTCGACCGCCTCGGACTCTCGGCGCGCGCCTACGAACGCGTGCTCAAAGTGTCGCTCACCCTTGCCGATCTCGACGGGGTTGACCACATCACGCGCGCACACATCGCCGAAGCCATTTCTTACCGCAACCTCGATCGCGCCACTTGGGGTGAATGATCGAAGATGACTCATTTTCAACGCAATAATTGTCGTTATGAAGCCCCGCCTCCTCTATCTTCGGCTGATGCGCAGCCGTCCCGCACAAGTAGTTTACAGCCTTTGGCAGCAAATCGACCGCAACGACCTGTTCACCCACGTCGCCGCGCTGACCTACACCACCGTGCTCTCCGTCGTTCCCCTCTTGGCGTTGCTCCTTGCCGTGGGTCGCGGCTTCGGTCTCGACCGCTATCTCGAAGCCCAGCTCCGTGATCACGTGAGCCTGCCCGATCACATCGTCACCCAGCTGATGGACTTCGCCAACTCCTACATTTCGCGCACACAAGACGACATTGTGGTCGGAGTCAGCTTCTTGGTGCTGGCTTTCACCCTCGTTTCGCTGGTCAACAACATCGAGCGCCGATTTAATGCCATGTGGGGCATCAATACTTCGCGCAGCATCTTCAGTTTTTCCCTCTCCTACTTGGGACTCATCGTGTTTCTCATTTTTTCCATCTTCTTTCTCAGCGGAGTGTGGGTGGTGGTGCTAAAACTCCTCAACTATCTGCCCCACGTCTCGTTGATCGACAATAGTGCACCCGTCATTTTCTGGATCGTCAAAGCCTTGGTGGTGAGCGGTGTGTTTGCTTTGATGTTCAAGTACATCCCCCTTGTCCCCGTTCGCTGGAGCAGCATCTATTTCCCCGCGCTGCTCACCGGCACCCTCTTTTGCGCAGTGCAAGATCTCTATGTCAACAGCCAGTTGTTCATCAGCAGTTACAACGCCGTCTACGGTTCGTTCGCCATCCTGCCGCTGTTGATGATGTGGCTCTACGTCACCTGGAGCATCTGCCTCACCGGCGTTGCCCTATGCCACACGCTCGAGCAGCAGGCGCACCCCTTTGCCGATGAGCGTGCCGTGTCGCTCAATCGGCAAATGAGCGATGTCGTTGCCCTTCGCCTCATGGGGCTGCTTGCCCGCCGCTTTTTGTCCGGCGATGCCTCGTGGCCCGTCCATCGCCTCGCGCGCGAACTGCGCCTCCCCGTCCACACCGCCTACGAAGCCCTCGAACGCCTGCGCCGTGCGGGCTATCTCTATCGCCTGCCCGCGGAGGGGGAAACCTACGGCAATGTTCACCGCCACCGCGCGGTGTATAAGGTGGACATCGATGTGAATCAGCTCACCGTCGGTGCGGTTTTGCAGCGCTTCGACGTGCTCGGCACCGGCCTCTCGGCTTCCCAATTCGGGCGCACCGCCGAAACGCGCGCCGCATGGAGTGCCGTGCTCAACCTCCGCCGCGATTGGGGACGTTTGTTCGCAGACGATCTCCCCATTGCTCAAATCTGACCGACGAAAGAACGGCGCGACCCATCTGCGGGTCGCGCCGTTTTTTGTGCGCCGGGGACAAGTTCTCGTTGTCCGCTCCCGGCAGTCCATCGCTTTGGGCGGTGGGCAAGTTCGCGCAAGTCCGATTCAGCGCATCGGTTCCACGGCGATGGGCACCTCGCTCTGCGCCTTCACCTCGCCGATGACGAAAACGCTGTGCAAACTGCCGATGCTGTCGATGCGCCCGAGTTTATGGAGCACAAAATCCTGATAGTGCTCCATGTCACGGACAAAAATTTTGATCATGAAGTCGTAGTCGCCCGAGGTGTTGTAGCATTCGGTGATCTCGTCGATGCCGCGCACCGCTTCCATGAACTCCTCGCCCAGACGGCCGCTGTGTTGCTTGAGTTTAATGTTGCAAAACACCACAATTGTGTTGCCCACCTTCTTTGGGTTGACCTTCGCCACGTAGCGCTCGATGTAGCCTTCGCGCTCCAGTCGGCGCTGTCGTTCGAAAGTGGGCGAGGGCGAGAGATGCACGCGGTCGGCCAATTCTTTGACCGTGAGTTTTCCGTTGCGTTGCAGCACACGGAGGATTTCGATGTCGGTATGGTCTATTTTTGTCATTCTGTAAAATGATTTATTCGCCGAATGATTTACTGTCAGCGTGCTTATTTTTGAGCAAAAATAGGATATTCTTCCGGATTGCAGGAAGAATTTGTCAGTAAAAAAACGACGCACTACCTTTGTAACATCAAAACCTCACAGAACCGACCCAAAAACTAAACCAGACATGAGCCAACAATCTGCCCCCCACCGCGCCGACATCGTCGGCAGTTTCCTGCGTCCCGCCCGTTTGCACGAAGCCCGTGCCCGTTTTGCCGCCGGCGAAATCACCGCCCATGCGCTGCGCCAAGTAGAAGACGAGTGCATCACCGCCCTCATCGAGCGCCAACTGGCCGCCGGCCTACAAGTGATCACCGACGGTGAGTTCCGTCGCAGTTATTGGCACCTCGATTTCACTTGGGGTTTCCAAGGCGTGGAACACATCGAGCTGGAACACGGCTATCAGTTCCACGAAACCGAAACGACCTGCGGCTCGTGTCGCCTCACGGGCAAGATCAGCGGCGAAAATCATCCCTTCGTCGAGCACTTCAAGTTCGTGAAACAGTTTGAGCGCGAAGGCGTTGTGGCACGCCAAACGATTCCCGCTCCCGCACAGTTCTACGCCGAACTGTTTCGCGGCGACAATGCCAAGACCACGACGGCCGTCTATCCCGAGCACGAAGAGCTGATTCAGGACATCGCTGCCGCCTATCGCACGGTGATCCGCGATTTGGCCGCTGCCGGTTGCCGCAACATCCAGTTGGACGACTGCACTTGGGGAGGATTTTGCGATCACAACTTCCTCAAAATTCTCAATTCTGACGTCGACCCTGCTTTCTTGCAAGCTACGAGCCTGCGTCTGAACAATTTGGCGCTCGAAGATCGTCCCGAAGGTGTGGTGATCACCACCCACGTGTGCCGCGGCAACTATCACTCCGACTGGGCGTGCCAAGGTCCGTATGATGCCGTGTCGAAGACGCTCTTTGCCCTCGAACAGGTCGACGCCTTCTACTTGGAATTCGACGACGAACGCTCGGGCGGTTTCGCACCCCTCGCCGATGTGGCAGACGGCAAGCAGGTGGTGCTTGGTCTGATCACCACCAAGCGTCCGGAGTTGGAGGACAAAGCCGCTGTGATCCGACGCATTCACGAGGCGGCGCAATACATCCCCCTCGACCGCCTCTGCCTCAGTCCGCAATGCGGTTTCGCTTCGTGCGAGATCGGCAACAAACTCACCGAGGAACAACAGTGGGCCAAGATTGCCCTGGTGCAAGAAATCGCCCGCGAGGTGTGGGGATGACCCGACGGGGACACGTGAAAACAAAACCAACTACAAGTAATCCCGCCGATGATCTGTGATCGTCGGCGGGATTTTTTTGTGAAGTGGCGAAAAGTGAAATGCGCGGTGGGGACTTGAAACTCACATCGCCGTGGCGTGTCGGCGCTGCCGTGTGTCGGCGGTGCGATCGCGAGGAGAACGTAGGCGGAAGCCCCCATGCGGTTCGCGTCCTCCCCGTCGAGCGATTCAGCGGCCGCGGATGGCGCGCCACCATGCCTTCCATTCGCTCCAACCACCCGTCGACCACAGTGCCAAGGCGATGAGTACGGGTTGGAAGAAGAGCCGAATCAGTCGCTGCGTGTCGGTGACCAAACCGAAGGAGTCGATGTGGTAAAAGTACTGGTTGAGATTGCCCGGAAAGATGAGCACATAGAAGAGGGCGAGGAGGGCACCCACTTTGGCCTTGTGGCGGACGAGGAGGAGCATGGCCAGTCCGAGGAGGATCTCGACCACGCCCGAGGCCAAGACGACGAAGTCGGTGAAACCGTCGCTGAAGCGCAGCCACATGGGCACTTGCGCCACGAAGGAGAGGCGGTGGATCGTGAGATGGGTGTAGCCGGCATAGGTCATGAAGACGCCGAGCAGGAGGCGGACGAAGGTTTTGACGTGGTGCATGGTGTGATGAGATAGAAAGCGGAAGTGCTTGTGTGAAAGTTTTGTGCGGACAAAGTTACTCACTTTCGACCGAGCGAGCAAACGGTGCGAGGGGGTGAAGCGTAAGCGCGGGCTGCCGATCGGGCTTTGCGTTGTGTGCCCCATTGCTTGTCGGACGGCGCGGAGGTGTCGCTCCGTTTTTCGTTGATTTTGCCGAGTTGTCTCGGCGCATGGGAGGAGTGCGCAGCACCGTTTCACGTGAAACGCTGAATCGCTCACCCCCCTGCGTCGCAGACCCGGAGCGAGTGATTGGCCATCAGGGCTTTTTACCGCAGAGACGACCGCGACACACAAAAAAACGCGATACACTCGGGGGTGTATCGCGTGGGGAGAGAAAAACAAGCGGAGTAGCAGAAAAAACGAGCCGACAAATAAAGAAAACACGGGGACTTTCCGAGAAAAGTCCCCGTGTTTTCAGCGCTTCTCCCGCATGGGAAAATGGGAGAGCGGCAGGGCGTGATGCGAAGCGGCGGGGCGAGTGTTCGTTCACCGCTTGCGCAGACGTTGCAGCGGGAGAAAGGCTATTCTTCGGCTTCGCCTTCGGGCAAAGCGTCGGTTTCGAAGTGACGACGGTCGGGCGGCGTGATGGCCAAGGAGCCGGGATGGTGGCGCAATCCGAAACTCAGATCGAAGCCGGCATCGAGGAGTTGGCGCGCGAGGGCGGGTTTTCCGCGAAAACCGTGGACGGTCCAGCGTTGTTGGGGGCGCAGGCGTTTGCGGAGCGCCAAAATCACATCGAAAGCTCGCACCACATGGAGCGTCATGGGGCGGTGGTGCTGCTCGGCCAGCGCCACTTGTGCGGCAAAGACGGCGCATTGCGTGTCGAGATCGGCACCGCGCAGGCGATCGAGGCCACATTCGCCCACTTGCACCACTTCGGGCAGTGCAAGCAGGTGGGAAAGGGCGTCGAGATAGTCGTCGAGCACGAAATCTTCGTCCGCTGTCCACCAAGGATGGATGCCGGCGGCATAGAACGCTCCGTGTTGCGGCTGCCACAACTGCGGACGGCGCACGATCGATTGTGGCAAACTCACGATGCCTTGGCCGGGAGGGGTGTCGAGGCGGTGGGTGTGGAAATCAAAGAAGGGTAGTTTTTGCTCCATAGTTCAAGGTACCGGGTCATGTCCGTGCCCGCCCCAAGGATGGCAGCGCAGAATGCGGCGCACGGCGAGCCAAAGTCCTTTGAAAGGGCCGTGTTTGCGCAGGGCTTCGATGGCGTATTGCGAGCAGGTGGGGGTGTAGCGGCACGAGGGTGGCGTGTAGGGCGAAATGAAGCGCCGATAGAAACGAATGGGGGCGATGAGTAGGAGCGTCAGCCAGCGAAAGAGGATGGACATGGGGCGAAAAATGCGAGCCGTGGGGCGTCGGAAAAAAAATTATTGGGGAGGAAGCTGCGGCGCTTCGGCCATTTGCAAGCGGTCGGCCGCGCGGTTGAGCAGCGTCAACATGCGTTTGTGCACCAATTCGCTCGGCATCGGTTCGTCGGACAGCCAAATGAAGGCGAGATGCACTGCGCTGTGCTCGGGAATGTGTGCGAGGAGTAGGTGCTTCTGCAGGCGATAGGCTTCGCGCACTTGGCGTTTGGCGCGATTGCGGTCGACGGCGTGTTTGAAATGGCGCTTCGAGACCGAAATCAAGACTTTGGCGTGCGGGCCGCTGCCGCTGTGTGGCACCACGAGCATGAGTAGGCGTAGGGGGAAGGCGATCATCGATTTTTGCCGCGAAGCAAACAGCTGACGGATGTCGCGTTCCAAACAGAGATGTTCGGGTTTGCCGAAGGAGTAGCGGCGGGGAGAAGCTGAAGTTGGCATGGCGAAGGAATGACGAGCGACGAGAAACAAAAAAGCAAGCCACCGACGTGCGCTTTGTGCCGCGCTGGGCACGCTGCGAGCGAACGTCGGTGGCTCTTTGAGCGGCGAAGCGGCTGATTAGGCGTTGGCTTCGCGAATATAGTTTTCGAGACTTTCGGCAATCGACCCGCTTACTTTGAGGTCGACGCGGAGTCCGGCCTCTTCGATGGCTTTGGCCGTGGCATCTCCGAAGCAGCCGAGACGAATGTCGCCCTGTTCGAAGTTGGGGAAGTTGTTCATCAGGCTGTGAACTCCCGTGGGGGTGAAGATCAGTATCATGTCGAAACCTTTATAGGCGTCGGCTTCAAACTTGGTCTCCACGGTGCGGAACATGGCGCACTCGGTGTGTTTGAGTTTTTTTGCGTCGAGTTGGGCGGCAGACTCCAAGGGCACGCCCTCGGAAAGGGGGATCAAATAGTTTTCCGCCTTGTGCTTCGCCATCGTGGTGATGAGTTCGGGCCAACGTCCGCTGCTGCCGAAGAAAACCTTGCGCTTGCGGTACTGAACGAACTTCTGAATATAGAGAATCACCTTTTCTGAAATGCCGAAATACTTCATTTCTTCGGGCGGCGTCACGCGTAATTCTTTACAGAGGCGAAAGAAATGCTCAATGGCGTTGCGCGAGTTGAAAACGATGGCCGAATAATCGAGGATATTGATCTTTTGCGCGCGAAATTCTTTGGCTTCGAGGCCTTCGACCTTAACAAATGGACGAAAAGTGAACTCTACTCCGAGGTGCTGCGCAATATCGTGGTAAATAGATTTCTCCGACGCCGGTTCGGGTTGAGAAACGAGGATTTTTTTGATCATCTTCGCGAGTATGACGGTTACAGGACGAACAACCCATGCAGGGTGATCGTTTCCAGCAGCCCCCAAGCAAAGAGAAGGGGGGCAATTTCAAGAGCGCAAAAGTACAAAATAACGTGCAAACTGCCCGATAAGGAGCTGAAAAATATGCGATATGCCTTATATAAGAGGAGTATTTTGACAAATGCCATAAGCAAAACGTAGGCCGAGAGGGCTTGCGAAAAAGGCAAATCGAAGAATACAACCAACAAGGTGAGGGGAAGCAGCACCACCCCGACAGAGAGGATAGAAACGAAGTAAGTGTCGTTCCACAAACGCCGCCGCGGTGCATCGAAAAATACGCTGTTGACGAAGTTGTACAAGCAGAGTTTCGAGAGATAGTAGCCGCCGACCACCG
>ERZ773067.1861-NODE-1861-length-10987-cov-3.246890_pt1 | contig 10987 bp, 8 predicted proteins | sample MGYA00580622_ERZ773067 | MGnify/ENA primary metagenome ERZ773067 (study PRJEB29015, sample SAMEA2737998) | human oral metagenome | biome: human oral; feature: human-associated habitat; material: dental | place: China | collected 2113 ...
ACGATGGGTTATCGCAATACCGAGGGAAACTATGTCAATCGCAACAATGGGCTTAAGTATATCACCTCCAATCAAGCTATTCTGGGCATGGAATATCATCCGGGTAACTTCCTGCGTTTCTCTCTTGAGAGCTTCTATAAGCAGTATAGCCACTATCCTATTTCGCTTACCGACGGAATTAGTTTGGCCAGCAAAGGTGTAGACTATGGGCAAGTGGGCGATGAGGCCGTTACGTCTACGGGCGATGGTAGGGCCTATGGTGTGGAAGTGGTGGCTAAGCTTATGGGTTGGCGTGATATAGATCTGACCGCTACGTACACGCTTTTTCGGAGTGAGTTTACAGACAAAAATGGCATCTATCGCCCCTCTTCCTGGGATACGAGGCATATCCTCAATCTTACAACAAGCTACAAGCTACCCAAAGGCTGGTACCTCTCGGCTCGCTGGCGTTACATAGGAGGTGCGCCTTATTCACCTATTGATGTAGAGCGTTCTACAAACAAGGCCGCTTGGGCTATTACCAACCAGGCCTATACCGACTACGAGCGATTCAATACATTACGCCTTGCTGATGCCCATCAGCTGGATGTACGCCTGGATAAGGAGTTCTATTTCAAGCATTGGATGCTCAATCTATATCTCGATGTGCAGAATGCCTACATCAGCAATATGCCTTCCAAACCGATATATACCAATCGTGATACCGAGGGACGTGTAATGGATGACCCCACTTCCCCCGATACCAAACAGTTGCTTCGTACACTGGTGTACTACAGTGGAACAATTCTCCCCACGGTAGGGATTATGATTAAGTTCTAGACGAACGAACAGATAGCAGAAACGGCTGTATCAAGAGCGCATCCGATACATCCATTCAACATGGTCTAGTTGGAAGGCTGGGAGCTATATCGCATTCTAATTCTGCTCAAGAGGACTAAGAAAGATACAAAAGTCAAGACGACTTCATTGTAAAGATGGGAAGAACTATTGATGATAAGGGAAGATTTATAAAACAATAGCATGGTGCAACTGTATTCCCTAACGATTTGAGCGGGCGCACGAGCCGCGTGTCCCTACAGGCTTACAGCACGTTATGGAAACAACGGATTTAATCCTAAAAATGACGAGGAAACGTGCGGCAGTTTGTAAGCTCAGCCGTTTCATATGGTTATTTCAGTCTTTTTATCATGCAATATCACCCACTTTCGGCCGTAATTTCAGTCATTTTACGTAAAGAGTCAGCCATGAAAGTGCAATATTACGAGTGATATTTGTAATATTGCACTTGCTGGTTGACTTTTTAGACGAAAGACTTTGGCTAAATTATTCCACTTTTTTCCCGAAAAACTTGCAAAGGGGGTGCAAGATTTTGTATATTTGCAGAAGTCAGGCTGTACTCGGCAATTTGAAAACAAGTTTTCATTGCGCTCGCTTGCACTGTCTTTGCAAAAGTCAGGCTGCACTCGGCAATTTGAAAACAAGTTTTCATTGCATGCATTTGCACCGACTTTGCAGCCAGGCAAATAAGGATAACACTTAATAATCACATCAAAATGGAAAACAAAAACACGCAAAGGGTGGGAACAACTGCCCGAAGAAACACCGTAAACAATGCTTCGGAACTCTTCGTACGCTTCAATCTCTCGATGCTCAACGCTTATGACATGGTACTCGTACGCGAAAAGTACGGCATAGCAGGCTGGGGTATCGTGCTCTACATCATGAAATACCTCTTGGAACGGCGCACCGAATGCCGCGCTCCACTCTACGCTGTGGCGGAGATTGCACATGCTTGCCACAAGAATCAGAAAACAATCCTGCAACTCATTTACGATCTCCCCGCACTCTTCACCATCGAACCCGATGGACAGATTTTTACGAGCCCCTATCTCGTGCGATTTTTTGTTAAAAATAGCACGGAAAAAGAGAAATCAAATAGAAATTTAAACAAATTAACAAATGGAAACGTTGATAATCAAGCGATTAACTTTCCTAAGAACTATGAACTAGAACTAGAACAAAGAACGACGAAAGAGAAAAAAAGAGAAAGTCGGCGGGAAAAAGTGTCCGCCGTCGTCGCCGATTCTTCTGTCGATAAAACTATTTCTGAAGACGCGGAGGCCGTCGACGCCGACGTTGTGGTCGAAGAAAAAGTTGCTGAAGACACGAAAGCGGTCGCCGTAGCCAATGCTTCTGCAGACAAAACCGCTGCGACCCCAAGGCGTGCCGTGCCAAAAGCCGCCAGCAAGGCTCCTGCTATCGCAGTCCGCGCACCGTCGCTACAGTCCGTGGCGCCCGCTTCGCAAGCCACACCGCCAGCCGACGTGGCTACACCGTCGCCCGACACGACTGCACAACCCGACGAAGGCGTGCCCCGCGAGCTGCTGGCCCTGCTCTATGCCGACAACAGCTACATGGCGAGCCTCGAACACATGGTCGACCTCGCCGTGCATGCCAACCTCTTCGTGCGCCGCAACCTGCTGCTGTGGTTCCAAGGCTACTGCCGAATGCACGCCAAACGCATTCGGTCGGCCTCCGATGCCAAGGATTACTTGGCCAACCTGCTGCGTCCCGGCAGTAACACCCGTGCCCAATTCATGGCCTATCAGAACCGAATTTATGAAAGACAAAGGTGAAAGCCCCAAAAAGAGGAGAAGCCTCCCTCTGTCCCTCCAAAGGAGGGGAGTGACAATTGTCCGCGGGGCCGCTCTCCCTTCCTTTGGAAGGGACGGGGGAGGCTTTCGGAGTGTGGCTTTCGGGGAAGGTTTCTCTTTGAAAGGCTCTCCCATTGCATGGCAATATGCCCCATTTCAGCGTGCAATCTCAGCCATTTTAGCGCGTGAAACGGGCCATATTGCACCGCGAAATGGCTGATATGAGGAGTAGGGACCTTGGCTTTGAACATTGAACATTGAACTTTGACCTTTAGGATTAGCTAACTTTGAACGTTGAAGTTCAAACTTCAATGCTCAAAGTTCAATATTCCTACATACATTCGAAAGACCATTGAACGGAGGCTTCTCTTTTGAACGGGGCTGAGGGAGACTCTGCAAGCTCGGTCTCCCCTCCTTTGGAGGGGCCGGGGGAGGCTTTCCCCCCCCTGTCCTTTGGGTCGGAGAAAAATAACCCCCATGCAAACGCACGGGGGCCCGTCTAACCTGAATCTTCTTACCACAAAATCAAATGCTAACAGCTATTGAGATTAGACGGAAAACACCGGATATCACATCCGATCTCCTCCTATCACGCTGCAAATATACGGCTTTAATTCCGAAGCATTGTTATACATTTTACGTTTCGATTTGCACATTTCGCTGATATTTGCATCATTTGGTAGAAATTCCATAAGGAAGGAGATGCACAGGCGCGGTAATCCCGTCTGTTCGCCCAATATTGATGCATACGAACGTCCGCAGGAAAGGACCGCACACCGTTGGTGGGTGCGCACGATACAGCCGTATGATTGGAAGAACGCGTTGAAATTCAAGGCTGTTCACCCACGGGCGAGACCGCATAGATATAGCGGAACAGGGGGCGGTCAACGGTTTCGAGGGCCAACTCGTATCGGCGCATGAACGGGGGACGGTGAAGGTTGCGCCGCTGTCGGGCTTTCGAGAGATAAGACCGCGGATTGTGGGGCTCGTGGAGGTTGAGGCGCAGACAGACGTCGTGGGTGAGGCGGCCGAAAGAGTAGCAGCGGCCGGTGGCATCGCAGAGGTCGCAGCCCATACACACGGCATTGATGGCCTCCAGCAGGTCGGTGGTGGTGCCCTTCCATGTGTAGCGGTCGGGCGAAAGGGCGAGGATGGCGACGATTTCGCTTTTCATGGATTCTAATATTCTTTCCATCTTCAACTGGTTTTTGGTTCATTGGTGGGCCTTCCGGCCGCTCTTCGTCAGCAAAGCAGGCGGGCCGGACAGGTAATCCTTAGGTGCAAAGTTAGCAGTTTGAATGGAAATATATTTTCACTCGGGCCTGTTCGGGCGTTAATGGAATTTAAAACAGCGTCTTTTTCGGAGCGTATCAGTTTTTTGTATCAGATAAAACTTGACAAAGGGGTGCAAGATTTTGTATCTTTGCCATGTGTTCAGGATAACAATTTTCTTATACCTTAATAACAAAAACAAATGAGAAAAACAACAGAAGAAATGTATTCGCCTCATTTCTCAAAACAGGAAATGCAACGGTCGGGCATGGCGATAAGACTCGGAATAGAGAATCAGCCCGGCCGTGAGGAAGAGGAAAACCTGCGGCAACTGTGCCTCAACGTGCTGGAACCCCTCCGCATGCGTTTCGGACGCATCATCATCACGAGCGGATATCGCTCAAATGCCCTGAACAAGGCAATTGGAGGGACCTTCAACTCACAGCACATGCGCGGGGAAGCAGCCGACATTCATATCCCCAACGAGACAACCGGACAGCGCTACTACCTGTTCATCAAGTACACACTCGTCTTCGATCAACTGCTCTTTGAGCACCGAATGCGCAATGGTTGTATGTGGCTCCACGTGAGCTTCCGCCAACCTCCGCACCACAATCGGGGCGAAGCTATGGAAATGACTATCTGAAAGCAAACGTTTCGCAATATTCCAATTGGAAAAACACTATCAATTTTATTAACAATTTAACAAAAAGAAAGGGTAACTATTATGTCAGTGATTTACAAAATCTACAAGAACAACAACAAGAAGCACCCGGGTTACGGTAAGTTCTACGCACGGGCCATGCACAACGGCACTGCCGATCTGAACGACATCTCGGCCATCATCGAGCGCAACTGCTCCATGAAGAAGAGCGATGTGCAGGCCGTGCTGACCGAACTGGTGGAGGTGATGACCGACCAGCTTCAAAGTTCCAAGCGCGTGAAGCTCGACGGGTTCGGCAGCTTCAAGATTTCCATCAGTACCGCGGGCGCAGACTCGGCGGGAAACTTCAACCCCACCAAGCACCTCAAGGGTATGCGCGTGCTCTTCACGCCCGAAACGCGTGTTGACGGCAGTTCTCACAAGCGTGTGAAGGCTATGCTTAGCGGTGCGACGCTGAAGGAGATGGACCAGTATGCCATCGTGAAGGAAAAGAAAAGCAAGGCCGGTGAACAACCCCACGCATAAAACAGAAAGGAGGTAAATATGAACAAGCTCAATCTATGGAAAATCATCTTCCACGTGATTATCAATGTGGCTACAACCATTCTTGAAAGCCTCTCCCGACCGCAAAAGGAGGAGCGGACAAAGTAGCAAAGGCCGAGTGAACGAGGGCGCACTGAAGACCCGAATCATGTGAAGACCGGGCAGGGTAGTCTAACCAACCACCCTGCCCCTTTTGTTTTGAAGTCTGAAGTTAGAGGTTTTGAATATTGAAGTTTCATTCCTTCTTATCCTAAATGAAAGGAGGAGATACCGGAAAATCTTGTTCGCTGTTCGCCTTAATGGTGGTGGTGTCACGAGGTCCATTCGGTTTCCAAGTATATTTTATAACCATTCATGTCGTTAAAGACGGCCACAAAGGCCTATAGGACCACATGAAAAAGTTTATCTGATGAGCAATATAAGTCATATCAGCCATATTGGCACGCGAAATGGGTGGGATTGAAATGTAGGGGCGCACGGTTCGTGCGTCCGCTCAAAGGGGGAATTGAAAGCAAATCGCACGGTTGTAGGGACGGACACACGAGCCGTACGTCCCTACATACGCATGGACAATCAACTTGTCAACCTGTTTACTTTGTCAACCGGCCAACTGAAGACGGGGGAGCGGCACTTTCTTACTCTTTCCGGGCTTCAATGGCCTGCATGATGAGCTTTTCGAGCTCTTCACACAGCTCGGGATTGTCGCGGAGCAAGGTCTTGGTGGCATCGCGACCCTGTGCCAATTTGGAGCCGTTATAGCTGAACCAACTCCCGCTTTTATTGATAATATTGTATTCAACGCCGAGGTCGAGAATCTCGCCCACCTTACTGATGCCCTCACCGAACATGATTTCAAACTCAGCCTTGCGGAACGGGGGGGCCACTTTGTTCTTGACAACTTTTACACGTACTTGATTTCCGATGACATTGTCACCGTCCTTGATGCTCGTGACCCGCCGGATATCGAGACGGACGCTGCTATAGAACTTCAAAGCATTACCGCCCGTGGTGGTTTCGGGACTGCCGAACATCACGCCAATCTTCTCACGCAACTGGTTGATAAAGATGCAGCAAGTGTTGGTTTTGCTGATCGTCGAGGTGAGTTTTCGCAGTGCTTGGCTCATCAACCGGGCTTGCAGGCCCACCACATTGTCGCCCATGTCGCCCTCAATCTCCTTTTTCGGCGTCAGTGCGGCAACGGAATCGACCACCAATATGTCTACGGCACTCGAACGAATCAGCTCATCTGCAATCTGCAAAGCCTGTTCTCCGTTGTCCGGTTGACTGATCCATAGGTTGTCAACATCGACACCCAACTTGACTGCATAGAAGCGGTCGAAGGCATGTTCGGCATCGATGAAGGCTGCAATGCCGCCTTTTTTCTGCGTTTCGGCAATGGCATGGAGGGCCACAGTAGTCTTACCGGAAGACTCTGGACCATAACATTCAATAATTCGACCTCGTGGATAGCCACCTACCCCTAAGGCAATATCTAAAGCCAGGGAACCTGACGGAATGGTCGAAATTTTGGTGTCGACTTTTTCACCCAGACGCATGATGGAGCCCTTACCAAAGCTTTTTTCAATATCTTTTAGGGCCTTATCTAGGGCTTTTTTGCGATCTTCATTCATTCTTTAACATCTCCTCTTTCTGAACTCTTCTATAGTTTACCTAAAATCTCAGCAAAAAGCAAGCAAAATAAGAACATTTGTTCTGATTCTTTTATTTTAGCTTAAATGCTTATGTAAAAGGCTTAAAGCTTCATAGACGACAATGCTAGCCTGAACCTCGTAAGGTCGCTGGCCTAGGTAAACCGGTCGCTCTAGGCGTTGGCCTGACGGTGTGACTAAAAGCAGCATTGCCTGATCTTGATCTAACGAATAGTTGACCAAGCAGAAAGTGCCTTGTTCGATGCCCTGGCCAAGAGAGGCTAAACTCGCTTCTAAGTTTGCTTCTGTCACTTCTTGAATAAAGCCACGCTGATAAACCGACGCCTCAGGATCTTGTTGACGTAGGCGACTAGCTAGTTGACCATAGGTAAAGCCTTCTAGACTCACTAAGCGCTGACCTCCTTCTGCCATTTTACCTAAAACATAACCCGCGAAATCAAAGTCTTCCCCCTGCCCCATATAATAATCGCCAGCCAGGGCAATAAGCTCCTGAGCCAAGGCCTGGTTAAGGTCCTGCGCTTCCTGAGAGGTCGCAGCATTGGCTGTTAAGCGCACCGCGATATGACGTGGCTTGGCATAGAGACCTAGGGTTGGATTGCTTTGCTCTGCAATTGGTTGAGCCAAAATTTGGGCTAGTTTGGATTCCCCGATACCAAAGAAATTTAGATAGAGCGACTCCATGGCCTCTTGCTTGCCTAACTGCTTAGCTAAGTCCGGTAGGACTTCTTGCTTGAGCATTTGATTCATCTCATAAGGCGGGCCAGGTAAGAGAATGTAGGTCACCCCTTCATGTTGGTAAACAGAGCCACATGCTAAGCCATAGGCATTCCAAAGAGCCTTTCCCCCTTTCAAAGTGAGGACTTGCAGCAAGTCAATTGACGCACACTCCCGTCCCTCATGAGCTAAATGCTGCTCTAACTTAGCCAGTTGACGAGGGTCCTCCTCCAAGGTCGTCCCAACAAAGGCGGCCACCACTTGCTTGGTAATATCGTCATGAGTGGGACCCAAACCACCAGTTAAAATAACTAAGTCTGAACGCGAATGTGCCAGCGCTAAGGCCTGGGTCAAACGTTCCCAGTTGTCTCCTACTGTCTGTTGATAGTAGGTACCAATACCAATAGCCAATAATTGCTTAGCAATATCGCTAGCATTACTGTTGAGCACATAACCCATCAAAAGTTCTGTTCCGACTGAAATAAGTTCTGCCTTCATCATACCCCTCCTTATATATATATAGACCAAAAGCCTAGCTGTCGCATTTTTTTTGCAGGCCTTTTTCACTTCTTTTATTATAGCCTATCCCTGAAGCCTTAGGCTAGTAGGATTGCTTAAGGTTTAAGGCTTTATACATATTTTATAAGTCAGCCAATCAACCACTTCTAAAGCCATATAAAAAGCACCTAGCTAACTAGGTGCTTGAAACTTAGTTTTCAAGATAAATTTCCTGAGGTCTTAAGGCTTGTTTGGCCTTCCAGTTGGCCACTAAGAAGTCTGCTAAAATCAGGGCCGCAATTAGGACCAGGCTGACTGCCAAATAAATCACCCAGAGTGGACTCCCCTTAATAAAAGGCGGTTCACTGAGCAAGCCATAATTGCCACCTGTCAGCATGTTAACCAGCACTAAACCAGCATTAAGCGCAAAGGTAATGGCTGCCAGTTGCCAGCGCTTGAGTAGATTAGGTTGGTAATTTTTGAAGAGGTAGATGAGGGCATTGACCCACAAGGCATAGTGACCGACTAAGAAAGAAAAGCTGGTAACATGCGGGAAATCATAGGGGTCGAAAACCGGATAGACCAAGGCAAAGAAGGCACCACTAGCCCCTAGCAAGGCGAAATATTGTTTGAAACGCGATTTGCCTGGCCATAGAACCAGGGCAAACATTGCTAGACGACAATGATAAAGTGGCAAACTATTTGATATAGGCAGGGAATAAACCACATACCAAGTATAGAGAACAGTCAACTGGATAATTTGCATAATTCGGAAGGTCTTAACATAGGCCGGATCGCGATATTTTCGTAAGCTAGTCCAACCGAGCACGACCAAAAGTCCGACAATGACCAAGAACCAGCCCAAGGAAATGGCAGGTGGCGCGGACTGAGTAGTTGTCAAAAAATCTTTCATAGGCGAAAGGCCTCCTTATAACATGATCTTGCTAATCATATAATGTCACAGGTCTCTGAGCCATGTGTTCCTTTATTATACCCAGTCCACCCTTTTCTCGCAAGAGGAACTTGGCCACAAAAAAGTTGCTTGATCCAAGCACCTACATTGTCTAATCTGGGACTGATAGGTTATAATACAAGTGAATGAATTGGAGGTATCCCATGAAAGAACAACCTATCCTTTTAACCCTCTTTGGGGCAACGGGTGACTTGGCTTTCCGCAAGCTCTACCCTGCTATTTACCAACTCTATCGTAGCGGCCGCTTATCTCAGAATTTTGCTTTGATTGGGACTGCCCGTCGTCCATGGTCTGATGAGCATTTCCGTCAAGTCATTGTAGACAGTGTAGGTGCTCAGGCGCTTAGCCCTGACCACGTTCAGGAATTCGCCTCCCACTTCTATTACCTATCCCACGATGTTCAAAATACCGAACACTATGATCAGCTCAAAGAATTGGCAGACCGACTCGATGCCACTTACCAAACCCAAGGTAACCGCCTCTTCTATCTGTCCATGTCGCCTACCTTCTTCCCAATTATTGCTGAGCATATTAAATCGCAAGGTCTTTTGGCATCAGGCTTTAACCGCCTCATTATCGAAAAACCATTTGGGCATGACCTAGCTTCTGCCCAAGAATTACAAGACAAACTCAATGTGGCCTTCGATGAATCGCAAATCTACCGCATTGACCACTATCTGGGTAAAGAACTGGTTCAAGCCCTCTACCACTTGCGTTTCCATAACCAACTTTTCCGTCATACCTGGAATAAGGATCATATTGCCAGCATCCAAATTTCCCTACCTGAAATGGTGGGGGTTGAAGAACGAGCGGGCTACTATGATCATTCTGGCGCTAGCCGCGACATGGTTCAAAACCACATGCTCCAACTGCTCGCCCTGCTGACCATGGCAGAGCCTGCCTCCAACCAAACAGCAGATATTCAGGCGGCTAAATATCGTAGCCTAGCCAACCTACATCACTATGCTGACGCTCAAGAATGCCAAGCTTGTGTAGTTCGTGGCCAATACAGCGCTCAAGGCGACCTCAAGGGCTATCTAGAAGAAGACGGCGTAGATCCTGCTTCCCGTACTGAGACCTATTTTGCTGCCAAAGTGATGCTAGATTTGCCAGAATGGGAAGGCGTTCCTTTCTATCTGCGGACCGGCAAGCGTCTCAATCAGAAGGCAACCATGGTCGATGTCCTCTATCGTCCAACCCAAGAAGGCTTGGAAGGCGACCATCTCCGCATTGAAATCGCCCCTGACCTGGGCTACACTCTCTGGCTCAACACCAAAGCCATTGGCTACAGCCAAGATAGCCACCGCGTGCCACTCAGCTTCCGCTACAATTCAGAAGAATTGGCAGAAAGCCCAGATGACTACGCCCGCTTAATTTTCGAAGCTAGCCAAGGAGATCGCGAACACTTTACTCAATGGTGTGAAGTAGCTGCAGCCTGGAAATTCTTGGATAATATTCAAGCCTATTGGACTGCCGATACTGAGACACCACTTGCCCAGTATCCTGCTGGCAGTCATGGCCCTCAAGAAGCCGATGACCTCTTAGCCCGCGACGGCTTTGAATGGCTCCTTAAATAAGATAGAAAAAGAGTTTAGGACTTGAGCCTAAACTCTTTTTTGCTGTCTTTGAGCCAGTGGTCTACTTTGAAAAGTGGGCCACTGGCTCTGGGTTTCTGTAGTGTTTTTGAGGCAATCAGCTACTTTCTTGGCGCGCCAGTGGTCCACTTGACGGAGTGGGCCACTAGCTCTAGATATTTGTTGCTTTTTGAGGGAAATCTGCCACTTTCTTGGCGCGCCAGTGGTCCACTCTGCCAAGTGGACCACTGGCTCCATCTTTCCAGACACAAAAAACCCATTATATCATATATGATATAATGGGTTTTCTTCATCTTGTTAAGCTTCTTGCTCAATCTCTTGGCGATAAGCTAGAACTGCTTGTGTTAGCTCTTCTACAATGGCTTGTCGCTCAGCTAAACTATGGGCATTAGCGCCACTAGCCA
>ERZ773067.1862-NODE-1862-length-10984-cov-3.638576_pt1 | contig 10984 bp, 9 predicted proteins | sample MGYA00580622_ERZ773067 | MGnify/ENA primary metagenome ERZ773067 (study PRJEB29015, sample SAMEA2737998) | human oral metagenome | biome: human oral; feature: human-associated habitat; material: dental | place: China | collected 2113 ...
GACACGACGCAAAAAGAGAACGTCAGAGCCAATGGGAATCTCCAGGTGCTCAGCAACGGCTTGATCTGCAGGAACTACCTGCTTAAACAGGACTTCGGTTCGATACTCAAAGCCACCATCTCTGAGCGCGGCCGCAAATGAAAGTACGGTATTTCCTGCCGCATGACGAACGGTGTTTGAAATTACCTGTGTTGCTCGGCCCTTTTGAGTAAGTAATAAACCCTCTTTGACCAGGGACTGAATGGCTTTTCTGATGGTTCCCCTGCTCACGCCATGCTGCGCCATAAATTCTGCCTCAGACGGAATATACGTTCCCGTCTTCCAGTCTTTTGACAGAATTTTGACGCGCATCAAATCTGACAGCTGAACATGGAGAGGTGTGGCAGACGATGCGTTGAGTCCTCCCCTGACCTGTGGAGATAGTGGCTCAGTAGCCGCATCTTCAGAAACTAAAACCGGAAAAACTCCTGTCTCAAATGACATAGGTCCTCCGAAGTGAGTAAGAAATTAGTCATGCATACGTTAGGTACAAGACAAGTAGTATACAAGTTTCTGAAAGAGAACAGAATAAGAGTTATCTGACTAGATTAAATTTTATGAGAAGAGAATGCGCTTACTTCAGAATTATTCTCATGAGATAATAGAAACTGACTTTACTACTGCTGAGGTGTTGGAATGGTACTAGATTTTGAAGCAAAGTATAAGAGACTTGGGGTAGATCGTGAGACTCTCCATCGTGCTGGGAATCGCTTAAATGACTTGTTATGGAATATCCCAGACACCAAAGAAGCTTTTATAAAAGCGTACCTTTCCCTCCCATCAGATGAGCTTCTCGCCCTTATTAGAGTTGAAGGTCTATATAAACGTTATCCAGACTATTTCACCTTTGACGGTCCTACTGGGAAACAGCCAGCTTAAATTTATTTATATTAAACCAACAGCTAAATCGCTATTTATTCAACAACAAATATGGTAGAGGCATCGGATCTCAAACTCACAAAATCTATATAGGCTTAATCAAATAAAATATTGTATCTCCTGTTTATCCTATGGCTATTTCATTATTACATTTCTATAATTTTTCACTTCATTATTTGTTTTTGCATTACTTTATTTTAGATGTGGTATAAATATATATCATCAATTTAGAGGAGGGTAACTATGAAAGCAATTGATATCGCAAATGCCATTATCATATCTCACGCTGATAATAGCTACCTAACTAACATGAAGTTGAACAAGCTAATCTATTTTGCCTACGCCGAGGCTTTGCAAAATGGAGAAAAATTGTTTAACGATCGTATCGAAGCATGGACATATGGTCCCGTGATTCCGAATATCTATAAAGCCTTTGCAAATAATGGAAAAGGCCGCATCAACAGTCAATGTGTATCTGACACACAGCCATCTCGTGAAGCCTTAGATATTGCCAATCATATATGGGATAAATATGGCTTTATGACTGCAGTGGATATTATGAATTTTAGCCATAGAGGCGTCGGTGCTTGGAAAGCTGTATACAGGCCAGGCATTAATGGTCTTTTGATCAATGATAAAGACATACTTAATTCTTTAGATGGTAAAGAAGATCCAGTACATGAAGGAACCTTTGCTAAAGCAATTGAAGAGTCTTCAAAGCGTTGGTCAAATGTCCTAAATATGCTATCCAATAGCTAATGGATGTTAATCAACCGTCTATAGAGTTTTCTGAAGAGTTAGTGGAATCCTTTCTTATCACTCTTAAAGAACTGCATCAAAAAGTTATTGGTTCTACGGTAATTTGTAGTATCGAGTTTCCTGAGACTGATAATCAACTAGAATCAGCAATTACATCAGTTATGGTCGGATACTTTAATGAAATGAAGTATCCGACCTTTATTGAACAGGTTGCTGCTTTAACAATTTTTGTTGCAAAAGATCATGCGTTTTCTGATGGAAATAAAAGAACAGCACAACAAATTCCACCTATGATGTTTACATTATGGCTTGACGACTTTAAGGATATTCAGTGTGAAGATGAAGAGATGTACGAATTAATCGAAGGAATAGCTAGAGGAGAAATTAATCAAAAGGAATTTACAAAATGGTTAATCAATCATATTGTTTTCAATAACTCTAATCATACAAATAGCTGCCATGCAACAGCGAAGAAAATATAATTTTTTTGATAATCGAATTATAGTTTGTCCCATTTTTGTCCCATGAGCTGAATGTCGAGTTACGTTTTACCAGGTCGAGAGCTATATACTCTTCACGCCCAAAAAAGCCTAATACTTAAATATTTTCTGAAAATACGCAGTTAAAACGCTATTTATTCTGCAAAAAAGTGGTAGGGGCGGCGGGACTCGAACCCGCAAGACCGAAGTCGAGGGATTTTAAGTCCCCTGCGTCTGCCAATTCCGCCACGCCCCCGGATATGTCTAGCTATTATGCCACTACTTTTTATCTAGCGGGCGCAAAATTGGCTTCCAAATCACAGGCGACCGCTTTCCCTGGTAAACGGCAGAAGCAGTTATCACCAGGCCAAAGAGCAGGTCACTCTCGCTTACTACCAGGTGTTTAAAGCCTGAATTTTTCATCAATTCTGCAAGCAAAATAGTTCCCGCAAGCATAACGGGTGCACGTTTTGCCTGAAGTCCCGTTATGTCTTCTCGCTCCTTTAACGTTTTGCTGGCGAGAAGCCCCTCTATCTGCAACACCTCGTCAAGTGAGATGTGGTTGAGATGCACCTTTGACGGGTCGTACGGGTCAAGATGATCCCTGACGGCAATGAGGCTTGTAGCGGTTCCGCCGACCCCCACTAAAAGCTCAGGCGCTGCACACTGCTGCTGAGCTCGCTCAATAGCCTCAGACATCATCTGAGCTGCCATTTTGTGAGCTCCATCAATGTCCTCAGCTGATGGATGATCCGAAGACAGATTAAAGCGCTCGGTCAGACGTCTGCAGCCAAGCTCAACGGACTCGACAAAGTTGATGTCGAGCTGCTGCCCCTCAAGCTGCTGGCCTGCGCCTTGGGATGCAGGCTGGCCCGCCAGCGCGCCAACGACCAGCTCAGTTGAGCCGCCACCGCTGTCGGCAACAAGAATGCGATGATTCTCAAAGTCGTGAGAGACACCCAGAAATGTGAGCGCGCCTTCAATTTCACCTGGAATAATCATGGGCTCAAGTCCCAGCGAAGCTAGACCCATTCCCAGATCAGGCGCATTTTCTGCATCGCGAGCAGCACTTGTGAGCGTACAAACAACCGCCTCGACGCCCTCTTTTCTCGCGTGATCAACATAGGAAGAAACGCAACCAACGCAACGATGAATTGCCTCAGGTAGCAGGCGCTTTGCCTTATCAACACCCTCACCCAAATTGACAATCTCGGTGTATTTGGCCATGCGAATGACGCGACCGTCCTCTACCTGCGCAAGCGCAAGTCGAGCAGTTACGGTTCCAATATCAATTGCAGCCAGAAGCATTAGTGTGAGTTCCCACTATCGGACTTTGAATTGTCGGCGCCAGATCCCTCAGAAGATCCGCCTTCTCCAGAGTTCTTCTGCTCATGAGACTCTCCAGGAGCTGGTGCAGATGTAGAATCGTCAGAGTTTGCGCTCTTAGGAGCATCAGTATTGCCGGAATCGCCTGGTGTAAATCCAAAAACAAAATCCCCAACCTTGATGTACCACGGATAGTCAGGATGCTGAACGGTATTCTCGTCCTTCTTTTTATCAAGGCCTTCTACTCGCGCAGATTCCTCGCCACCAGAAACTAAACCCCGCTTATGGGCCTCATCTTCAATACCAGATTTTGTTTGTAGACTGTTAACCTCTGCCTCAAGACGTTTTTGATCTTCCTCCAGCTTCTGCTGATTTAGCAGCAACTCATCGTGCTCGCGAACAGCGTGGTAGTAGCCACGAATTGGTGGATACAGACCCACAAGCAGGAAGATCACAACGCCGAGAAAAACAACAAGCTTGGTATGATTGCGCGCAAAATCAAGTGCGTTATCTTTAAGCTCTACTAGAGAAGCTACGCTGAACTGCGGTTTTTTGACTCTTTCAGTCTTTTGTCCTCGTTCGGCCTTCTGATTTCGTTCTGGTCTCTGGCCTCGCTCTTGCTTCTGATTAGATTGAAGTTTCCTGTCCACCTGGGGTTTCTCGGCTTTTTTAGTTGGAAATATTTTGAGAGCACCAGAGGCATGCTCCGCGGTAGTCTCTTTAAGAGGCTCTACGGAACGCTTGGTAGGCGTTGTTTTTCTTTTTGTACCACTCTTTTTAGTGGTGTCTTGACTCATCACGGATCTCATTTCTGGTTTGTTTGGTGATGCGTCGCAACAAATTGCAACATCTTTATTATGGCAGAGGCAGCGCCGATAGCCCTGCCTCAGTTTGGAATTTCATCGTTTCACCGAATAGAAGTCGTCGCTCCACGACAAGTCGTAAGCTTTGCGGTAAGTCGCACGTCTTCGCTGCAATCTGTGCAGCCTGCTTACGCATCAAGATGACGTTTTGCTTCTTGCCACAAATCTTCTTGAAGCTCGGGCTTTTCGTCAAGTGAGAAGCCACTCTCAGCAGCAGCTTTCTCCATGTACGACCAACGAGCGCGGAACTTTCTGCAGGCGCTCATCAACGCTTCTTCTGCGTCAACGCCTTCCCAGCGAGCAACGTTTATCAGCGCAAACAAGATGTCACCAAACTCGTCCGTTTTCTGCTGCGTACCTGGGGCTTCAGCTTCAAACTCCGCGCGTTCCTCGGCAACCTTATCCCACACGTCACTAACTGACGCCCACTCAAAACCCATTTTTGCGGCACGCTTTGAGATCTTCTGGGCTTGCATCAGCGCAGGTAGAGACTGTGGAACTGAGTCGAGAAGACCCTCGGTGTGCACGGTATCTTCCGCACTGGCGCGCTCCTCAGCTTTGACGCTCTCCCACACGTCCAAGACAGCCGCAGCCGACGACGTAGAGCCAGCTTCTGGCCCAAACACGTGCGGATGCCTGCGTACCAACTTCTGGTTGAGCGCTCGGCACACGTCGTCGATGTCGAAGCCTACTGCACGGTTGCACGTGCCGCTACCTGCGCTGCTATCGGCCTCAATCTGCGAGTGAAGAACTACCTGCTCAAGCACATCGCCAAGCTCTTCCTCAAGGTGCTCGGGAGAGTCCTCAGCAATCGCCTCAACCGCCTCGTAGGCCTCCTCAATCATGTTCTTTGAGATGGACTGATGCGTCTGTTCCTTATCCCAAGGACAGCCGTCCTCCTGGCGAAGACGCCAGATGGTTCTAACCAGACGGTCGAACTCCGGGTGTGTCTGCGGTGCACCAGGACGAGCCTTTGTTTCTTCATCAACTGCGGCTGCTAGCTGGGCGATTTTCTCGTCAGATGTCATGTAGTTTATTGCTCCTCAGGGTACAGAAAATTCCAGTCATTGCGCAGGCCGGTCATGAGCTCCATAACGTCCTTTGAGACCTCAAGCTGCGCCTGAGCAGAAGCGTCTCCTGAAACAGCGGCCTCTAGATCTGCCAGCACGTATGCCAGCGCATTAGCCGTGCGACCCACCTGGACTTGCTCCTGTTTGCCGTCGTCAGTCCACGTAATTGTGGCAACGTCGGCGCGTGGGTACTCCATAATCTCAATGAAAGCTTTGTCAGCGGAAATCATAGCGCGTTTTGGCTGCTTGGAGTGAAGCGTCAACGCCAGGACAACCATCTGACCCTCGGCGTTTCTGAGCAAAATGCCGTCCGTCTGATCAACGCCGGTAGGGGCCGGATTCATCATGGAGAGCACGTCATGAGGCTGGCTCTTCAAGAAAAGACGTGCGAGCGTCAGCGAATATACGCCTATGTCCAGAAGGGCGCCGCCGGCAAGCTTAGGATTGAAGAAGCGATTCTCCATGTCAAACTCTTTGTAGCTGCCAAAATTCTCCTGAATCAGGTTGACTGGACCAAACTCGCCCGCTTCCACGCGGCTGACCAGCTCTTTGTAGAGCGGCATGTGCAAAATGGTGCAGGCGTCCATAAGTTGAACACCGTTTTGACGTGCAAGTTCTTCGGCCTCAAGCAGCTCAGCGGAATTGAGCGTAATGGACTTCTCGCACAGCACATGCTTGCCCGCCTGAAGTGCTTTGCGCAGGTAGATGATGTGCGTATTGTGAGGCGTGGTCAGATACACCGCGTCAATCTCGTCGCTGGCGAGAAGATCGTCGATGCTGTCAAATACACGCTTTACGTGGTGTTTTTGAGCAAACGCGACGGCCTTTTCCTGCGTTCTGTTGGCCACACCATCGATAGTTCTGCCGACCGAGGCCAACGCCTCTGCCATCTGGTTTGCAATGACTCCACAGCCAATAACGCCCCACCTGAGGTGTGGTGCGGTAAAGATCGTGTCCACAGCGCTCGCGACGTTCTGTGCGACGTTCTGTGCGGCGCTCGTGGTTCCCGCAGCGCTTGTGGTGTTCTGTGACGTCTGAACTGCTGTTTGGCTCATATTTACTCCTCAACCTCGTCGTCGCCACCAAGCTCTTCAAGAACTCCCAGGGCAGCGGGCATCAGCTGTTCTTCATTGCGATGGAACGGATACGCCAGTTTATGCGTCTTTGGATACACGATAGCACCGCGACCCTTCAACTTGAGAGCTTGTTCGCGAGGAATTTCTACACCCAGATATACCAAGCGTCCATTTGTCAGACTCACTGACGTTGCACCCAAACGCTGCGCGCGAATGCGTACGCGAGCGCGATCAAACAAGTTCTTACCCGCAAGAGGCAGGGCGCCAAAGCTATTCTCGGTATCTTGCTGAAGCACATCCACATCGGAAAGCTCTGTAGCTGCGGCAAGACGACGATACACCAAAACACGTCGGTCAACCTCTGGCAGATAGTCCTCATCAAGATAGAAATCTGCAGGTAAATTGATGGTTACCTCGGCCTGCTCAAGCTCAGCGGACTCACCGCGAGCCTCAGCAACTGCCTCGCCCAGCATCTGCGTAAAGAGGTCAAAGCCAACGCTGGAAAGGTTTCCGTGCTGCTCAGCACCCATAAGGGAGCCCGCACCTCTAATCTCCAGGTCACGCATGGCAATGCGCATGCCGCTGCCCAGGTCCTGGAACTCGTTGATTGCCGTCAAGCGCTCGGTAGCCTCTTCTGTCAGCGGCAACTCTGCGGGGAACATAAAGTACGCGTATGCCTGCTGCCTACCGCGACCAACACGGCCCTTGAGCTGGTACAACTGAGCCAGTCCCAAACGCTGAGAGTCCTCGATAATCAGCGTATTAGTATGCGAGTTATCAATGCCGGACTCGATGATGGTGGTGGCCACCAAAACGTCAATCTCGTGCTCCTGGAAGGCGAGCATGACGTTTTCTACCTCACGAGCACTCATCTGACCGTGAGCCACGCCCACGCGAGCCTCTGGAGCCGCCTCCTCCACGCGAGCCACTGCCTCATCAATAGTGGTCACGCGATTGGACACGTAATACACCTGACCTTCTCGCTCCAGCTCGCTTCTAATAGCTGCGGAAACAAGATCCGGGTTGTACTCGCCCACCATCACCTGAACAGGCTTTCTGCCAGGCGGCGGTGTCAAAATCAGGCTCATGTCGCGCACGCCGCTCATGGCCATCTGCATGGTGCGCGGAATAGGCGTTGCCGAGAGTGTCAGCACATCTACCTGCTCGCGCATGTTTTTGAGCTGCTCTTTGTGCTGCACGCCAAAGCGTTGCTCCTCGTCAATAATAACCAGGCCCAAATCGTGCGGATTCACGTCTGCGGAGAGCAACCTATGTGTTCCTACCAGCACATCTACGGTTCCGTCTGCAAATCCCTCAAGCGCTTTTCTCTGCTGGGCAGGCGTGACAAAACGTGAAAGCACGCTTACCTTCAAATCAAACGGAGCAAATCGCGAGAAAAACGTCTCGTAGTGCTGCTGGGCCAAGATGGTAGTTGGACACAAAATCATGACCTGACGAGCGTCCTGACACGCCTTAAACGCAGCTCGAAGCGCCACCTCTGTCTTGCCAAAGCCCACGTCGCCGCAAAGCAGACGATCCATTGGCTTGCGTGCTTCCATGTCCAGCTTAATGTCTGCAACAGCACTTTCTTGGTCTGGCGTCAGCTGATACGGGAAGCTAGACTCCATCTCTTCCTGAGCAGGAGTATCCAGTGAGAACGCGTAGCCCGGCACCGAAGCGCGGCGCGTGTAAAGGTCTACCAGGTCAAACGCCAGTTTCTTGGCGGACTTTCTTGCCTTGTTAGTGGCGCGCGACCAATCTGCCGTGTTAAGCCTGGTAAGGCGTGGATTGTTGCCGTCGGGTCCCACATAGCGCGTAATGCGGTCAACCTGCTCCAGGGGCACATAGAGTTTATCGTCATTGGCATACTCAAGTAGGAAGTAATCGCGCTCTCTACCTGCAACTTCTTGGCGCACAATAGCTGTAAAGTGCGCAATACCGTGCGTTGCGTGGACAACGTAATCGCCCGGCTTAAACGGGAACGTCACCGTTGTGGGGTCAATACGTTTGGAGCGCTTCTTGTTGCGCGCACTTCTGGCCGTCAAATCTGAGACAGAAAGCACTGCTAGATTAGCTGTTGGAATGATAATTCCCGCCGGAACAGGCGCGTCGGTAAACGTGACACGACCGCGCTTGAGTGGTGCGTAGACTCCGTTTTGGTCCGACTCGTTTTCAAGCGCCGTTCCCAGCGACTCCTCAAACGGAATGGACTCGTCCGAGAAAAGCAACTTAAGATGCTCACGAGCTGCGCGATCTGGAACCGCAAACACCACCGCGTCGCGGTCTTGCACCAGCTGCCTCACGCGGCCCAAAAGCTTTGTGTCCGAGCCTGCAATAGACGGCTGCACCACAGAGAGCTCCGACGTTACCGCAGCTCCCGTACGTAGAAGTGACGAGAAGGACAAGCGCTGCTGCGAGCCAAAGTCCATGGCCTTGGGATCTGTATACAGACCATCTAGTTTCACTTTTGATGCTGTTGCGGATGCAGAAATTTCGTCAAAGGCACGCTGACAGTCGTCAAATAGCGAGCGTGGCTCCGCAAGAACTACCAGCGTCTTTGAAGAGATGTGCTCAAGCGGGCTGGCAGTGCCTCCGTACAACACGGGAAGATAGCGCTCAAGTGCAGGAGCCTGAGCTCCGCGCTGAATAAGCTCCAGGTCAGCAGCGAGTGCAGAGTTTTCTTGCGCGCGCGTGTAGAGCGCTTCTTCTGCGCGGCAGATGGTTTCTTTGGTAAACGCAAGCTCTCTAGCTGGGGCAACGGTAACCTCATCAATGGCACCGATAGTCTGTCTGGTTGCTGCCACCATGCGCCTGATGCGGTCAATCTCGTCTCCGAAGAACTCAATGCGTACAGGACTTGTAGCTTGGGCTGGGAAGATATCAACCGTATCGCCGTGAATGTGGAAGGTGCCAGGAGTATCTACCTCGCCTGTATCGGCGTATCCCATGCCGACGAGCAGCGAGGCCACGTCCTCAAAGAGGACGTCGTCGCCAACGGTAAACGTTGCAGGAAGAAAATAGCCCGAACCAACAGGGGGAACTCTGCGCATCAGCGCGTGAGCACTTGCAACTACAATGACCTTCTCGCCAGCGGAAAGCTTGGCGATGGCACGGCACCTAGCTCCAATAAGGGTGTCGTCTGGCGTAGTATCCGACCAGGGACGATCCTTGCGGTTGGGATAGCGCAGCACCGCGTCGTTTCCCAACCACGCTGCAAGTGAGCGTGCCGTGCGGTCCGCGGCATCCTCGCCCGCGACAACCAGCAAGCATGGGCGGGGATTTTGCGCCCAAAGTGCAGCTAACATCAGCGGACGAGCGCTTTGCGAGAGGGACAGTGTGACGTCTGATCCACGCGAAAGCTCTCGCTTCAGCTTCTCTAGCTCGGGCGCGCTCAGTAGTTGAGCTGCAACTCTATTGATAAACACACAGTCTCCCGCCATGCCGCTAAACCCACATGCAAACGCATACGGGTTACACCAAACCTTGCTGGACGAGGCGCGTCGTGCGGCTACGCCGTGCACTTGCCGCGACGTCCCACAAACAGGTTTGATAACTTTTCAATTGGGCTGTTATTGTAGTCGTTATGCTGCTATTTTGCTATTCTCGACCCACGTGATAACGTAACTACATACTGGGTACACATAAAGGAGCACTAAGGAGAGGTCATGCCCAGAGAATCAAAGAAGGTCAAAGTTGAACGCGGCATCGAGCTGTGCCGACGCATGCACGAGCTCTATCCAAGCGTCCAGAGCGCGCTGGATTACCACGACGCGTTTACCCTGCTCATCAGCGTTATGCTTTCGGCACAAACTACTGACGCCGCAGTAAATAAAGTCACACCCGAGCTGTTCCGTCGTTGGCCAGACGCGCCTTCCATGGCGGCAGCAAATGCTGTTGAGGTCGGGGAGGTCATCCATACCATTGGCTTCTGGCGTGCTAAAGCCAAGCATTGCGTGGAAACTGCGCAAATCCTGCTAACAGAGTACGGAGGAGAAGTGCCGGGCACCATGGAAGACCTGGTCACGCTCCCGGGCGTTGGGCGAAAGACCGCTAACATCGTGCTCAACAAGATGTTTGACGTGGTCGACGGCATCGCGGTGGACACGCACGTATACAGAATCTCCAAACGCATGCGCTTGAGCTCGGCTTCTACGCCGCTGGCTGCTGAGAAAGACCTGCTCGCGCTTCTCCCCCACGAACTCTGGAAAGACGTCAACGAAGAGTGGATTCACTTTGGGCGAGAAACCTGCACTGCTCGCAACCCCAAGTGTGTCGGCTGTCCCATGAGCGACATCTGCCCCTCCTACGAGCAGCCCAATCGCTGGTTCAAGGGGTAAGCGCAAGACCCGGCACGCTGGCCCGGGGCTGAGCTGCGAGCGCACGGGGTTTCTCGCCAGGCGGGGGGGTGCAGAGGTTTGCACTCATCGAGCCTGAAAAGCGAGCCTGAAAAGTGCAAAGAATCTGTGTTTGGGACACAGATTCTTTGATGAAAT
>ERZ773067.1864-NODE-1864-length-10980-cov-3.367231_pt1 | contig 10980 bp, 10 predicted proteins | sample MGYA00580622_ERZ773067 | MGnify/ENA primary metagenome ERZ773067 (study PRJEB29015, sample SAMEA2737998) | human oral metagenome | biome: human oral; feature: human-associated habitat; material: dental | place: China | collected 2113 ...
TGGATGAATGTCGACACCCGTGCGGCTGTGCGCGTGCTCCGACATGATGCGCGGGATTACGGGCACGCCGAGCACATGAAGCTCATGCGCGAGGCGATGCACGCAGATCGCGTAAAGACCTGGATAGGAGTAGATGATCTCGGCCTCGCTCGACGCTGCGGGATCGCCCTCGAACGTTGCCTGAACATCCAGTTCGATGTAGGAGCGAATCTTCGGTATGGCACGAAAGAAGGCGAGCGTGATCTCCTGCGCACGATCGGCAATGACCTCTTCCGACTGCATAGACGCACATTTGCACGGCAGGGCGATGGCAATCTGCTTGTTCAGCAGATAAGCCACATCTTCCATGACCATCGTCATATTATTCTCGACGCTGTAGACACGGTAGTGCTCGTCCTTGAAGTAGCCGGGAAAGACGATGCGCACGAGCTTGTCGAGGATGTCGATGACCGACTTCTTGTCGGGACGACAGAACACGTCCATCTTGTCGATGATGCGATCCGTCTTGTAGTCGGCGAGGATGTCACCGATGACGCCGTGCAAATTTTCCGCTATGATGTCCGCCATTTCTTCACTTCTCTTTCTTTCAGAAAATGCGGCGCATTGCCGCTGCTTCTCTCTTCCCTATGAACAAAGTCTTCCTTCACCTGCCGAGCACATAGGGCAGGAAGTATACAAGCTGCTTTTTCCACCATTCCCAGCCATAGTCGACGTCCGCTCCCCAGAAGTCAACCCATGCGTTTATACCCCTCTCGTGCAGCACGGAGCGCAGGAGATCCGTCGTGCGGCGCGGCTCGTCAAGCCCCTCACCCTGCCCCGTGCAGAAGACCATCTTCCTCGCGTTGTAAATCTCAATGTAGGGATGCTCGTTCGCCATATTGGGCAGGAAGTCGAGCGGTGAATTGTCATAGAGCCGTGCATTGAGCCAGCCGCCGAAAAACGTCTTGGCGTCGTAAGAACCGGCAAGCGAGATGAGTCCCGCAAAAAGATCGGGGCGGCGCAGGAAGAGGATCGTCGCATGAGTGCCGCCGAAGCCGCAGCCAACGGAGACGGGCAGGCGCGTCCAATCGCTCAGCGAGCGCACAAAGGGCACGACTTCTTCGGCAACATATTCGTAGTAAGCCTCCTGCCGATTGGCACGCCACTCACGATCATCCGCACTGAACCAGCTCTCGGAGTCAATCGTATCGACCGTCACGAGCCGGATCATGCGCCCGTCGAGCCAGCGTGCGAGCGTTTCTGTCACGCCCGCCGCTTCATAGGCATCGGAAAACATCTCTCGCGGCGGGAAGGCGAGCACGGGCGTGCCGTCTGCCCCATACGTTCGGACAGTCATTTCTTTCTGCAGCCGTTCGCTGTACCAGCGATCCACTCTCGTTTCCATATACATCCCCTCCCCATTGTTCCCTAATCATAACTATACTATACAACGCCTGTCGTGACAAGAAGAAACGGCTGCCGCAAAAATTTGCAGCAGCCGTTTCCGTTATTTTCTCACCTACAGTGCAGCGCGCACGAGCAAGAGTCCCGCCCATGCCGCCGCCACACCGAAGGCGACGTTCGCCAGTACATTCCAGAGCGCTGAAAGCGCATTCGCGCCCTGCAGCAAGGTCAGCGTCTCCATGCTGAAGGACGAGAACGTCGTGAAGCCGCCGAGGAAACCGACAGCGAGCAGGAAGCGCAGGTTCTCAGGCAAAAGCGCGCCGCGCGGCAAAAGCGGCAAAACGCCGATAAGAAGTCCCATAAGGAAACTGCCTGACACGTTGACAAAGAGCGTGCCGTAAGGAAATGCCGACCCGAAGCGCACGGCGAAAAACGAGGTCGCCAGATAGCGGCAGACAGCGCCGAGGCCGCCGCCAAGAAAGACAAAGATATACTGCACTCCCATCGCTTACGCTCCATGCGCCTCGCGGACATCGGAGAGATCTTCGAGCGTCTTCTGCTTGCTTTCCTTGCCACAGGCGATGACGACGATCGAAATCAGCACGAATACGGACGCGAACAAAGCGAAGATCGTCTCAATGCCGACGGAGCCGGCGAGCAGCACGCCGACGAGCATCGGCGCGATCATGCCGCCGATGCGTCCAAAGCCCGCCGCCCAGCCGCTGCCGAGCGCGCGCATCGCCGTCGGGTACTGCTCGGGCGTGTAGGTGTAAATGACGCCCCATGCACCGAGGTTGAAGAAGCTCATGCCCGCGCCCCAAGCGAGAAGCGCCGACGACGATTCGGCAGCGCCGAAGAAGTAGCTGCAAACGCCCGACAAGAGCAGAAATGCGGACAACGTATACTTGCGTCCGATGACTTCCACGAGCCACGCGGCAGCAAGATAGCCGGGCAGCTGCGCAAGCGTCATCATCAGCACATACTCAAAGGTCTTGACGACGGCGAAGCCCTGCGCGTAGACGAGCGACGGCAGCCACATGAAGATGCCGTAGTAGCTGAAGACGATGCCGAACCACGTCAGCCAAAGCATCGCCGTGCGCAGACGGAAGCCCTTTTGCCACAGCGCGGCAAATCCCGTCTCTGTGCCGCTCTCTCTCGGCAATAGTTCATCTGCCGTAAACGGACGGTTTGCAAGACCGAGCTTTTCTTCCAGATGGCAGACGATTTCCTTCGCCTCCTCGACGCGCCCCTTCGCGAGCAGGTAGCGAACGGATTCCGGCAGGTGCAGGCGGATGAGGAACACATAGAGTGCAGGCAGAGCGCCGAGGAGGAACGCGAGCTTCCAGCCGAACGTCGGAATGAAGAGATACGAGATGCAGGCGGCGACGAGCCAGCCGACGCCCCAGAAGCTCTCAAGAAGGACGATGAAGCGTCCGCGCAGCCGCGTCGGCGCATACTCGGTCATGAGCGTGACGGCGACGGGCAGTTCGCCGCCGAGGCCGAAGCCGACGAGGAAACGGAAGACGAGCAGCGATTCATAGCTCCAAGCCAGGGCGCAAAGCCCCGTCGATACACTGTAGAGCAGAACCGTCGCAGTGAAGACCTTCTTGCGCCCCCAGCGATCGGCCAGAGAACCTGCCACGACCGCCCCAAGCGCCATGCCGATGAGTCCCACAGAGCCGATCCAGCCCGCCTGCGCGGGACTCAGCCCCCAATCCTTGACCAAGAGCGGCAGGACGAAGGCGATCAGACCCGTATCCATCGCATCAAAGAGCCATCCCAGGCCCGTGAGGAGGAGCATCTTGTAGTGAAAAGAGCCTATGGGCAATTCTTCCAAACGACGCAGCATAAACATCCACTTCCTTTGAAAATAAAATCATATCTTCTTCGCCCTAAACAAAGGGCGTCGCTCTTTATTGTACCACCTATGCGCCGCAGGTCAAGTCTTTCCTACAGGACGCAAAGAAGCGCCATCGCGAACGACGGCGCTTCTTCCTAGGACAGGCGCATCTTGAAATCCTCGTAGCCGAAGCGGCGCACGACCTGCCATGCGCCCGTTTCATCAACGGCGACGATCGCGGGCAACGGCATGCCGTTGAACGTGTTGTTCTTCACCATCGTATAGATCGCCATGTCGCCGAAGACGACGCGGCTGCCGGCAGCAAGCGGCGCATCGAACGAGTATGTGCCGATTGTATCGCCCGCAAGGCACGTCGGCCCCGCAAAGGTATAGGTGAAGGGCTTCTCCCCTGCCTCTCCCCCACCCAGAACGGGCGGGCGGTACGGCATCTCGATGACATCGGGCATGTGACATGCCGCCGACGTGTCGAGGATGGCGACAGGCGTATCGTTTTCAACGATTTCCAGTACCTCGGCGACGAGGAATCCCGCATCGAGCGCGATCGCCTCGCCCGGCTCGATATAGACCTTGAGTCCGTATTTCGTTTGCATACGCATAATGCACCGTTTCAGCAGGTCGATGTCGTAGCCCTCGCGCGTGATATGGTGTCCGCCGCCAAAGTTGATCCACTCCATCTGCGGCAGCCATGCGCCGAACTTCTCCTCGACGGCTTCGAGCGTCTCCGCCAGCGGCTCCGCTCCCTGCTCGCAAAGCGTATGAAAGTGCAGCCCCGTCAATCCTTCGATTTTTTCGGGACGAAAATCGCCGCGCTTGACGCCGAGACGCGAGCCGGCCGAGCATGGGTCGTAGATCGCGTGCTCCTGCGTCGAATGCTCGGGGTTGATGCGCAAGCCGCACGCGCAGCCGCGCTTCAAGGCGAACTCGCCGTACTTTTCCCACTGGGCGAAGGAGTTGAATACGATGTGATCGGCGATCTTGACGATCTCCGCCATGTCCGCCTCCTTGAACGCCGGCGAAAAGACGTGATTCTCCTTGCCCTTCATTTCCTCGTATGCGAGACGCGCTTCAAAGAGGCCGCTCGCCGCCGCACCTGCGAGATATTCGGCAATGAGCGGATAGAAGTGAAACATCGAGAACGCCTTCTGTGCCAGAAGCACATGTGCGCCCGTCTCCTGCTGCAAGTCGCGCAGCACGGCGAGATTCCTGCGCAGAAGCTCCTCCATGACGACGTAGGCGGGCGTCGGCACGGCATGGAAAATTCCTGCGTATTTCTCGAATTTCCCGAAAGTCTCGCCCATCAATCGACAAGCTCCGGCGTGAAGCTCTCCTGCCACGGCAAGCCCCAGCGATTCAGCGCATCCATGAACGGATCGGGATCGAACTGCTCGATGTTGTAGACGCCCGCGCCCTTCCATGTGCCGTTCATCACGAGCATCGCGCCGATCATCGCGGGCACGCCCGTCGTGTAGGAAACGGCCTGCGAGCCGACTTCCTTGTAGCACGCCTCGTGATCGCAGACGTTGTAGAGATAGTACGTCTTTTCCTTGCCGTCCTTCTTGCCGCGGAAGATGCAGCCGATGTTCGTCTTGCCCTTCGTCCTCGGGCCAAGGCTCGCGGGATCGGGCAGCACCGCCTTGAGGAACTGCAGCGGAATGATCTTCTTGCCCTCGAACTCAATCGGCTCGATTGAAGTCATGCCGACGTTTTCCAGGCACTTGAGGTGGCGCAGGTAGCTCTCGCCGAACGTCATGAAGAAGCGGATGCGGCGGATGCCGGGGATATTCAGTGCAAGCGACTCCAGCTCCTCGTGATGCAGGAGGTACATGTCCTTCTCGCCGACCTCGGGGAAGTTGTAGACGCGCTTGATCTCCATCGGCTCCGTCTCGACCCACTTGCCGTTTTCCCAATAGCTGCCTTTCGCCGAAACCTCGCGGATGTTGATCTCGGGGTTGAAGTTCGTCGCAAACGGATAGCCGTGATCGCCCGCGTTGCAGTCAAGAATGTCGATGTAGTTGATCTCATCGAAATGATGCTTCAAGGCGTAAGCGGAAAAGACGCCCGTGACGCCCGGGTCGAAGCCCGAGCCGAGCAGCGCCGTGATGCCGGCTTCCTTGAAGCGGTCATTGTACTCCCACTGCCATTTGTATTCAAACTTCGCCGTGTCCTCCGGCTCGTAGTTCGCCGTATCGACATAGTGCGTCTTCGTCGCAAGGCACGCGTCCATGATCGTCAGATCCTGGTACGGCAATGCGAGATTCAAGACGACATCGGGCTTCTCCCGCTCGATCAGGGAGATGAGCTCATCCGTCTTGTCCGCATCCACCTGCGCCGTCGTGATTTTCGTCTTGCCGCCCGCGAGCTTTTCCTTCAATGCGTCGCACTTTGCCTTCGTGCGGCTCGCAATGCAGATTTCCTCAAAGGCGTCGCTGTTCTGGCAGCACTTGTGCACGGCGACGCTTGCGACGCCGCCCGCGCCGATGATCAAAGCCTTTCCCATAATTTCCCTCCTGTCGTCAACTCAAGGGCGTTTGCCGCCCGCATCAAACCATCTCTGCACCGCGAATCGCCGGCTCTTCCCAAGCGAGAAGCATCTCTCTGAGGAGCTTCAAGGCCACCGCCGTCGATGCGCCACTCGCATCGTAGTGCGGCGACAGTTCGACCATGTCGCAGCCAACGATGCGGTCGAGCCGCAGCGTCTTTCGGAGCGCACGAAGAAGATCGAGGAAGCTCACGCCGCCCGGCTCGGGCGTGCCCGTGCCGGGAAAAACGCTCGGATCGAGCACATCGAGATCGAGCGTCAAGTACACGGGCTTTCCCATGAGTTCAGCGAGACTCCATTCAAGCCCCGTGAAATCGAAGCACTGCAAATGCGTGTGCTCCTTCGCCCAGAGGAACTCCGCGCGCTCGCCGCTCCGTATGCCGAACTGATAAATGCGCCCATCCCCCAGGATGTCCCAGGCGCGGCGCATGACCGTCGCGTGCGAGAGCTTCGCACCCAAGTAATTATCGCGCAGGTCTGTATGTGCATCGAAATGCACGATATGGAGATCTTCGTAGCGCTCAGCGAGCGCACGCACGACGGGAAGCGTCACGAGATGTTCGCCGCCGATCATGAAGGGCTTCTTGCCATCGGCGAGCAAGTTCCGCGCAAAGTCCTCGATCTGCCCCAGGGCGCGAGCCGTATCGCCAAAGCAAAGCTCCAAGTCGCCGCCGTCAAAGACGCGCGCCTCCTCCATATCAAGGTCGAGATATGGGCTGTACGTCTCCAGCCCGTACGACTCGGCACGCATCGTGCGGCTCGCAAAGCGCGTGCCCGGGCGAAACGACGTCGTCGAATCGAAAGGTGCGCCGAAGAGCACGATGCGCGACTCTTCATACGATGTGTCGCAGCCCAGAAAAGTTTCTACATTATCTTTCAACATCGCGCAGCATCTCCTCCACATAGGTCGGCAGGGCGAAAGCGCCGATATGCAGCTTCGTATTGTAGTAGCGCGTCTTGATGCCGAGCCGCTTCCAACGCTGCCAATCAACGCCCTCGATGGGCGCACGCTTCTTCGACGCGAAGCCGAAGAGCCAATGCCCCGACGGATACGTCGGGATATGCGCCTGATAGACGCGGCTGATGGGGAACGACTCGACGATGCGCTTGTGCGCACGCTGCATGGCATAGGCGTCATCCTTGTAAAACGGGCTTTCGTGCTGATTGACCATGATGCCGTCCTCGTGCAGAGCCTTGAAGCAGTTGCCGTAGAACTCCTTCGTAAAAAGCCCCTCGCCCGGCCCGAAAGGATCGGTCGAATCCACGAGGATCAAATCGTATTCGTCCTCGGGCTGGCGGATGAAACGCAGTCCGTCCTCGAAAAAGAAGCGAATGCGCTCGTCCGAAAGGCATGCCGCTGTCTGCGGCAAGTGTTCGCGGCACGCCTCGACGACCATCTCGTCGATCTCCACGAGGTCGATGCGCTCGACGCTTTTGTAGCGCAGAAGCTCGCGCACCGTGCCGCCGTCGCCGCCGCCGATGACGAGGATGCGCTTCGCCTCGGGATTGACGCACATCGGCACATGCACGATCATCTCATGGTAGATGAACTCATCCTTCTCCGTCAGCATCATATAGCCGTCGATCGTCAGAAACCGCCCGAATTCCGGCGATTCGAAGATATCGATGCGCTGGAATTCGCTCCTGCCCGAGTAAATCTGCCGATCGACCTTGATGGAAAAGCCCGCATTCTTCGTGTGCTTCTCCGTAAACCAAAGATTCATGCCTCAGTCTCCTTCATCACGTTGAGCCGCCGGATCTCCATATCCTCAGGCCCCGTCAGCGAGCAGCCCTTCTTCTTCGCGTAGCGGATATAATCGAGGATGTCCGCCGTCACAAGCTCGCCCGGTGCGAGGATCGGAATACCCGGCGGATAGCACATGACGAACTCGCCCGCGACGCGCCCCGCCGTCTCGGCGATGGGAAGCGCCTCCTTCTCAGCGTAGAACGCTTCCTGCGGGCCGCAGACGACCTTCGGGCTGATGTACTCGACCTCCAGCATGTTTTTCGGCGGCTTCTTATAGTTGCGGCGAATTTCGGCAAGCGCGGATACGAGACGCTCAATGTCTTTGGGGCGATCGCCGATCGAGACGTAAGCGAGGAGGTTCGCCATATCGCCGAACTCCGTCTGAATGTCGTACTCGTCGCGCAGGAGATCGTAGACCTCGATGCCCGCAAGCCCCAGGGAGCGCGTGAAAATCGAAAGTTTCGTGACATCGAAATCGAAGACGGCGTCGCCGTCGGCAAGCTCCTTCGCATAGGCATAGTAATCGCCGATAGCGTTGATCTCAGAACGTGCATATTCGACGTGACGGATGACCTTATCGATTGTCTCGCGCCCGCGAATCGCAAGGTTGCGCCGCGAGATGTCGAGGCTTACCATGAGGAGGTACGACGCGCTCGTCGTCTGCGTGAGATTGATGATCTGATGCACATAGCCTTCGTGCACGCGCTCACCGATCAAAAGGAGCGAGCTTTGCGTCAGAGAGCCGCCCGACTTGTGCATGCTCACCGACGCCATGTCCGCCCCCGCCGCCATGGCGGAAACGGGCAAATGATCGTGGAAGTAAAAGTGTGTGCCGTGCGCCTCATCGGCGAGGAGCAGCATGCCGTGCGCATGAGCGAGATCGGCGATGGCGCGGATGTTCGAGCATATCCCGTAATACGTCGGATTGTTGACGAAGATCGCCTTCGCGTCCGGATTCTCCTCGATCGCACGCTCGACATCGGCGAGCCTCATGCCGAGCGCGATGCCGAGCCGTCGATCCATCTGTGGATTCACATAGACAGGAACAGCGCCCGAGAGGATCATCGCGTTGATGACGCTTCGATGCACATTGCGCGGCAGGATGATCTTCTCGCCGCGCTTCGCCGCCGTCAGAATCATCGCCTGCACCGAACTCGTCGTGCCGCCGACCATGAAGAAGGCATGCGCCGCGCCGAACGCCCGCGCCGCCAACTCCTCCGCCTCGCGAATCACCGATACAGGATGACAGAGATTGTCGAGCATCTTCATCGAATTGACGTCGACGGAAAGGCACTTCTCACCGAGGAAGTCCACAAGCTCCGCGTTGCCGCGCCCGCGCTTGTGACCCGGCACGTCAAAAGGCACGACGCGCCTGCTCTTGAAGCGCTCCAGAGCTTCAAGAACAGGCGCCCTGTCCTGCGTATAGTAGTCGAATGCTTCCAATCCTTCTTTTTCCTCCCAGAAAGCAGAGAGCAAAGCGCAAAGCTCCGCTCAGAATACATTGCTGCCGCTGTAGATCTCGATCATCTCGCGCCGCAGGCTGTTGCTGATCGCGAGCCGCGTCTTCGGCGGTATCTCGTAAATATCCGTATTGAAGAGGTAATTCTGCAGCTCGATTTCCTTGATGAGCATGCGCGTGTGGAAAATATTCGCCTGATAGACATTGATGTCCATGGCGTCGTACGTCGCCAAAGTCTCCGACTTGATATACTCTTGAATCGACGACATCTTGTCGTCCATAAAGAGCTTCTTTCCCGTCACATCGCGCGTGAAGCCGCGCACGCGGTAATCCATCGTGATGATATCCGAATCAAACTTGCCAATGAGGTAGTCGAGCGTCTTCAAAGGCGTGATCTCGCCGCACGTCGCCACGTCGATGTCGACGCGAAACGTCGCGATGCTCGTCTCGGGATGGAACTCGGGGTATGTATGCACGGTCACATGGCTCTTGTCGAGGTGCGCGACGATCTCGTCATTCATCAGCGGCTTCTTGTGCCCCGCTGCATCCTCTTCCGAAATGAGGAAGGTCACGCTCGCGCCCTGCGGATCGTAATCCTGCTTCGAGATGCTCAGGACATGTGCGCCGATCATCTCCGTCACGCGCATGAGGATCTTCGTCAATCGCTCTGAGTTGTACTGCGAGTCAATATATTTGATGTAGTCCTGCTGCTCGCGCTGCGATTTCGCGTAGCAAATATCGTAGATATTGAAGCTCAAAGACTTCGTCAGATTATTGAACCCGTATAACTTCAGCTTTCCTTCCAACCCGAACGTCCCATCCTTCCCTTGGCTGACAAGAAAAGGCAGATAACGAGCTATCGCTGCGTCACCTGCCGTTCATTTTCGTTTTTGCTAGCTCTGCCTTATTATAATGGAAATTTCGTGCTTTGACAAGACTTCATCACAGCAAACTGGAGGACAACTCACCCTTTGACGAGCGCTGCGTATTTGGCACGTTCCGCTGCAGGAATCTGCAGAATATCCATCGCCTTTTCCATGGAAAAGTTCAATTTCTCCATCATGCTGCGAATAGAAAGCGCCATCCCTTCGGCTTTTCCTTCGGCTTTTCCTTCAGCCTTGCCCTTGGCAAGACCCTGACGTTCCCCTTCCCTGAAACCCTCTTTCCTTTCCTCCATCATTTTCATCGCGAAAGTCATGTAACTCACCCTCTCTTCGTTCTCTTTCTTGATTCGCCGAATCTCCTCGTCAATTTCCTTTACAAGGGGATTGTCGCATACGATACCGTTCACATAATTGAGAAACGCTTTGACGTCTTCATCCACATCGTTCAGCGTACCCTTGGCATTTAAGAAAATTTTTATTGCTCCGTCAGAAAGCTCAAGCTTCTTATCCTCCACGCATAGATTGCGAAAAGTGTAGATGTGCCGCCCCTTGCCGAAAGGATCGAAAGGACAGATAAAAATGAGGTAGCATGCGTCCATGGATTTTTCTGTTTCCAGATAGTGGATGTCCTTGATTTCCACACGGAGAATTCCTTGCAGCAAATTCAGGCATATCCGTTTGACGCCCATGATGAGTTTGAACATGTAATCATCTTGAATCGTCAAGTCTTCCCACGGCTTGATGCGGTACATCTCCCTCACTTCCTTATTTGTATTATACTACATTTTGCCGCATTCCGCCAAGAATTGCTGCAGCAACAACCTGCATACAATGTCCAAAAAACTAACGGTTGCACGTGCAGCTCACTCGATTCTTCACATAGAAAAATCCCCAAGAAAATTGGACTTCTCGGGGATTTTCATTTTTATATAAGCGACTGCTTCACTCGCATCCGTCACTTATCACACCATTTTTCCTCACTTCGCCATAAGCTTCGCAAGCTTGTTCGCAAAGTCTACGGGATTCTCGGGCAGGATGCCTTCGATGATCAAAGCCTGCGTGTAGAGGAGGTCGCAGTAGTCCTTGAAGTCCTCCGTTTCCTTGCCT
>ERZ773067.1867-NODE-1867-length-10957-cov-5.412768_pt1 | contig 10957 bp, 15 predicted proteins | sample MGYA00580622_ERZ773067 | MGnify/ENA primary metagenome ERZ773067 (study PRJEB29015, sample SAMEA2737998) | human oral metagenome | biome: human oral; feature: human-associated habitat; material: dental | place: China | collected 2113 ...
TTTCTATATTTTCTTTATTTTTATATTATATATAGTATTTAAAGTTACAAAAGTATATATAAAATATTAATTAGAGTTATTATATCAACGTTTATGAGGTGTAACTTTAGGTGTAACTTTCTACTTTTAAAGTTACACTTGATGGGGATAAACGTTGGTATAATAATGTTTTGTATTTTTTGAAAGTTACACCAAAGTTACACTTGAATTTTAGATTTGTAACTTTGATTTTTGAAAGTTACACCAAAGTTACACCCAAAGTTACACCCTTTTAAATCCTTTTTGAGGGCCGTAAACTCCAAACCTTGATGATTTTTCTTCCTTAACCCATCCAATTATATTACTAATTATTTGGTTTATCTCTTTTGCATCGCTTCTTTTCATGAATCGTAAATCACCTTTTAAACACTCTTCATACACTTCAACTGCACAAACTTTTTGCCTATAAAATACTGGTGCGTCATTATCAAATTTACCTGATAAAATCTGTAATCTTGCGCCTTTATCAAGAGAATACCAATTTGCTGTAATCGGCTTATCTAGATAATCACGGATTAAGCCCTCCTTAGCGTTAGACTCTTTATGGTGCTCCCGTGCAATATTGGCCAACTCCTCGGCCTCCTTACTAAGTTGCAAGCTTTCACCCATTACAAATAAAGAATATGCTTCTGCCCACACCTGGTCAACCTCTTTTGGCAAATCATCCCAAACACTTTTTTTAATAGCGCCTAAACAAATATCTATTGGCCAAAAACGTCTATTTCCTGTTGGATCTTTTAAAAATTCATCATCATTTGACGTACCATAGAATACACATCTTCTTGGATATTTGCTTGTTCTTCTGCCGTAAGCCTCCCTGTAAATATCTTCTCTTTTACTCAAGAATTGCTTAATTGCATTCGTATCATGCCTGTTCATTGCGGTAAGCTCTCCAACCTCTACAATCCAGCTTCCCTGGATAAGTTCAGAGGCTTCTTTACCTTCGAAAGTTTGTAAGCTGTCATTAAACCACTCTTTGCCTAATATAGAAAAGAATGTACTCTTCCCAACTCCTTGGGGGCCTGCAAGAATTGTCATAACGTCAAACTTTACACCACCAACAATGGCCCTTGCTACTGCTGCGACTAAACTTTTTCGAATAGCTTCTCGGGTAAAAGCATTGTCTTCCGCCCCAAAATAATCTATTAGTAAGGTGTCTATTCTTGGTACACCATCCCATTTTAAATTGGTTAGGTACTGCTCCACATAATTAATTCTGTTGCTATCACTTACTATTAAAAGCGCCTTGTCTTGCTTATCTTGACCTGTTATTTTATAGACACTTTCCAAATATCTAGAGAATGAGGCATCATCCACCTCCGACCAGTCCCTGTGGTCTTTGCTTGCGTCGTAATGCTTATCCCATGGCAATTGTCCAAATACTAAACCTCTATTGCTGAATGTATCAATAGCGATTTTCCCTTTTAAATTTGGATCGTGTTCCAGGATTAAAACTATGTTGTTTATAGTCTTTTGAATTTTTCCCTCTTCACTTCTTTCTAATTGAGAAAGCCAGTCTAATTCGTCATCTTTAGAATTTTCATCATCACCAACCACATTGAATATATCTTTAGCGTTGGCCACCATTTCACTATTCATCAAAGCTGCTACATTAGCATCTTCAAGTGCTAATTTTTTCATAGCTGTATAAGATGGATATTTGCTTACTGGTGTGCCGTCTTTTACGTTCTCATCCAAATTGCTAAACTTGTGGATTCTTATTAGGTCAAACGCGTTAACAAGTTGACCACAACATGGATCCGTTGCATGGTGTGAATATAAGAATTTATTGTCATACAGCACCGCACCCCCAGAAGTACTACCACCCGTAAAAGTATATCTGTCAGGACTTGCTGTCGCCTCATATAATCCAGGGATAAAAGTTTGGATGGCCGATGTGATGTCATATACTTTACAAAACGAACCTACTAGACCATTTTTAGTTAATGGATCTTGTTGTCTGGCCAACAGCTGTTTTTGTCTCGTATCTTGACCTGGAACGTGTGGCCAGGTATTAATATCGGTCCAGTCCACATACATATTAAGCACACCAGCGCGACTGCAAAATTGACCTGGGTAAAATTGGAATATGAACTCACTATCCACTGAACACGACGGATAATACATAAAACGATTGATTTCAAAAGTTGTTGGGTCACAATTTTCAATTCCTAATAAACTACCTAACTTTCTAGCAATCGGCTCGTATTCATCAGGAGAACAGCTTTCATCAAGAGGAATAAGCACCCTAAGTCTAGGTGTATAATTGCTGTGCTTTCTCGTAGAATAAACAACAGAAGTACACCCAAGCGAACCTACTCGCTTTAAAATATCGTCCGTCATATTTGGTTGAATGTTATCTAAGTCTAAACAGACAACATCACGGCTGATTATGTTAGTTGCTTTTCTTCGACCATCTAAAAGCTTAGCACCTGTGAAGCCCCCAACATCTTTTAATTCATCTTGTTCTGATTTTTTAAGCTTGAGAAATTCATCGTATTTCTCTTGTGTTCTAACTGGAGATTTTAAAGTTTCCACAAAATCAAGCCAACTAATATCTGTATTTTGCCAAATAGTCGCTTTTCTATGATTTGCCTTTGCAATTCCTAATACTCTATTTGCTTGCACTTTTTAACCTCCTTTCTTAATCTTTCATATAATATTTAGTCTCAAATCCAGCACCTTTTAATATTAATCCTGGAGCCCAAGGAATAGGCTCGGCTAAAATATTATTTACATCATCTAATTTTTCACCGTCGTATGCATCAATAACCACTTCGTCGTGGATGTGCATTACCACGTCATAATTTTTCTCGTATAATCTTAATAATGTTTCTGCCAAACAATCTCTAGCTATTGCTTGCACTATATTCTCGACTAGCTTACCTCCATAAGTAGAGTTGACTTCCCATTTTTTAGTTGTTTGGTTAACACCGTAATAATGGAGCGCATCTTTTCCAAATTGATTAGTCTGTAAAAATGGTTTAGGATAATACAATTTTCGACCACTTGGCAATTTAATTGTTATAAAATCTAAACCGTACATCATATCCCATTCACGTTGGATCTCTAACCCTCTTACATATTGAGTGCCATTGCCGTTCATAGCTTGAATTGCTGCATCTCCTACTGCATACCACAAGCGAACAATGTTCTTATTGGCTTCTCTCCATCGAACTTTAATATCTGTAAGTTCATCATCAGATAACCCCATTCTATCAGCCCCCATTGCAATTAAGGCCGATTCTCCGCCTTGGTATCCTAATGCTAGCGTAGCCACTTTTCCGCGTTGTCTAAGTTCATATTCAGGATTACCTTTTTTAATCTTATCAATAGGCACGTTGAACATCTGACTTGCTGTTGCTTCGTAGATTTTACCGTGTGTTGCAAATACTTCATTAACCCACTCTTCACCAGCTAACCAAGCAATTACACGTGCTTCGATAGCGCTAAAATCACTTATTATAAACTTATCTTTGCTTGTTATAAATGCTGTTCGAACTAACTGGCTTAATATATCAGGAACATTATTATAAAGAATTTTAAGCCCCTCAAAATTACCTATTTTTGCGAGCTCTCTGGCAGTGTCTAGTGTGCTTATGTAATTTCTAGGTAAGTTTTGAACTTGTACAAGTCGGCCAGCCCAACGTCCAGTCCTATTTGCTCCGTAAAACTGCAATAATCCTCTTACCCTATCATCTTCACACATTGCATTTTCCATAGCAGAATATTTACTAACACTTGTTTTACCGAGTTGCTGTCTAATTTCTAACACTCTTCTAACCTTTAGTGGCAAATTATCTCTAGAAAGTAAATCGGAAATAACATCTTTAGTTAATCCTGGTAAATCTTCATCAAGCTGACTTTCTACCCAAGATTTAAGTTGTGAAATACTGTTAGGATTTTCAAGTTCAGTAATTTGATAAGCTTCTTCTGTCAGTTTCTCCGTGCTTTCAGCATCAATTTTTAAAATAGATTCAACCAACATCTTATCGATTTTAACACCTTTAGAGTTCATTAAAATATCCATTTCCCACAGCTTCTGTTCTTTTGCAGGAACTTCAAAGGCTTTTAAATGCTGATAAATTGTGAATTCAGCCTCGACGTCTTGCATATTATATTCACAGTATAGTTTCCACTTATCTAAATCGTGATGAGGATCATTCCAAGTTCTGCCACCATTAGTCTTAGTAGGTTTACATGGCACTGAAAAGAACTGAATTAATCTGTTTCCAGTTGTTAATTTCTTCTTATCATCAGCAATCCCTATTGCATTACCAGACATGCTTAATCCTGCAGGTAGTCCTAAATATGTAGCGTGAAACATGGTACATCTCCACTGGGAAATATTTGACTTGTATCCCGCTTGATTTAAACAGTACCACTCAAAAGCTGCATTATATGCATGCTTAATACAATTTTCATCATCAAGCAAAGCTACTATATACGGGGGAATTATACCCCCTTGTTTCAAATCAACTAATTGAACAGGTAAGTCGTTAAGCTTATAGGAGAACATTAAGATTTCAAAGTCTTCTGACTGGGCGTATTTGTAAGCCCCGCTCTTAGCAATATTGACACTGCTTCGAGTTTCTATATCTATACTTAAATGTTGCATAGTTTCCTCCTATTAATAGGGGGCTTAATAACCCCCTAAATTTTAAATTTAAAGTGGAAGTCCCGTAATTGGATCTACACCGAAAGTATTTTGTTGAACAGGTTGCTGTTGCATAGGCTGTTGATATTGTTGAATCGGAGCTTGTTGAGGATTAGGGAATGGATTAGCAGCTTGTTGAGTTCCGCCAAGAGCCGAAAAGACTTTGTTAGCTGCAACTGGCGCACCACCTAAGACTTCGCCATCTCTAACTTTTTGGATGTGCGTAAGTCCGAATCCTACACCTTTTTTCCCTGTGTGTATATAAGGGAATACATTAATCGCCACGTTAGCATACACTCCTGAATAAATTTGAGACTGGTCCAATATAGGTTGAACATTTCTATCAACTATTTGAGGCTGTCTGTCAGCATTTGAGCTCGCTGTAAATACCCAACAACCTTTACATTCATCTCCAAACGGTGTCCCGTCTTGCTTCACTCCATCACCGTCATGAATAGGATTAGCAACCACAGGGGGCATTACACCATTCCATTTTTCATTAAGTCCTTTTTGAGTAGCTGCTTGAATTGCAGCATCTAAACTTTGCTTACTTGCTAAGTCGCTTTTTGGTAATAAAATAGTCGTGCTATATTTTGGAGCTTGCTCCGGACTATTTGAGTACGGTTTAAACACGTTCACATAACTTAATCTTACATTTTGTACTACTGCTGTTGTTTCGTTTGTCATAATTTTATAATCTCCTTAATTTCTGTTTAATTTAATGGTTTAAAAATGCTATTCGCATTTACTGTATTTGTTATTGAAGGTCGTTTGTCATTTTCAAACACTAGAGTAGGCTTACCTTCACTGGTAACGACCATATCACCTACTAGCGTTGTAAATTGTTCTTTTCCTAATGCTTTTTCTAGTTTAGCCAAGGTCAGAGGTACTTTATCATAGATTATTGCCTCATCAATACCCCCATCTATTAATTTCTTAAGTGCTTCATCCTGATTAGACCAAGAGCGCGAAGTTCTTCCTGCTACTGCTTTTAGCCCCTTAACATCTTCACCAGCCAAGCACAAGTTAAGTGCATAAGCTTTTAAATCGTTAACCCATTTGGCAATATCCTCACCTCTTGAGATATACTCGTAAAGCTTATCTTTGGGAATCTCATTAGGATTCAAATGTATTTCTTTTTCTAAAGTTAGATTATTCTCAGCTCTTGCTGTGCAAATATCTCTCGCCTTGCAAAACTTACAAGCTTTAGCGGAAGGGACTAACTCACCATCACCGCTTAACGCTTTTTCAGCTTGAAATTTAAAATAATCGCCCCACAATAGAAGTTCAGTTAAATCAGCAGTCCAACTGGATATATTGTTAAGTCTCGGCTGAACTATATTCATTTCAACGTGCTCTATTTGATATATCAGACTGAACGCTTCGTAAGCCCCTAAAGCATACAAGATAAGCTGTTCATTTTGTTCTGCAGAAACAGGAACACCCTTACCGTATTTCAAATCAACGATAGATAATGTGTTGCCGTGAATGATGATACAGTCACAAGTTCCAAATCCACCAGTCACCCATTTAGAAAAGTCAACTCTTTTCTCAATTTCAATGTAAGGCTGAGATGAATAACTCAAGGCTTTTTCTTTGATGAAATCCACATAAGAATCCGTGTAAGAATCCATTTCAGTTTGATAGAGTTCATTTTCTTTAAGCTTTTTAACTGCTGCATTTAATTTTCTTTTGCCAAATCCTTTTGGATCTAAATAATGCTTAAGTTTAAGTTCACTTAATTCATGCGCCAAAGTTCCTTCTTTTGCATAGACAGATTCGCTATCAGGAATACCATCCTCCATCTGCACGCTACCTGGACAAGTCGCCCACCTACTAGCACCGCTAGCACTAAGCTTAGCATGAGCCCTTTCTTTATGATTAATTTCTACCATTAAATATCCGCTCCTAATTCTCTTAATTTAAGTGCAAAGGCCCCAAAGTTCTCTTGTGCTAAATGTGCTAGTGATACTGCGTTAAATTGCTGTAATAAACCTTGCAACTGTTGAATTTTTCCGGCTTGTACTAAAGCCCCAGAAGCGCGTTGTAAATCTTCTAATGTGTAAGTTTTGGCTGTTGTTGGCACTGCTGTTTGCACCGGTTGAGTTTGAGCTGGTTGAGTTTGTACTGGAGTGGTATTTTGCGCTGGGGTAATTGGGACAACATTTTGAATTTCTTGAACTGGTTGACTCATATTAGTCGGAACTGATGATATATTTTGGGTAGAAATACTCCCCACATTAAACTCACCATTACCCAGTTTAGTAAGAACATCTTCCAATAAATTCACATCTTCTTTGCTAGCAATAATTACATTTACGTTTACTTTTAATTCCATTTTTTAAAAATCTCCTTTATTTTAAATCTTTTAATAATCTTCTACCTTCTTGAATGTATTGAATTTTAATATTATGATCAGTACATTCTTGAATATTGTTTATTACTACATCTACTAATTTTTTAAGGTAATCTCTTCTTGAGAACTCTTCGGGTGTTTGATTATACTCTTTTAAATAAGCCAAACTTTCAAGAGCTGTATAACACCCATTTTCGATTAAAATTTCACCATTATTTTTTAGTTTACTTATTGCCATCCTCATTTTGGAATAAGGAAAGCCTAAGTCATTAACCAAATCATATTTGTTGCATCCAGGATTATTAAAAATATAATTCCTGATTGCTTGAGTTAAATTAACTCCAACATTCTTTCTCATTTTTAAAATCCTCCATTTCAAATACTTTATTGTCAAATATATCCTGAACCTCTCTTATTTTTCGTCTTTCTAAACTATCAAAATCAAAGTTGTCTAATTGGTCTGAAATTTTATTGCTTGTAAACCTCAAATCTTCTAACAGATCACTAAATCTTTTGTTTTTCATCTGCAATCCTCCACAATTCTTTAATTATGTCTTTTGCAACGTGATCAGGAATTTGCTTACCATCAAGAACAACACATTTTATCTTCTTATCCTGGATAAGTTCTTTCTCCTGACTGTTTAACATTTCTTGCAACTTGTCTATGGTTGCTATTTCTTCAACTCTTGGACTACTTGCTGGCTTACCGTCTAAGTGATTAAGCCAAAATTCACCGTATCTAATTGTTTTTTGGATATCGTCTTTTGGATTGTCGTGTTTCTTATTGGCTCTAATTCCGTATTTCAAAATGTTAGCTTGACAAACACTGCCAAAGTCTTTTACTACTTGCTGAATAACATCTATAGATTCTCCAAAAGGATATTTATAGTGTTGTGGATTTTTAATATTGTCATTCATTTCTTGCATTTTCCTCCTAAATATGTTATTTTATAATTGTATTTTTTATTAAGTAACTGTTTAATTCTGAACAGTTGCTTTTTTATTTGTTCCCAGTGCTTCCATAACCACCTACTCGTTCATTTGATAATATTTCAACATTTTCAATAGGTAGTACTTTTGTAAACATCCCTTGTCCTATTCTTGAATGTTTAGCTATTTTCACCTCTTTGTCAGTTATGTTGTCGTATAGGAATGTTATATGCCCTTCATTGTCTATATTGTTATAAAAATCAGCATCTATAACCCCTACACTATTACTCATTCTAAGGCCATGCTTCTTAGCCATACTAGAGCGTGCGTATAGCAACAAGCCCTCATCTTCTTTCATATAAGCCTTAACTCCAGTGGGAATAATATTACTTATCGTTCCAGGTCTCAATATAACGTCCTCACACGCGTAGAAGTCCACACAAGCACTGTAAGGTGTCCCTCTTGCTGGCAATTTACCATCATATCCTCTAATTAATTCAAATCCTCTCATTTTCTTCCTCCTACTCAAAATGCTTTTCAAATCTCTTATCAAATCCGCACCATACACTGCCAGTTACAAAAATATAAACTGCAAATAATATTTCAAACTCAATTTTTGTCATTGCTAATGCACAAAGGAAAATTATTGTAAAAGTCCAATACATCAAATTAAGCGTTCTTTTCTGTAAATGTTTAATCATTGTTCTATGCTCCTTATTGTTTTGAATTTTTCTTTTTTCGGAATTATCATCTGGATGTAATCTAAATTTACATACTGAATAGTCGACTTATCAGAGGTTATTTTCACGAAACTGTTTGATATTTCGGCTATTTCTTTTGGAATATCATCAGATAAAGTACAATTTTCTAAATAGGTGTCATCTAAAAATATTAATTTCTTTATTTCCATTTATGCTCCTTTCTTTGCCTTTTCCCGCTTCTTGTTCAACAATTGGGAATTAATGTAATTGTAAATTCTGACTTTGTTGTAGGTCATGTTGGTCTGTTTAGTGCCTTGCATATATTCGTAAGAATTGTCTAAGCTTTCCAATTCCAACATATATTCGTTAAATTTTCCTCTGTCTGTATCAAGTTCGAGAAATTTCCGTAAGTCATCTCTACTTAACCAGTTCTCTGGGTTCTTTAGTTTATCCTCATAAGCGTTGAACATTTAATCACTCCTTTCTAAATTATTCCCTCTGCTTTTAATATATATTCAATTTTCTCAATACGATCTTTAGCGGTTCTTTTTCCTTTCAAAATATCAATGGTATACGGAACTGAAATACCAACCATATTGGCTAACCAAGTTACTGTTTTCTTTTTTAGTCCCAGTTTATATTTGACTTCTATGTAGAATTCTTCCGACATAATTCCACCTCCTTTAACTTTTTGTATAATCTTTTAAGTTATCTGTTGACAAAACAGTAGCTTTTATGCTAAAATTTAAGCATAGCTAAATAAACTAATAAATAAACTAAATTCATCAGTATAATAACGTTCCCCAACGTTGATATTTATTTATTTTATTAGCTAAATAACTAGCTTAACTAAAGTATATCATACTTAAAAGTTAATGTCAACATAAAAAATAACTTTTTAGCTAATTTATATTTTAGTTGCTCGAAAAAAAGGGGTGAAAACCTTATGGAATTAGTATTGAAGATAAAACAATTAGCACAACAAAAAGGGTTAACTTTTGCTGAGTTAGAAAGAAGATTAGATTTTTCTAACGGACAAATAGCCCGATGGAGTAAACAAACTCCTGGTGTTGATAAAGTGCAAAAAGTTGCAGATTATTTCAATGTATCAGTCGATTATCTCTTAAGTAGGAATACTAAGGAAGATGAATATGAACAACAGCTAGTTGCCATGTTCAGAAAACAAACCGATGGTATGAATAGTTCGCAAAAAGAAAAATTTAACAATTCTTTAAATAAGTTATTTTCAGTCGCGGAAGCTCTTTTAAAAGATGATAATAATTGGAAAGGAGAATAATGGGAAAATATGAATACAATTTTGTAGATAATGAAAAATACAGATTATATCGCCGAAAAGCATACGAAATTATAGATGATATTGGACTTCCCCCTAATCTAATCTCATACAAACACATTATTAATTATTTTAAGGATAAATATAATATTAAATTTGTACTTTTTGATGTTGAGTACCCCGAATTTGGTATAAGACCTGAAATAAATAAAGATTTTGGAAGATTGCTTAGTACGGATATTATAGAAGGGGTAAGTAATGAATTTGTTCAAAAATGCTCAGGAATGATAATACCAAATAATGATAGATTTGTGGTCATGATTAATCAATCAACTGGATATTTAGAAAGAATTATATTTACAGTACTACACGAATTAAGTCATATCCATTGTCATCTAAGCCAAAATGAAGCTAAATATTTTATGTCTCTCAACAGTGAAATTTTTTCAGGAGAATATCCTGCAGAAATACAGCCATTTGAGGATGAAGCGAATATAGTTGCATCTATATTATATCTTCCGGATGAAGCCATAATCGAATTAATTACATCTGGGTATTCATACGAAGAAATTCAAAAAGAGGTTAAAATTAGCAATGCTGCGCTATATAATCGATTAAGAAATTTTCTCATATATAACGGAGTTAATAAGTATAAAGCCACTAACATTTTAAACTATTTTAGAAGTGGGAATGTCAAACACCTCAACGAATCATTAATGAAAATAAGAATATAGGAGAAAAACAATGAAAAAAAGTAAGTTATTATTAAGTTTAATGTTAACAGGAGCAATAACATTGACTGGGTGTTCTTCAAAAACAGAGAATAAAGAAGAGACAAAAAAAGAACAAAAAGAAGAGCAAAAAGAGAAATTAACTGTTGAGAATATTAAATATGAAAATAGAAAAGATCCAAATATAAAATACATAAGTTTCGGAATAATCAAATTAAATTCTCAAGAATGGTCTGGATTGACAGATGA
>ERZ773067.1869-NODE-1869-length-10949-cov-9.070406_pt1 | contig 10949 bp, 8 predicted proteins | sample MGYA00580622_ERZ773067 | MGnify/ENA primary metagenome ERZ773067 (study PRJEB29015, sample SAMEA2737998) | human oral metagenome | biome: human oral; feature: human-associated habitat; material: dental | place: China | collected 2113 ...
CGCAAGTGGGAGAGTATGTCGCCGCCTTCTTATAAAAAGAGCAATTCAGAAATGAGTTGCTCTTTTTTTATTCTGAATTTTAATAGATAAGTAAGATATGAGAGTAGTAATTCAAAAAGTAACACAGGCTTCAGTAAGTATAGAAAATAAAATAGTAGCCTCTATAGATAAAGGCTTACTTGTGTTAGTAGGTATAGAAGATACTGACACTAATGACGATATAGCATGGTTATCGGCTAAAATAGTCAATTTACGCGTTTTTGACGATGATAATGGGGTAATGAACCTATCTGTAAAAGAAGTGAAGGGAGAGGTGCTTATTGTGTCGCAATTTACCTTGCACGCTTCTACTAAAAAAGGCAATCGTCCTAGCTATATAAAGGCAGCTCGTCCAGAGGTGGCAATACCTGTTTATGAAGCTTTTATAAAGCAAGTAGAAACTCTGTTAGGCAAAAGAGTGCCTACAGGTCAATTTGGAGCGATGATGCAGGTTAGCCTATGCAATGATGGACCAGTTACTATTCTTATAGACACCAAAAATAAGGAATAAAAAAAGCCCCGAAGATAGTCGAGGCACTAAATGTTTTCACAACGGAATAATCCTTATTGTGAATTGCTTTCAAATTCTGCGACAAAGGTAAGTATAATATTTTTTATAAACAAAATTTTCTTAATATTTTTTATTTTTATTTCTTTTCGTTATCTTTGTCTCACCAAAAAACGAAACAATGAAAAATATTTTAGGATTAGATTTAGGGTCTAACTCTATTGGTTGGGCTCTTGTACAACAGAATTTCGAAAATAAACAAGGACAAATTATGGCTGCTGGCAGTAGGATTATCCCTATGGATCAGAGCATATTAGGCGATTTTGAGAAAGGAAACACAGTTTCCCAAACTGCCGAAAGAACTGCTTACCGCAGTACACGTCGCTTGCGAGAACGGTATTTACTTCGCCGTGAGCGACTTCAGAGAGTACTTCACATATTAGGATTTCTTCCTCCTCACTACGATTCACAAATAGATTTCAGCAAAAGATATGGTAAGTTTATAGATGATGCTGAACCCAAAATAGCTTATAACAAAGGGAATTTTATTTTTATGGATAGTTTTAATGAGATGATTGAGGATTTCAGAAAACATCAACCCCAGTTATTCTACAAGAAATCTAATGGCGAAGAGAGTAAAATCCCTTATGATTGGACAATTTATTATCTTCGCAAAAAAGCACTCTCACAAAAGATTACTCAACAAGAATTAGCTTGGCTTATACTTCACTTCAATCAAAAAAGAGGGTACTACCAGTTACGAGGGGAAGAAGAAACAGAAGGAAATGATATGGAAATTATTTCTTCTAAGGTATTATCTGTGATTAAAAAAGATAAAGATAAAAAATATGATAAGTATTGGTATGATATAACTTTAGAGAATGGTTTAGTGTATAAAGCAGCTTTTTACAATGATTTAGTATATAGTTGGATTGATCAAAAAAGAGAATTTGTAGTAAAACGAGCTCTTTTAAAAAATGGAGATGAAAAAATAGAGCTTTCATATTTACCTACTTTTGATGAAATTGCTAAAATGGACAAAAAGCAACAAGACAAATTTTATCAAAAAATAAAAGTTAAGACAGAAAGTAATATTGGAAATAAAACGGTGGGTGCTTATATCTATGATCATTTATTGCAAAACCCTAATCAGAAGATAAAAGGAAAATTAGTTCGTACTATTGAACGAAAATACTATAAAGATGAATTAAAGGCTATTTTAACCCAACAAATAGCGCTTCAGCCAGAATTATTTACCGAAAACTTATTAGCGGACTGTATAAGAGAATTATACCGAAAAAATGAGACACAACAGCAAACCCTATTATCAAAAGATTTCCTTCATTTGTTTGTAGAAGATATCATTTTCTACCAACGTCCGTTGCGTAGTCAAAAATCTACTATAGCCAATTGCGCATTAGAAAAGCGTTCGTATATAGATAAAGAAACTAATGAACGCAAAGACGCTCCTATAAAAGTATGCGCCAAATCTAATCCTTACTACCAAGAGTTTAGAGTGCTGCAATGGTTGCAGAACTTAAGAATTTACGAAATAGAAACTGACCGTGAAGTAACTCCTGAGTTTATTGAAACAGCAGAAGACTATGAGGCTCTGTTTAACTTCTTGATGTCTCAAAAAGAAATAGATAACGAAGGTTTACTGAAGTACTTTTTACTTGCAAAAAATCCTCAAATTAAAGACAAAGCTGCTAAAAGTGAACTTAAAAAGTGGCTCACTATTTATCGATGGAACTATGTCTATGATAAGGCAGACAACTCCTCTAAAAAATACCCTATGAATGAAACGGGCTATGACCTTCAGCGGTATTTGCAGAAAGTAGAAGGGCTCCCTGCTAACTTTTTAACTTTTGATATAACATATCAATTGTGGCATTTGTTATATTCGGTTAAGGACAAAGTTGAATTTGAAAAAGCATTAAAGAAATTTGCTAATAAAAATAAATTAGACGAAACATCGTTCGTAGAGAGTTTCAAGAATTTTAAACCCTATCCTAATGAGTATGGTAGTTTTTCTGAAAAAGCAATTAAAAAGTTACTTCCTCTGATGCGTTTTGGCAATCATTGGGATTTTAGTTGTATTGATGTATCTACTCAAAAACGTATAGACGACCTTATTAACGGGGTGGCAAATGACGAAATCCGTACTATCATTAGAGAAAAAGCAGAGAAATTTCAGCTAAATAACGAAATCAGCTTTCAAGGCTTACCGCTTTGGCTAGCTCAGTATGTAGTCTATAATCGTCACGCAGAAGCTACTGACATAGAAAAATGGACTTCAGTGAGTGATTTAGAAGCATATTTAGAAGATTTCAAACAGCATTCACTTAGGAACCCTATAGTAGAGCAAGTAGTTGCTGAAACTTTACGTGTAATAAGAGATATTTGGCAACAATATGGAGGGGGACAAGCGAATTTCTTTGATGAAATACATATAGAACTCGGTAGAGAACTTAAAAATACCTCTAAAGAAAGAGAAAGACTCTCTAAACAGAATCAGGAAAATGAAAATACCAACCTACGCATTAAGAAATTGCTTGCCGAATTAAAAGAAGATAAGAGCATACAAAATGTGCGTCCGTATTCTCCTATACAGCACGACCTTCTTAAAATCTATGAAGAGGGTGTCTTCGGTAATACAGACGAAATAGACGAAGATATTCAAAAAATTCGCAAAAAAGCTGAACCTAATAAAACAGAATTACAACGCTATAAACTATGGTTGGAACAAAAATATAGGTCTCCTTATACAGGAGAGGTGATTTCACTCACTAAACTATTTACTGAGGACTATGAAATAGAACATATCATTCCGCAAAGCCGTTATTACGATGATAGTTTATCCAATAAGGTAATATGCGAATCTGCTGTTAATAAGCTAAAAACAAATCAATTAGGATTAGAGTTTATCCAGAATCACCACGGCGAGAAAGTGCGTATAGCGGGTAATAAAGAAGTTACTATCTTCACAGAAGAGCAGTACAAAGAGTTCGTGAAGAAATACTATGCCAACAATTTGGCTAAACAACAAAAGCTCCTTTTGAATGACATACCTGAAAAAATGGTGGCTCGCCAGCTGAATGACACTCGTTATATCAGTAAGTATGTTTCAGAGATACTTTCTAAAATAGTGCGTTCAGATGAAAAAGATGAGGGTCTAAACTCTAAAAATATAATACCTTGTACAGGTAAAATTACTACTGTCCTCAAACAAGATTGGGGACTTAATGATGTATGGAATGAGCTTATTCTTCCTCGTTTTGAGCGAATGAACCAGCTTACCCAAACACAGCTTTTTACCTCATATAACGACAGATATCAAAAAAATCTCCCTACTGTTCCAATAAAATACAGTCAAGGTTTCCAAAAGAAACGCATAGACCACCGTCATCACGCTATGGACGCCTTAGTGATTGCTTGTGTTACGAGAGAGCATATCAATTATATGAATAACCAACACGCATTAGATAAGAGTAAGGATAAAAAAGAAAAACAACAATCTCGCATAGACCTTCGCACCATCCTCTGTGAGAAAAAGAATAATAACTGGCAGTTCAAGGAACCTTGGGGTACTTACACTCAAGAAGCCAAAGAAGCCCTTGAACATATAATAGTGAGTTTTAAACAAAACCTAAGAGTGATTAATAAAGCTACCAACTATTATGAAAAATGGGAAGAGAAAAATGGTGTACTTGTAAAAAAGAAAGTAAAACAAGAGGGAACTAATTGGGCTATCAGAAAGCCTTTACATAAAGAAACTGTTTCAGGTAAAATTATTTTGGATAGAAAAATAGGTAAAGATAAAATACTTACAGCTACCCGAAAAGCAGTAGATATTACCTTTACAGAAAAGGTTATTAGTAGTATTACCGATACTGGCATTCAGAAAATATTGCTTAATTATCTCAAATATAAAGGAAGCCCAGAAGTAGCTTTTTCAGCAGAAGGATTAGAAGAACTCAACAAAAATATTGCTAAATATAACGATGGTAAGAAACATCAGCCCATTTATAAAGTTCGTATTTTTGAAGAAGGAAGTAAATTTTCGCTGGGAGAAACAGGCGCTAAAACTACTAAATATGTAGAAGCAGCCAAAGGAACAAACCTCTTTTTTGGAGTATATCAAGGCAAAGGAAAACGCACTTATGCAACAATCCCCCTCAATGAAGTAATTGAACGACAAAAACAAGGACTTCCTTCTGTTCCTGAGCGCAATGAAAAAGGAGAACCACTATTATTTAGCCTTTCGCCTAACGATTTGGTATATGTGCCTATGGAAGGAGAAGCCACAGAGACAATAGATTTCAATAATCTCAGCAAAGAACAGAAAGAAAGAATTTATAAAACAGTGAGTTTTACAGGAAACGAATGTCATTTTGTAAAATCTACTATAGCTTCTCTCATAAAATCCTATGATGCTAAATCAAAGATAGGAGAATTAGGAAGTTTGAATAAGTTAGAGGTTACTATTAGTGGAGATAGTAGAATAAAAGAAGTCTGTATCAAACTGAAAGTAGACCGCCTAGGAAACATTACCAAAGCATAAAACCCTTTTTAAGAATAGGAAAGAGAAAACCTCCTCTTTTGCCTTTGTTTATAAGGCTAAAGAGGAGGTTTTTCAGTACTGTTTTTAAGCAAAACTGATTGATAATTAAACCTTTAAAGAATTGAGGTTGTTATCAATCACAAAATCACAAAATTTGAAAGCAATTCACAACGCCGTAATCTTCACCTTGCCACCACTTACCGTTGTTATCAATCGCAAAACTACAAAATGTGAAAGCAATTCACAACAGTTTTGCGCCAGGGCATTGATAAACTGAAGTTGTTATCAATCACAAAACTACAAAATTTGAAAGCAATTCACAACCAAAGTCAATTTCAAGCCCAACTTAGTGGAGTTGTTATCAATCACAAAACTACAAAATTTGAAAGCAATTCACAACTGCGTACAACGTTCTATACCTATGAGTAACGATGTTATCAATCGCAAAACTATAAAATTTGAAAGCAATTCACAACGCAATAACAATAATATAAAAAAAGTACTATGTTATTATCAATCACAAAACTACAAAATTTGAAAGCAATTCACAACTCTATCGCCGGTGAGCTCGCGGGTAGCGTGGTTGTTATCAATCACAAAACTACAAAATTTGAAAGTAATTCACAACATAAATGTTTAATTTATCAAATAGTTCAACAATAAAGCGCAAAGATACAAAAAAAATATTTTATAAGTAACAAAGCATAAAAAAGGTTGCTCAGACTTCTGAGCAACCTCTTTCTATATTCTATTAGATGATTAACTTCCTAAGGTATACCAATGTACGCCTATCAAATATTGAAACTCCGCTGAAAACGACAACCGTACGGCAACTACCAGCAGAAAAGTCAATGCCGATAAGCCTATCTTCTGGTACGTCTTGCTCACGGTGGCAATGAGCATTCCTAATAAAAAAGCTGCCCCTGTGCTCACAATATAAATCAGAGCTAAACTGAAATGTGCATCAGGCAGACTCCCTGCAATAAGCATTAACCCCGTAAACGGAAGAACAATGCGTAAGGCACTTTGTAGGCATTCTTGGGGTCTCTCTCTTACAAAGAGATAACTCATAATCACTACCCCTGTTAAGTACAAGGGTAGGGTTACCAAATGATCTCCATAGGTTATTGAATTTATAAACAAGTAAAGTGCAATAGCTGAGATAAGTTCTAAAAAGATTTGTACTGACTTTTTCATAATTAAATATTTTGAAATTTTGCGACAAAGTTATAAGATATTCTCTTATCTGTCAAGTAAGTTAACAAAGTTTAAGGTTGTTTTAACTTTTAATTGTAGACTTTGTATTGTTTTTTACAAATTCTAAATAACAACCTTTAAGAATAAAATGCTAATGCCTTCCTCTCTCTCCTCTGATTATCACGGTGCTAAGCGCTCTATTTTCCAATCGTAGTCTTCGGTGAGAGTGTAGCGCAGACGGTCGTGTAAGCGGTTGGGGCGTCCTTGCCAGAACTCTATGCTCTGAGGGCGCACTAAGTAGCCACCCCAATGCGCAGGGCGCGGTACTTCCTTGCCTTCGTATTGCGCTTCTAAGGCGTGTAGTCGCTCTTCTAAGTACTCGCGCGTGGGTATTACCTCGCTCTGTGGCGATACTATAGCACCTAATCGGCTCCCCAAAGGGCGGGATTCAAAATAACCGTCAGAGGTGTTGGCGGGCACTCGCTCTGCTATCCCTTTGATGATGACTTGCCGCTCAATAGAAGGCCAAAAGAATGACAAACATAGGTGCGGATTAGCTTCTATTGCTCTGCCTTTTTCGCTGTGGTAGTTGGTGTAGAAGATAAACCCTTCGTAAGTGTACTGTTTGAGCAGTACTACGCGCGTTTTAGGGAAGCCGTCAAGTCCAATAGTGCTAACGGACATAGCATTAGCTTCATCTATGCTATCCGTTTCATCTGCTTCGTAAAACCACGTCTGAAAAAGTTGCATAGGGTTTTCGGGAGCATCTTTCTCTAAAAGCTCTCGTTTATTATAAGTTTTTCGATAATTACTTAAGTCCATTTGTTTTCTTATAGCGTTTTTCTTTAATATCTTTAGTTGTTACGCATATATCATATCCCATCTCTTTCAAGCCATTGATAAGTTTAAAGTCGCAAGTCCAAATTTTGTGTCCTTTTTGTCTACATATTTCTGAGGAATATCATCTACTTTGAAAAAAGTAATGTTTTTTAATATGATGACTACTAAAATTGACTGCTCTTTTTACATTATTCCTTTACAAATTCATAATGTTTCATTATCAGGTATTCTTCTTTGTTTTTTGGTTTGCCCGTCCATTCTCCTTTTCTTAAAAAATAGTAAATTGCTTTTGTATCAGGAAATTTATCAGAAGAGGCTAGAAAATCAGTTGCTTTATATGATATTTTTGCATATTCCATAATAGCAAGAGTATCATTGCCTGTTTGTTTACTATTTGTAGGCATTCGTTCATTGATTCTGTAAAATCCAGAAATCGTTAAAGAGTCATTAGGAGCTATATCAAAAATGGCATAACTATATCGTCCCTCTACTATATTACTACCATTAAAAAGCACAAAAGAACATTTTCTACCTCTGTTTTCAAACAAATCATACCAAAATTTTATAGGTACTCCCAGTGTTTCAGCATAACTATATAAGGGATAGCGTTGTTTTTTATATTCCAAATAATAATGAGGATACTTTTCATTTACTGTTAGTGTTACTAAATCCTCTTCACAGGTAAGTTTTTCAGTTGATTTATTATCATATTCTGAGCGCCACGATAAAACTTCACTGATGTAAGTAGTATCTTTGGTTATTTCTTTATTCTGCTCTGAAACAGAAACGGTTTTTTGGCAAGCTATGCAAGATAATAAAAGTATTGCTAAAAGCCTTACTACTTTAATATCTTTTAATAACAATTGTATCATTTTTGTTTTCAGTAAAAGATTCTTCAACTTGCTGTTCTACTATGTTATTTGTAGTTTTTCTGTTATTACAAGCCATTAATAGTCCGCATAATAGCAACGGCAATAACTTATTACTTTTTAGCTAAATCTTCTCTCCAGCGCCTTGCAATGTTTTTATTAGATTCTTTAGACATTGCCATAATCTTATCGCGGTATTTCACAGGAATACCATATTCATCTTCCTCTAAATCGTCTATCGGAGTTACTGTTTCTTTAAAATCTTTATTTTTAGTAACTTTTACAAAGTCGAGTTTTTTGGCATATTGCACAAAGGCTAATGCCTGAGGATTATTATCGGTGATAGTAAGTGTATAAGGCATATCTTCTTTTTTTCGCAAATATACTAATAATTTATAAATCGGCAACTAATAAAATAAAAATAAGAGGCAATAAGCACTCACTTATTACCTCTTATTTTATTACTTATCAGTTGTTTCTATTAATAGAAAGCACTTATGTTTTCTTTGATAGTAGCGCTATTTTCAAGCGATTTGAGTATGCCTTGTCCAGCACGCTCTGTGCGTAGCTTCTCGATAGTCTCTGCATACGTTTTGTAATCATTAGTAGCAGGTGCTACTGATACTGACGATACTTGTATTACATATACAGCATTCTCTCCATCTATAGGTTTAGAAATAGCACCTTGTTTAAGTCCGAAAGCAGCCCCAATTACTTTAGGCTCACGTCCTTCTCCTATAAGGATAGGGTTGTTCATCGTTAGTCCGGTAGCCGTTTTTACTTCTGTTTTGTTAGCCGAAGCAATTGCTGCTAAACTGTTGCCTTTAGCTTTCTCTTTTAGCATAGCGGCTTTTTTCTCGCGTATAAGAATAGGTTTTACAAATGGCGCTACGTCTTGTACGTCGCTAAGTCCTTCTTCTCCTTGTTTCACTAATTGAGCTACTATATAGTTACCTCCGTTAGTGAATTTCTTAAGGTCTCCTACTTTTGTTTCTTTGTTGAACAACCATTGTACTATTTGGCGGTTAGCACCAAGTCCGATAATTTGGTCGTCGTTTTTGTGTAGGTTATCTGCACGAAGCACAGTCAAGTCTGATGATTTAGCGATGTTAGAAAAATCTTTAGGATTTTGACTCGCTTTCATCTCAAAATTGCTCACTTTAGAGAAAAGTTCGTTGAGGGTAGCCTCAGAAGGCTCAACCTTGCGGGTGATAGTAGCTAATTGTACAGTAGGTGCTTTATCAGTTACTTTTACTACGTGGTAACCAAAATCAGTTTCTACAATACCTATAGTACCTACAGGGTTAGCGAAAACGAATTGCTCGAAAGGTTTTACCATAGCCCCGCGTTTGAAGAATCCGAGGTCGCCTCCGCGATAGTTCGCTCCTGGTTCGTCAGAATTTTCGCTTGCCAATGCGGCAAAGTCAGCTCCTGCAGCTTTAGCCTCAGCTAAAAGCGACTCAGCTTTTGCTTTAGCTTCCTCTTTAGTGCGAGTAGTATTAGGAGTAGCGGCTTGGCTACCTTTGTAAGCGATAAGTATGTGGCTTGCTTTCACAGCTCCGTTAGGGTCTTTAGCCACCATACGGCTTAGTTTTAGGTTGCCGTCTTCTTCATAAGGACCGAATACTTTGCCTACAGGTAGGGCGAAAAGAGTATCGGCATAAGCAGAACGCAAATCTTCTTTGCTTACGAAAAGGGTATCGTAAGGAGTATCAGAGTGGCGGTCTACAAACTCTTTTACGTTTTTAGTTTGAGCGAAACCAGCGATAGTATCGTTAGCGTGTGTTTGGTTGTTAAACACGATTTCAGGCTGAAGCAATTTGTTGATAGCTTCTTTTTCAGCTTGCGTATCGGCAGCCGAAGGTTTTTCGTTCACCACTATATATTGTATATTGCGGTAAGCCTCTTGTTTGAATTGTTTTTCGTGTTTTTTGATATAATCTTTTATTTCGCTGTCGCTAATATTTATGTTTTTATCGTCAATACTGCTGTATTGTAGCGCAACATAGCTAATGTCAGCCATATCTTTTTCTTGGTGATAAGCTATTTCAGCCTCAGCATTGGTTACTCCTAAGCCAGCACGTATAAGGCTGAAGTACATTTGCTGTTTAGCCCCTTCTATGATAGCGTCTTCTTGCATTTTCCACTGAGCATAGGCTTGCGGATTGTTGCTTTTAAGGGTATTGAGGTAAGCGGTAAATTTAGAAGGGTCAAATACACCATATTCGTTTACGAACTGAGGGTTTTGAGCAAGAGGGGTTTTAGCGAGTATAGAGATGATTTGGTCTTTCTCCACGCTGAGTCCTAATTTCTCAATTTGCTGATTGAGAAGTATTTGCTGAACGTTTTGCTCCCACACATACTTTGCAGCTTCTATGCTACTTGCCTGACCGTTAGCCTGATGCACGGCATTTTCTACCTGTAGACGGAAAGCGTCGATAGGTACATCTTCACCGTTTACCGTACCTATTTCGGTAGGTTGATGGTTACTAAAGCGCCCTTTGCCAATAAAGTCTGAGATGATAAAAGCAAAGAGAGCGAGCCCGATAATTGCAATCAAGAATACGGTTTTACTTCTGATTTTTTCAAGTACTGCCATTGTTTATAATCGTTTATAAAAAGTATAAATTTGTTTGGTGTTATTAATCAAACGGCAAAAGTAATCCTTTTTATTGAAATACAAAAATAATTAGCAAAAAAAATGTTGATTTGTCAATTTGCCGATTTGCCAATGAGATGGTTAATGGAGGAGGAAAAAGGCAAGCGAAATGGAGTGTAGAATGTTTTGCTGCTTTTTGGGTGATGATTAGTTATTTATACTTTGCTCCTCTTTCGATAATCCTTCGCTCAAGCTAAAGGGTAGGTATATCTAAAGTAAAGGGAAAGTATAGAAGAAAAAAAATCTAATTAATGGAGCTCTAGGAGATTTGAG
>ERZ773067.1871-NODE-1871-length-10946-cov-6.192269_pt1 | contig 10946 bp, 14 predicted proteins | sample MGYA00580622_ERZ773067 | MGnify/ENA primary metagenome ERZ773067 (study PRJEB29015, sample SAMEA2737998) | human oral metagenome | biome: human oral; feature: human-associated habitat; material: dental | place: China | collected 2113 ...
TACACCACCCGTGTGGGTGCTGGCCCGTTCCCCACTGAGCTGTTCGATAAGATGGGTGAGTTTTTGCGCACGACCGGCGGCGAGTTTGGCGTGAACACGGGCCGTCCGCGCCGCTGCGGCTGGTACGATGCGGTGCTTGCGCGTCAGGCGGTGCGCATTAACGGGTTTACTGATTTGTTCATTACTAAGCTGGATGTGCTCACTGGGCTTGAGAAGATTCCGGTGTGTGTGGCGTATGAGGTGGACGGTGTTCGGTTTGATGAGGTGCCGATGACGCAGACCGATTTCCATCACGCCAAGCCGGTGTATGAGTATTTTGACGGCTGGAGTGAGAACATTTCGGATGCGAAGTCTTTGGCTGACCTGCCGGAGAACGCCCGCAAGTATGTGCATAAGCTTGAGGAGCTTTCTGGCTGTCGTATCTCGGCGATTGGTGTGGGTCCGGATCGTGACCAGACTATTGTGGTGCGTGATCTGATCGATTAGGTTTTTCTACGTGAAGAATACCGGCAGCGGCGCGGCTTAACCACGGTGCGCTGTTGTGGGTGCCGCAGCTTTTAAAGCTGCGGCACCGCGTGTATCTGGCCGTGTTTACAATGCTTTTACCGGCCGGAGGAGCCGCTTTGCCGTTTCTGCGGTTGCAATATAACAAGGTTTGTGGCTGTGCCGCACGAGGCCTGAAATACCTGTGCTGTGTTTTTGACAGCATACCCCTTAAAAATCGTGGGTGATGGAGATAAAATACACACAAAGTTAGCCATTCTCCATGCGTATCCCTGCTGGTGGGCATCTGGGGCGTAGCCGCCTCTAGCTACTGGGGTTATGTCGTGGACTCCACCAAAGGAGCGTGCCATGCTGCACCTTGAAGATTCTGTGAGTGAGACCTTACTGATTCCGCTGTATATGAAGCATCTTGCCTCGCAGATGCCTAACCCGGTGATTCACGATGAGGCGGCTACACGCCTGGTGCGGCAGCTTGATTACGATTTTTCGAAGTACGACCATATTATTCACACCGTTGTTGGTACCGCGATCCGCGCGGATTACTTCGACCGGCTAACCGCTGATTTCATTCAGCGCCGCCCTAACCCTGTGGTCGTAAACGTGGGGTGTGGTTTGGACAGCCGCCGGGAGCGTATCGGCGCTGCTGCCGACGGCGTACCGTTTTACGATATTGATTTGCCTGATGTTATTGCTCTGCGGCAGAAGCTGCTGCCTGCGCAGCGGGGTGAGACGCTGCTGGCCACTTCTGCTTTTGACGCCGGGTGGATGGATGAGCTGAACCGCCTGCACCCGAACGCCCAGTTTTTGCTGGTGATTGAGGGAGTGCTCATGTACTTTGACCGGTACACTGTGCGCGCCCTGTTCTGCGATCTGGCGCGCCGTTTTCACCGTAGTGAGGCAGCTTTCGATGTGCAGAATTCGTGGATGGTGAAGAACTCCGACAGGCATGAGGCGATTAAGCATGTGCGTGCCCGTTTCGTTTTCGGCTGTGACGATGACCTGGAGTTTGAGCGGTGGGCGGATAATCTGCACCTGATGAGCGTCAAGCGCCTGGCAGCTGATTTCCCGCAGTGGAAGAGAAGCGGCTTCTTGTTATCCCTTATCGGGCGGCAGATCCCAGCCTTCCGGGACTCCACTCGTATGCTGCACTACCGGTTGGACTAATGGGCACTGGGTGCGGCGGCAACAGCTGCTGAAAGGATGACTGAGCTGTGTATGATCAGGAGCTAACCGGGTTTTTCAAGCGGCACAATATTGAATATGCCCGGTTAGATGAGGAATCTTATAAGAGCTACTCATCTATGAGGGGTTTTCCTTTCACGGGTTCTAGAATTGCGTGGAGTAAAACAAAAAACCACCGTTGCCGTCGCCTACATGAAACCTTGGAGTTTGTAGAAGATATAGAAGTCATTCTTCAGCCCACCGATTTCTGCAGGTTTATAGTGGTGGGAAACGATTTTGAGGGCGGGTACCTGATTCAGTGCTCTATACAAAGTGTTCGTTCACTACTTGATTTTCTTACGGGATATCCAGGGGAAAATTATCTGATCGATACTGAGGAAAAGTGGTGTATCTGTGTCTATGACTATCTGGACTTTGGTACGGTGGATTAGTCTTACTCTGAGCGGAGATAAACTGCTTCTAGAAAATCAAGATAGGTTAAGGTATAGGCTTGTTGGCTTCCATGGAGAGAAATTTAACATATAGTCATAACCGATGAGGGTGCCGAGTAGGCTCATGTATCAAGGTTTTAAAGGGAACCACATGTTTTAATTCTTCATCCGCTTGTGGGAGATATAAATATAAACACCGCCATAGATACATAATATTCCAATAAGAGAATATAAGGAGTAATAGTGCAAAAACTAGTTAATTATCATAGTGATTTGAGGCATGGTGCAGTTTTTAGGTTTCCCGGTTCATACCCGCACGAAAAATATGTTGATTTAATGCTGGTCGAATTCCCAAGTAGCGACAGAAAATATGGTTTTGTGGTATCTACTGGGTATAAGGCTGGGCTAATTCTGGTGATGCTCCCACAAGAAGCTGAATTGGAACATTCAGCAGGGGTAAGCAGGCAATGGGTGATAGATAATTGGAATAAATGGATCTATGAAACCTGTAGTGTTGATGATGTCTACGTAGATAAAAACTATCCGGTTCCAGCTAGCCTTATCTAATACAGGCAGCTCACGTGGATGCTTCTGCATGATGCTAACAGGGCTGGCCCGGAGCAAGCAGCATTCAGGTAAACGTAGTATTAGAATAAATTGAAACTATTAAATACAGGAAGGATAGGGTGCCACATTTTAAGGCTTTGAACTATGGATGAAAATCTAATTAATTTGTTTTTACAGTACCAGGGCACTCCTTCTTTTTGTGGCCATCCTAGTATTTCTTCAGTACATGACTTAGGATCAATGGGGGAGACCTTACTAAATTTAGCGGTAAATCTTCAAGCTAAGAAAGATATTTTACTGTTAATAAAAAATGGTGCAGATGTGAACAAACCTGGAGAGCTAGAATTTACTCCTCTCCAAAATGCTTGCTTACATGGAAATACTAGTATTATTAAAATCCTACTAGAAAATGGGGCTAACCAGAATATAAAAAATGAGTTTGGATATAATGCTAGGCATTATGCAACTGAAGAGTATCATGGTAAAAAGAAATCAAAAGAGATAATGAATTTGTTAAAGTACTATAAGTAAGTTAACGATGGGTTATCGCTGATAAGAATCTTGCGAAAGAACAATAAGACGCGGTATGAGGAATGAAGAAAATTAAGCTGATGCCTGACTACCATTGCTTTCCGTTATGGTGGATAGATGATGATATTTGCTGCAATATAGACCCATATTTTCTACCGATATCCAATATATTGGCTGAAGAATTAATAAAGTGGGCAAACGAATATGATAAAACACTAAATATGAACGATCCCGTAAACTCTGGATTTGAAAATACAGAAAAAGAGCAGACTTTTATAGATAAAGGAAATAACTTATTTAAGAGATTGAAACATGAGCTCAGGGATCAATACACAGTGGTTTTAAAAATTATTGTATGAAATACACTGTTATAAAACTGAAAACGCGGCTTTTATCCCCGGTGGAATAAGATTTTCAGATTCATGAATGGGACATCAAAAAATATCAGCCTTCTTGTTAAAGATGTATTTTTCTAATTCGGCCTTATCATGGTTAATGAAGAACTTATTTCTGTATTCAGATAAGGTACTGTGGTTTACGGAGGAGTATGACAGTTCATCGCCGCCAGGGCCTTCCCAATAACAAATAGAACAAATATCATAACTTACCCTACCTGACAAAGTGTAAAAATCACAGCAGGGGCATTTGATCTTCCTGCCTATTTCATCCCCAAAGACCTCTATCTTCTTGAGGAGAACATTGCTAAGTTCCTTTGATAAATAATTATTATTTAGAATTGAATTTTTATGAACCAGCCCTGAAACAACTACAGGCTGGAAAAATTCACTATAGTATTCTACGTCATCAAATTCATGTGTGTTCAGGTAATCTATAAGTTCTTTATTTAAATACTCAGGTTCAGATTCATAAGAATACCAAAAATCTAACAATATATTCATCTTATCAGCATCAGATATTAAATGACTCTGATGCTCAGAGAATACTTTTATAGCTTCTTTTCTGTTCATGATAATATCTCAGATAGGCGTTAAAATTAATTATATTTTCTCTATAGTAACATATTTAATCTATAGTTTTGTGTTTATTGCAGTAGGCAGCACACACCATGGGGCATAGCAACTACATGATGTGTATTTTCGAACGGACCCGATGATTTTTTTGAGGACCTAATAGTGAGTGCTCACCATGGCATAGCCTCATAAAGAAAATTTATCTGGAGGATAAAGTGATAGTCGTGCATGGTATTATATGGTTTGTGCGCCCACAGGGCTAAATATATTTTACTGAATAGCAAGAGGAAATAGGTGAAATATGGGTAACTCGTATATTGATATCTCTGTTCTAGAGAAAAAGGAAACCTTTTTTATTGAGCCTTTTGAGTGGGTTAATCCAGAAAATGTTACTGGATTTTCGCGAGAAACTGTAAGAAAAGAAAATATTAGATCGTATGAAGAAGATGATTACAATAGAGATTCTGATACGGCAGATATTATTATTGCCTCATACTTGGAAGAATGCCTTTATGTCGATTCAAGTAATTATATGATTTTCCTGGAATATGGGCTATGGCTAATCACAGAGCTCTATAGTAGTTACGTGGTGCATATTTTTCCTAGTGATATGAGAGAGCATCTTCCCAGAGAGTCTAATAAACTAAACCATATTTTTGATGAAATCTACAAAATATTTTTGACTAAAGATAAAGAAGGTGAGTATCATTGTGCCAATCTATTAAAAATATTTATTTTTGAAGTTTTTCAATTTGGCAGTGAATGGGGAAATTTTGATATAAAACATATTGATTGTGACAGCATTTTCTTGGAAAATAACCTAATTGAGAGTGCTGCCGAAGGTAAATTTTTATGCTCGTATTTAAATGAAGAAAATTTAGCTAAGCTGTCAGCTCTAGTTAACTATAGTAAAGGACATATTCCCCAGTATAAATACTGCTGAGTTAGAGATCTGGTACTGATGCTTCAGATTTTCAATATGCGATTCAGAATTATTTGGGAATTACTCGGTATAATTCCAAGTTTTCTTCAACCGATGCTATTTCAACGGGGTATTAATGCAAAATCCGGGCTAGGTAAGGTGCTTAGTGCTGAATGTCGGTGATATGTGCAAGGTATCTTGTTCAGGGAAACCAAGATTACTTATAATAACTGACTGACTTTTTCACCATTTAAACGTACCTTGTTAGTTGATTATATTGGTGGTTATAGTGTTCTAACCCTCTTCAACTCCATCAACGTATTGAGAATCCTCAATATGAACGGTTGAGAAGCTCTGTATAAAACTAGGAGTTTTCTGATCATCTCTTTTGGGCTTAAACAACCCTCGCGTAATAGCCCAATCATATATAGATATATCAAGAGGGTACTTCGATAGTATCCCGCTGATTTTATACTTTTCTATCCATCGAACAGCCTTCTCTCTAGACGAAAAGATAGCAGACGGAAAACTGGCGCTGCTTCCTTGAACAACCCATATATACAATTCATCCATTAGTATGTCCTTTCGCGGATGACCGTATCTCTTTTCGCACTCGAACAATACCTGCTTCTCCTCCTCCTTGTCCACCTCAGGTAGCGGGAACAGCCACCCCTGATCGTTTTATATAGGCCAGCCCTACCGCATCACAGGTAATGCTCTATCAGCGTCACGCTTCAGCATCCGCCGAACGAACCAGGCCTCAGAACGGAGCAACGGATCCATACCAGCGGCAGGATGCCCCTTGCAGGGGGGTGCTGTAGATGAGGCGCTGCTGGTTTTACTGGCTTTGAAATTGAAAGGCTGACTTGTGGCTGAGGCGCACCAAATACTATAGGCGTCTAATGCAGGGTACAGGTGCCGGGTAATTTTTTATATTTGTTTGGCATTTAGTATGAGTATTTAAAAGCAGCAAAATTTATTACCAAATCAACGTCATTGTCAAAGCAAATAATATGTTGATATCTTTTTGTTTGCTGGTCCCATTGTAATTCATGAACCAGCAGGTCATTCTGCGAATGCTGTTCATCAAAAATTTCAAGAGCTATTTTCTCGAAAAAAGCATCATAATAATTTAGAATTAATACATTTTCCCAGTCGGCCAATAAGAGCCTTAGTTCTATACTGCTGTTCGTGTTTTCTGCGGTTTTTAACTCTCGAGAAATTTTAAAATCCTGAATCCAAGAATCATGAAGAGTCTTTTCCCCGCGAAGTTGGTACTTTCTTTCATCGGAAAAGAATTCGTAAATATAAGGATCTATCTCATCTCTAATATCTTTTAGATAACTAAAGTACTTATTGAATTTAGTAATACCAAGTTCATTTTGGTATATTCGATTTATCATATTTTCAGCACTCTACTTTCAGTATTAAATATATTTAGTTGATCTGGTATCAATCGCGATACCTCTACAAGAATTTTCTATAGAAACAGAAATTCCCTCAGGTTTCATTTTTATCATGTTTCTTAACGATTAATCTGAAGCATATTTACCCAGCTCTTTTTCTAAATTGAAAGTTTTACAATTTGCTAATCCTAATGGATTAATCCACATTTTGTGAATTAGGAGAGAATTTATAAAAATTCTCTCTACCCCAACCCAATTAGAGTCTGATTAGCAGACTAACCTGATTCGAGTCATAGTATCTAAAAAATTATAATGCATCCCTGTCTTGTGATCACAATACGGGCTCTGCAGATTGGATGGTTGGTGTGCGCCATACCTGTTACCTCGTTTTTCTTTTTCATTAGCCTTTGTCCATACGTCTGCCTAAGGCAAGGTATTGTAGGCGGTCTCTCTTCTACACCATCTTTAGAAGATTTCTGCTTGGCCGACTGAGCGTGCTCGTTGTAGAAAAAGTTCTATACACATCAGGCAGTACTGATAATCGATCCTCTGAATCTTGCCGTCGCGGGCAAGGGAGCGGATTAGCCGTCCCAGTATGTCGCGTTTGAACTCGGTGGTCCGCAGTGGGGCTTGACCTTCAGGGGCGTCTGAAAATAAATGTATTTCAGGCGACTTTACGAGGTTGTGGAGGGCTTGGCCCAACCTACACTTACTATATTTGAACTTTAGAGATTTTTTAATATATCTAGTTATTAAGTGTAATTTTTTTGTAGCCAAATTTTTATTAACCGTTCAAGACAGTCTTGAATAGGATAGGGAAGATTAAAATTCCATTTGTGATTAATTTTTTCTTTAGTGTCAATGAAAAGATTTCCATTTTTAATATAAATAGACTTTAATTGATATTTTTCAGATGGTTCTGGAAAACGTTTGGTAATTGAACGTTGATATTGATTATTATATATTATTAACATTTTTTGATCATTGCCCACTGAGAATTCTATATCCGAGCCATCAGCAACGATTAATTCTATAGGGTCATAATTAGTTTTAAAATTTATTTTTAAGTCATTTATTATTTTAATTAAATGGGCTAGTTCAGCAGCCCCTTCAACGCTGGAACAATCAATTTCAAATAAGGTGTTATTCTTTTTGAAAAATGATTCAAATGAAAAGATTTTATTTTTAATAGTAATATTTTTTATAGGAACCAATGTTTCATCTGAATATGGAGTTTCATCAATGAACATCGAATTTTTAAATAACCGAAAGATTTCAGCCCCGAGATTAATGGTTAGCCATCCATATTGAGGTTGATACTTTAGCTCTAAATAAGTTGCTTGTTTTTTAACAGTTCTCATCATATAATCCTTTATAGGTCAAAAAATTGATTAGTTTTTCTCAATCCTTCAAATTGCGCTTTCATTATAATAATGACCCCTCTTCCTCTAATCGATATTGTTACACTATTAGCCTCGCTTTCAATTAACTCTTCAAATATATCATGTTGTCTAAAAAACTATGTTGTGGCTCCAAGTAACCTTATGGTGCGTTGGTTCTCAACCCTGTGTCTGTTTGTTAGAACTGCTTCATTTTTCTTGTTTGTTTAATTGCATAATCAATCGCAATTGAATTCAATTCTGAAGATTTTAATGTGATCTTTCCCTTGATATACTTTGATAAAGTCTCGGCCAATTTTTGATATTTGTATTTATCAAATATATGCCTTGCGGATTTTGAATATCTTTCAAATATATCTACTGAAATACTCAAATTTTCTTCTTCAATTTTGTTTACTTGAGTGCTTACAAAAATTGAGAAAATATCCATTGTATGTTTTCTTGGAGGGAGACTGGATGTATATATTGCGTCTTTAAAATAATTAGGTTCTTGCATAAGAAGTTCTGGGTATATAGACATAATTAATAGATTTGCAAAATATTCTATTTTTTTATTCCCATTATTTTTGAAAGATTTTAAAAAATCATAGCAAAACAATTTACAGGTTAAGTCTTTTGAAGTTCCACCAAACTCCCCAATTGCATTAATACATAACTCTAAGATTTTTATATTGCTCTTGTGAAGTGTTGCAAAATTAGCTAAATTTTTTAAAAAAAGTATATTTTCTGAATACAGGTCAGATGGTTGTCGTAATTTTAAAGCAGTGTTTAAAACTATCTTTGCGGTATTAAGCGGATTTTCATTAATTTTTTCAGTTAAATATATATTTAAATCGTCAAATTTTTTTGTTGCCAAGTCTTTTCTCTCAAATTTCATGGAAGTCGCCTGTCTAAATATCGGGCTTTAGCCTATTTTTAACATCTTCAATATATCTATTATCATCAAATCTTTTGCAGTCTCTAGCATGTTTTTTATTTCTTTCAATCACAGAAAGTTTTGTAATTCCTCGATAAAGTAAAATTCCATTTTTATATAATTCATAATAGGCATATAAACCAAAAACATCAACCCACCTCCTAGCATTCGGGACAAACGAATGCAGGTTCTCCCCACCTTCCAACCCAATTGAATCTTAGTTGATAAACCTCCCAACGTTCGGCTCATAATATCTGAAGAAGTTGTAATGCAACCCGTGTTTCACGGTCACAATACTAGTGGAAGGGCTAGTGCGCGGTATCCGGCATCTTGGTTTCTTCTTTCAGACGACCCCAGGGGAGGGGGCGAGTTTGTAACGGCTGCGAGTTTACTCTGTGTCCGGTAGATTTCGCGGTGAAGCCTGTCGCGTTCGATATCGGTGATGACTTTATCGTCAAAGCTAGAATTTGGTGCAGGTGTCCGCCGTCGTAGCGTAGATATTGATTTGACCGGCGTTGGGCAGGATGGTCGCGGTGCGGTTGCTGTTGAAGTCGTAGCGGATGATGCTTAGGGAAAGGTCGTCTGAAAATTTATTTCAAACGACCTTGATGTTTGGTTTGGGTCTCGGTCCAACCTATGGCTACTACGCCTGCTTCATTCAAGTCCATAATCAGGAATAGATAGTTGAAATGGAGATAATATTAAAGACTCTCCGCTTTTAATATTTTTCACATGAAATAATACAAGACCCATTGTCCAGCGTTTATCAGTTGGAACACCTAAACCGCACTGTCCCTGTTCATTAATTGAAAAATGAATTCCCTGTTTATTTTCAAACTGAATTAATCCATTTTCTAGAATACCAACAATAGCAAAAGGTGGTATCCACATTGCCTGTATAGCATAGGAATCAGTATCGAATGCTTCAAAATAAAAATTGTCTAATACTCTAATATTTTTTATTCTTTCAATAATAAATTTTTCATACTCTATATAATTTTCTATTATCTCATAAGGATTTCTCATAAAATCAAAACAATCAATAAACTCATACGAATAAGCAAAAAAATTTCTAATATCTTGTGGCTTATAAGGTAACTTCATTATATTTCTTTCTTAGAATATCAATATGATTTTCTCGGCAAACCGTCGAACGTTTTCAGGAAATCGTGATTTCTGCACCTTAAATGAAAATAAGTCATCTCCTTTTCGTTAGCAAATCAGTAGGAATAAAAGCATTAATATTTGAAGACGGGCTCCAGCTCGTGCCTTTATAATACTGGTTTTGCAGGCGGAAGGGTTGGTATGCGGTATCCGTTACCCTAGTTTCCTCTTTCAGACGATCCCAGGCGGTGTATCCGCCGTACCACAACAGATTGCCGTGGATACCGGTCATCTCTTTCGGTATGCTGATTTGGTCGCAGTGGAAGTAGTAAGTCTGTTGCCGGTTTTCGGCATTGGTGCGGTTGTGTACCGGTGCCAATGGTTCGCAGGAATCTTGGGTGGCACAGATATAGGTATAGTGGCCTTTGTAGGTGTACTCCTGAAGTAATCGGGTTCCGTCCCAGACGAAATGGGTATGCTTCGGATCGGTACTTGTCCAGGCCAGTTTGTTTTGTCGCTCTTTTGAGAGGCGGATATGGCGGCCGTTGCGGTCGAGCTGGGCGACCAGTTAGAAAATGCCGTCACCTTCGTCGACTTCGGGGAACCATAAGCGGGCATCGCCATGAGCAGCAATTTTAAATTGTCAAAGTACAGGAGACCGTCTAAAAAAGAGTTAGCTAATTTTTCAGACGGACTTAGAAAACTAAAAACAGAAATGAGCGCATGCCAAATTATACACACTACCTGCGAGAAGGGCATTTTATGCAGGCTACGATTTGATGACACTACGCGGTACGAAGCGGGTGTTTCATGGATGTCCATATAACATTGTCTTTTAAATACTGTAAACAATGCTAGAATTTTCTAAACCTTAAAGAGTATTTGAGGCAACCTGGGAGGCTCTGGCTAACGCGATGCTTTTAATTTTTTCGCAACCCAACCTATACATATTGTCATATAATTTAATATTCATTATTTAATATGCGTTTTTTAATTTCCTGATCAAAAGGAT
>ERZ773067.1875-NODE-1875-length-10931-cov-7.301949_pt1 | contig 10931 bp, 10 predicted proteins | sample MGYA00580622_ERZ773067 | MGnify/ENA primary metagenome ERZ773067 (study PRJEB29015, sample SAMEA2737998) | human oral metagenome | biome: human oral; feature: human-associated habitat; material: dental | place: China | collected 2113 ...
GGCCAGGGTGGCGCGGGCGCGGTGCTCGACGTTCTCACCGGCGCCGTCAACCCCTCGGGGCGCCTGGCCGAGACCTACGCCCGCGCCTACGACGATCACCCGAGCGCCGCCTGGTATCCGGCCACCGGCCCCCTCTCCCTCTACCGCGAGGGACCCTACGTGGGATACAGGTACTTCACATCCGCCGGGGTGGACGTCGCCTACCCCTTCGGCTACGGCCTGTCGTACTCGACCTTCGAGTACTCCGACCTCACCGTCGACAAAGACGGGGCATCGCTGACCGTCACGAACTCCTCGACCGTCGACGGGACGGAGGTCGTCCAGCTCTACGTGAGCTCGCCGGGTGGGGTCGTCGGCCCCGTTCGCGAACTCAAAGGCTTCGCCAAAGTCCGGGTGCGTGCGGGGTGCTCCCAGAGAGTGTCCATCCCCTTCGACCGCTACACGTTCCGCCACTGGGAAACCTCGCGTTCGGCCTGGGAGACGGAAGGGGGAACCTGGACCATCTGGGTGGGCCCCAACGTGGAAGACACGCCGCTGAGCGCCACACTCGACGTCGAAGGAGCCACTCCCGGCCCGATCGACCCCGCCCTCGGTCACTACATCAACGCCGACGTGGCGGGGGCCACGATGGGTGAGTTCGCCGTCCTGTTGGGCCGCACCGTCCCCACGGCGCACCCGTCTGATCAGCTGAGCGCCAGCGATCCCCTGTCCGACATGGTGCGCGCCCGCAGCGGGCTCGCCCGTTTCGTCGCCCGCAGGCTCGTGGCGATGAAGGCCAAGGCCGACGCGAGTGGGCACCCGGACCTGAACATCCTCTTCGTCCTCAATATGCCCTTCCGGGCGATCGCCAAGATGAGCGCGGGCGCGGTGAGCGCGGACATGGTCGCCTCCATTCTCGACGCCGTCAACGGCCACCCGATCCGGGGGCTGGCCCGCGCTCTCGTCGGCTACGTCGCCAATGCGCGAGCTGACAGGGCAACGCAACGACAGATCGACCGGCGTCGGTGACCCGGCGCCCACGACAGCAACGCGACAAGGAGCACTCATGCAGGCGCGCACGCACTGGTGGAAGAAGTTCGAGGACAAGCACCGCACCGTCGCACAGTTCATCGTCTTCTTCATACTCTCCAACGGCATCACCGTCCTCCAGCTGGTCCTCATGCCGGCCTTCAAGGCGGCTTTTGCCCACACGGGCCTCGTGGACACGGCCCTGCAGTTCCTGCCGGTGGGGGTCTCCCACGGACACACCGTCTACCTCTTCGACTACCCCTCCGGAGCCCTTGCGGCCGGGGGAGGGGGAGGAGTCGCATACTTCCTGGCCGTGGAGATCACGCTCCTCATCGCCCAGGTCATCAACTTCTTCGCCCAGCGTTCGGTGACCTTCAGATCCAACTCTTCCGTCCTCGTGGCGGCCTTCTGGTACGCGATTGCCTACGTTCTCATCACCGTGGCGGCGGCCGCGCTGCAGGTGCTGTACAAGGACCCCATCTACGCCTGGTCGATTGACGCGCTGGGCGCGGGGGGAGAAACACTGGCCGACGTGATCACGATGATCATCAACGCCGCCGTCTCCTTCTGGGTGTTCTTCCCGATCTTCAAAGTGATCTTCAAACAGAAACCCGAGGAGGACGCGCAGGTTGGCGGCGGGCAGTAGACTACGGGGAGACTATCGAGAGGAGACCCCGTGAGCACGCCACTGCTGACCGTGATCGTTCCCGCATACAACTCTGAGGACTACCTCGATCGCGCGTTGACGACGCTGGTGGGGTACGGCGACGAGTTGGAGGCGATCATCGTCAACGACGGTTCCAAGGACCGTACGGCGGAGATTGCCGACGACTGGGCGGCACGATACCCCTCCGTGAGAGTCATTCACCAGGAGAACAAGGGACACGGCGGGGCAGTGAATGCGGGTTTGGCGGCTGCCACCGGCACGCACGTGCGCGTCGTGGATTCGGATGACTGGTTGGACCGGCGCGCGGCAAACGCCGTGCTGGAGGTGCTCCGCGAGGAACGGGAGGCGGGGCGAGACCTGGACCTCCTCGTGACCAACTACGTCTACGAGAAGCAGGGGAAAGCTCACAAGGTCACGATCCGCTACCGCAATGTCCTGCCGCGTGGGCGCACCTTCGGGTGGGACGAACTCGGGCGCTGCCGCTACGACCAGTACCTCATGATGCACGCGCTCACGATGCGCACCGACGTTGTGCGCAGCTCGGGCTTGGTGATGCCGGAGCACACCTTCTACGTGGACTACCTGTATTCCTTCGTTCCCCTTCCCTACGTGCGCACCATCAGGTACCTGGACGTTGACCTCTACCGCTACTTCATCGGTCGAGACGACCAGTCCGTCAACGAAAAAGTGATGATCACGAGGCTGGACCAGCTGGCCCGGGTCAATCGAGCGATGACCGAGGCACTGCCGGCGCGGGCCGATGTGGAGGACAAGCTGTGGCGATACATGGTGCACTACCTGCGCATCAACGCCGTCGTGTGCTCCGTCATGGCCCAGCTCTCGGGAACCCCCGAACACCTCGCGCTCAAGGAAGAGATCTGGGAGACGATGGACGACATCAACTCGGAGGCCACCGAGCGCCTGCGCAAGGACCTTCTCGCAGGGCTGGTGCGCCACGCCTCGCCCGCAGTCGTGCGCGGGGGCTACAGGGCTGCGGGATTCGTCCTCGGCTTCAACTGACAGTCGGCCGCTACCCCTGGGTGAGCGCCATCGCCGTGCGATGGAGGCTCACACGCTTGCCGATGAGGGGGAACTCCACGCCCTCTTCGCGCCCCTGCCACGTGAATCCGAGCTTGCGCGCGACCCGGCGCGAGGCCTCGTTGCCCTCGAAGTAGGACAGAGTCAGCGTCGCGTAGCCCAGGTGGGCGGCGCGGTCCACGATCGCCCGCCCGGCCTCGGTGGCGTAGCCATTGCCCCAGTAGGGGCGGCCGGTCCAGTAGCCAAGGTCGGCGACGTTGCGTTGATCCGCTGCCTTCATGCGTAGCGCGATGGCGCCCACCAGCTCGTTGCTCTCGCGCAGCGTCACCGCGTAGCTTTCGGGGGCTGCCAACACGGTGGAGAGGCCGTCGTAGGCGTCGTCAATGCGCGTGTAGGGCCGCCAACCGCACGCCATGCCGATGCGCGGTTCCTTCGCCAGCTCATAGAGAGCGGGCGCATCACTGCGGTTCCACGGACGCAAGCGGAGCCGCTCGGTGTCGATGATTGTCACTGTTCCTCCAAAAGCGTTGTCGAGGGCAGCAGAACCGTCAGAGTGAACCAGTGATCGCGTGCCCGGGTGACGGCTTGTCCGCCGTACTTGCGTGCCGTCCATTGTATCGACTTCACGCCCCATCCGTGACGCATGGCGTCGGCCTTGATCGTCGTGAGGCGCCCGCCGGCGTCGACGTGCAGCTGACCGTCGAACCAGTTATCGACCCGGAGCACGAGCATTCGTCCGCGCCGAAACAGAGCCAGTTTGATGAGGCGCTTGCTTGGCTCACCGACCCTGCGCGACGCTTCGATCGCGTTGTCAAGGGCATTGCCGAAGAGCGTGGCGATGTCCATCGAGGACATGCCCGTCAGGAGGGATCCGTCGGCGACCGCGGTGAAGGTGATGCCCTCGGCGCTGCACACCTTCCCCTTTGCCGTCAGGATGACGTCCAGGACCGGGTGCCCGCTGTGGTAGTGCTGGCCGATCTGCGCGATCTGGGACTCAAGTTCCTCGAAGGAGACAGCCGCCCGCCCCGGGTCCAGCTCGGCTCGGATCGCGGCCACCTGGTGTTTGAGGTCGTGGTGGGCGCGGGCCACCTGCTCCATGTCCGCCTTGGCCAACAGGTACTGGCGGTGCTGGGCCTCCAGCGACGACTGGATCGATGCGAGCTCGCGTTGCGTCTCGCTCTGCTGGATGCGCTCGTACTGCGCGAAGAGGATCGCATAGCCGCCCAGGTCGACGAGCGTGCGGATGTAGAAGACCTCCAGACCCGCGCGTCCCGAGAAGGGTGTCGCCGTCGAGACGAAGCTGAGGTTTGACAGGGCGAAGATGGCGACCCCGACGACGAGCGTGGCTGCCAGCTCGCCGCGCGTGAGGGGCGCCGACAAGCCCTGGCGTAGGACCCGTCGCTCGCAGTAGTAGACGATCCCCAGGCACGCCGAGGCCAGAGCGATGAAACCGCCGAGAGATTCGGGGCGCCAATACTCACGATCAGCGTGGAAGAAGACCACGACCTGCCACGCGAGCGACGCCGCCAATTCGGCGACGATGAACGCGCGTACACTCACGTGCGTCACCCACCGCCACGGCGCTCCCGTCCCCGCCTCGATCATGCCCCACAGGAGAAGGAACGCGAGCCCCATGCCGGGAATCCACAGGCTCAGGGGAGAGTGGCCGAGGAACTCCTGAGTGACGACGAAGGCGACAAGCCCGCCCGCTGCCGTGACAGCGATACGCCACCGGGGCATCGAACGCGATGGAGCGAGGTCGTGTGGGCAGGAGGCGCGTGCGATGGCGAGCACGTACACGAGGCCAGCGCCCCACTCGGCCAGCGCTGTGAAGAGTCGGGGAATGTCGGGCAGCGACTCGAACACGTCAGTCGATCCCGCCCGCATAGTCGGCCAACGCGCTCATGAAAGCCTTCCTGCGGGGGCGTGAGATGCGCAGGCTATCGCCGCCCGTCATGAGGCACTCCTGATCCGAGACGCCGCGCACGTGCGCCAGGGAGACGAGGTAGCACGAGTTGGATCGGAAAAAGTTGTGGCCCGCGAGTTCGGCCTCCATGGCCTTGAGCGTGGAGACGACCGAGTACACGCCGGACAGCGTGTGCACGTCGATCCGGTGCTTGACGGACTCCGCGTAGACGATGTCCGCCACGTCAACGCGGTGCGTGGTCGCCCCCGACTGCAGCAGCAGGCTTGCCCTCTGGCGTTTGGCCAGTGCGCGCATGCAGCGGTCGAGCTCCTGAGAAAACGCGAACCAGGGGAGGGGCTTGAGCAGGTAGGACAGGGCGCCCACTTCGTAGCCGTTGATCGCAAACTGCGGTGCGGAGGTGATAAACACGAGGATCACCTCCTGATCGACCTCGCGGATCGCTCGCGCAGCACTCATTCCATCCAGGTACGCCATCTGGATGTCCATCAGGATGATGTCGTAGACGGGCTTGTAGTCCCCGACAATTGCCGCGCCATCGGTGAAGTACGTCGCGTCGATGTGGAGGGTGCGTTCCTCGCCGTAGCGCCTCAGATAGTCGCGAAGAAGCTTGCGCGAGACGGCCTCGTCCTCGACGACCGCTATCCGAACCATCGAGCTACCCCCTTATCCCCTCGGCTTGCCTCCAGGATATCCGAGCCTCGGGGCCGCTTCCCGAGGCGTCCATTGCCCCTGGCCCGTGAGCCAGCGCTGTGCCGGGCGCGGAAGCTAGGATGGGACCAACAGCGCGAAAGGGGAGCAACGTGGATCTGCTCGTTGTTGGTTCTGGTTTCTTCGGCCTGACGGTTGCCCGTGAGGCGGCGGAACGCTACGGCATGGACGTGACCGTCATTGAGCGCCGCGATCACATCGGCGGCAACGCGTACTCCTCGATCGACGAGGCCACCGGGGTGGAGGTCCACCGCTACGGCACTCACCTGTTCCACACGTCGAACGAGCGCGTGTGGAGCTACGTGAACCGCTTCACGTCCTTCAACGACTACCGTCACCGCGTGTACGCCAACTACCGGGGCGTCGTCTACCCGCTGCCGATCAACCTGGGGACGATCAACCAGTTCTTCGGTGCCGCCTACTCCCCGGACGAGGCTCGCTCGCTGATTGCGCGCCAGGCCGCCGAAGTCTCGGGTGAGCCGCGCAACCTGGAGGACAAGGCGGTCAGCCTCATTGGGCGTCCCCTCTACGACGCGTTCATCGCGGGCTACACCGCCAAGCAGTGGCAGACCGACCCGCGTGAGCTTGACGCCTCGATCATCACGCGGCTTCCCGTGCGATTCACCTACGAGAACCGCTACTTCCAGGACCGCTACGAGGGGCTGCCTCTCCACGGGTACGGGGCGTGGATCGCGAACATGGTGGATCACCCGCGCATCAGCGTCCACACGGGGGTGGACTTCTTCGACGACTCCTCCGCTTTCTCCAAGCGAGCAACCGTGGGGCAGGTCCCGGTCGTCTACACCGGCGCGATCGATCGGTACTTCGACTACGAGGCCGGGCAGCTGGGATGGCGCACCCTCGACTTCGAGACCGAGGTCGTTGATGTGCCCGACTTCCAGGGGTGTTCGGTCATGAACTACTCCGATCAGTGCGTCCCCTTCACGCGCATCCACGAGTTCGCTCACCTGCACCCCGAACGAGACCGCAAGGACGCGACCAACACGATCATCCAGCGCGAGTACTCCCGCTTTGCGCGCCGCGGCGACGAACCGTACTACCCGATCGCGTCCCCGTCGGATCGTGCGACCCTGGCCGCGTACCGCGAGATGGCGGCAGGCGAGGATCGTGTTCTCTTCGGTGGCAGACTCGGCTCCTATCAATACCTCGACATGCACATGGCGATTGCCTCCGCCTTGACGAAAGTGGACGAGGCCTACGCCACCTGGCGTTGATGGGAGAGCGTGGCTGCCCCTTCGATGCGCGGGCCTTCGCGTCGATTGCGCCACGGAGTGGGGGCCGGGAGCCGACGTGATGACGGGCCAGGCGGCGCGCTCCGCACGCGGAACATCCTATATCGTGGACTTTTGCTGACATCGGCGTTCGCGGGTCCTAGTCTGACTGGGAATTATCCCGAATACACACGAACGCAAGGAACTCACCCAATGTCATCCTCCGCATCCAGCCCCGCGCCCCGCGCGCGCGACTCGTGGAGCGGCCAGACCGGCTTCCTCCTGGCGGCCATCGGCTCCGCGATCGGACTGGGCAACATCTGGCGCTTCCCCGGCGTCTCCTACTCCAACGGCGGCGGCGCCTTCCTGATCCCGTACCTGGTCGCCCTGGTATTCGTCGGCATTCCGATGCTCTGGCTCGACTACGCGGTCGGACACAAGTTCCGGGGCTCGCCGCCGTGGGCGCTGCGAAAGATCATCGGCGGCGGCGAGTTCATCGGCTGGTTCCAGACCTTCGTCTGCTTCGTCATCATGGTCTACTACGGTGCTGTCCTCGCGTGGGGCGTGCAGTACACAATCTACTCCGTGAACGAGGCCTGGGGTGGCGATCCGACGAGCTTCTTCCTGGAGTCCTTCCTCGAGAAAGTCCCCGGCAACACCTTCTCCTGGGCCCCCGCGTGGTCCGTGATGATCCCGCTCGCCCTCGTGTGGGTCCTCGTGCTGCTCGTCATCGGCCGCGGACTGTCCAAGGGCGTCGAGGCGGCGAACAAGATCTTCCTGCCCCTCCTCATCGTCCTCTTCCTCGCGCTCGTCGTGCGCGCCCTCTTCCTGCCCGGTGCCGTCGAAGGCCTCAATGCCTTCTTCACCCCGAACTGGGCGGCGCTGGCCGACCCCAAGGTGTGGCTGGCGGCCTTCGCGCAGATCTTCTACTCGCTGTCCGTGGGATTTGGCATCATGCTGACCTACGCCTCCTACCTCAAGCCCAAGTCGAACCTGACGGGCACAGCGCTCGTCGCCGGCTTCGCGAACTCCTCCTTCGAGATCCTCGCGGGCATCGGCGTGTTCGGCGCCGTCGGCTTCATGGCCCACCAGCAGGGCGTCGCCGTCGCCAAGGTTGAGGGTCTGACCGGTCCGATCCTGTCCTTTGTGACCTTCCCGCAGATCATTTCGATGATGCCCGGCGGCCCCATTTTCGGTGTCCTCTTCTTCTCCTCCCTGGTCCTGGCCGGCGTCACCTCGCTGCTGTCCCTGCTCCAGGTGGTCTCCGGCGGCCTGCAGGACAAGTTCGGCTGGTCGCCCGCCCGCTCGGCCCTCGTCTTCGGTGTTCCCGCCACCGTGATCTCCCTCGCGCTGTTCGGTACGCGCTCCGGGCTCAACAACCTCGACATCGTCGACAACTTCATCAACTCGATCGGCGTGGTCTCCTCCGCGATTATGTTCGCCGTTCTGTGCGCGGTGGCTGGACCCCGCCTGGGAGCCCTGCGTGCCCACCTCAACTCGGTGTCCAGCGTGAAGGTCCCCAAGGTTTGGGAGCCCCTCGTCGGCATCGTCATCCCCCTCGTCCTCTTCATCATGATGGCCATGTCCGTCGTCGATCTCGTGACGAAGGGATACGAAGACTACCCGGGCGGCTACGTGATGGTCTTCGGATGGGGCGCGGTTGCAATCGCCGTCATCGCCGCCCTGATCTTTACCTTCATCCCGTGGAGGCACCGCACGGTAGACACCCACGCGACGGTCACCCAGATTCTCGCGGATGACGCCGACGCAATTGCTTCGACCGAAGGAGATGCCCAGTGACCGCTCCCGCTATTGCTCTGATGATCCTGACGATTCTGCTCGTCTGGGGTGGACTTGTCGCCTCGGTCGTCCTGCTGCAGGTCCTGTCGGTGCCCACCGACGAGGAGACCGAGGCCGCGCAGCGCGCTATCGATGCCACTGCAGCCGGGAAGCGGTAGGGGGAGATCGTGAAGCTCGTAGCCTTTGATCTCGACGACACCCTGGCACCCTCGAAGTCGCCGCTGCCCGCACGCATGGATGTGGCTCTGCGTTCCCTATTGGATCACGTGGAAGTGTGCATCATTTCCGGCGGCCAGATGGGCCAGTTCCGCGCCCAGGTGCTCGACAACCTCCACGCCAGTGACGCGCAACTTGCGCGCCTGCACCTGATGCCGACCTGCGGGACCCGCTACTATCGGTACGACAACGGTGCGTGGGTTGAGCGCTACGCTCACGACCTGGATCCCGATCTCGCCGCGCGTGCCGTGTCCTCGCTTGAGCGCCACGCCCGCGCCCTCGGGCTGTGGGAGGAGAATCCGTGGGGACAGATCATCGAGAACCGCGGGTCGCAGATCACCTTCTCCGCGCTGGGGCAGGAGGCACCCCTGGAGGCCAAGCGGGCGTGGGATCCGGATGGGACGAAGAAGGCCGCCCTGCGCGACGCCGTCGCCCCCGACGTTCCGGAATTGGACGTGCGGGGAGGAGGGTCGACCTCGGTTGATGTCACGACGCGCGGCATCGACAAGGCGTACGGCATGGGCAAGCTCGTGGAGGAGACGGGCATTGCCGCCTCCGAGATGCTCTTCGTCGGGGATCGGCTCGACCCCGAGGGCAACGACTATCCCGTCAAGGCTGCGGGCTACGCGACGCGAGCGGTCTCGGGCTGGGAGGAATGCGTCAGCGTCATCGAGGAGATCGTGGCCGCCGTGAGGTGACGCCAAAGATGCGCATCATCGAGGCCGGGGCCGGGGGAGCGGCTCCGGCCTCTTCCGCCTCTTCGCGACGGGGCGCTTAGGCTCCGACGCCTCGCGTTGCCCAGAACACCACCGCTGAGGCGGCCGCCACGTTGAGCGAATCGACTCCGTGGTCCATCGGAATCTTCACGGTGTAGTCGGAGGCCGCGATCGTGTGCTTGCCCAGGCCATGCCCCTCGGTTCCCATCACGATCGCCAGGCGCGCATCGGGGCCGCGCAGGGCGGGGAGGGCGGCGAAGTCGTCCAGTGAGATGGAGTCTTCGCACAGGGCCAGTGAGGCGAGAGTGAATCCCGCATCACGCAGGAGCGCGATGTCGCCGGGCCACGATTCGAGGCGAGTCCACGGAACCTGAAACACGGTCCCCATCGAGACGCGGACGGAGCGCCGATACAGGGGATCTGCACACGAGGGCGTGACCAGCACCGCGTCGATCCCGAGCGCCGCGGCGCTGCGGAATGCCGCTCCCACGTTGGTGTGATCCACCAGGTTCTCCAGGACGACGACGCGGCGGGTCGGCTGCGGGGGCTGGGCACTCGTCAGGAGCTGCACCACCGAGGGAAGCTGGGGGCGCTGCATGGCGGCCAACGCGCCGCGATGCAGATGAAAGCCCGTCATGCGTTCCAAGACCTCTTCCGGGGCAACGAACACGGGAACCTCCCCGCCTTCGAACGATCCGGTTGCCGCGGCGATGAGCGGGCGCAGGGTGGGAAGCCACCGTGCGCTGACCAGGAAGGAGCGGGGCCGATGGCCCGCGGCAATGGCGCGCTCGATGACGGTGGCCGACTCCGCCATGTAGAGCCCACGCTCGGGTTCGATGCGGGAGCGCAGCTTCACGTCCTTGAGTCGCGTGTAGTCGGTCAGGCGCGGGTCCTCGCGCAGGTCGGCGTGCGCCAGCTCGATGATCATCGCGTGCCTCTCAGGAGCGCTGGAGGGCGCGGGAGACCTCTCCTGGCCACGACGGTCCCTCGAAGATGAAGGCGGAGAATGCCTCGACGAGGTCCGCCCCAGCCCCGATCATGCGCAGGGCGTCGGCCTGGGAGGACACGCCGCCCGTGCCAATGAGGATCTGGGAGTCGTCCAGGTGAGCCGCCACCAGTGAGATCACCTCGAGGGCACGGCCGAGCAGCGGTGCGCCCGAGACCCCGCCCGGTCCCAGATCGTGGTCGATCGTCGTGTTGGTGGCGACCACGCCAGCGAGTCCGAGCTCCTTGGTGAGTTCAACGATCGCCACGATGTCCTCGTCGGCGAGGTCGGGGGCAATCTTGACGAAGAGTGGCATGGGGCGGTCGGGGGCACCCGCCTCGCAGCCGCGCCGTGCCGCCGTGAGAATGGGACGCAGCTGGTCCACGGACTGCAGGTCTCGCAGGCCCGGCGTATTGGGCGAGGAGACGTTGACGACGACGAAGTCCACCCAGCGAGCGAGGACCTTCGCGCAGTACTCGTAGTCGGCGCTTGCGTCCTCCTCCGCGGTGAGCTTGTTCTTGCCGATGTTTGCTCCCACGATCGCGGCGCGCCCCGCGGGGGTGGCACGCAGGGCCCGCAGATTCGCTGCGGCGGCGTCGGCCCCGGCATTGTTGAAGCCCATGCGGTTGCGCAG
>ERZ773067.1876-NODE-1876-length-10928-cov-7.026764_pt1 | contig 10928 bp, 16 predicted proteins | sample MGYA00580622_ERZ773067 | MGnify/ENA primary metagenome ERZ773067 (study PRJEB29015, sample SAMEA2737998) | human oral metagenome | biome: human oral; feature: human-associated habitat; material: dental | place: China | collected 2113 ...
AATATGTGGTAGACTACTGCCTAGTCAAGAAAGAGTACTATGCAGGCTTTAAAGTACATTCTGTTGAATACTACACTCCAGTGAACGATAAAGCTTATGTCTATAAGCGTGACTTCTTTAAGAAAAATGGAGAAGTAGCCTTAACTGAGTTTGTTAAGACTCTAGACGACTCATCTTTCTTCTACCAAGGTAAGTATTACAACTCTAAAGAAGCGTTGTTTGGGGTATTACTAGACAAATTGGGTATCAAGAAGAAAGACTGGGTTCTCTTAGATAGGTCAACTGGTACGGCTAAGGCAGTATTCACTCGTAGGAATGATATCGGCTTTAAACTTGGAGTAGTAGTCCACGCTGAACACTATGTAGCTGAGGGTATCACGGATAACGGCATACTCTTCAACAACTACTACGAATACCAGTTCAAGAACCGTGACCTTGTCGATGCATTTATCTGCTCTACTCAGAAACAGGCTGATTTGTTATCTCAGCAACTAGGTGGTTTCAGTAAGGTCTTTGTCGCCCCAGCAGGTTACCTTGAAGAGTTGCGTGGTGGGGGTATGGAAGACAAGCGTCCTAAGGGTAAATTCGTAACAGTATCTCGCCTATCTGACGAAAAGAATTTAGATATCCTAATTAAAGCCTTTGCAGTAGCTAACCAAGGAAAACCTTTGGCTGACGGTAGTGAGTTAACATTAGATATTTATGGTGAAGGTGTCGAGCGTGAGAACCTAGAGAAGTTAATAAAAGATTATGATGCTGAGTCTTTCATTACTCTAAAAGGTCACCACAAAATGGATGACCTTTACCAAAAGTATTCAACCTATGTATCTGCATCCTTTGCTGAAGGTTTTGGTCTTTCCTTGATGGAAGCAGTAGGTTCAGGTCTGTTCATTGTAGGTTATAATGTCGACTATGGCAACACTAACTTCGTAGTCGAAGGTCGAACTGGTGTTCTTTGTCCAGTAGATGTAGATAACCGTGACTCTGACGAAAATATTTCTATGCTTTCATGGGGTATCCGCAAAGCAGTCAATGAGTTAGACAACTATGAGTTCGTCTATGACGTCGCTAAACAGTACCTAAAACCTCAGGTAGCTAAGGCTTGGAAGGAGTTACTTAAATGATTTTACTTGTAACAGAATACGATAATGTCGCTTGGGACTTGCACTATTCCTTACTCCGTAAGGGCTTCAAGGGTAGTGTTATCACGTTAGATGACGACTTAAATCAGCCAGACGATGTCCAATCTATTTGGTCTGCCTTGTATAAGGGGTACGACCTCTCTGATAGAAAGCCATTCCACATCAACGATTTTCCACTTCCCTTGGACTGTGAGGTCGAACGTGAGGACGGCAGGTTCTTTATCAAGACAATCGATGGCGTAGTGGGTGAGGTTTTTATGGCAGAGCCTATGCTCCATCGTATTGTATCTGAAGTCCATTGGTTTGACTCTAAGAGTTACACTTACCGAAAAGATTACTACAATCGCTATGGTTTTCTTTATAAAAGTTCAACATTTGTGACTGGTGTTGGACTAGTTGGTAGTCAGTTTTATTCTCCTAGTGGAGAATTGCTTGCCACTTGGAACCATCAAACAGACTCCGTAATAGTTGGTCGGAAAATTTTCCCTACAATGTCGAAATTTTATCTCTACTGTCTAGATGAGTTGGGATGCTCAGATAAGGGTGTCACTTTCAATAATTTGGGTACTCCTTTGCAGGTGCTTATTGAAAAAGCTAAGGTTATGGGAGACTTTATGCCACCTAACGAGTTAATCTTTACTGAGAAGGTAGATGAACTTCCAGGCAACATTGACTACATCTTACAGCATATTGAGTTGAATACAGAGTGTTACCTTGGTGGCTTTGAGGGTGCAAGAGAGTTGGCTAATGAAACTGAAGAAATTGACTTCTTCGAGTTCCATGCTCCTTTGTATATCTCTGATAAATCAGACTACTGCAGAGATGTTCTAATCACAACCGAAACTGATGACTTATGGTCTATCGAAAGGTTGGTTGACTCTTGTCCTAACAATGTATTCCACATCGCAGCACCAACTCTTATGTCTAGCAGATTATCTGATTTAGAGAATAGAAGTAATGTTAAACTCTACCCAAAAGCAACTCAAGCTAAAGTAGAGGAGCTTTTAGAGAAGTCAGGTATTTTCTTAGATATTGCAAACTCGCCTACGGTCTATGATGCTAACAGGTTAGCACTTAGATTTAAGTGCCTACGTCTTGGAGCTAGGGGTATCTCCAGCGGTGATTATATTTCTGAAGTCAACATGGTATATACCGATGACTTTGAATGGTTAATAGATTTCTTAAATTACTGTTCTCAAAATCCTAAGTCCCTAGAACACTATGTTTCTAAAGAAAACTTCGCTCTTGGCTACAGTTACAACTAGTCAGGAGCCTTGCTTTCTTGGTCTAAATGGTGTAAACTATACTTATAGTATTTTAAAAGAATATGAGGTATAAATGCATGTGTAATCATTGTCACAATCACGGTGCAGGAGAAGAGTCTAAAAATCAGGTTCGCCGAGGTTTCCTAAAAATGCTTGCTGATTCATCTTCTCAAATGTCGAAGATGCAAGCAGGTATCATTATTAAGAACTTTGGTGGTGGTAAAGCAGAGGTTGGTTCTTTTGGCTCTCTAATGAATATCTTAGATATGTCCAGTCAAACATACACTGCGCTCTTAAAGGTAGCTTTAGATAAAGCAAAAGCTGAAAATGATATTGCACTTACTTTTATGTTGTTTGAACAAGTCACTAATATGGCTAATGCACTTAAAGGTTTTGTTGCTGAGTTGGATGAAACTACAGAAGAAATCAAAGAATCTATGATGGGAGGAGAGTAACCGTGATAGAGGAAGCACAAAAAGTTAAACAAGACTTGCTAAACCTAGCAAACAATCTAGACTCTGCTGAAGGTGTAATCGTCCTTAAGGGTATGAATACTGGAGATATGAATGACTTTGATATGTTTTACTACGAAGCTAATCCTCTCCTTGCCATTCCAGTATTGTTAGCTACTCTAACAGACATATATGAGTCAGCTTTATCAGATATGGAGTTTGGTCTTGCAAAAGGTGAGTTTACTCCAGAAGAATTGAAAAAGATGGATGCAACTATCTCTAACATGATCCTTAAGTTTAACTTACTGATTAAAGATTTGCATGAGGAGTCTTTAGAACGTCGCAAAACTATCCAATTTAAGGGTATTGGAAACAAAGCAGTAGAAAAGGAAGAGAACTAAAATGACACAAAATGAACTTAAAGATGGTTTGCTCGTAGATGGACGTGTTGTTCTACGCAAAGAAGTGGGTGAGTTTTTGAAAGGAAAATCTTTCAAAACCCCTAAAGAAAAGATTTCTCTCTTTGCAGCGGTACATGCAGCAGAACGTGCAGAGGTCGATCCTTTGCAACTTCAAGACACAGATTACCGTGACCTCCTATATGCAGTTAACGTAGGTAAATATGTAGTAGATACAGGTAACTACTACATTAACATTGGTAGTCCTGTAAATCGTGAAGAGTTCCTATCTCTTTCAGGGTATCATGACCAAGAAGATGGTAATCGTATCTTTGATTGGGACTTTGAAGGTTTCCCAAATGCAAAACTCTTTACTCAGGAAGAAATTGAAACTATCGTACCAGAGCCTTATCGCAATCCAATGTATCTTATTATGGAAAACATTGCAAAAGAGCGTTATGGTGGAATTGAATTGTAGGTGAAAAGATGGTTTTAGTTTTGGGGTTAATCGTGTCACTTGTTCCTATTATGAGGCTAAAAGATTACCTATTCAAAAATGGTATCGAACTCCAGGAATTTTACTTAAAAGTTAAATCACTTGATTTTTCTAAATTAAGTCATTTATCTTGGAGTCAGGTGTGGTCTTACTTAAAGGGTTTCGTGAACGTGCCTAACTCATGTGTTGGTTTTGAAAAATTTGAGGTAGAAGATAGTCAAGACCATTTTCCTATCTATGACTTAATTGAAGAGATTTTAAGTCTAGTATAGTGGTAATTATTAGTACATAGTATTCGTTAGAGCAAGCCATGGTTCTTGCTCTTTTCTTATCCTCATGGTAGAATAGTATTAGAAATTGGTAGTGGTAGTTTTATACTACATATAGCAACTAAAGGAGTAGAAGATGACAGTAGAAGAATTGAAAAAACTAATCAATTTGAGTTCTAATGACTCAATTGTATACAAACGTAATGACGAAAGAGTCGAACCTAAAGATACAGACACGGTTGCTAGTATTTCAGCAACTGGTGACTGGGATGGTTTTGTGCAATATAATGTTGAATTAGGTTAGTAAATTAGGAGAAAGTTATGACAGAAGTAAAAACATTATCAATGGATTCTGTAATCCAACCGAATACAAGGTTATTTATTAAAAATGGAATGTACAATCAATACTTCATTAAAGACCTTTTAACTGGTGAGATTGTTATGGTTGTTTACCAAGATGAAGGTGCGGTTGTCCACAACATCGAACAAGGTATCACTTATAAAGAGTTAAATCCTAAGCATAACGGTACAGTTCACTTTATGGACAGTGGTCTTAGCCCATTCTACAACTCTGAATTCGTTACAACATCTACGGGTATCTTTAGAGTCTTACTGAAAGAAGGGGTATCTTACCTATCCAGAAATATAGACAAGTTAAAGAAGGACTTTTTCTTTCATTTAGAGAGCTTGTCTACAGGTGATTCAGAGGTGTTTAACTTTAATAGCATTCACCAAAAACGCACAAAAGAGTTCTATACTGATTTGTATAACTTATATACTACTGGTTCTCCAGAAGTTACGGCTTTCATTAAAGGTCTTATCTACAATGAAGAATATTCTAAAGCTTTATCTCATGGAGAGGCTATTAAGGCTACAGAGGACTTGAGTGTGCTTAAAGGTATCTTTGAGTCCTCTAAGTATGGTTACATTGCAACACCAGGTGGTTATAACTACGACGGTTCTGACTATCAGTTCTTTACTCAGCTTAGTGAAGATGGTTCTCTTGTAACTATCAAGAAGTTTTTTTACCCATCAGATGATGAAGAGCCTTGTAGATTGGTAGCTAAGCAAGACTTGAAAGTAGAAGACTTCCAAAACGAATTAGCAGACATTACTGCACGTAATCTAGGTAAATCTTTCCAAGAAATACTTACGCTATTTGCAGAAGGTTCAGGTTTCTTCTTTGCAACCGAACGTGTAGAAGAGAAGATGCCTACAAACTATATTGAAGATTTATAAAAGGAGTAAAATAGTATGAAAAAGCTATTAAAACAGTTCGCCACCTCTAAGTGGTTTGATTGGTTCGGAGTCGCATTGGTAGTGGGTATCGCTATCTCAGCAGGGTATCTAGGAACACGCTTAGACAAGTTTGTTAATTGGGGTTCTTGGACGACTTTTGTGCCTTTTGGCTTAATTTCCGTAATCAACGTGGGTATCTCCATGCTATCAACTAGATTTACTGGTAAACTAAGTAAACTGGGCAACTATTTGGGTATCATCAACGCAGTCCTATCAGGGGTAATCGACTACATCCTTGGCAACAAGGCAGCCATCATTACCTATCCAATTACTTTCTTGCTTTATCTTGGCGCTATTTACTGGTGGAATCGTTCTGAGGAGGGTAAAGCAAACAGCTCTACTAAACATAATATGTACCTTATCCTCCCAACCTTGGTAATCATTTCCTTAACGTTTTCTTGGCTTACCAACTATGTGGGTTATGGTGGTAACATGAACACCTTGGCTTATGTAACAACTTTAGCTTTTGGTTTGTCTTTGGTAGCTAATGCATTAAATGCACTTAAGTTCACAACTCAGTGGTCATTTTGGCTATTCTACAACTTTGTACAGTTGGTTAAAGCCTTTGTGCAAGGGAATTTTGCTAACGTTGGTAAGTATATCTTTTACATCTTCAATAGCTTAGGAGCACTGTTCCTATGGAAAGACTCCGAAGAGTAAGGGTATTCGAGGCAAGTTAATAGGCTTGCCTTTTTCTTATAAATTTAGTAAAATATTTTTAAAATTTATTGGCGTACTAGCTATAGCACCAGAAAGAGGTAATTATGGAAAGAACGTATTTTAAAACTAAAGACAAAGAACAAACTTCTAATGTCATTGATTTACCATCTAGTCCGAGGGGTTTGGACTTTTTAATGGATTACAACGACATGGTTCGTACTATCCGTACCAAGGGTATCGAATATGCTAAAAAGCATAACCCTTTAGCAAAGAAATTCTCTCAGTGGGGTAACTAATATGACTAAGATTGATGAAACCAAAGAAATAGTAGTGGGTATGACTGCTAGAGATTACTATATAGATACTCGTAAACTAGACTATCTATATAGTCAGCTTAAAGGTAAGAACGTAATTTTTGAAGAGTCTCCAAAACAGTTTTATGCTAACTTAGGGAAAACGAAACTGAGTATATATTCAGCTCTATCAATCAACTAAACAAAGTAAAGGGTATTGTAGATGCAGCCGAATCTTTGGGGTTAACTCACGGTATGAAGTTTGTAGATTCTGTATCTGTAAAAATGAATCACTATTTCTATGTTACTAATGACATTAAAGGTAATTTAAGTATGTTTACCAAGTACCGTGAAGACACATTCATCTCTTCTGAGACTATAAGGACTTTAATCTCAGATGGCTACAACATTGAGTTTGATGGTATTCTTGTAGTAATCACCTTAGCTGAAAGTAAGGGTATCAAAGAAGACTTAGAGTCTTTCAAGGCTCTAGCTGATAAGTTTCCTAACGGTTTCTACAAGTAAGAAAGGTATTTGAGGTTCAATAAATATGAAAAATCGTCTAAGGTTAATGTCTATCTTGGCATTAAGTTTGCTTGCTTTATCTACTACAGTTCCAACTATCGTAGAAGCACGTGGTGGTCACGGTGGTGGTCATGGTGGAGGACACGGTGGTGGTCATGGAGGTTCTCGTGGTGGGGGTAGTCGAGGTGGTTCTCGTTCAGGTGGAGGCTCCAAATCAGGTGGTTCAAAGAGCGGAGGAAGTTCTAAATCAGGTGGTTCAAAAACCGGAGGCTCTAAATCAGGTGGCTCAAATTCTAACAGTGGTAAATCAGCTGGTAGTGGTTCAGGTTCAACAGGTTCTAACTCTTCCCCTAAACCTCACACTCCATCAAAAGCTGACCCAAAACCTCACATTGGTAAACGTGTAGAAACCAAGTCAGGTTCTACTGCAGACTCTAAGTCTAGTTCATCTAGTTCAAATAAAGGTAGTTACATCTATCCACGCAGTGGTTTCCATAGTTGGAACTCTCAAGAAGATAAAGACAAAGATAGGAAATCATTATACAGCACTAATAATTATTACTATGGTGGTTCTTCTTATGGGGGTAAATCCTTTATGGAAAATCTATTGTGGTATAACTTGTTGTTTAATGGTTCTAACCACAATAGCTACAACAGTTATAACTCATACCAGTCTCCGTTATCTTCCTCTAATTGGTCTGCTCCTAGTAGTGTAAGTCAGCCTCAACAAAAGGCTGAGGATACAGTATCCCAAAGTAAAGGGTATTTAGACTGGCAAAAGATTGGCAAAGTCCTTATGGGTATCGCATTAGTTGGAGCTCTAATTACTGGAGCTATTTGGTTATTGTCTAAGGTTATGGGTAATTAAGGAAGGAATTATCAAATGAAGAAAACTTTAATCATTCTTGGAAGTGTAGCACTTGTTGCACTAATTGCAGTTTTTTCTGTTGTCGGATCATACAATGGTCTTGTTAAGAAAGAGGAACTTGTTAAGAGTGCTAATGCTAAAATCGAAGTAGCTCTTCAACGTAGGTATGATTTGATACCTAATGTAGTTGATTCTACAAAAGGGTATCTAAAGCATGAAAAGGAAATCTTTACTAACATTGCAGACGCTCGTTCAAAAATTGGTTCTAGCGATAGGGCTACAAAAGAAGAAGGTCAATCAGAACTAAGTTCTGCTATCTCTCGCCTATTGGTAGTGAAAGAAAGCTATCCAGAATTAAAAGCTGATACTCAGGTATCTGCACTTATTGCTGAGTTAGAGGGTACTGAAAATAGACTCGTTGTGGCTCGTACAGATTACAATACTATCGCAACCGAGTACAATCAAGAACTTCGTACTTTCCCTAAAAGTATTTTGGCATCTATGTTTGGTTTCCAACGAGCTGAGCTAGTAAAAGCTGAAGAAGGTGCAAAAACTGCGCCTAAAGTAAACCTATCTGAGTAGGTTTGTGGGGTATATCGTATGAAAAAGTTAATCTTACTTTTAATTGCTCCTTTGCTATTCTTCATATCAGTTGTATCTGCTAATGTAACTATTCCAGAGCGCCCCTCGAATGGTATCTATGACCCTCAGGGGTATCTAAACTCAGTAGTTGCAGACACTTTAGCCGAAATGAATAGTAATAGCGAAACTCAGGTGGGTATCTACATTGTGGATACTCTTGAAGGAGAGCACATCGAATCAGTAGCTAACAAGGTTGCTCGTAGTTGGAAGATTGGTAAATCAGATACTAACAGTGGTATCTTAATCGCCATTGCTATAAACAACCGTAAGTTCCGAATAGAAACTTCAAATGAAGCCTCTACTTGGCTAACAGATTCTCGAGCTAAAGAGTTACTTGATGAAGCTAAATCCTACATGAAAGACGGAAATTATTCCGAAGGAGTGTCCTCTATCTTGACTGGTATTTCTAACCTAGAATCTAAGAAAGCTGACATTGTCAAAGAGAATGAAGAGCGCCAAGCTAAGTTAGATAAAGCCAAGGAAGATATGGCTAGAAACACTGAGCGTTTCTTTTTCTACATCTTACCGTCATTTCTAGGTCTAGTGGGTATTGGCTCTTTAATTGACTGGTACACACGTCTTAGACGTTCTAAGTTTGATTATAAGGGTTACAATAAGTTATATCCAGACTCTTTTGGTTTTGTACTCAACAAGACTTGGGGTAATGGTAAGATAACAGATTACTATAACGGTAAGTTATTAAAACGTTCTCACTATGATTACAGTGGGTATGATAAACTATATCCCGACTCTTACCAGTTCATTCCTAACGAAACATGGACACCTTTCTTAGTTAATGCTTACTATAAAGAGTTAGAAGAGAAAGAAAAAGACAAACTAAGACGCTCTCAATACGATTATGAGGGTAAAGATAAACTTTATCCAAGTAGTAGTGACTTTAAAGAGAACGACTCTTGGACAGACGCACTCCTAGCAGCCTACTTTGCAGAACAGTATCACTCAGCAAGTCATTCTTCATCTTATGATTCAGGTAGTTCAAGTTCTAGTTCATCTTGGTCATCTGGTGACTGGGGTGGTGGAGGCTTTGATGGTGGAGGTGCATCAGGTGGTTGGTAAAGAAAGGAAATTATATGTTTAAGTTTGGTGAAGATTGGAAGAGGGACTTATCACTCCTTGTGTACTCTGCAGTATTGTGGGGTGTGGTCTTGCACTTCCTCTTTAAGTACGGAGTTGCTGATAAGTCATGGCTTGTTTCTATTGTATTCTCTGTACTAGTCTTTATTTCATTGGTAATGGCTCTAGGTTCTGTGGTTAGGGGTATCAAAACAGATAACGTAAATATCTTGACTCTGCTAGGTCAACTTAGTTCATTCTCGTTACTCATCTTCCTTATGGCAGTTTATGTCGGTGGAGTTGAAATAACTGAAACTCGTCAGGTAGTAGAAACTCGAGAGTTTAACGGTACTGTTGGCTCTAGAAACTATGAAAGAGGCTTACATAGTGTAAACTTCAATATCGAAGGTGAGGAAGGTGTCCTTACACTAGACAACGTAGAAATGAAAGTAACGTTCACAGAGGGTACTCCTGTGCACCACATCAATACAGTTGCTATTGAAGAAACTCGTAAGGACTGGTTCAACCACACTAAGTCCTATATCCGTAACATTAACCTTGTAGTTGATTAGTTTCAATTAGTTTTAATAGCTTTTATTTGTACTAGCACTGTAGAAGGTACTTAAAAGAGGTTGAAGGACTCGCCAGTAGGCTTGTCCTTTTTCTATAAATGTTATAGAATGGAAGTAGAAAATTTCGTCTTGGTATTTTCTATGGATATACCTCGACAAGAAGGTACAGTCATGACACAGCTTACAACTGTTGAGGTTAAGGCATTTCGTCTTAACACTGCAATTCAGCGTTTTAATCAACTTTCCTTACAGACTTTAAGCTTAGTGAGTATTCACAGGCACTTCGGCTACTTCACATTTGTTTGTGAACTGGTCGACAGAGAAAACAAGAAAGGAGGCTTCAACCCTAAAGACAGACCTAACTTATCTGAAATGAGTTTCAGTGGGGTATGTCTTAGAGTTGTTTCCTTACTCATCGATGCTTATGGTCAAAATATGTTCAAGGGTAGTTCTTGCTTGAAATACAATTTACAGAAAGGGTATATTTCAATCCCAAGTTCTAAGTTCCTAAAAGATGAACCTATCTGCAAGGAAATCTTCCGTATCTTACGGTATCTCAGAAAAGAGAACCTTAGGCTAGACGCTGATGATTTAAGGTTGTATGCAAAACAGTTAGGCTACGCAGTAGAGTTTGGTCGCCCTAGAGAGTACAACTTTGGTGGTCGAGTTTATCTCTGTAAACGTATTGATTTTGTTAAGAATGAGGAATAATCTATATGTATAACGACTTAAGTAAGTTAAAACTTAACTTGATGCTTGTAAGAAAAGCAAGCATCCGTGTTGCTTTCTTTCTGTTCCTAGTTTACCTAGTTGTAACGTTCGCTCCTTGGCATGGATGGTTGTTTGAAGAACTATCTAATGTTAGCTTATTTGGCTCTGCACTTTTGGTGTTCTTGTGCATCACGATGGCTTTTTTGGAAGATGAAATTCAGAAAATCATGAACAAGTCACCGTTTGGTGGTGCAGGTAGTGG
>ERZ773067.1878-NODE-1878-length-10917-cov-9.557816_pt1 | contig 10917 bp, 9 predicted proteins | sample MGYA00580622_ERZ773067 | MGnify/ENA primary metagenome ERZ773067 (study PRJEB29015, sample SAMEA2737998) | human oral metagenome | biome: human oral; feature: human-associated habitat; material: dental | place: China | collected 2113 ...
TCACTGAGCCTTTTTTCTTAGACTCATTTTTTCATAGGTCATTTGACACTATCTATTCCGGTTATACATCTAGCTCCGATACTTCCTTAGGATATTCCCTCAATTCATTCTCCTCGTGTAAAGGATTCCAAACCTGAGCGAAAAATCTGTCCTTTATTGCCCTCTTGCCGTAATTCCAAGATTTTCTTTCACACTCATCGCACCAGTGACCACCTTCAAGTATAAGTCTCGGACTTCCGGTAAATTGGTGTCTGAACTGGCAGGTAAATGTAAGCGGTGTAACCCAGTCACCTGTTTTCATTTTATCCGAATCACAACTTCCGCCTCTAAACTCTGCTGCCCCTTTCATATCTTCAAGATTAAGTTCTGATTCAGGTTTGCTCTCATCATATCCGTGATCAAGATGTATCACCTTATTCCAATCCTTGAAATGCTCCATCTCACTCATTTTATCAGGTAATGCTTCCCATGCCTTTTTTGAACCCCAGCATGCATCAATATGGTCCTCAACATTATCTTCCGTAAAATGCACAGTTCCATGCTCTGTTCTTGCAAGCTTTGCAAATGAGCCTTTAATTATTTTCCCCATAAGTTTCTGTCCACCCGGCAGCTTACTGATAAACCTTGAGAAACCTGCCACAGCACCCAAATCTTTCAGATATAAATCATAATAGTACTGCATCGAATCGTTTCTGAAATGCAGATAATTCTCAAGCTTATCCGAATCCTCATAGAAATGCCCATGAAAATTTCTTGTTGCCTGTTCTTTGGGAGATATTATGTAATCAAGATTGGTTATACCCATTGCTCCGTACAGCTTGCTAAACATTTCAAAGGCACTTACCCTGCAGCCTTCCCCGCCTCCGATATTATATATATGATTCCAGAAACTCTTGTCCAACGTCCCTTTTGTATCAAAATCAGCAAGATTTCTCATCAATATTCCTGAGTCCCTGTCAGATACATACTCAAGAACATTATCAAAGCAATTGTGAAACATTATTGCATCTCTTATCTTTGACATCGCAGGACCTATAATTTCCGTCTGTCTAAGCGATACCCAGTACTTAAGGCCCGACTCTTCCCCAATGTATAGGGGGCATTCTGTCTCCTGTCTCAGCTACAGTCCCGATATAGACAAATTTGGTTGTATTCTCCTGTCCCAGCTCATAAAGAGTTTCAATCATATTTCTTGTTCCGCGGTAGTTTAACTGCATCGCTTTCTTTGGATAATAGTCCGCCTGCGGTGAAACGAAGGCTACAACATGGAGAATCAGTGAAACATCCTTAAGATAGGTCTTAAGTCCGGCTTTATCGTTAAAATCTCCCCTGCATATTTCAAGTCCTTCAATATTTTCATACGGAGCCAGTATCTTGCGTTTTTTTTCCGAATCTCTCACAAGTATTCTTAAATTATACAGGCTGAGATCATTTACCATAACCTTTAGGGACTCCATTCCCATACCTCCGGTTGCTCCTGTAAGGAAAACATTTGGTTTGCTCATATTCATTCATCTCCTTCCATAAAATGATTTTCATTCATTTTTAAGGTTGCATGCTTCTTCATAACAGTATAATATATACACCATGTATTGTTTACAACTTACAATACTTTTTAGATTGTTCTTAAAAATACATTATTGTACGGAACATAGTTTTCAGTTCATTTTTTAACCGATTGACTTTGGGAAACGGAGATAATTATGGCAACCAAAAATAACAGAAGAACAGTAATAACCAGAAAAATACTTAAAGAATCCCTTCTTGAACTTATGCAGGCAAAATCGATTTCTAAAATAACCATCAAAGAGATTTGTGAGTTATCCGATATGAGCCGCTTCACCTTCTATCTGCATTATCAGGATCAGTTTGAACTGCTTGAAGATATAGAAAAAGAGGTTCTGAACCAAACCTTTCAGAACCTCAAAGACTTAGATACTGAAGCAAGCGCTCTTAAATCCATAGAAGTATTCTTAAACTATGTAAAAAATAATAAAACTATATTTGGTATATTGCTCTGCAGACCGGAGACTCAGACCTTCCGGCAGGGAATCACGAACAGTGTCCAAACCTACATTCAGTCTATAGTTCCTGAAATAGCCGATACACACGAAAAACCGTATCTGTATTCTTTTGTTATGAACGGTTCCCTTAATGTCATAACAGATTGGATTAACAAGGACTTTGATGTGTCCGAAAAGAAGCTTTCGGAAATAATTTATCAGGTATGTAAAAGTGTTGTGCCGAGTTGATGGTACGGGTTATTCTAAATCACTTGCTTACTTTAATACCATAAAATTCAACCACACCATCCTGTGTGATAAAGCCAACTTCAAATTCAGCTTTAGCATAAGAGCGATAGGTAAATGCAACTTTCTCATCAACAAATATTTCCACAAGATCTCTATCAATAACTGCCTTAATATTTATCTCCTCACCTTGTACAATCGGAAAACTCTTTTCACATACGCGTATGCCGTCCGGCCCCGGATCCTTAGCAGGAGGCACAGCCTGGCACGATGCAACCCAGAAAGGGTCTACCCCCATAGGCAGGTTTAAAAGAGAAACCCTTTGCATTGCTACATCAAATTCTAATAAAAGACAGCCGCTGGCTTCCCTGTCTGATTTAAATAGTATTCCAAAATAGTCATTGACTTCTCTAGGCAAAATACTACACCTTAAGAAGAAACTTTCTTCATTTACGCTTAAAAAACCATAACTGTTCTTGCCACAAGAATTCATTTCAATTAAACTTTTACCATATTTTTTATACTCTCCATTTATTGGCAAATACTCCCAATTTACAGATTTGGAGAATGTCGTTTCATATTCATTAGGTAACTTAACTGCAAGATTTCCATCTTCCATAGGAACTACTTCATGTGGTATACAAAATTCTCCTCCCCAATACCATTCTCCGTAGTCACTAGCATCGGCCCTATCATGTGCCCATGCAAAATAAAATCTTCTACCTTCATTATTGACAAGTGATTTAGCAGCATAAAATCTACGCCCACCTATTCCATCAAATTTAGTTTTTCTCCAAGGGCCAAACGGTGATTTAGATACTCGATAAACTGTGTTAACAAATTCTGAAAATCTAGAATATGATAAATACCAATAGTCACCCATTTTATACATTTCAGGGCATTCAGGACAATTTGTGTGTCCGGGTTCATACAATGGTCCATAATATTCCCACTCTTTTAAGTCGTGAGAGCGATACAGAACAATGCATCCCCTTCTTGTCACCGGCTGATCTAATTTTCTTGCTGAAATTAAGAGCCAATAGCATGATTCCTCATCATTAAAAAAAATATAAGGATCACGCCAGTCTAGTTCCTCATATAAATCAGTCATAGGTTCTATAACCGGATTGGCATAGTCCTTATGCCATGTAATTCCATCTTCACTAAAAGCATGGCAAATCGTTTGCTGATATTTTGCTTTCAAACAATATCCTGTATAAAAAGCATGGTATTTTCCTTCTGCAAAAATAACTGACCCCGTCCAAACTCCTGAGGCATCAGGCTCTTCTCCTATACCAGGCTCAATAGCTGTCGGCAGTTCACGAAAATGAACTAAATCATCAGAAACACAATGACTCCAACTGGTTCTCAAGCGTTCAGGATACACAGTAGTTCCTTTTGGTGGTGTCAATGAAAAAATATGATACTGTCCATTATGATAAAACGGAATTGCATCCCCTGTTGAATCAGCAAATGACATTTTCCTAAATATTTTCATTTTAAGCTTCCTTTCTTTTCGTATCGTTTTTAGATGAGATTTTATTGAATTTTATCCTGCCTTTTTGAGTATCTAAGAGTACAGCACAAACAATAATTAAACCTTTTACAATCAACTGCCAATATGAGGAAATCTTGATTAGATTCAAGCCGTTTGAAATAATTCCAATTACTATCGCACCAAATATTGTTCCGCTAATCCTTCCTTTTCCTCCCGACATAGAAACCCCACCCAAAACACAGGCAGCGATTGCGTCCAATTCATATCCTGCTCCGACCGAAGGCTGCCCCGAGTACATTCGTGATGATAATACAAGACCGGCAAAAGCTGCTAAAAATCCGGTTATTGTAAAAACTATAATTTCTATCAAACGGGTTGGTACTCCTGATAATCTTGCTGCCTCTCTGTTCCCTCCAATAGCGTATATATATGTACCAAATCTGGTTTTTGTAAGCAGAAAGCCAATTACAAGAATCAAAATAAACATATATACTACAGGTAGAGGAATTATATCAAATAAATATCCTGTACCTATTTCTACAAAAAAAGGATCTGTAATTCGTGTAGCCTGTCCTCCGGAATATACATATGCCACACCGCTGGCAACATTCATCATTGCCATTGTAATAATAAATGCCGGAACCTTGAACGTTGATACAATCAGACCATTTATCAGCCCTGCCAGCGTTCCCAATATTAACCCTAAAACAATTGACAGCCATATCGGAATATTCTGATTAACTATAAAGCCAACCGTGAGCGTTCCACTCATTGCCACTATAGATCCAACTGATAAATCAATGTGTCCCAATATAATTACCAGTGTCATACCTAATGCAATATACATATTAATTGAGATTTGCCGCAATACAGAAATAATATTACTGTATGTCAAAAATTTATCAGTTATTATTGAAACTAAAAAACAGATTATAAAGAGAACAAGCAAGATTCCCATGTTATTTTTAAGAAGTTTCCAAATCTCGTTTTCCTGTAGCTGCCTTTTATTTTTATTTTCTTCCATCACACAGTACCTCCTGCTGCATATTTCATAATTTCTTCCTGACTCATTTCTTTCTGTGACAGGATCTTCATAAGTCTACCTTCCTTAATTACGCAAACCCTATCACACATATTTATAATTTCAGGTAATTCACTGGATACCAGGATAATTGCCATTCCTTTTTTTGCAAGCTCATTCATTACGTTATATATCTCAAACTTGGCATTAACATCAACTCCGCGTGTCGGTTCATCTAATATCAGTATTTCAGGATCAGTAGCAAGCCAATTTCCTAAAACAACCTTCTGTTGATTACCTCCGGATAATCCTAAAACTTCCATTTCATCAGAAGCAGCTTTTAATTTCAAAAGATTACGGTATTTCTCTGTCACATTTCTACATTTTTCCCTATTCACAACCAGCCCTGTAATATATTTTTTTAAGGAAGCTAAAGTTATATTAAATATGACACCCGCACATAAAACTAAACCTTGCTTCTTCCTATCTTCAGGTACCATCGCAATTTTATTTTGGATAGCTTCACTCGGCTTTGTAAACTTGACTTTATTTCCATTTAGTAAAATCTCACCCGAATCAAATACAGTAGCGCCAAAAATACTCTCCATTATTTCACTCCGCCCTGCTCCAACTAATCCTGCAAATCCTAAAATTTCACCTTTTCTTAGGGTAAATGAAATATCATAAAAAGTGTCCTTTTTTGTTAAATTTTTAATTTCAAGGCAAGTGTCCTTTTGAGCTAAATCTGAAAAATCTCGAGAATAAAAACCGGACAAACTTCTTCCTACCATCATAGCTACCAATTCTGAACTATCAGTTTCTCTTGTGTTCTTACAGCCAACATATTGACCATCTCTGATAACAGTAATCCTATCTGAAATTCGAAATAATTCTTCCATTCTGTGAGAAATATAAATAATGCTTACCTTATTTTCTTTTAACTTTGTAATAATATCAAACAACTGTTCAACTTCCTCATTAGACAATGAAGATGTCGGTTCATCCATAACAATAATTTTAGCCTGAAAAGATACCGCTTTAATAATTTCCACCATTTGCTGCTGTGCAATAGTAAGATTACACACCAATTCTGTCTCGTCAATACTTACACCTAATGATGATAACATCTCTGAAGATTTCCGATTCATTTCAGCTATATCAACTATTTTATTAGCTTTTACAATTTCTCTTCCCAGAAATATATTTTGTGCAACCGTTAAATATGGTACTAACACAATTTCCTGATGAATTATACCAATGCCATAATGACATGCATCTTTAATATTAGAAATCTTTGCTTCTTGTCCATCAATTAAAATGCTGCCTTCATCAGGTTGATACACTCCTCCTAAAACTTTAATCAACGTAGATTTTCCTGCTCCATTTTCTCCCAAAAGAGCATGGACTTCTCCTAAGTCAAGCGAAAAGTCAATACCACTCAAAGCATAAACTCCGGAAAAGCTCTTTTTTATTCCTTTCATTGTAAGAACAGTTTTACTCATTTTTTCTCCTTTATAGGAAAACATACCACCTTTTATCGAAGCACCATCATTTAGACTCTGAATTCTCTTTAGAATTTTCGTCTTATGATGGCGCTTTCTATCTGTTTAACTTGAAAAAATATCCATTACATATAGTTCATTAACACTGAAAAGCATTTTACTGCCAATCATTCAAAGTTTTTTTCGCTTCATCTGTTGTTACCAAATGTGAATCCAGATAGACTTTCTTTTCTTTAATTTCTACTGTCTTCTTCAAAAAACCATCAGCCTGCTGAAATGCATACTCTGCTATTTTCAATGGAACCTGTGCGGCTACTGCCGAAAACTCTCCATCTAAAAGTGCCTGTTTACCTGCCGGTGATGCATCAATACTGTACACACCAATTTTACCCGACTGATTTGCCGCCTTGACTGCAGCTGCCGCTCCCAAAGCGGATGGATCATTTATACAGAAAAATGCCTGAATTTTTGGGTTTGCAGTAATAATATCTTCTGCCAGTCCTAATGATGCATCCAGTGCTGCTGCACCATCCTGCTGGGCTACAATATTAAATTTGGACTTATTATCGCCTAATCCTTTTAAAAAACCATTAACACGATCCACACAGCTTTCATTGGACGGAAAATCCAAGATTGCTATCTCAGCGCCATCAGGATAGTCTTTCACCATTTGCTCTCCAACCAGCTCTCCTGCCATAAGCGCATTTGTCCCAACAAATTGAGTTACATAGTCCTCTATATCATCCTGTACCACTGCCGTGTCAACATTAAAAATAGGAATACCTGCATCCTTTATTTCTTTTAGACCTGAAGTGATTCCTGCTGAATCAACCGGTATAATGAATACAGCATCATAGCCTCCATTTGCCACATCTGAAAGTTGCCCCAATTGTTTATTTAAATCATAATCCGGATCCAGGCAGGTGTAAGCATATCCCTTAGCCGCACTTAATTCTTTGAATTTGGCATCCATAGAGCTCTGAAATGTATTATTTAGAGTATTAGTACAAAAAACAAAGGAAAAAGCTTTATCTGTTGAAGCCTTAGAGCTTGTTTCACCGCTATTCTTGGTGCTGTTACTACATCCTATAAGAGTAAACATAACCAGTAAAAAACATAACATTTTTTTCATTCTCTTAGTCCTCCTCGTAATAAATAAATATTATTTAACATAACATTCAGAGGTTTCATTTGAAGTTATATACCATATCTACATATTTGAGCCGGCTCTGTAAATATTTGATATCCTCTGTTTACGCAAATTATATTATCCACCATGTTGAGTGTCAATATTTTTTTATATTACATCGTTATTTTTGCCTTTTTGCACAATGAAAAAGAGCATTTTTTTAATATCTGCTCTTTTTTACGTAAATTTATGAAATTAATCTTCTTTATTTATATATAAAAGTTTATGAATTATAAATCTAAAAGTTCCTTTGGCAATGTTTCATGCATTACATCTCTCCAGGCTCGTCCCAGCTGATTAGGATAAACAATATATGGTTGAACACCTACATATTTGGGGACTTTAGCTCCCGTTAAAGCTTTGGCAACCACCAATGCAGCTGCAACCCCCTGTTCATAAGGCTTCTGTGTACTTAACCCTCCCACTTTTCCTTTTTTCATGTCCAGTGCAATTGCCACATCAAGATCTGTTGTAAAAACTTTAACATCCTCACGTTTCATCTCTTCCAGAGCTCTTAACGCAAGTAAAGCAGGCTGATCCCAGCTGACATACAAGGCTTTTAACAGGGGAAACTCCCTTAAGATATCTTTACAAACTTGGTATGCATTTTCTATTTGTCTAAAACTGCGATTCATTACCAGTCTGATATTATGATAGTATTCCTGAATAACTTTTTCTGCTGCCATATCCCTTGCACGAGTTCCATAAAAACTGGCTCCATGTGTAATAAAGCCAACCTCTACATTTTCTTCCCCTTTACAATATTCTCCTATCAGTCTTCCCACATTCGTGCCATTCTCCCATTCATTAACCGACACGCATGATACATAACTTTCACTTTTAATTTGTTCAGGTACATTACTTATAAAAATCAGTTTCGTAGTTTCTGACAATTCCACAAACTTCTCTGCCGTTTCTTTATCATCTGTCGGAACAGCAATAACTGCATCCGGTTTTTGAATTGCTATTCCTTCTAATTGCATAATTTGTAGTTTTGAATCAAAATGAGCATCAGAAACAGAAACAACATCAATTCCATATAATGCTAACCCATCTCGAATCCCTTTTTCATGCAGATTAGCCCATGCCGTTCCTGTATAATGAAATGAAATTGCTACTCTGTATTTACCTTTTTTCAACATTTCCTTTTCTTTTGTTGTTATTACAACATCTTCAGGCTTAGCAGCTACTTCACCAAAAGGCCCATTATCCAACATTCTTGTGGATTCTCGAATTTTAAGTTCAACTTCTGCTAATTTTTCACCGGACGATACTTTGCCAAAATTAATTTTTTCAAACAGCATTTCAACAGCCAGCCTGCTAATCCCCTTCAAGTCCCTCTCCATAGTAGTTAAAGGCGGAACTGTTAATTCGCACCATTCATCATCTCCATAACCCACAACTGAAATATCCTCCGGACATTCTATTCCCATATCCCTCAAAGCCTTTACCAAAAGTAAAGTAAGACGATTTCCGTTAGTAATAATCGCTGTAGGGTGCATCCAACTAATATTTTTTTTAATTAAAAGTATGTTATCTTCCTTATTTCCATATAAATCAATATCCACAATACCGGTACTTCCGGAATTAACATGATTTTCCGTCAATACATCCATATATCCCTGTGTACTTTCATTACGTGAATAACTCTCCCTGGCTTCGCGCAAAAATAACAGGTTCTTATGTCCACATTCCAGCAAATACTTTGTACCTTGATAAACAGCAGCTCTATCCTTAAATTTAACCGAATCAACATTTATATCTGCCACTGAGTGCCCTATACATATGAATGGTATTTTAGATTTAAATAATTTTTCATAATCTTTAGCAATATCCGAAGCCGGAGTCAGAAGAATACCCGCAATTTTTTTGTCCATAATTAAATTATCGATAATTTTTTCTTCTATTTTCTTATCATCATTACTAAGGCATAGAATAAATTGGTATCCTCTTTCTGTAATTTTCTCTTTCAACTCCATTATTATGTTTTTATATGCAGCACTTTCTATACTGGAAAAAATAGCCACTATAACAGATTTTCTCCCCAGCTTAAATCCCCTTTTCTTATCTTCCAGTTTGTAGATATATCCTGTTTTTTCTATGGCCAGCTCCACTTTTTCAACCAGCTCCGGTTTTACATATCTGGTTCTGTTAATCACATGTGAAACTGTTGCGATTGATACTCCTGCCAATTTGGCAACGTCTTTGATAGTGCTTCCTTTTCTTTTCATCTCTCCATCCTTTATTATTTACTGCCCTTAAATATATCTCTTTAATAAGCGGGATTCTCATAATAAAAAGTGATTACAACCTTCTAATCGCTTCAAAAATTTAATCATTATTTAAATCAAATTTGGGTTATTTTACATCTATATTTTTAGCAGTGGATTTAATAACAGCCCATCAAACATTGGGTGATATAAATATGCATTAACATCTTCTATCCTTGTGATGCTTGTTACTTTATTTCCTGCATCTTTTGATGAACATCCACAATGATATATGCTTTCGATTGCTGTTCCATAATCTATAGCAATATATCTGTCGTGGTAGTTTCTATTGGTAGTCTTTATTTTTATGTTTATGCTTGGATAATCATTTTTTAAAATCATTCCAAATGCTCTTAGCCAGCATATCTTTATTCTTAATATTATCACTAAAAATGATTATTTCAATCTTATTTCTTGCTCCTCTTATCAATTCCAGTGTTTTCAAGCCTATATAATTATCTACAACATAAATACTCTTTTTAGCAGACTTATAGATTTTGGTATAAGCTATATCCGCTTCTAATTTCTCGCCATTCATTAGCAGAAAATGTTTATAGGTCTCAGGGTCGATAAAATTATCCATCACTCGTTTTAACTCTTCTCGTGTTGCCATTTGTGCTTTTATTTCTGCTATATCTTTTATGTTCTGATTTGTCTGCAAGGCTATTTGAGCCAATTCCTTTGAGCTTATAAAATCCCTGTTTTCTAAAACAAAATCCTTCATTTGTTTAAATAGCCTTATCAGAGCCTTGCTCTGTTTAACAGCAAGCTGTCCTTTTAAGACAGTCATCAGCATGTAAATGCCCTGTTCTGTAAACGCATAGGGCATTTTTCTGCATCCGCCCCAACTTGATGTCGATTTTTTCGATATCAAGTTATCCAATTCTGATTGAACTAAATCGCTGCGCGATGGCCTGCTAAGGCTGTGGCGCAGTTTTCTCTTTAACTTAAAAAAGGCAGTAGATAATGAGTCCTAAAAGTAGTATTGTTAAATCACCATAAACTAACAATCGAACAGGATCACCATTAACACTGCCATGAATAGAATAACACCAAAATCTCGTTTTCACAAGAGGGTATCTTTGATACGTGGACCTCCATGATGGCAGTGACTCATTAATGTTACTATTATCATGGAGGTTTATTATGTACGAAAAATATTTTAACAAGCTCAGAGAGGAATGCCTG
>ERZ773067.1881-NODE-1881-length-10908-cov-4.462821_pt1 | contig 10908 bp, 9 predicted proteins | sample MGYA00580622_ERZ773067 | MGnify/ENA primary metagenome ERZ773067 (study PRJEB29015, sample SAMEA2737998) | human oral metagenome | biome: human oral; feature: human-associated habitat; material: dental | place: China | collected 2113 ...
TCAGAAAATCAAAAAATCACGGCAAGTTTACTGCATTTTTGCAGTAGTAAAGTACGCTTGCTTAACTAGTGCTTTTGCCTTTTTATCAAGCTTATAGTATGTATGTTCAGAATTGATAAAGAGAAATTTCTGTATCAGTCTTTTAGGGAGCATTTCTCTATATTTCATAAAAATAAAACATTGGAGCTTAAAACTCTGTTTGTAAAAAAGCTCTTGCCTTCCGATTGGTCGCCCTTCAGGTGGTTTAGGTTCTCGGTAGAGAGGATTATTAAGCATTTTACCCACTATATAAAATAAATAGCTACTTCCGGAGTCCTGTTAAGTTCAAATCGCATCCTCATAGCTATAGTATCTGAGAAGTCAGGACTACGACCGATAAGCAGCTTGACTTCTTCCTTGCTCAATATCTGCAATTTTCCTCATTTATCAGGATTTTTTTGTTTTACGACATCAAGCTCTTCAATGATCAATTCCTTATCATCACTATTCATCACGATCAGTTGCATCTTTCAGCTTTCTATAATTTGTTGTAATTCGAAGTAACACTGGTCTTTCATGTTCTTGTAGTTTCTAATCTGTTTTTCTTCAGGAGTGAGGATTGGACTAGAATTATTCACAAACCCTTTACAACCGAGCTGATCTACGACACCGCCACCGACTCAGTCTTCATCGCAGATTGTATCAGAATTTTTGACTTTGTATTGCTGCTGGAGTCCTTGGAGAACTTTCGCCGTTTCGGTCGTTCTCTTTTTTTTGTAGGAAAATATCCTTCCAATCCAACCATCCCATACAATCGCTACAGTGTGATCATTTCCTAACCTTGCAATATCACAAGTAATATAATGCTGACCACTTTCTCCGCTATTGGTAAACAGATCACAAATATCGTCATACTCATAGAGCTTTGTAGGGTCGTCGTCATAGTCCCAGTTCCCATGAAGGAGCCTCTCCTTAGTGATTTTGTCCGCTCTTTTGAGGTTGTCCTCATATTTTTTGTGGTCTATGAAGGGATTATCTTTGTAGAGCGAGGGAATAAAGATTCTATCTCTTGGCAAGGTCCCCTCTCTCTGTGGCTTAATAAAGTCATTGTAGAGATGGCACTTCATTGGATTACACGTCATGATGATCTTTCAGACAAGGTCATATTCTTTAATTTTTTCCGTGCATCTACTCAGAATAATATCAATAGCTTTACGGACAACCTGCTGTACCTCATCTATAAAACCATAAGTGATCTCATACGATCCCAACCAGTTGAACTCAGGATCTGAGGGTTGTTGCTTGAGTGGAACAAAAAGCACTTTTGAGCCATTATAAAATGTTAACTCCTTAGTTTGTAAATTCAGATTATACTCTCTACCTTGCTGCATACCGTGCTTATTCAGCACTTTTATTAACGTTGCAAGAGTAGTTTTCCTAAGGTCGTCCCATTCACTACGCCCCACTAACCACACAATTCACGGTTTAGCAATACAAGTGAGGTTAATGATCTCGCAGACCCCTCGTGATTTTCCTCATCTTGCACCTCAGCCATAGAGGATCTCTGTAATTCCCCTATCATTGAAGGCTTTTCGGAGCTCTTTTTGTTTTTGGGTGAACTTAGGCTTCAGTATCCTCTGGTGTGACATCAGAAATCTCAATTCATGTAAAACTATATTCCATATTCTCCTGTAATTGTTTAGGATTTCTTCCATAGCTGGTATTGAGTACGAACTGCACCATCTGAGGGTTCATCGTTCACTCAAGTCCTCCACTTTCCAGTACTCGCTCAAAGAAATTGTTAATGGCCTCTACCGTGTCCAAAAAGTCGGGTGCTATCTCATATGATTTCCAAGTCGATCTGCTCATTCCCCCTAGGAAAAGATAGAAGCCCAATTTTGTCGGAACTTTTGTCCGTTTCCGCTGTTCTTGTATGGTAAAACTAGTGACAAGGATATTTTCAGAGATTTTTTGGATCTTTGGTCAAAAACGGATATTTGTCCTATCATAAGTTTCTTTAGGGACTTCCTTTGGAACTTTTACAAGCTCCTGGCAACTCGCCAAGTACAGATTGAACAAGTCCCTCAATTCCTCAGGGCTCTTGAACTTCTCTGGTCTACCCAAAAAAACAGCCCCTTTCGCCTCCTGCTCCTTCTGAATACTGGACCACTTTCTCTTAATTAAGCTCTTCTCCTTAGTGGTCTTGTTCTGCTTCTTTGCCATATATCAGAAAATAAAAAATAAAAAACTACAGCCCAAATCTCTCTAGACGGGTACTCCACCTCTCTAATCTCTCTATATCCTTCTGCAAGATCCTTATCTGCTTATTGCATCTCTGGATTGCGGGTAAGCAAACTGCGTCCCAGTTCCATCTTGAGGTATATGATCTGATAGACTGTTTATCTTTTTGTAGATTATATATCTGCTCCTGTTTGTTTTGTATTCTCTCTGTGAGGAGGTTGGTGAGCATGAGTATAAATATATCACTAGATAAAAAATCTGATCCTTCTTCGGCGTAAATCTTAAGTCTTCGTCCTCCTAGACTTTCGCCTCGTGGACTTAAGTCAGAGATTCTTTGTCTTCGCTTCGCTCAGGCGAGGCTCTGACTTAACTTGCGGGCATATCTGCTTTTTAACCGCTTGCAAGTCCTTCTTTGCTGAGGTGTTACCTTCAGCATCTAAGCAAGCCTTACAGAGCTTCTGCTTCCATCGTATTCCCATACCATACCCACAACGAGGACAGATAGGAATTTTTGCTTTCTTCTCCATTTTTTTGAAAATAAAACTAAAAAGCTGACTACTCATTCAAGGTAATGAGTCTATACGCCACGATAGCCATTAGTGATTCTCTCATTACTGGCGTATTATGGGCGTGAATGTATGCGTGACAATTACTACATAATGCAATCAAATCTGATCCATCAGGATTGTGAGTCCTCATTCAACGATAAGAACACTGAATATGGTGAATATCTTTCGCTTCAGCTCAACAGACTTCACACGGTATGAAGTCGTATTCCGTGAGCTTTCTACTTTTTAAAAAGTCTGATTGATATTTTTGCATTTACAAAAAAACTCGCAATAATAAAACTGCGAACAAAGCTTTGGTTTTTTTGTGAACGACTAAAATATAGGAGTTATCAAGCAAAAATCAAGACATTTTAATTTTCTTTTCGTTTTTTTGCTTTTTAAATCGAAAAAGATTAAGATTTGTTTGTTCACAAAATAAGCTCTGTATTTTATCTTTTTTATCGCAAAAAATGAAAATTACACAGGAGCTTTTTTTTGATTGCTATAATTTTTACAAAAACAAAAATTATTCTGATCGTTCGCTAGACATTTTAAGATCAAACCTAGAAAAGTTTGATGCTTTTATGAGGGATACTATAGGAGAATATCAGCCTTCGGACATTACCTACAAAATTCTTGAAGAATACAAAACGAAACTTTCAAAAACGAAGATCAATAAGCATTCTATCTATTACTGACAGAGAAAGTTTATCCATCCAAAAACAGTGCAAATGAGGATTCAATCGGTTAAAAACTTTCTGAAGTTTATGAACTTCATTTACGGAGAGGGGATTGATCACAGAAATATAGAGATTCCAAGGCTTAGAGAACAGCATATTAATTTCCTAGAGGAGTATGAAGTTGAGAGGTTATTGGAAGTTGTAGAAAAAGAAGAAAAAACTGAAATCTGAAAGCAAAGGTCAAAATTACTCATAGAAATTGGGTATACTACAGGATTAAGACTAGCGGAGATTCTCAATCTCACTATTGATGAAGTTCAAGAATGACAATCAAGGATTATAGGGAAGGGGAGTAGGGAGAGACTTGTTTTCTTCTTGCCGAAAATTCAGAATCAGCTTTCTGAGTATTTAAAATTACTAAAAAACCCACTGCCTCACACTTGAACGATTGGGAAGAGAACAACAAAAGAGAAGTATGTATTCATTTCTCATAATCCTGACACTTTCGGACAAAAGCTAAGCAAGGAGTCCGTTTGCTGACTCTTCAAAAAGTATAACAAAAAATTAAATATTCCAGGAAAAAGAATCTCGTGCCATTCATTGAGGCATTCGTTCGCAACGAGGCTGATGGACAAAAAGGTTAATCTCAGAGAAATCCAGACTCTTCTTGGTCATGCGGATCTTAAGACCACGGAAGGCTATACCCATGTCCGTAATCCTCAGTTAGAACGGTCTCACAGACTAGCTTTTAAGAATTTTTGATAAAAAAGTAAAAAATCTATTGAAAAATTAGAGAAAAGTCATATACTATTCACCGTAAGATTTGTCTGGAATAGTTCCGACGTCTTATGGTGATTGGTGTATGGCGTACATACATACAAGCAGGGGGTCATAGGTTCGAGTCCTATATCACCCACCATTAAAAAAAATCTGAATTCATTTCTTTTTGAGGCCTTAGATGAGGGCCTATAGCTCAGTTGGTTAGAGCAGAAGACTCATAATCTTTTGGTCGCTGGTTCAAGTCCAGCTAGGCCCATAGAAAAAGACTTGAAATTAGGGGAGAGAAAAATATATTCTACATTGCAAATTGTATTTGCGGGTGTAACTCAATTGGCTAGAGTGCCTGCCTTCCAAGCAGACTGTTGCGGGTTCGAGTCCCGTCACCCGCTCCATTAAGGATTTCAGCTTCAGGCTGAGATTTTTCTTAATTCAAAAAATCCCTACATGGTAGATGACCTTGTCCACTTTTCAATCCTAATCTCGACCTCTAACTATTACTGATATTTTCAAAGACTTCAATCACTTGTTGATTTTTGACAAATACAAGATCTAGTCTGATTTCTTTTTCTATTCATTTACGATAGCAATATTCTTCTATGCTCCTCTCTATCGCATGAAGCTTTCTTACAGAGAGATATCCAGACCATTCTTCTATACTATCTACAACCTTCACCTCAATAAATACAATAAAGCTCTCATTTTCTACGATCAGATCAATCTCCCCTCCGCGAATCGTAAAATTTTTATCAAGGAAGCAATATCACCTTTGAATATACCAATCAAGAGCGACTCACTCTCCATTATATCATTTTGCTTTTAGGGAATCCATAATCAGGGACGCAAAAATAAATCCAAACTAGAGATTAATACTATGCTCTTCTCTCCACTGAGCGATTTCCTCCTCATCGCCGTTGAGTAAGACTTCTGGGACTTTCATTCCATAGACTTCAATCGGTCTTGTATAATTGGGAGCTTCAATATTGCTCATATTATCTCTAGGAGAATAGCTCTCATGAATCCAGCTTCCTTTTTCTTTTATAACTCCAGGAATTAGTCTAGTAATAGCCTCAATCATGAGCAAACTTGGTCCCTCTCCTCATAATGTTACGAAAGGACCAATGGAATACTTTCTAAAGGCGTCAGGGTAGCGGCCTCAAAAGTATTGTTCCGCTCTATAGTCAATTCATTCGTATCTTCAGCAGATGAAAATGAGATGCTCTTTTTTACTGAGTCCATGAGCGATTTTTTGGTTAAAGAGCTGCTCAGTTGGTGTAGGAAAAAGAATAGAAAAATCTGATTTTTTCATCTGGTTATCCTTGATTACAAATTCTACAGTGTCAATAATGGGTTGTGCTTTGATCAGCATTCCATCTCATCCTCAATAGACTGAATCATCAATCTGTTGGTGAGGATCCGTAGAAAATTCCCTCGGGTTATAGCACGAGAAGGAGAGTACTCACTTTTCCTGAGCTTTTTTGATAAGAGAAGTCCCAAGGAAACTTTCAAAGATTTCTGGGAAAATGCTGACAAGATGAATATGCATTCAAAATATACGAGATGATAAAAAATTTATACCATAAACACTCTACCTATACTGTTGTGGAGAGCATTTTCAAGTCAGTGTCTTCTTATATCTCAGATTTTTTAAAAAATCTTTTGTTTTCGGTATTTAAATTGCTATACTCTCAGTCAGTTTTCATTTCTTTTCTCCTAAATATGCAAGAACCGCTCATTACTATTGGACTAGAGATTCACTTAAAGCTCGCAAGTGAAACCAAAATTTTCTGTAAATGTAAAAATGAACAAGCCCTTCAAGATAACCAGCCCAACACCACTATTTGTCCGGTATGTACTTGACAGCCATGAGCATTGCCTCAGCTCAGTGCAGAGGTCGTAGAGAAGGGACTTTTGCTAGGAAAGGCTCTACAGTGCCAATTCAATAATCCTTCATATTTTGATAGAAAATCCTATTTCTATCCAGATTTGCCAATGGGATACCAAATTACTCAGCTCTATACGCCAATTAACGTAAAAGGAGCACTTTCCTTTTTCTTTGCAAATTATGAAGAGGAGAAACAGGTAAGAATCTCAGATGCCCATCTAGAATGTGATACTGCGAAGGCTTTTCATCAGGGAGGAGCAATGTTGCTAGACTTTAACCGTGCCGGGACTCCATTGATTGAAATCGTGACGGGACCTGATTTTACCAGCGCAGAACAAGCTGTAGAGTTTGCCAAAGAAATCCAAAGAATTGCAAAACGAAATAACCTTTCAGATGCAGATATGGAAAAGGGGCAAATGAGAGTCGATGTCAATGTTTCCATTAGAAAAGAAAAATCTGATCCTCTAGGAATGAGGGTAGAACTCAAAAATATCAACTCCTTTTCCGCTATAAAAAGAGCAATAGATGCTGAAGTGATAAGACAGGCAAAATGCCGAGAAACAGGAGAAGAAATTCAGCAACAGACGAGGAGGCGAGATGATCTTAAGTGACAATCTTTTGCGATGAGAAGTAAGGAAGACGCACTTGATTACAGATATTTTCCAGAGCCAGATTTGCTTCCGCTTTATCTTGATGAGCAGCTTCTTAAAAAGGTGGAGGAAGCTGAGTTGATTATTCCTTTTCAAGAAATTAAAAAAATGAAGTCAGAATACTGATTTCACAAGGAATTTATCAATGCTTTAATTAGTGAATATCCAACGCTTACTTTTTTCAAGCAGCTGATACATGCAGGGTTTGAACCGAAACTCGTAGCGAAACGGATTGCTGGGCAGATAAGCGGCTATATGACGGCACATTTTGTGAATATTACCGAACTTCCTGTTGACCAAGAACAGTTGATTGAGTTTTTCAACATTGCAAAAGAAGGAAAACTGATTGACAATCAACTCAAACTCATCATGGAAGAAATGCTCCAAACGGGAGCTTCAGCGTCTGATATCATCAAGGAAAAAGGCTTTGATACTCCCGAGATCTCAGAATCTGATTTAAGAGCTTTTTGTAAAGAGGTTCTACACGAGAACCCAGCAATCCTTGATCAGTATAAGGCAGGTAAAACCAGTGTTATAGGATTTTTTGTAGGGCAGGTAATGAGGAAAACGCAGGGAAAAGCTAATCCTCAAGCAATCACCAAAATCCTCCTCTCAGAACTAGCCTAAGAGCCACTATTTTTAATCAAACTTTTGTTGATATACGGCTTACTTAGGCGGATCCTTATTTAACTGGGACTATTTCGCTAAATCTGGCGATAATCCTAGAGCAAACCTGTTCAGCAGAGAGGTCGCTTGTATCTATTTTGAGATCATAATTCCTATCATCCCAGAGATCAACTTCATAAAGAGAAAGGAATCTGGCTCTATCGTCAGCATTCCTTTTTTTTGTCGCAGATAACGCCTCATCTTTTGAAGAGAATTGATCGGTAGTCCTCTGATCTTTGCGGATTCTTTCACTTGCGACCTCATCACGAACATCTAAAAAAACTTTAAAAGCCTTTGGCTGACAGAGGAATCCAAGTCTGCTCTCTAGAATAATTCTACTCTCAAGTGGAAGACTTTTTTGGTATTCTTCATATTTTAGGTCAAATTCTCTCTGGTTCTCAGCCTTTTCTCACAAGAGATTAAACTCTGAAATGCTTAATCCCATTTCTTCTGCGATCTTTCTTTTGAGTGTTCAGATAGAGATGATTTCATAGTCTAGTTCTTGTGCTAAAAGTTTGGAAACAGTTCCTTTCCCGCTTCCGGCTTTTCCTCAGAGTGTAATAATCATTATCTTCCTGATAAAATAAACACCATAATTCTATTAATTTAAGGGAAATTGTCAAGCAACAAACACTTTTTTCTTGTATTTGATTTCTGAAAAAATAAAATGTCACGTTAGATGTTTTTCTTACGATAATAAAAAGTAAAAAAATCAGATCTTTTATTTTGTTTCATTTTGAACTGATGAGTGTTTTTAAAGGATTTTTTGCTATGCTATGGAGGAATAAGCGATGGGTTGCCTTCTTTTTGGTGGTATTGATCGGATGAGCCATCTATGGATACAAGCATTTTTACGGAAAACAAGGAGGAAACCAGCCTTTTGTGAGTACAGATTATGAAGTAATCACCTGAGACGTAGAAAAAACGCTAAATCTTCAGGGAACGACACAATTTGCAAACGCTCAAAAATTGACATTTGTCAATAAAGGAAGAGTAACAAGCGTAAGGACCAAAATCTGAGCTAATGTGAAAAAATGAGATGTTCTAGCGACAATTACGACAGACGATCTTGATAGAAAGGTTGAATCAGCAAAAAAAGACCTAAAAAATAAGCAGCTTGAGCTCAAGAAAATTCTCGATAAATCAGATCAAAAGCTTGAACTCCTTAAAGCACAGGCAGCCTATGATCTTTTGGTCATGCAAAAACAAACCTTGCCAAGTGAACAGCAGCTTGATGATCAGACCAAAAAATTTGATATTGAAGAGGCAGAAAGGCAAATTAGAGAAAAGGAGAAAGACCTCAAAGAAGCTCAGACTGATTACGCTCAACTCCTATCAGGAAAGGCTGGAGCAACGAATGCAGACTTAGCAGTTTCCAAGAACGTAAGAACCAGAAACACTTCTATGGAAAAATTGGTGAGAGCATTTCGTGAGGAAGCAAATGCTTTGCAATCTACACTAGATAATTTTGATGCGGTGATGAAACTAACTGATCAATACAAAGGAGAAGAAATGAATACTTATATTGGAGCAAAAAATACGGCATTAATTGCTCAGTCAAAAGAGCAGTTCCGAAAAGTCTATGCATATAAGGCAAGACTTAATGATCTTTATACTGAATTTTCAAAGATTCCCGTTGGTCAGCTGACTGAAAACAAGATTCTTTCAGGATATACTGTTTTCAAAGAGTTAGGTGCTGATCTAAGGAATCGATGAAAAATAAACTATGAGATGTTTAATGCAAGTATTGAATCAGAAGGCTCTCTATCAAAATCACAGATAGATGGCTATATGAATTCTTTTTGAGCTCCTTTGGAAAAACTCGGATATGACTATATAGATAAATATACTTCAGCAGTTGAAACCTTGGCTTGACTCAAAGATTCAGACACGACTATTGAAGATGCAGCAGACAAGGTTGAAAAACTAAAGATCGAGCTAGAAAATCTCAAACTTGCTCTCCAAAAGAAAAAACTAGAACTAGAAGTAAATCAGAAACAGCAGCTCGTTTCTACTGCAGAACTTGAAAAAAAGATCAAAGACGCAAAGGTTGATTTAGAAAAGGCAAGAGAGTGAAGCACAGAAAAAGACGAAATTCAGAGAGTCCAGAATGAAATTGACAATGCGCAGTTTGAACTGACAACATTGATGAAGCAGTATGATGAATACAAAATTATTGCAAATTTCGATGGAAGAGTAACCAAACTTGATATGCAGGTTGGAGACAGTATTGATACAAACTCTACAAATGATAATCAAAAATACATCTATGTAGAGACACCAGATCTTCTTGAGGTAAAAATTGAGGTGGATCAGCTTGATATCGTAAAGATCCAGCAAGGAATGAAAGTCCAGGTTTCTGTTGGTGCTTTCCCAGACCAAGTATATTCATGAGTTTTCTCTGAAATTGATACGATGCCAGAGGGAAATTCCTACAAAGCTAAAGTAGTTTTCCAAAAAAATAATCCTGAGGAAAAAATTCTAGGAGGAATGAGTGCGACAGTAAAGGTAACCCTTGAAGAAGCAAAAGGAAAGCTAATCGTTCCTAATCCTGCACTTGCAGACAACGAACTCTGAGAAAAAATCGTGCGTCTCAAAAAGGGAGAACAGCGAGTTGATCAGGTCGTAGAAGTAGGAATTGCTGATGAAATGAACACGGTAGTTCTTTCTGGTCTTAAGCTTGGTGATACGATAAAGGGATTCTATATGAACGATATTTCTGCAGGGAATGTGGGTGTTGGCAGTATGGGCTGACCAAAAGATGGAAATATAACGACAGAGGCGGATGGTAGTATGAGTTATGAATATTCAATGTAAAAATTACCAAAAACTTTTATTCTTTTGTGATTATCATAATGGTAGAAGCAACATCAGATTTTATTTCACTTAAGGGAATCACAAAAACCTATGGAGGAAAGATGACAGAGCCAGTATATGCTCTAAGAGGAGTTGATCTCGATATTCATGATGGAGACTTTATTTCCATTATGTGACCGTCAGGGTGCGGGAAATCCACCTTGATGAATATTGTGGGACTTCTTGATGTTCAGACTTCTGGCTCTTATTTTCTCCGTAAGAAAGAGGTAAAAAATCTGACTCCAGACCAGCAATCGATGATCCGTAGAACAACAATCGGATTCATCTTTCAGGGCTATAATCTGCTCAAAAGAATGTCAGCACGAGAGCAGGTGGTTCTTCCGCTTTCGTATATGGGAATTCCTTCAGGAGAAGCTAAGGAGAGGGCCTATGCTGCACTTAAACTCGTAGGACTTGAGGGGAGAGAAAAAGCTCTTCCAAACCAACTTTCTGGAGGTCAACAGCAGAGGGTGTGTATTGCAAGGGCATTAGTGACAGATTCAGGACTTTTGCTCGCAGATGAGCCAACAGGAGCTTTGGATTCCAAGACAGGAATAGAGGTAATGGAGCTTTTTAAAAAATTAAATGCTGAACAGGGAAGAACAATTCTTCTGATTATAGCCCTG
>ERZ773067.1884-NODE-1884-length-10901-cov-3.599576_pt1 | contig 10901 bp, 9 predicted proteins | sample MGYA00580622_ERZ773067 | MGnify/ENA primary metagenome ERZ773067 (study PRJEB29015, sample SAMEA2737998) | human oral metagenome | biome: human oral; feature: human-associated habitat; material: dental | place: China | collected 2113 ...
TAAGCGGATTTGCAAGCAATCGACGCAGCTGTATTTACGGCACGAAATGGCGTCGCATGAAAGCGTAAATTTAACAAGCGCTTTAATGGCGACGGCGCAGATTCCCGCGCAAGTTTTACGGGCGGCGCGTAAAAACGTAAATTTAACGGGCGCGGCGTAACGGCTAGTGCGAAGTACAAACATAGCCGCAATATGAAATTTTGATTTTATTCACAGGCATGCTTTGCGACGAAGCGGTCTGTACGAAATATAAAGTCGCTCCGATTTCTGGCAAGCGCGCGCCGAGCCGTATATGCGTCGTAAATATAAAAGCGGTGACAGTCGGCGTCTTTAGGCGCGCACGGCGCGGTCTTTCACGACGGCAAGGAGCGGCGGCTGATATTCAATAATCACGCTATGGAGAAAATGAAATAGGCGGCGCGAGTTTTGCTTTTTATGGTAAATTTTACAAACGCGGCGCAGATTCCCGCGCAAGTTTTACGGGCGGCGCGTAAAAACGTAAATTTTACAGGCGCCGTATAATGGGGCGCCGCAAAGCGGAAGGACGGTTAAGATGAAATTTTTTGCTACTTTGATTTTATGCGCGGGCGCGCTTTTTGGCGAGACGATCAGCGCGAAATACGAGATTTCGTTCGGCGTTTTCGGCGCGGTCGGCAGCGCAAATACGCGGCTCGTGCGGCAGGGCGATCGCTACGAGATCGTAATGGACGCCGTTGCGCAGGGCGTCGCGGGCAGCCTAAGCGGGCAGAGGCGCGAGAGCTTCCACTCAAAGGGGCGCGTCGTGGCGGGGCTTTTGATGCCCGATCTCTACGTCCACGACGTCTCGCGCAAAAAGGGCAAAACGACGAAAAACGAGCGCAAAACCTACGCCTTCGACTACGCGCGCAAAACGATAAAATTTCAAAAGTTCAAGGGCACGGGCGGCGAGCTACAGCTCGTAAGCGATGAAATTTTGCCCTACTTCGCGACGAACGACCTGCTGAGTTTGTTTTTCAATTTCTCTAAAATCCCGCACTCTGGCGATAAATTTTTCGTCCGAGCCGCGGGCGCAAAAAGCGCTGACGGAAGGATCGACATCGAAAGGCCGCGCGGAAGCGCCGCCGCAAATATCGCAAGCGAGCTTGGCGTCGCGCCGCCTAGCGATGCGGACACAAACTCTGGCGCAGCGACAAGCGCGAAACCGGGCGAGCATGGCGCGGATAAGCAGGCTGCGGCGATTTACGTGGTTTTCATCAACCAGCCGATATTTTCGAGCAGCCGAGGCGAGCTGCACCTGAGCCTAAACGAGCGCGGTTACGCCGATCGCGCCGTTTTGAAGGACGTGCTGCTCTTCGGCGACATCCGCGCGCGGCTTGTGGAATGAGACTTCGTAAATTCGAAAAATGCCTGAGTTAAAAATTTTTAACTCTTAAAAGATAATTTGGCGCGTCTAGATCTTTATTAAATTTTAGTTTCATATATTTTTTAAGCTCGTTATATTCTTTATTAGTGGGTATAAATATAAAAAATTTATTGTAAAGCGCGTCTATAATTAAAGCATCGACAAACCTACATGAAAATAATCCGCCCTTAAACAGATGAAAAATCATTTGCGGTATAAAAAGAAAGATAATCGCTCCCATGCAGCAAAATAACATTATAAAGACTATCATAGAGTCATCAAATATCGCACCATAAATATAAGCGAGTACGTATATGGCGAGGCAGGTTTTTCCTATAATTCTTTCCGTTTCCGTGTATTTTCGTGTTTCGCTTTCATAAACAAGAGCGAAAGTCTTTTTAAAATATAAAATATCATCAAATTTCATTACGAGCTGCTCGCCTGATTTTATACATTTTATGCTTGAGTTTAAAAATATAAATTTCCTTCCGTAATGCTGTGAAAAACCCTTAAGAGCCCTAGCAGCCAAAGGTGCGGTGAGCAGGATATTCGCAACTTTTCTATCATAAGGGATGTTGGACACTAAATTTATAAACATAGCAAAACAAAGCAACGCTACTATAGCTATAATATTTACGATCGGCATATAGTCTTTGATGACCAACGGCTCTTTGTCGTAATCACGAGTTTTAGCGCCCCGCGATGAAATACCACCCGGGTTTAAATTTTGAAATTTTATCTCATCTTTTGAGTTTAAATTCATGTCGTTTAAATTTCTATCTCGGAAATTTGCGCCGCAAAGATGATCGGGTTGCGATTCGGGATCTGTTTGATTAAAATTCACATTTTTAAAGCTTTTGCTACTCAAATTTGCATCGTTTAAATTTAATGATCTGCGATCCGTTGCATCGCTTAAATCCGCATTGTCAAAGATGTCGGCGCTAGCGCCTTTTCGCAGCTTTTGTTTTAAATTTCGGCGCTGTTCGTTTAGAAGCTTTTTTGATTCCTCAAGCCGCACTTTATCCAAAAAATATCCTTAAGCTTAAATGCTCGTATTTTATAATTTCAGGCTTAAATCGCAATAAATCGCGCCTGTTTCGCGCATTTTTGATTTTATTTAAAATGTGTTTTGCATCGCGCCGCATGCGCGAAATGACGGCAGCAAGGCGCGCGGCAACGGAAACAAACCGCGTTTTTGGATCGATTTATTTCTTAAATTTTCTTATGAAATCGCTCGCGTCCCGCACTGCCATCGCTGAGCTCATAACGGCGATCCTGTCGGCTCCCGCGCGTAGGACGGAGGCAAAATTGCGCGGCGTTATGCCGCCCAGCGCATAGATTTCGCCCGCGAAAAACTCCCGCACGGCGCGGATCAAATTTAGCCCCTTCGGCGCGAGCCCCGCCTTGCAATCGGTCGCGAATATGTGGCTCAGACAGATCGCACTCGCGCCCAGTTCCAGCGCCTCGCGCGCCTCCGCCTCGCTGTGGCAGGAAGCGACCAGTTTTTTGAAATTTGCGCGCAAAAACTCCGCGCCGTGCGCCGCGCTAAAGCTCCGCAAAACCCCGAGCGGCAGCCATAAATTTCTCTCGCCCTTGCGCAGCGCAAAATCTGCGAAATTATGCACAAAGATCGTAGGCTGGCGATTAGAACTCTTTGCATTCTGCGCACCCTCTACACTCTGCGAGTTTTCCGCCTTTTTCACGCTCTGTGAATTTTCTACGCCCCCTATACTTTCCGCATCTCCTGCGCTCTGCGAGTTACCCGCATTTACTACGCTCTGTGCGATCTGCGCCGCGGGTTTTGCTTCGCATACGGCGCCGCGAAGCGAAATCTCGCCCGGCGCGCTATCATTCGCGCAGTTTGCAGCGCCTGTAAAATTTTCAGACAAAATTTCATCTAAAACGCAAGCGGAATTTTTAGGCCGTATTTCATCTGTAGCGGCACCGTGCTTGCGAGCCCCATCCGCGCAAAGCTCGCTCCTACCGCCGCCTGAATGGAGCTTTTTTCGAGAAACTTCATCTGCGTTGCGCTCGTAGAGCGAAATTTTATCCGCGTAGGCCGCGCTCGCGTTCGATCCGCTCGCGAAAGCTTGGGTTTCGCTAAATTTAACGACACGAGCTTCATCTGCAAAAATCCCGTCCGCACGGGCTGTATCCGCGCAAAACCCACTCTTGCGAGCGAGTAAAATTTTACTAAACAGCGCCGCATAGGCCGCTTCGTCTAAATCCTTCTCGCGCACGACGATCTCGCCTACGCCCGCCGCGGCAAAATCCGCTATGCGCGCGAGCAGCGCCGCCTCGCCGCCGCAGAGCGCGCGATTTGTGATGATCGTAATGCGCGAAGCAAGCTCTAAATCTAGCATCTGCCCGCTCCTTTAAACCCAAAATCCGTGCGCGGCGCCGCACTCAAATTTAAAATTTTGCCTGCGATGCTAGGGATTAAAATTTTACTTGCTAGGGCGAGTACCGAAATCCCCATCGTCACGCCATATTTCAAAATTTCGCCCGCCGAAACAAGGGCCGAAATTCCCACCGCAGCGCTAAAACTCAAAGCGTTCGCCCAGCTCCTCGATTTTAGCGACCTCGCGTTACCGCTACATAAGAACCCGAATCTCGCGCCGTTTTTAAATTTAAAATTTATGTCGCCCGCGGGCTCGGAATTTGCGTCGCCTTTAAATTTTAAATCCGCGTATGTGTTCCTAGGTCTTAAATTTACGCACGCATTTTGTATCTCAAAATTTCCCGCGCCAGCTGACACGACATCGAAAATTTTATCATCTGCAATAGCGCCATAAATTTTATCGCCGTGCGCGGCGCTGCAAAATTTGGCGTCGTATTTTGCGCTATAAATTTTACTTCTGCGCCGGGTGGCACTAAATCCGCCCTCGAGCCCGACGCTGAAAATCTCGCGTCTAACGCCGTAAATTTCATCCACGCACGCGGTAAAATTTCGCGCCTCACACATAGATATACTCGCTCATCAGCGGCTGCAGCCCGCCGTCGCGGATCGCCTCGCAGACCTCGCTTACGCTGCGCGCGTCGCTGATCTCGAACTGCTCGTCGCCCCTCTGCTCGCTGTGCCCGCCGATACCCACGCTCACGCCTGCCGAAATTTTGCTCGCCGCGATCCTGATCGCATTGTCGCGGAAGCCCGCCCTCTCGCGCGTGGAGATCGTGATCTGCGCACTTGGCAGCAGCAGCCGATACGCGCACATCACCTGCAGCAGCTCGCGCTCGCCGACGTCTTTCGGGTTTATTTTGTCGTTGTTGATGATCGGGCGCAGGCGCGGCACCGAAAAGGCAATCTCGGCGCGCGGGTACTTGCGCTGAAGCAGCCACGCGTGCACGCCCGTAGCAAAGGCATCGCGGCGGAAGTCCCCGAGCCCCAAAAGCGCCGCAAAGCCCACTCCGCGCATACCGCCTCTGATCGCGCGCTCTTGAGCTGCGAAGCGATACGCAAAAACGCGCTTGTTGCCCGCAAGATGCAGCTGCGCGTAGCACGCGGGATCGTAGGTTTCTTGAAAAACGGTGACGAAATCGACGCCGCAAGCGTGCAGATAGGCGTAATCGGCGGAATTTAGCGGATAAATTTCAGCGCCGATTACCTTAAAATACTGCCGCGCGAGCTCGCAGGCGCGCCCGATGTAGCGTACGGGGCTGTTTTTCTCGCTCTCGCCCGTGAGGATTAAAATTTCTTCTAGTCCGCTCGCCGCGATCGCTTCAAACTCCGCCTTTAGCTGCGTCTCATCGAGCTTTGCGCGCGCGATTTTGTTTTTGCAGTTAAAGCCGCAGTAAACGCACAGATTGTCGCAGTAGTTTGAGATGTAAATCGGCGTGAAAACGGCAACGTTGCTGCCGAAATGCGCCGCCTTCTCGCGCGCTGCGGCTTGTGCAATCTGCTCCAAATGCTCGTTCGCGCGCACGCTTAGTAGCGCGGCAAAATCGCGCAGACTTCTGTTTTTCGCGCTGATCGCCCTTTGCACGTCAGCCTCGCTCGCCTCCTCGCAAAAGCCATCGCGCAGAGCAAGCGTGCGCTGCATTATCTCGCTTCCGATATCCTCCATGCCCGCTAGATAGCCGGTTTTATTCATTTTTAAAATTTTCCTTTTAAATTTTTATTTAAATTCTACGCGGCACGTTTTTGCGTGCAAATTCTTGCCGCGCAAATTTTAAAATTTCATATTGTACTGCGCCGTGCGAAATTTTAAAATTTCACGCCATGTTTATCGGCTGCTATGCCGAGCTGCGCTATATGTATCCAAGAAATGCAAATTCGGCGCAAAAAAACACGGCTCGCGCAACCAAGCCGCGTTTAAATTTAACCACTAGCGCAAAAACCCCGTTAGCGGCGAGCTTGCACTGGCTGTCTTAGAAACGGCGCCGAGCCCCGCCAGATAGGCATCGCGCCCCGCCTGCACGCCGAGTGCAAACGCCCGCGCCATCAGCGCCAGATCCCCACTCGTGGCGATCGCCGTATTTACCATCACCGCAGCGCAGCCCATCTGCATCGCCTCGCAGGCCTCGCTAGGCGCGCCGAGCCCCGCATCTACGATGATCGGCACGTCGATTTCGTCTAGTAAAATTTCGATCATCCCACGCATCATCAGCCCGCGGTTGGAGCCGATCGGCGCGGCCAGAGGCATCACGGCGGCAGCCCCTGCGCTTACCAGATCGCGAGCTACGCACAGATCGGCGTGCATGTAGGCAAGCGGCACGAAACCCTCGCGCGCCAGGGTCTCGCAGGCCTTGATCGTCTCGGCGTTGTCGGGCAGAAGGTATTTACTGTCGCCTATGATCTCGATCTTTACGAAGTCGCCGCAGCCAAGCTCGCGCGCGAGCCGTGCGATCCGCAGCGCCTCCTCGGCGTTTCGCGCGCCGCTGGTGTTTGGCAGCAGCGTGACGCCGCGAGGGATGAAATCCAAGATATTGCGGCTCTTGCTTTCGTTCACGCGGCGCAGCGCGAGCGTGACGATCTCGCAGCCCGCATGCCGTACGCAGGCGTCGATCATCGCGTGATCGAACTTGCCAGAGCCCATTATCAGGCGTGAGCTAAACTCCCTGCCGCCCAAGATCAGTTTATCGTCCATTCTATCCTCTTTAGTTTAAATTTTCGTTTTTATGCGCGGCGCAAATGGCGCATATCGGCGCACGGCGCATTATACACAGCGCGAGATTGCGGCGCAGATATGCGCCCTGCTTCTATCGCTATTTTAACGCGCCGCACAGACGACGGCCTCTAAAATTTCTCGTCAAATTTTATGCCACGACACAAAAATTTTAAAATTTCACGCACAGACTGCGGCTGCTCGCTTTGCTGCGCGGAATTTTAAATCCTATGTTCAAAAGTAGCTCGCTCGCGCCGAATAAATTTTAAAATTCTACTTACCCGCAAGCTAGGCACGGCAAATGGTTTAAATTTCGTCGTTTAAATTTAGATCTCGCGGCTAAATTTACGCGGCGCGCAGCAAATTTCACGCCGTCTTAAAAACGCGCACTGTATACCCGCCGAAACGCTCTATACTTTTCAAAAATAATCGCGCGAGGCTTAAATTTAGCGACAATACACAAAGGCGCATAAATTTAAAAACGCGAGGCGCGCGATTAGCGGCCAGGCCTAGCCCTCCTCGCCCAAAATCAGCCTAAGCGCGACGTTTGCCTGATGTGCGGCGCAGATCGCCACGCGCGGCGCGAGCAGCCCCACGCCCTGAGCCGCAGCGCTTTTGCGGTCGCCGCAGACAAAGACGTTTTTGCCGAGCCGCGTCGTGCGGATCTCGTTGGCGTCGCCGCTGCCCGCCATGCCGCTAGCACAGATCAAAAAGCGATCCGTGCCGCCGAATGCGCCAAAAATCATCGCTTTCGCCGCCGCGTCGTCGAAGCACTCACAAATTATACGCTCGTTTTTTAAAATTTCGGCTACGTTTTGCGCGGTAAGTCGCTCGTTTAAGGTTCGCACGCGCACGAACGGGTTTATACGCGCGATCTTTTCGCGCAGAGCGGCCGTTTTGGGCTTGTAAAGATCGCCGATCTCGTACTGCTGGCGGTTCAGGTTGGTCGGCTCAACGACGTCGAAGTCAATCAAAAAGAGCTCGCCCACGCCCGCGCGCGCAAGCAAGATCGCGACGTTGGAGCCGAGCCCGCCGAGCCCGCAGATCGCCACGCGCGAGCCTTGCAGCGCTTCATTTACAGCGGGGGCATTGCGAGCAAGCATCAGCTCGCGAAGCTCCTGCGGCGCCAGCTTCGCGCCGCGCGCGAGCAAAAAGAGCTCATCGCCCGCCTTCAGCGCGCAGTTTTGCGTGCTCGCATAGCCGTTTATCACGGCGATCTCGCCGCTAAATTTAACCTCGCGCTTAAGCCCTTCAAGATCGCTCGCGACCGTCTCGTAAGCTTTGCCGTTTAATTTTATCTGCATTTTGATCCTAAATTTTATCTTTTTGCGCGCCCGAGTCTCGCCGCGCTCAAATTCCAATCCCGCGCCTCTTTTGCGTCGCGCAAAGCCGCAAATTTTAACGATTTTACGAGCTGTAGCGCGCATTGCTTGCTTCGCACCATGGCGATTTATCCTAAGGCGAATTTGCGCGGTCTTGATGGCCGAAGCTTGACCCGCCGCCATGATTGAGCCAAATTAACCAACGCGCCCGCACTCGGGCTCAACGCCAGTACGCTTTAGCTCGCGCCTCGCAAAGAGCGATGATCAATCGCGCGCAAATCCCGAAGCAAGCTTGATCGATAAAATTTTGACGCCGTATCGTGCGCTTTGTTTTGAGCAGCCTTAAGCTTTTTAAATTTATCGCGCCGCGCAAATTTCATCGGCGCAAGCCGCTTGTTTTACCACGCGCCGCACAACCAAGTCGCATTCCCGCTCTTTTTTATGTCGCAGTATCGTAACGCGGCATATCGATATATCTCCGAATCAATCCGTTAATTTTACGCACTGCGGCGTGCCGCCGAACGCGAAATTTTATGTTTAATACAAATAGATCACGCGGCACATACCGTGTTTATGAGCTAATTTAGCGCGCTCGCTGGCAAAATTTGCGCGTCGGGTGCCGTTACTGAGCGCGACGCAGCGAAATTTTAAACCGTACGCTCAAACTTTACAATACCGATACGAAATTTTAAAACTCCTGCGTTCGGCCGCCGCGGGTTCGCTCGCGAAATTTAAAAGCTCTCCGCAGGCGCCGAGCTACCGCGGCTTCCTCATAAATTTAAAAATCCAAACGCTGCCGTGTCGCTACGCCATGTCGCCGTATCGCTTAAAATTTTAACGACGCGTGCGCAAATTTTAAGCCCCGGCCGCTGTATCGCCGTACCATTTAAAATTTAGCGGCCTCCGCGCGGATTTAAACCTCGGTCGCCGCAATTTTAACATAACCCAAAGCTCCGACCTCAGCCGCCGCCTACGAACTCGACGATCTCATATTTTTTGCCGCTTGAGATCTGCGTGCGCTCCCACGCCTCTTTTTTTAAAATTTCGCCGTCGCGCTCGAGCGCTACTAGGCGTAGATCGTGTCCGCGCAGGCGCAAAAACTCGCTCACGCTCATATCCTGCGCCAGCTGCAGCGGCTCGCCGTTTACGCAGATCTCAATCATCGCTTGCCCCCAAGCTCTCGCGGTACTCCTCGTAAGTACCCCTAAAATCGACGATTTCGGCGTCTCCTTTGAGGTGCAAAATTCTATTTGCAAACGCGTCGATAAGCTCGCGGTCGTGACTCACGCAGATCGCGCAGCCCGCGAAGTTATACAGCGCTTCGCCAAGCGCGATGATCGCTTCAAGATCAAGGTGGTTGTTGGGCTCATCGAGCACCAGCAGGTTCGGGCGTTGCAGCATTAGCTTGCTTAGCATCACGCGGTGTTTCTCGCCGCCGCTTAGGCTGCCCACGCTTTTCTCCTGCTCGGCGCCGCTAAAAAGCATACGTCCAAGACATTTGCGAATTTCATCCAGATCCCTATTCTGCGGGCTTTGTAGGTATTCGTAGAGCTTGAGCTCGCCTGAAATTTTATTATTCGTATCCTGCGCGAAGTACCCGGGCTCGATCGTGGCGCCCATGTGAACCTTGCCGCGCTGCGGCGCGAGCTCGCCCATGATGATCTTGCAAAGCGTGCTTTTGCCTACGCCGTTTCGACCGATGATGCCGATCTTATCGCCGTGAGCGAGCTTGAGATTGAAATTTTTTAAAATTTTAATCTCGCCGAAACTCATATCCACGCCGCTTAGCTCTAAAATTTCATTACCGATCTCGCGCGCGGGCTTGAATAAAATGCTAGGCTCCCTGCGCGAAGAGGTCGCAAGCTCGCCAAGATCAAGTTTGTCGAGCTGTTTTTGGCGGCTCGTGGCCTGCTTTGCTTTGCTTGCGTTAGCGCTGAAGCGAGCGATAAATTTTTCAAGCTCAGCCTTTTCTTTGAGCTTTTTCTCGCGCTCGAACTGCGCCTGTTTGGCGATGAGATTGGACGCGATGAACCAGTCGTCGTAATTGCCGCTAAATTCGCGTACCCGCTTAAAATCCACGTCGAGGATGTCCGTGCAGACGCGGTTTAAAAAGTGGCGGTCGTGGCTGATGACTACGAGCGTGCCGGTGTGGCGATTTAGCTCAAACTCAAGCCACGAAATGGCGTCGATATCGAGGTTGTTCGTAGGCTCGTCCAAAAACAGCACGTCGGGGCGCGGGAAGAGCACCTGAGCAAGAAGAACCTTAAATTTATCGCTCGTCTCGATCTCGCTCATCTTTTTATCGAAGTCGTTTAGCCCTAGCGAGCTTAAAATTTTCTCGATCCGCGTTTCGTACTCGTAAGCGGGATCCTCCTCGGTGCAGATCATCTCAAGCTCGCCGAGGCGCTCGTTTATCTCGTCGTTAAACTCGCCCGCTTCGTAAAGCTGCGTCTTTTCGCGCACGGCGTCATAAAGGCGCTTGTTACCGTAAAGCACGGCGTCTTTGACACTGAAGCTTTCAAAGGCGAATTGATCCTGCCCCAAAACGCCGATTTTAAGCCCGCTTTCGATCAAAATTTCGCCGCTGCTTGCTTCGATCTGCCCGCTTAAAATTTTAAGTAGCGTCGATTTGCCCGCGCCGTTTGCGCCGATGAGGCCGTAGCGCCTGCCCTTATCGAGGCTTAAATTTACGTTTTCAAAAAGTAGCTGTTTGCCAAAGCGCATCGTAAGATCTTTGATTTCAACCATATTTTTCCTTTTAAATTTCTCTTTGCATTGCCTTGCGCGCGGGCTTATGCCAGATTTTGCGCGCAAATTTTATCTCGCGGTTTATTGCAGCTTTTACGCCGCGGCAAACTGCGATAAATTTCTCCTATTGTAGCTTAAAATTCTGAAATTTCGCCGAAGAGGCGCGAGCCGGCGCGATTAAATTTAAACCGCTAGAGCAATTTAAAATTTTAGCCGCTGTAATCGCTATCGCGAGTGATGATGAGCGTGTAGTTCGGATACGCCGCGCGCACCTGCTTGCAGACCGCGCGAAACGTCGCCTCCATATCGGGCGCTGCGAAATCGACGATAACGTCAAAGCTGATC
>ERZ773067.1887-NODE-1887-length-10886-cov-7.996953_pt1 | contig 10886 bp, 9 predicted proteins | sample MGYA00580622_ERZ773067 | MGnify/ENA primary metagenome ERZ773067 (study PRJEB29015, sample SAMEA2737998) | human oral metagenome | biome: human oral; feature: human-associated habitat; material: dental | place: China | collected 2113 ...
GTGAGAACAATGACATTGTTGCAAATGAGTATGTCCGCCGCAGTTTTAATCATTACCATTACTGTACTGCGTGCCGTGTCCATACACAAATTACCCAAAAAGACTTTTCTGTTTTTATGGGGACTTGTTTTTTTCAGGTTGTTTCTTCCTATTTCCATTCCGTCGGTTTTCAGTGTTTACTCTTGGATTCCGCAAAGCCAACCCTATGTTTCCGAATCGGCAAATCATTTACCGAGATTTTCTGTAACTTCAGATATGGTTGGCAATAGCATTGCAACCAATGTTGGCACTCAAGGATTTTTCGGTGAATCCATTTCGTTTTGGACTGTCTTATGGCTCATCGGTTTCTCGTTATGTATTTTATATTTTATAACCGCATACCATAGAGGAATGAAGAAATTCAAAAATGCTCTGCCATTTGAAACGGAGTTTATCAAAGAGTGGAAAGAAAAGCATCCTTTGAAGAGAACACTCTCTATACAAAGCTCCGATCAAGTTTCTACTCCGCTGAGTTACGGAATGTTCAAACCGGTTATCTTACTACCGAGGAATTTAGATTTTGAGAATACGGAAGCGTTGAATTATATTTTGACTCATGAGTATGCTCATATTAGACATTTTGATATTTTAACCAAAATGCTGATGATGCTCGCAGTAAGCATCCATTGGTTCAATCCGATGGTATGGGTGATGTATTTGCTTCTTAATAGAGATATTGAACTCATATGTGATGAAACGGTGATTAAGCTATTTGGAGAAAAAAACAAAAGTTCGTATGCTCATATTTTAATTGATATGGAAATACAAAAAGCAGGGCTTATGCCTCTTTGTAATAACTTTAGTAAAAATGCGATTGAAGAAAGGATAGGTGCAATTATGAAAATGAAAAAAATGACGATTTTCTCGTTGGTACTTGCAGGACTTCTTGTTGTAGGTGTAACTATGGCTTTTGCCACTTCAGCTCAAACCAAAGATGGTAGGTCTTTAGCAGAACAAGATCGGATGAATGGTACTCATATATCTTACGAAAACTCAACTGTATTATCGTATACGGATCCGAAAGATGGAAAAAACTATGTTAAATTTACTGATGACGGAAAAACATATAAAACGATGTTAGAAGAAGATTATGAAAAAAATTTCCCTGCTCCGGTTATCGAATGGTGGACTTACGATGAATATAAGGATTGGTTGGATAATAGAAAAGTTGAAATTCAACAAGATATTGGTAGAGTAATCGGAACGGATTCTCAAGGTGATATTATTTTGACACAAGAGTTAGCGAATGAAATAATTGCTGACTATGAGAAAATTCTGGAAGAAATTAAAAGCGGGATTAAGGTTTCAAAAACCATCAATGGCGAAAGTATTGATGGCGATTCAGATGAAGCTTCGATAATAACAATGGATCCAAGGGATATGGAAATGGGAAAATCTGTTCCATCATTGACACTTTATATCCGATTGGAAAATGGAGAAGAGAAGCATTTTGGACCTTATGAGACAGCTGAAGAACTGCTCAATGTTGTAAAGCCTTTTTGTGAAGAACAGGTAAAGAATGGAAATATGAAACAAAGTGAATATGATGAGATCCTATCAAAATATTCCGCAGAGTAATTTAACAATACAGACTTATGAATAATAGTTTTATTGCAAATACTGAATGGATATATTGTCCTGTTTGCGGAAATAAAACACGGGCAAAAATCCGAAAAGATACTGTACTGAAAAATTATCCTCTATATTGTCCGAAATGTCGACAGGAAACTCTAATCAATGTAGAACAACTGAAAATATCAATCATAAAAGAGCCAGTCGCACAGACGCAGAGCCGATAAATCTTCACAAATAGTGAGAGTATCGGCTCTTTATTTATGGCAAACATTTGAAATGGGGTAATTTTTTATCTAAAAGGAGTGAGAATGTTGTGATATGCAAGAATATAAATTTAATCAGATCATCTTCTTGCAGATAAAAAATCATCTGTAGAATTCGTTGAAACAGTAGCATACAACTTAATCGTTTTTTTATATCTCTATGCAAATATACAAATTTTTTTATGCCCTATCGGAATTATTCCGGTGGGGCATTTTTTCTTGCAAAGAAATACTCTCTCGCTGTCGCTCTCCCTCTTTCTTCTTTTGATTTTTAAGTTTTTCAAATCAAAAAGGAGGAATATCAATGAGAAAAATTAACCTACGGGATTATTACCTGTTCTACAAAGAAGATTTTTTTATCGAGGTGGAGGAGCAGATAGCAGAACTTTTAAAAGTGTTTGATATTTAAGAGGCAAATTATCAGCAATATATTCTCAGATATAAAGCCTATTATTCTCTTGATGTAGATAATGGAATTGAAAATAGTATCCTGCTGACTGCACAGACACCGGATGAAATTTATGAGCAAAAATTGACCAAAGAAAAGTTATACAGAGGACTCAACAGCATTCCAAAGAAACAGGCGGATCGCATCTATGCCCATTACTTCTTAGGTATGAGTAAAAGCGAGATTGCCAAATCGGAACAGGTGGATAAAAAAGCTGTGAGAGAGTCCATTGAAAGGGTATTAAAGAATATGGCAAAATTTTTGAAAAAAGTTTTATAATACCCTCCGAAAAAAGTCAAAAAACGCCCTTATTTATGAGAGGCATATAAAATAAAAGTCCTCTTCCTAATTTGTACCTTGACAACTGAATAGAACAATCCAGATACCGACCTGCAAAGGCAGGCTGCAAGGAGTCAAGCAGTGGGTGCGCCATGATGTTTTTTACAGAAGAAACCAACCGAAATAATAAACACGAATAAAAGGTTTGTAATGTCAAAAATGGAGCGAAAAACACCAACATTGCAAGTAAAGAGAAACGGTTTTATGGCAACGATATGCAGTAATGATACTTCCGTCTGGCTAACGTCACTGCAAGGGACGTCCCACCTATCAGCATGGGAGGTGGTGGAATTCCTATGAGGATAGGCAGTTACCTATCCGCCCAGATATGTTCATACAATGATAAATAACAAATGCTGCACTGATTTTTGGTGTGATGTAAATCTTCTAAGTTTGAATTAATGATTATATGTGTTTCTTGCATATTTCATGGCTGGGGATTGCGGTAGCTTTTCTTTAAATCTCTTCTTTAATTCATATCTAATTTCTAGACCTGTTTAACTTCTACTAAACCGTATGGCAACATTGATTCTTTATCAATATAAAATCCGTTCTGAACTTTTTTATTCTCATCTAATTGAGTTGTTAAACTACCCAAAATACTCTTATACCCTCCTAAAAAAATTGATTTTACATCCTTTTTGACCAAGGACTTGATATTTTGTTCTACACACTCAAGCTTATTTATATATTCTTTTTCATCATCTTCTTTTAGTTTTCCATCTTTTATCCACGAATTAATTTTTTCTATCCTTTGTTTAATTTCCTTAATATAATTATCTAATTTAATTTTAGTTATATAATAACTTTCTTCTAACTTGCGATTTAATGTTTCTTCTGATATCCCTGATTTAAGTAAGATCTCGCCTTTAAATTCTTTATCAATCCCTATCATTTCTATTGCTACACCGGGAAAAAAAGGCTCAAACTTCGGACTTTTATATTCTAACTTCTGTTTTCCATTAACATTCTCTTGTCCATTATTGTTTTCTCCTTCTACTTCCTGATATAAATATTGAAATTTATATAAATTATTTAATTCTATATATTGAGAGCCGATACTTATATCTCGAAATAAAATTTTACTCCTAAGCATACTTTCATCTTTATCCGTTTTATCAACTAATAATGCTCCCTTTAGCGAAGAAGCTGGAATATAATATTTACTTGCGTAGGAAAAGTTTTTTTCTGGCAATAAATCTCTATCTTCATAACTATAAAAAGGATAGACAAAATTAATATTGATAATATTCTCTTCTTTTTCTATTTTTAGATTTTTAGTATTGTCCACAACTTCTTTAAAGTCAATACCTTTGTACAGAGCCTTCTCTATTCTAGGTGATAAAATAACAGGAGAAACAGTTATAAATTCGAGTTTCATCAATTTACCTCCAACTTCACAATATAGGAGTTACCAAAAATAATCGCATTTTTTTTATACATAGGATTGTATTTACTATTATCTATACTTTTCCCCACCTCAAATAAATCTATTTTATCTTGTCTTAGCTTAATAACACTTCCTTCAGTTATAAAACTTATTACTTTAGGCATCTCATATTCTATTTCAAAGGGTTTCCTATCAGATGTATATATGTCCAATACAGACATTTGTGCATCAATCTTATCAAAATTAGGTAATAACATTCCTATATTTAAATATCTTTCATCCTCATATGCCTGTCGTAATCTCTCGGCTTCTTTTGACTTTTCAATACTGTAAATTCTATACTCATTGTAACCCGAGCTTGCTTTGCCACCAAAAAACATATAATTCCGGTCTCAAGTACATTCTTTTCTTTCTTATTGGAAACAAGGCTTTTTTTCATAGCTTCTAATGTCTTTGAAATACAAGTTTCTTCACAAACTTCTACAAAAAAACTGAATTGCCTTTGAATGTCTCCTTTTTGATTTTCAAAGGAAAGAATAGGTAATGAATATGCTACATTCGGTATACCCGGAAGACCTTTGATCTGATTTTCCAAGCGAAATTTTTGAATAAAAGTCTGCTTTTTCTTTATATAATTGAACTTTAATAAATCATCAACTCTGATTTTATCTTTGCTTTCTCCAAGTTTCAAAAGCGCCTTTAACTGATTTTGTTCAATAAAATCCATTCTTTTAATAGTCTCATATATGTTTTTTGAAGATAAACCGTTTATAAGTTTAGAGTTATTGCCAAAATCCGTTTTTATTTTTTCCAATTGTGATCTGCAACTTTGTATTTCTTTATCTGATTTCTTCTTATGCTCTTTATTTAGATTTTTTACTTTATTTTTTTCTCTTAGTTTCTGTATAACCTCTTCACTTTCCCTCTTCAATTTCATTTGCATTTCTTCAAGCCTTTTAATCTCTTCCTGATTTTTATCCAATCTGCCTTGTAGCTTTTGCATAATAAACTCTTTAGGTGTAGGGTAATATCCGCTTGGCAGCAAATTTGATATCATGCATTTTTGTTCTTGTTTTCTTACCCCTCGCACAAAGGCACTTATATCCTCTTCATTACAATACTTTTTGGAATTGTTAATTAGGAATCCGAAAAGTCTTTGAGAATCGGGCAAGGTGGTCATCTCACCTATTTTATTAAGCCTTATTTCGTACCTTATCATCATATTCCCCCTCTTTTGGTTCATCGTCAAACTCTACTCTTATCTGTCCATATCCTCTAGACCTCGAATTTCCTATTCCATATAGTCCCTCATTAAACATCCCCAATGCATCTCTAAGTTCTTTTTCTATAGGAGTTTCTATTTTCTCAGTCTCATCTTCATTTGTCATAAAAAAGGGATTATAGAACCTTATAATTCCCTCAAATTTAATACCCGGTTTTATCACTTTATAAGTCCTCGGATTACTAATTATATTTCCATTTACCTCTTCTATACAGGTTTTTGTATCTATCAAAAAATAATCTTCTTTCTTATTTTCAGATTCTATAACTCTAAAATCGGAGCAGAATATCCTTGGCAAGCCGTTAACTCCTTCCATTCCGAAAATATATTCCGCCTTTAGCTCGTTGCTACCAAGTTTTTTCTCAAGATTTAAAATCATTTTTTTGATTTTCTCCGTCTTAAAGATATCTTCGCTCTTATAGTTTTCTAATATTTTCTCTATGAGCCGTTTTACATATTTTTTGGTTTCTTCCATATTTCCTTCTTTTTTTTCCAGTTCTCTTACTATATTTCGTAAGGCACCCTTGAAGGCTGAATCATGTATAATAGGTCTTCCGTTTTCATCTATAGTTGTAGACTGATCTACTCCACCGACAGAAAAACTCTCAGTTTGGTTGCCAATTAAACAACAAGATTCAGTAGTTAATTTTATCTTTATTTCGAACATAATTACTCCTCTTATATTAGCTTGATTTACATAAAACCATACCACAAACTACTTTTTCTGATATTTTAAATATTTTTACCATTTTATTTTCCTTAAATATTTTTCTCTGCTGTTTTTAGAATAATCCTTTGTTCATTGTATTTATATATAAGAATAAGCCTATCTATCCACTTTGTATCTTTTGTTTTGCTAAAATATTCCTCGAATTTTTTTTCATTAAAATTAATCCTATAGATGTTCTCAATTTCTTCCTGACTATTTTTATTAAAATTATTATTATAGTTTATAATCATCTTTAACACTTGGCTACTTTTTTTAAGCTCCATCAACATCTTTGCCCTATAAAATATTGTCGGTTCAAAATGTGCTGATATATATAGTTGCTTTTTATCTTTAGAAATCTTTTTAATAAACAGTTTTTCTATCGAATCATATTCGCATACTTTATCCAGTAAGTAGTTTATAGGTTTATGGAACATAACAGAACGTATTCTTCTTTTTTGATCAGTGGCAGCACCTTTATCTGATGAAATAATATATTTTTTCACTTTAGTCTTTCCAGATTTATCTGAATACTGTTCTTTTAAAAATAATAATATCAACTTTAACTTTGGAATTAAAATATCATCAATTTTCTCTGGCACAAAATATCTTTCTTCTCTTTTATTCCAATCTCTTTTTTCTTCTACCAGATGAGACAATAAATAATATTTAAAATACAGTTCTTTATTTTCTTTAGTATTTCCGATATCTCCTGTACGAAGATTTGGCTTTAAATAGTATAGGGCATAAAACATCTGCCTCTCTTTATCCTTTTCTGTTTCCAAATTTATCAATAGATTATGTAATGACGTTCTTGTAAATATTTTTTCCTCCATCATTTCTTTAAGTTCTCCCACTTCGTTACAAAAGCGAAAGAAACCATTATTTTCGCCATAGCCTAAGCCCTCTTTATAAATATAAAAGAGATTCCCTGCCATACTGATTCCCGCCACTGCATTAAAAGATTTTTGTTCTTTCATATTTTTCTTAGCAACGGACAATTCTTTTTCCACCATCTGACTATAGTATCTAATAGGTTGATGATTATTAACAAAAACCACTCCTATAGCTATGGACAGTTCTATTTTCCCATATTCACCCTGTATCTCCTTCAGCTCTTGGTTAATATCTTTAATCATATTATGCAATACTTTTATAGACTCAAATAAAGCATTAATACGCACTGCATAAAAAATATCATCACCTGCAACATAGAAAGGAAGTATTGTCTTTTCAAGTTCTTCCTCATCTTCTTCAGGCTGTTTACTATTTATAACCATTTTGCTAAGGTTATCTATTGAAATTTTTCCCGACAACAACTTACTTACTTGTAAATATTTATCATAATTATCATCAATCTCTTTCATAATCCTTCCAAGATTGTTGATATCTGCTTTTAAAATAGCAATCTTTCCATCACTACTGTCCGTCTCATGATTTATGTCCAGTACAACCAAATCATCCATATTAGTCAAAAATACATTTTCTTCTTTTTTATTTCCATATATTTGATTTTGATTCTTGTTATCCAACTCCTTAAAGCTAAATAACACTTCGCTATTGTCTTTTATAACCTGTGATTTGGTCGTGCTTTCTTTAAGCAAACACTCGGCTCTTCTTAAAATTTCCATATTATTCTTTTTATCACTAGAAATAGTAAAACTTACATAATTCAAAAAAATATTACCTTGATAATCCGCATAAATCTTTTGATACAATTTTTTCAACTTAACCTTAATTTCATCTTCGGTTTCTTTATTTCGAAAAACAACCTTGCCTGAAATCCAAAGAATCTTATTGTCATCTTTGGATTGCTGAGCATTAAGATTAAATTCAGTCTCAATTTCTTTTAATATATTCATCGCAATATTATCAGAAGCTGAAATGATATTTCTAAGTGTTTTTTCATCTGCTTGGCTTTTATCAATCACCTGAAAAATGTATCTTTGAACTTTTTCAACAGCTATCGCCACAGCAATGTCCATAATTTATTCCTCCTGTAAACTATTAAACATATCTACATAAGCCTTATGCGGGAAAAACATAGGATTATTTATCATCATCAATATTTGATTGAACTGAAAAATAAAGGAAATCAGAGTATAATTCTTTGTTTCATCGCCCACCTTATAATCACTTATTTTTCTTTCTTTTAATTTTTCAAAATTTTTAATACTTGTCTTTGAATTATCGTGCTTATCTGCCTGATTATATTTTTGTAATACCGCCAGTAAATCGTTATCTGCAAAAGTTATTTTCAGATTCCCGTTGTATAACGCTTTTTCAGAAACGTCTTTGTCTTGATTCGATTCGCTATTTTGATGTGCTTCAATAACAATATCAAATTTATTTCGCCCTTTAGAACCATCAGTATCAGATTTCTTATCAGGTATATAACATAATATCTTAATAGGGCATGTAGCTGTTTGAATAGCATTATTTCTACTGCCTTCTTCTTGTAGTTTCCCTATATGAACATATGTAGCCAATCTAACGATTGAATCATTTGAAGTTTTTAGAGCATCAATAGCATTTACCCATTCTTTTAAAATTTTAGTAACCAATTTACCACTTTTACACTGCACTGTTGCTGCCACAGCTTCCACGGGGATGAACTTTATTAACCCGTAATTAAATATATATGGTGTGTATTGCTCATCATATATAGCTATATCTACCTCCTTCGAAACATTTTGATTTGAATCTATTATAAACACCGAGCGGGCAATATTAAATTTTTTAGGGACTATTCTTTTAAAAAAATCCGCCCATATTTCTTCACGATATGAACCGGCCGTTAATTGATGATTTGTCACATTATAATTTAATTGTGTTACCAACTCTCTTTCCATTTTTAAATAATTTTCCTTAATATCCTTGATAAAGTTGCTCATACTATTACACCTCTTTCTAAAAAATTTCAAAACTTTAATACAAAATCAATCCATTGCTATCGAATATCATTTTATTTATATACTATGATAAGTTTATATTGATTTTTCTCTCAATTCTTTTATGTATTAAGCCAATAAATACGACATATCGAAAACTTACAACGCTTTATATTCCAATCTTCCCAGTCTCTACCGTTTTCAGCTGCTATTTGCCTTTACATCCAAATCTGGTTTTATTCTATCAGATATAATGAGTTTTAAATCATTTCCTCTTGTTCCATTTACATTCCAATCTGGTTCTATTCTATCCATTTGATAAAACAAAAATTATTGAAGCAATTAGTAATTTACATTCCAATCTGGTTATATTCTATCGAGGTTAGGCTCGACCTTACGAAATACATACCCGAATTTACATTCCAATCTGGTTCTATTCTATCGCGACCACAACAGAGCTTACGAAAGCTACTAATCCCAACTTAAAATAATACTTATCATAGAAGTCCGAAAGTTGGAATTTACAGACTTTGATTCACACAGCCTATATGGCACTGTTTTATATACAAGACCTTAATGAACACTTAAAACAATTTTAGTATTATAAAATATGCTTATAATAAATCTAATGTAACCAATAAAGACCGGTAGAAGCATTATTTGTCATAATTCCCTGTACCCTTTATGCAAAAACCTCATCTTTAGCAAGTAAATCATTCCATTTAACTAAATTTCTACCTTTTTTATTGTTATGTAAATCCATTTTCTTATGTGCAACTTTACTATACCCATCTGACTCATTTCCAGAAGTATTCCTGTCTTCATGTGCAGTTGCATATGCCGCAGCCCAGCCTTTATTTATTCGTGCAGTCATTAAAGCATTCCAGTATGCATGTCTAAAAGCGTCTGTATTATCACCTAAACCATTATATCCATATAACTCTGCCGTTTTTGCAACTGCATTGTTTGCCAATTCTTTAGTAATTGCAGCATTTACAGGGTTAGTTGCTATTAATATTTTTTCAGATAAGGTAAGTGCAGTCCATGACTCATACCACCCTGCTGGTTGTGCTGCATTACAATACATATCCTCATATTCTTTTAAGATTTGCTCTGGCGATAAATCAGGATTGCTATCTTTTATTTCCTTTATTTTATCAACAAAGTCATCATAATCTGCTGGAAAGCCAAGTGCATCAATATCTTCAATAACTGAATATGAATCGCCAACTTGTAATGATTGGTACTCTGTACTTGTGTTTTCTTCATCAGCATAAATATTATTAGTTATTGGGATTGCAATCATAAAACAACTTAAAGCCGTTACCATAATTTTGCTGATATTTTTTCATATAATCATTATTCCTTTCAATATTAATTTTAAAATTATTATCTAACAAAATATTTATCATAGATAAAATTTGCTTTGTCTATAATCTACTTTCTCCATGATATACTTCTTCTGCAGTATCACTATTGACATCAACTATTACTTTATCAACATTCTCCTTAAAATTAGGGATATTAACAAATATTTCTGAAGATACTTCATCATCGCTGTAAACTGGAATAGCCTTTAAATTAATTTTTAATATACTGTTCTCATATGTTATCACATTTACTTTGAGCTTTGAATAAAAGATAATATCTCCATAAGTTCGATAATAAAAATTGTAATTATCACTATTATTTATAATATAATACCTATTATCAATAAGTTGCTTAATATCTACTTCAAATTTATTTTGTTCATAATACAAAATAGAACCATTATTTTGTGTTTTTTCACAACCTGATAAATATAAAGCACTTAATAACAAAATTAAAAATAAACTATTCTTATAGAATATCATAATTACACCCACTAATCCTAAATTATTCATAGCATAGCTATGTCTGCGGCTGAAAGCCACATAATTACTGCATTTACAAAACTTTCTTACTTTCACC
>ERZ773067.1890-NODE-1890-length-10883-cov-3.651921_pt1 | contig 10883 bp, 9 predicted proteins | sample MGYA00580622_ERZ773067 | MGnify/ENA primary metagenome ERZ773067 (study PRJEB29015, sample SAMEA2737998) | human oral metagenome | biome: human oral; feature: human-associated habitat; material: dental | place: China | collected 2113 ...
TGTGAACGATGTCCAATCGTGCCGTCAGTTCAGGAGACCGGAGCGGACATGGTCAAAACACGAAACGGGAAGACGAACAACCAGGAATCGGCCCCGGCCCCGTTGCCCAAACGGGAGGTACCCGGGGGCGCTGCGAAGTCTGCCACGTCACGGGAGGTGGTGCATGACAAGGACGCGCTGTACCCCGCCCCGAGGGAAGGGGTGCCGTTCAAGAGCGCCTGGCCGGAATCCAGGGAGAACGCCTTCCCGCCCGTACCATCCCCCTTCGCCCCGCCACCGACGCTGTGGTCGGGGCTGGTGGGGAACGCGCCTCCCCAGAGATCCCTCTCCACCATCCCGAAACGCCCCGACACCGGCGCCAAGAGTTCATCCCCCGAGGAAGCCGATTCCCCCGACGGACCGATCACGACCGGACACCGGGCGATTCTGTCCCCCACGGATGCACCGGCCGCGATCCCGGCACACCACCCGGCGCACCAGGCCGACGACGACGAGGACGAACCACGACGTGGAACGCTGACGGATGCCACCCCGGCCTACGTCTCGTCATCCACACCCCACTCCCCCTCGCAGCCGACGCCGCCCCCCGGGAAGAACGGGGGAACCGGCCCGGACGAGGCCGCCAAACCGGCCGGTACCCCGGATGCGGATGCCGGGGGAATGCAACCGGATCAGACCCCATCGCCCGGGGAACCGCCGGAGCGAGCCGCTGAACCGGCTGCCTCGGGTAAGTCACCGGAAACATCCGGGGACGACGACCTCGTGGTCAACGCCACCACCTATTCGCAGATCCGCAGCATTTCGCGGGGACACTGGGGACTCACCTTCCTGTCCAGCCTGGGGATTCTCCTGTCGACCGGGGCGCTGACCATCATCGCGTCCTCCATTCAGCAGTTCACCGATTTCGGCGGTCTGCCGAACTCCGCAGCCCTGCTGGGCCAGATCACCCGAACCTGGTCGCAGCTCGCCACCGACGGGTTCGCCCAGCTGCTCGCGATCATGCTCCCGGTGTTCCTCGCGCTGCTGACCACCCTGTACATCGCGTTCTCCATCCAGGGCAACCACAGTCCGGACCGGGACGACCGCGTGACCAACGAGCAGGTCGCCCTCCAGCAGGCGCGGGAGGGAATCATCCTGCTGCTCTCGGGCCTGACGGGGATGGCGATCACCCTGACGATCCCCTGGCTCACGGAACGCGCACCGCTGCTGCTCCTCCTGCCCGCCGGCGGGGTGATCACCTGCGGTTTCGTGATCGCGATCCGCACCCGTTCGCTGGAGAACGAACGGATGCGCCTGGCGCGTTCCAAACAGCAGGAGGAGGTCCTTTCCAGAACGAACGCCGAGGCCACCGAGACCCGGCTCAGGAAGCAGGGAAGGGATCGCGAACGCCAGGAGAACAACCGGGACCGCAGGGAGAAGAAACGCGACCGGAACCGGGCCTCCAGGCAGGCCCTGCTGCGTCACACACGAAAACGGCTGCTGGCAAGGCACTTCATCGTCACGACCCTACTCGCCATCTTGAGTCCGGCACCCCTGACCTGGCATCTCGCGCACAACGTGACAACGGTCTGGGAGGTTCTGCTGTTCCACATCGCAACCGTCGTGTGGCTCAGGTTCTTCTGGGGCTACACCTTCACCCTGATGCGGAAGGACGTGCTGGCCGAGGCCATGAAACCCGGGAACAACCGCTTGGCCCGTCTCGGGGCGTGGCTGGTGCGCACGGCGTTCGAGTTGCTGACCACCCTGATCGCCCTGGGGGTGATCGTCCTGATCCTCGTGCGGCTCCCAGGACTCGCCGAGTTGCCACTCATCGTCGTGTGCACGATCTGCTGGCACCTGGTTCTCGTGGTGATCCGCTGGCTGTACCAGCAGTGCAGCAGGACGGGCCGCGGCATCCGGCAACTGGATCGTCGCCTGAAGCTGGTGCGGCTGCGCCGGGAGGTCGCGGAGCTCCGCGCGGGAATCTCGTAGGACCCCGGACGAAACGGGCTATGGTGATTTCGGGGTTCGCGTCCCAGTCCTCCGCGGCCCGGCACCAGACCTGACAGGACGGAGTCATTCATGGACGCCAAGTCTCTGGACCGCAATTCCCCCGTCCCGCTCTACGTGCAGATAGAGGATTTCATCCGACACGAGATCGCCACCGGGTCCTGGAAACCCGGGGAGCGGATTCCCTCGGAGGCCGCCCTCAACGCCGCCCTCGGGGTTTCCCGGATGACCGTGCGGGGGGTGCTTAACGGACTGGTCAGTGACGGTCTCCTCCAGCGCGTCCCCGGGAAGGGCACCTTCGTCACCCACCAGAAGATCGCGACGCTCCCCCCGGCCTACAAAGGTGTCCGTGAACAGTTGGAGCAGATGGGCTTCGCCACCACCACAGAACTCGTCAGCATCCGCAGAACCATTCCGGGCAAGGCCATCCGCGACGGGTTGGGGATCGCCCCCTCCACCCCTGTCCACGAGGTCGTGCGCCGGCGTTCCGTCGACTCCCACCCGGTGAGCCTCCACCGCTCCTTCGTACCCGTCCACCTCGCGCCGGAACTGGAACACGACGACGTCCTGGGCGAGCAGCTGTGCGTGATATTGGAGAACAAATACGGGCTGCACTCCTCATACACCGGGGAGCAACTCGAGGCCGTGGCCGCCACGAAGGAGGAAGCGGATCTCCTGGGCCTGCGTCCGGGGGCTCCGCTGCTGCTGTTGCAGGACACGATCTCGGAGGCCTCCGGGAGGGTTTTCGAGTTTTCGAAGATCCTGTTCCGCGGCGACAGGATCAAACTCCACTTCGACTACAGGTCGTGACACACCGGGCCGGGGAGGCCCGGCCCGGTGTGTGTCCCCGAGGGCTCAGAAGACGCCCGTGTCCAGGCTCTCGTAGAGATCCACGAAACGTTTGAACGCCTGGTCATAGGCGGCCCCGGCCGCCGGGTCGGGATCGAACCTGCCGACGACCGCGACGGCCCGCGCCGCCGCCTCCTCGCAGGACGAGTACAGCCCCGCCCCCACCCCGGCGTACATCGCGGCCCCGAGGCAACCGGCCTCCGAGGTACGCAGGATCTCGATCGGCCGGTGAAGGATGTCAGCGAGCATCTGGGACCACAGGGCAGACTTCGCCGCGCCACCCACGAGCCTGATCGTCCCGGCCTCGATCCCGGCGGCGGCCTGGGCGTCGAGGATGTCGCGCATCTCGAAGCAGATTCCCTCCAGGACGGCACGGGCGACGTCGCCCTTGGTGGTGGCGAGCGCCATGCCGTTGATGTTGGCCCGCGCCTGCGGGTTCTGACGCGCCCCGGAGGCACCCGCCAGGTACGGCAGGAACGTGACACCGTTGGCCCCCACGGGCGACCTCCGGGCCTGGGAGGTGATGATGTCGTAGGGATCGACCCCGGCCACCTCACCGGCCGCGCACTCCTCGTGGCAGAACGTGTCCCGGTACCAGCGCAAGGAAGACGCGGAGGTGTTCGAGAACGCCTCGATGGTCCAGTTCCCCATGCCGTGGTTGGGTTTGACCACCAGTTTCCGCGCCGGGTCACGCAGCGGCTCGTCCATGACCACGTAGCAGGAACCGAAGGTCCCCATCACCATCACGCAGTCGCCTCCCCTGACGGCGCCTCCCCCGAAGGTGGAGCAGTTCTGGTCGTGGGCGCCCAAGCACAGCAGGGTGCCTTCCACCAGGCCAGCGCGGCGCGCGATGTCCTTGCCGATCCTCCCCACGACCTTGCCCGGGGAGGTGACGGGGTGGGCGCGTTTCTCGACGGGCACGCCGATCAGGTCGTGGATCCCCCGCGACCACTGCATCGAGTCGACATCGAGCATGCCCTCCCGCGACGCCGACGACAGGTCGGTCCAGTATCCGTCGGCGCCCCACTCCTTCAGGAGGAACTCCTGCTCGGAGAGGAACCATTCGGTGCGCGCCCAGTTCTCGGGTTCGTTGTCGCGCAGCCACGCCCATTTCGGGGCGGCGCTGTTCGTCCCGAGCGGGTCCCCGGTCTCGAGGTAGAAACGTTCGGCACCGTAGGCCTCCCGCAGCTTCGGAATGTATGGCGCGCCCCGCAGGTCCTGCCAGGACAGGAAGTCGCGGATGAGGTTGCCCTCGGCGTCGACCAACGCCAGCAGCGGCGCCTGCGACGAGAACGCGACCGCCCGGATCTCCTCCGGGGAGACACCGGATGCGGCGACGGCCTCCCGGCAGGAGTCCGTCAGCGGGGGAATGATGTCCTCGTAGCGCTGTTCTACGAGCCCGGGCCCGGGGTAGACGCACGGATACTCCCGGTAGTCCTGGCCGAGGACGTTGCCGTCGAGGTCGAAGACGATGGATTTGCAGCCCGTGGTACCGGCATCGATGCCGACGAGGAAGTCAGACATGATCCCGCCTCTCAGTTGGTGCCCAGGTGGGCGGCGTACTGCTGGACGAGGCTCGCGGCCGACCGGGTGCCGATCAGCGAGACACCGAGCTGCTCGATCATCCACAAGGTCGCGGGCATGGTGAAGGTCCTGGGGACCCCGGAGACCTTCAGTTTCGTGTTGTCGTTGGTGATGTTGTCTCGCATCACCTGCACCTGGGCCTCCGTGGGGAATCCCTGCGATCCCGTCGCGGTCTTGACGTAGTCGACGCCTGCGTCGCTGCAGATCCTGGTGAGCCTCGCGATCTCCTCGTCGGTGAGGAAGCAGACCTCGAAGATGACCTTCGACAGGGCGGTTCCCCTCGTCCGTTCCACGAGCCCCTCCACCTCGCGTCGCGTGAACTCGTCGTCGCCCTCACGCAACCGCCCGATGTTGATCACCATGTCTACCGCAGTGGCCCCGAGACGGAGGCCCTCCTCGATCTCGGCGAATTTCATGTCGGTTGAGGTGCACCCGTAGGGGAAGGAGATCGCGGTGCCGACCCTGACGTCCGAGCCCCGGAGTTCCTCCGCCACCACGGGTGTCCAGAAGGAGTTCGTGTAGCAGGCGGCCACCCCGGCCGACCTGGCGGCCCGTGCATGGGCCCGGATGTCCTCCTCCTTGGAGCTCTGCAGATGCAGCGCCATGTCGAAGTGTTTGGCGTACTCCGCCACTGTCAGATTCATGTTCATCTCCTGGCTTCCTTGCCGCTTTGCTGGTTGTGGCCGCCGCGTCGCGGCCCTCTCGTGGGTTCCAGACGATTCATCGTCGGTTCTCGTGTGCCGGGTGTTCCGGTCGCGCATTTCAGGACTGCCCCCTGGCCGCCTTCATGAAACGCCGCTGGTAGCTGATCACCTGGTTCGAGGACGCGAACCGGGCGAGGTACCGCGGCTCGGCCGTTACGACGATCCGGCGGGTCATGTCGGCGAATTCGGGTTCCATCAGCAGCCGGTCGATGTCCGGATAGTTGAACGCCCCCTCCATGGAGCAGATGATCAGCCTCGTGTCGTCGAGGTTGGCGTTGCGGAGGGCGCGCAGGGAGTGCCTGACGGCATCAAGCCCGTCCCCAGCTCCGGAGGACACGTCCACTCCCCGGGCGTGCAGGACCTCCCGGGCGATGGCCTCCACCTCCTCGAGCCCCAGGGTCTTCTCCCCGGAGGAGAGGTAGTCGGAGGCGATCAGGTAGCTGCGCAGTTTCTCCAGCTGGTCCTGTTGCCGGGTGAGTTCGTGTGCCCGCAGGAACCCGCAGATCCGTTCCGTCTGTATCTTCCGGTGCCGGATGAACGCGTTGATGAAATACGGCCTGGCCTGCAGGGCGAGCTGGGTCTGGTAGGGCTCGAACATGAGGGTGAAGTTGACCCGGTATCCCTCCTCGGCCAGGCGGAGGGCCAGGTTGTGGCCGCGGAGGCAGTCCTTCGTGGCACCCCGGGAGAAGCGCACGTCGAGACCGCCGTCGCCCTGCAGGAGCTGCCCGACGTTGCCGGGGTTCACCGGCCCGGTGTGCGGCACCTTGATCACCACCCGCCACTGGGAGAGGATCTCCCGGAACCGGGCCGCCTCCTCCAGGATCTTGGAGAAGTCCTCCTCGAAGGGGTTGTTCAGTTCCACCGAGATGTCGCACCCGGGGCCGAGGATCCTTCCCAGTTCCGTCATGACCTCGTCGCGGTCGCGGAAACGCCCGCCGATGTTCGCCTCCGGGTTGTTCAGGAACAGGTCGTAGATGATGCCCGGATTGCACGTGAGGTTCGAGACGAACGGGGCCAGCGGTTCCACCTCGTAGGGGTTGGCGGAATCCGCGGAGTAGAGGACGTTTGTCGGTCGCTGCCTGCCGTTCTCCCCGCACCCGATGTCGCGCACGAGATCGACCACCACCGCCCCCTCACGCAGGCCGAGTTCCCTGCGGAAACCGGCCGGCGTCCCGCCCGGAGGGGTCCGGAAATGGGCCACGACCTCCTCCAGCCCGGCCCCCACGTCGATCCCGCGGGCACGTTCCGAGAGGAACTCGAAGGTTTCCCTCTCCACGGGGGTGTCGAGGACACGGGCCACCAGTTCCTCCCTACCCGGGGGAACGGGAAGGTGTAGATCACGCAGCGTCAACCGGATCCGCGCGCACCTGTGGGTCGTGGTTATTTGAAGCATCAGCAACCTCCAGCCGGCTCCGCCTCCTCGCGGAACCGCTGCCACTGTACAGCGCTAGTCCGGTATAGACAATAAGGGGTCACCACAAATGCAACAACGGGATTCCGCGGCCCCACCGCCCGGGATCAGCCCCGGCGGCGCGATATCACGTCCTCGAGGACCGCCACGTCGACGGCGGGGCAGCCGACCATCAGGTCGCAGGGATCGGCCAGCACGACGGCGGGGGCATTGGGCTCCCCAAGGTCGGACAGGACCAAGCTCGCCCCGGTGAAGTCTTCACCGTGGGTGTAGGCGGACTCGGTCACCACCACGGGAAGGGAGGCACCCCTGGCCGCGGCCAGGCCCTGGGACGAGTCCTCCACCACCACGCAGTCACCGGGACTCGCACCCAGTTGCTGAACCGCGTGCTTGTAGATGGCCGGGTCGGGTTTCTTCCGCGCCACCACGTCGCCCGCGAACACCTCGATCCCGGAGGCGAGCCCGGCGCCGAGAACCGTTTCCATGACCGCCCTGACCGATTCGGGCGCCGACGTCGAGGCGACCGCGACCGTCCATCCCGAGGCCGTCGCCTCGATGACAAGCCTGCGGATTCCCGGGCGGGCCGGTACCAGACCGTCGGCCACGATCCCGCGGAACAGCTCGCTCTTGAGCGCGTGGACCTCGGCCACCAGCCTCGCGCGCTCCCCCGGGGTGTCCTCGAGACCGCGGGCGGCCATCACATCGGGGGACAGCACCGAGGAGAGGCGTTCCTTGCCGCCCCCGATGCCGAGCAGTCTCGCGTAGGTGGGGTCGTCCCATTCCAGGGGCAGGCCCATCTCCCGGAAGGCCCGGTTGAACGCCACCCTGTGTCCGTCGCGCTCGGTGTCGGCGAGGACGCCGTCACAGTCGAGAAGCAGGAAGGGCATGGTCTCACCGCTCCCCGCCGGCCCGCCCGGCGCTGCCGAACAGCTCCAGGAAGGAGGCCACCGTGTCCGCGACCCGCCGTTCGACCTCTCCCAGGATCGGCAGGGGTTCTCGCCGCCCTGCCTCACGCGCCGAGCCGAGCGATTCCTCCATCGCGTCGAGGTAGGCGTGTTTCACCGCGGTGGAGACGTTGATCTTCGACACACCCGCCGAGATGAAGGAACGGAACTCCTCGGGTTTCAGCCCGGTGCCACCGTGGAGGACGATCGGCAGATCGGTCAGCCTCCGCAGGTGGCTCACGCGTTGCGGCAACAGCACCGGGGGCAGCTTGTACTGACCGTGAGCGGTTCCCAGGTGCGGCGCCAGCAGATCGACCCCGGTTTCCCGGGCCACCCGGACGAGCTCTTCATCCGCGTAGGAATGAGCCAGCGCGTCGGAGCCCACCCCGTCCTCGACACCGACGATGTTCTCGATCTCCGATTCAACGTCGACCCCGTTCGGATGCGCCCACGAGACGACCCGGGCGGTCTGTTCCGCGGCCTCGGCCAACTCCAGGTGGGAGGCGTCGAACAGGACCGAGGACCAGCCCGCGTCGATTACGGCCCGGGTGAGTTCCAGGTCGGGGCAGTGATCCAGGTGCAGGGACAGCGGAACGTCCGACCCTGCGGCCAGTTCCTCGAACATCCGGGCCAGGAAACGCGGGCCGAGCGCCTTGGCGGTGCGCGCGGATACCTGCACGATGGCGGGCGAGCGTTTCTCCCCGGCTGCGTGGACGACCGCTCGCAGCGTCAGCCCGTCGAATATGTTGAACGCCCCGACGGCGTATCCCCCGTCCTGCGCCGCGTGGACGATGCTTTTCGTCGAAGTCCTCATGACGACCTTCCGTGGTATGCGATTTCTACCGAGATGAGGCAACTGTACCCGTCTAGACCGGAATGTTGCGGGTCATCGGGAAATCCGTGACCCGATGTCCTGTCAAGACCGGTTGAACCAACCCGCCCGCCGGGCCCATCGGGGCGAAACTGCTGTGCCAAGCCACCCGCTGAGCCGACCCTGTTGACGCGGCCTCCAGGCCCTGTTGCGAACGGTGCCGTCCGAGCTAGGACTCACCAGGCGGGACGCTGGATCGCCCGGTCCGGTGCGCCGCGACCGGGCATGACTTTCGCGACAGGGCCTAAGCTCGGGGTGTGTACGTGGCAAAACACTTCGAGATTCCCGACGACTACCTGACCGGGCTGCTCGGCCGGGTGCGAGCCGGGAATCTCGTGACGATCCACGAATCGGGACCGCAGGCGACCTTCGTCCCGTTCCACCTGGAGACGCGCGGAACCGGCCAGGTGCTCGTGACGCACCTGATGCGCATCAACCCGCAGGCCGTCGAGCCCGTCACGGGTCCGGCACTGGTGATCATCGACATCGACGACGCCTACGTCTCCCCGGCCTGGTACGCCACCAACAAGGACCTCCCGAACGTCCCCACCTGGGACTACATCACCATTCACGTCACCGGGGAGGTCCGTTTCACCGCCGACCCCGGAGCCGCCCTCGAAGCTGCCCGTGAACTCACCTCCCGGATGGAACCGCCCGAGGTCCTGGAGGCCGTCGGCGAGGAGAAGCTGCGCAAAATGGCGCGGGCGATCGTCAGGGCCGAGATTGCGGTGAAGAAGATCCAGGGCAAGGCGAAGGCCAGCCAGAACCGCCACCCCGATGACGTCAAAAGCCTGCTGGCCCACCTGGAACGCGAGGGTGAGACGGAGCTCGTGAGGTACCTGAGGGAGGTCGCGCTCCCCCACGCCACCGAGCGTTTCGGAATGATCCACGACCTGCGAATGGGTCGGCGCCTGCCCACCAGCGCCGCCGAGTAGAGATCTGCCCTTGTTGAATCCGCTGGGCCTCAATGAGCACTGGTCCCGGCCGTCCCCGGATCCCGTAGGGCGGCGCGGCCGCGGTTGCCGGCCATGCGTTTCAAGCCGGTGCGGTCATCCTGTGATCCCCGGGAAACTCGCCCCTGCTCCGAAGGAGAACCGCCACGATGACCACCCCTGATGTTGTCAGCGCCGTCGTCGCCGAGCGACCCGGTCCCCTGACCGATGTTCTCCGTCTCCACACGGCCACACCCGTCGATGATCCCTTGGGCGAGGGAGAGGTGCTCGTCCGGATGCTGGCCAGCACGGTCAATCCCTCCGACGCGGTCACGGTCTCCGGAGCTTACGGGTCACGGACGGTGTTTCCCTTCGTGCCCGGCTTCGAGGGGGTCGGTGTCATTGAGCGCATCAGGCCCGGTGTTCCTCGGGCCGCGACCGGACGCCGTGTGCTGCCGCTGGGCACGGCGGGGAACTGGCAGGAGATCAAACGCACCGACCACTCCTGGTGCATTGCCGTTCCCGACGATCTCGACGACGAGACCGCGTGTTTCGCCTACATCAATCCACTCACCGCGCTGTGCATGGTCCAGCGCTACTGCACCCGGGGCACAAAACACGTGCTCATAACCGCGGCGACCTCCACGATCGCCGGTCATCTGGCCGAGCTCCTGGGCTTTCACGGAATCAGGCCGGTCGGCCTCATCCGGGGCACCCCCGGTCACACCGTTGCCAACCCGGAAAGGTGGGACGATGTCGTCTCCACCAAGGAACCCGGCTGGGTTGAACGCCTCCGCGTAGCCACCGGCGGACGAGGCGCCGACCTGGTCCTGGACTGCGTCGGCGGCCCCGATGGTGCGGAGCTCTTCGGGTTGCTCACCCCAGGCGGGCTATTCGTCCACTACGGCCTGCTGTCAGGCAAACCCCTCCCTCCGGAGTGTTTCACGGGGCAGGACGGGAAACGCGTCGAGATGTTCCGTCTCCGCGAAACCATCCACAACTCTCCACGAACAGAGCTCCCCAAACTCTTCACGCCCGTCCACGCCCACCTACGGGCCGGACGGCTGAGAACTCCGATCGCACGGTGCGTCCCCCTGACCGGGCTCGTGCAATCCCTCCGCGACAACCCGGCGGCGGCTCAGGGCAAGGTCCTCATCACCTACCGGTCCTGAACCGTCCCGGTTCGGGGCTGCGATCATCGGCAGCGGAAGAACGGCCGGGCTGGTCGCCGCCACGAAACAAGTCGGTCCGAGAGTTCCCCGTGAGGCTAGCCCGACGCTGAAAGACCAGCTGGCAGGGTCCCGCCATCCCCGGAATCGCCAATAGCGTCGAGACATCATCACTTCACGGAAGGAATCCCATGTCCCGACGACTTCTCGCCTGGCTTCCAGGCCTGGCGGCTGCGCTCGCCATCATCGCAGCGATGTCGCTGTTCCTCCTACCGGCCCCGAAGTCCGCCGACTCCGACCCGGCCGGTTTCTCGGCGGATCACGCCAAGCAGCTGATCGACACCTTCGCCGACGAACCCCACAGTGTCCTTCACACCGAGGCACACGCCAGGTCCCGGGACGAGATCGTCACCATGTTCAAGGACCTCGG